>Ga0208401_100024_pt1 | contig 192128 bp, 170 predicted proteins | sample LakWasM112_LOW13_2_FD_183928 | JGI IMG/M metagenome (GOLD analysis project Ga0208401, IMG submission 183928) | Freshwater sediment methanotrophic microbial communities from Lake Washington under simulated oxygen tension - Sediment Metagenome... | ecosystem: Environmental > Aquatic > Freshwater...
CAATCTCCCCCGCCCCAGCCGAACCGCCTAAACCCCGTAAGATCTTGTCCGCCATCAGCTGAGCCTCGCATTGTAGTACGGGTTTTCGATAGCAATCACCACACGAGAGGAAATTTTTTACGCCGGGACGCGCGCACCATCATCTGGATGGACCGTGTCTTGCAAAAGCAAGGCTTGAGATCACCAGAGTCGCCAAAGAAAGAAGCCCCGCTGTCGGTGAACAGAGAGGCTTAGAAATTCTTGGGGTGGCTGATGGGGCTCGAACCCACGACAACAGGAATCACAATCCTGGACTCTACCAACTGAGCTACAGCCACCGCAGAGCCTTGAAGTATACGATGAATTTTTCTCTTTTTAGCCAACTGCACTGACAACATCGGCGCTAGGCCTCGGCACCTTGATCTGGGCTTTGAAACGTTGCTTGAGCCAGTCGTAGTACGCAAGCGCTTCTGCCTTGGTCAACCACTGAGCGTATTGCTCACGGCGTTGCGCCGCGACGTTTTCGGGAGGCGTCTGTTTCTCGATGACGCGCGTGATCTCCGTCACCGCATAGCCTTGTGCGCCCAGATCAACACCAAGCCAAGCGGGAAGATGGGTGGGATCTTCACTCAGCACCTTTTCCACCAAAGCGCGTGCTTGATCGTGCACTTCTTGTCGCGACACCACGACGGGGGCAGAGAGCGCACTGCCAGCGGACGTCGGATTCTTGGCCCAATCGGCGCGCTTGACCTCCCCTTCAGTACGAGCGAGCTCTGTCGATTTCTTCGCAACGAACAGGGTCCTCACTTTGTCGCGTGCCTCATCAAAAGATAGCGTTCGCGCTGCGGCATAACGCGCGATGTGGGCCGAAACCAACTGATTGGGGCCGACTTCTATCGCTTCCGTATTGCGCTTGTGCTCGACCGAATCCGCCGAGAAGAGTGCCGCGCGCAACTTTGCGTTGGCAAGCACGCCTTTGTCTTGCGCGCTCGGCTCGCGCGTGATGCCGGTTGCCGTCTGCAGCTTGAGCTTGAACTTCTCAACCACTGGCGCCAGACTGTCAGACTGCTCGTAGACCATATTGGTGAAGGTTTCGGCCATTTCGGCGAACTTTCGCTGGGACTGTTGCTGTCGGAGCAGGTTCTCGATGTCGGCACGCTTTTCCTCAAAACTTGGAATGCGCGGAGTCTTGATGTCGACGAGCTTGATGATGTGGTAGCCAAAGTCGCTTTCAACGACATCGCTGATGTCGTTTTTTGCAAGGCCAAAAACAGCATCTTCGAAGGGCTTCACCATGGCGCCTCGACCGAAGAAACCGAGATCACCACCCTGACCTGCAGAGCCTTGATCCTGGGAATTTTTCTTGGCCACTTCGGCAAACGTCTCAGGAGCTTTGCGAACTTGCGCCAGGAGTTCGTCGGCGCGAGCCTTGGCCGCTGCACGCTGCGCAGCTGGCGCATCCTTGGCTGCGGCAATTAGGATGTGGCTGGCACGCCGCTCTTCCTTGCCGGCAAACTGCGTCAAATTTTCCTTGTAATAGGTTTTGAGGTCGTCTTCGTTCAATGTGATGCCTGCACGCACTGCATCGAGGTCAAGCACCACGTATTCCACGTCGGCGCGCTCCGGCTCCTTAAATTGGTCGGCGCTTGCCTTGTAGTAGGTTTCAAGATCTGCGTCTGAGACCTGCACTTTCGCTGCAAAGTCCTTTGGCTTGAAGTAGGCCACTCGAATTTCTCGCTGCTGAAACAAAGGAGCAAGTGTCACATCAGCCTGTGCAGGCGTTGCAAAGCTGCTATTGACCACGGCGCCCAGAACCTGGTTTACGGCCAGGTCGTAGCGCATCCGGGATTCAAAACCCTCCGGGGTCAGTCCCTGCGTGGCAACCAGCTTGCGATACGCCTCGGCGTCCAGGCTGCCATCAGGTCGGCGCAATGCAGCGATCTCAGGGATTTCCTGCAATGCACTGGCCAGTCGGGCATTGCTGGGCTGAAGATGGAACTTGTTTGCCGCGGCCTGTAGAACACGATCGCGAACCATGCGCTCCAGCGTGCCATAGCGGGCCTGTGGCGAATCGAGCAAGGCGCCGTCGATACCGGGCTGTTGCGTACGCATCCGGTCAGATTCGATCCGATGGGCGTTGTCCCATTCGGCCTGGGTGATGTCCTGACCATCGACCCGCGCCACAACGGGGCTGCTTCCGGAAAAATATTGGGAATCAATGCCCACAAGGACAAACGACGGAATGATCAGCAAGAACATCACGAGCATCGCTATTTTCGAGTGCTTGCGAATGGATTCAAACATGGGCCGGTCTTTCAATGACAAAAAGAAAAGGCGAACTCGCGTTCGCCTTTGAATCAGTGGTGGGTGCTGACGGGGTCGAACCGCCGACCTACGCCTTGTAAGGGCGCCGCTCTACCAACTGAGCTAAGCACCCCACCTTGATTTGTGCGTCAGTTCAATGCGTCTTTCAACGCCTTGCCTGGACGGAACTTTGGAACCTTTGCAGCCTTGATTTTAATCGCAGCGCCGGTGCGAGGATTGCGCCCGGTGCGCGCGGCGCGTTTGCCGACAGCAAAGGTGCCGAAACCGACGAGTGAAACCGTGCCGCCCTTCTTCAAGGTTTTCTTGACCGCGTCGATGGTCGACTCCAGCGCGCGCGCGGCAGCAGCTTTGGATAGGTCAGCATTGTTTGCGATGTGCTCGATCAGTTCGGTTTTGTTCACAAGAAGCCTCTCGGGGAATTAGGGGGTGATTGTCTCTTGGTCTTCTGGCCGTTGCCTGCCTTCGATCTCCAGATTCGTCGGCCAGGGCTCGACGGCTTGAGAGGCGGGTTGAGCACACGCGGTGCTGCCGATTCAGATTAAAACCACCAGGATTCACGGTGTCAATACGGGTCGCAGGCAACCCGCAAAGAGCTTGAATTCTATGCGCATTCGGACGTCTGTCCGGCAGCTCCGTGACTGCGAGCGGAAATGGCCACATATGCGCAACTTCCCTGATTGACATCGAAGGTTTGCTTCAGATCACATGCGCATGTGCAGCCAGAACCCGTGAGCAAGTTCTATCGCGGCATCACCTCTTACCTACGCCATCGACGGCAAGACAGCGACAGGTTGCATAGACAGCGCGCTCCTGAATCAATAGCTTGAAGCGCTTTTACAATAAGCGCTGGAGGCCAACTGACTCAAGTTTTCTATTTCACGCGAGCGCGTATTTCAGGCAAGGCCTTTTGCAGGTAATACACCATGGACCAGACGGTGAGCACAGCTGCGATCCAGATCAGCCACAGCCCCACCACGCCGGAGTCAAGGCCTGCGGGCAGCGGTCCGTCGTAGAGAAGAAATGGAATCGCCACCATCTGCGCTGTGGTCTTGAGCTTGCCCAACATGTGCACGGCCACGCTGCGGGAAGCGCCAATCTGCGCCATCCACTCGCGCAGCGCCGAGATGGCGATCTCCCGTCCGATGATGATGAGCGCGACAAACACGTCAGTGCGCTGCAGATGCACCAGCACCAGGAGCGATGCGGCAACAAGAAACTTGTCGGCGACCGGGTCAAGGAAGGCGCCAAAGGCCGAGGTCTGGTTCAAGCGACGCGCCAGAAAACCATCGAGCCAGTCGGTGGCGGCGAAGACCACGAACATCACCGTGGCAATCAGATTGCGCGACTCTTCGGCCAGCGGCAGGTAGAACACCCCAACGATCAACGGTATCGCGACGATGCGCGTCCAGGTCATGATGGTGGGGATGGTCCAGAACATGGCGCTGATTGTGTCACGCGCGCGGATCACTATCAGCTCGCCGGGAGCTGGCGGACAGCACTCAGCGCAGCGCGCGGTAGATTTCCTGAGCCAGGGCAGGCGATATGCCATCCACTGTGCACAGATCGGCCACGCTGGCCTCGGCCACGCCGCGCACGCCGCCAAACCGTTGCAGCAGGCGCGCGCGTTTCTTCGGGCCCACGCCGGCGATATCTTCCAGCCGGCTGCCCCCCGTGCGCACGCGGGCACGGGCCGCGCGCATGCCGGTGATGGCAAAGCGGTGGGCTTCGTCGCGGATCTGCGCCACCAGCATCAGCGCGGCCGAATCCTTGCCGAGATAGACCTTCTCGCGCCCGTCGGCAAACACCAGCTCTTCCAGGCCCACCTTGCGCCCCTCGCCCTTCTCGACGCCGACGATGCGCGAGATGTCGAGGCCCAGCGCGGCAAACACCTCACGCGCCACGCTGACCTGTCCCTTGCCGCCATCGATCAGCACCAGATCGGGCAGACGCGCGCTGCCCGGTGCGGGCTCTGCACCACCCGCTTCGCGCTGCGCCTCGGCCACCTTGCTGTAACGCCGCTGCAGCACCTGGCGCATGGCGGCGTAATCGTCGCCGCCGGTGATGCCATCAATGTTGAAGCGGCGGTACTCGCTGCTTTGCATCTTGTGGTTCTGAAACACCACGCACGACGCCTGGGTGGATTCGCCCGCCGTGTGCGAAATGTCGAAACATTCAATGCGGAGTATGTCCAGATCGTCCTGCGACACATCCAGCGCCTGCGCCAGCGCGCGGGTGCGCGCCTGCTGCGAGCCTTCTTCGGCAAGCAGGCGCGCGAGCTGCAGTTGCGCGTTGTTCTGCGCCATATCCAGCCAGGCGCGCCGCTGCTCGCGCGGCTGGTGCACAGCAGCAATGCGCACACCCGCCTGCACGCCCAGCGCGTCGAGCAGGCTGCGCTCCACCGGTTCGCTGGTGACGAGCACGGGCGGCACGGGTACGTCGAGGTAGTGCTGGGCGATGAAGGCCTGGAGCACCAAGGCCTCCACCGGCAGCGCCGGGCCAACGTCGTCGTCGTCGGCGCCCTGCCCTGCATCCACGTCCTCGGCATCCGCTGCCTTGGCACGCGCTTCCTGCAACGCGGCAGCATCGTCCACATGCACCGGAAAGTAAGCGCGGTCGCCCAAATGCCGACCACCGCGCACCATGGCCAAGTTGACGCAGGCGCGCCCGCCCTGTACGCGCACGGCGAGGATGTCCACGTCCTTGTCGCTCGTTGTCTCCACCGATTGCTGGTGCAGCACGCGCGAGAGCGCCGTGATCTGGTTGCGCACCTCCGCCGCCTGCTCAAACTCAAGCCGCTCGGCGTGCGCCAGCATGCTGTGCTGCAAAGCCTCCATCACCGCCCCCGCTTCGCCGCGCAGCAGGGCTTCGGCGTGGGCCACATCCACCGCGTAGGCTTCAGGCGAAATCAGGCCCACGCAGGGCGCGCTGCAGCGCTTGATCTGGTAGAGCAGGCAGGGGCGTGTGCGGTTGGCAAACACCGTGTCCTCGCAGGTGCGCAGGCGAAACACTTTTTGCAAAAGTAGGATGGTTTCTTTCACCGCCCAGCCGCTCGGGTAGGGGCCGAAGTAGCGGTGCTTTTTGTCGGTGCTGCCGCGGTAGTAGGCCAGGCGCGGAAAGCGCTGGCTCGGGTCGTCCCCCGTGCCGTCTTTCGCGGCGACGCCGGTGATCTTGAGGTACGGGTAGCTCTTGTCGTCCCGAAACAGGATGTTGTACTTGGGCTGAAGCGTCTTGATGAGGTTGTTTTCCAGCAGCAGCGCCTCAGCCTCCGAGCGCACCACGGTGGTCTCCATGCGCACGATGCGCCCCACCATGTGGCAGATGCGCGTACCGCCATGCGTCTTGGTGAAGTAACTCGACACCCGCTTTTTCAGGTTGCGCGCCTTGCCCACATACAGCAACCCCCCATCCGCATCGAAATAACGGTACACACCGGGCAGCGGCGGCAGCGCGGCCACCTGGGCCAGCAGTTCTTCGGAATGCACTTCGGACATGGCGCTATTGTGCAAACTTGGCTTGCAGCCCACGCAAGCTGTGGACAATTCACGCATGAGCGCCCCGCCCTCCCACAATGTTCCCCCCTGGCAATGGGATGTGTTCTGCCGCGTGATCGACAACTTTGGCGACATCGGCGTGTGCTGGCGCCTGGCCAGCCAGTTGGCCGCCGCTGGCCAGAGCGTGCGCCTGTGGGTGGACGATGCATCCGCGCTGGCCTGGATGGCCCCAAGCGGCGCCGCTGGCGTTGAAGTGCGCAGTTGGGGTGCATTTTCTGCTGCAAACGAACCACCCAGCGACGTGCTGGTGGAAGCCTTTGGTTGCGAGATTGCTCCTGACTTCATAGCTGCATGCGCAGACCGGGTAAGCGCTGGCGCCAAAAAACCAGTATGGATCAATCTGGAATACCTCTCGGCGGAATCCTGGGTGCCGCGCCACCATGGCTTGCCCAGCCCGATCCTGCACGGGCCGGCGGCTGGCTGGACCAAGTGGTTCTATTACCCCGGCTTTGGCAAGGACACCGGCGGCTTGCTACGGGAACGGGGCTTGATGGACCGCGTGCAGCGCTTTGATCGCGGCGCCTGGCGACACCAACAGGGGGGCGACGCACCGGCGCAAGAGCCGCGCTGGGTTTCGCTGTTTTGCTACGAACCGCCAGCGCTATGCGACTGGCTGCAGCAATGCGCGAGCGGGGCAACAGCGCCCACCCGCCTGCTGGTCACGCCCGGCCGTGCGCAGCGCGCCGTGCAAGTGGCCATGCAAGAAATTTCAGACAAAATTGGCCTCCAGCGCTTATCTGGTATGCCTGAGCAGCTACATATTTTGAATATGGATGCATGCCCCCAGCCAGCGTACGACGAGCTGCTCTGGGCCTGCGATCTGAATTTTGTGCGGGGTGAAGATTCGCTGGTGCGCGCGCTGTGGGCGGGCCAGCCGCTGGTGTGGCACATCTACCCGCAGGACGACGGCGCGCATGGACCCAAACTGGACGCGTTTCTCGACTGGCTGCAGGCACCGCCCAGCCTGCGCCATTTCCATTGGGTGTGGAACGGCCTGGCACCCGGAGCGCTGCCGAAAGTGGACGCTGAGGCACTGACGAACTGGGGCATTTGCATTCGCGCTGCGCGCGAACATTTGCTCGTGCAAAACGATTTGTTGAGCCAGCTACTGGGTTTTTGCGCTAGCAAACGCTAAAATCGCAGGCTTTGCGCAATCGGGCCGGCCGCATTTTGCTCCGGCGCCGCGCATTCCCCGCCGCGGAACATGCTCCGGCGCGGCTGCCTTCCGGCACGCTGACGCCTCGCATTGAGCGGCCCAAACCCAGCAAACCGCTATGAAAATCGCTCAAGAAATCCGCGCCGGCAACGTCATCATGCACGGCAAGGACCCGATGGTTGTCCTGAAAGCCGAATATGCACGCGGCGGTCGCAACGCCGCCACCGTGCGTATGAAACTCAAGAGCCTGATCGGCAACTTCGGTACCGAAGTCGTGTTCAAGGCCGACGACAAGATGGACCAGGTCATCCTCGACAAAAAGGATTGCACGTATTCGTACTTCGCCGACCCGATGTACGTCTGGATGGACCCCGAGTACAACCAATACGAAGTCGAATCCGAGAACATGGGCGACGCACTGAATTATCTGGAAGACGGGATGACTGCAGAAGTTGTGTTCTACGACGGCAAGGCTATTTCGGTCGAACTGCCGACGGGCGTCGAGCGCGAAGTGACATGGACTGAGCCCGCCGTCAAGGGCGACACGTCCGGCAAGGTCTTGAAGCCCGCCAAGATCGCCACCGGCTTCGAAGTGCCGGTACCGCTGTTTGTCTCGCAAGGCGACAAGATTGAAATCGACACCCGCACCGGCGAATACCGCAAACGCGTCTAGGCCATGACTGGCGCAACAAAAAGGCTTCCCGAGGGAAGCCTTTTTTCTTGCTGCGCGGTCTGTCCCGCTCAGATGGGCTGCGCCACCAGATCATGCCCTTGCACGCCCACCACGCGGGCGCGCGTGAATTCACCGACTTTGAGCTGTTTGCTTATTTTCTCGGGCGGCAGCAAGTGCACTACGCCGTCAATCTCGGGTGCATCGGCGTAGCTGCGTCCCACGCCGCCCTTGCGGCCCAGGCCTGGCGCATGGTCAATCAGCACCTGCATGGTTGCGCCCACACGGCGCTGCAGCTTGGCAATCGACACCTCTTCGGCCACCGCCATGAAACGCGCCCGGCGCTCTTCGCGCAGCTCGATGGGGAGCATGCCCGGCAGCTCGTTGGCGGCAGCGCCCGTCACGTCGCTGTAGGCAAAGCAGCCGGCGCGGTCGATCTCCGCCTCGCGCAGGAAGTCCAGCAGGTGCTGGAACTCTTCTTCCGTCTCACCGGGGAAACCGGCGATGAAAGTGCTGCGGATGACGATTTCCGGACACGCGGCGCGCCAGCGTTCGATGCGCTCGAGATTTTTCTCACCGCTGGCAGGGCGCTTCATGCGTCTGAGCACATCGGGGTGGCTGTGCTGGAACGGCACGTCCAGGTACGGCAGCACCTTGCCGGTGGCCATCAAGGGGATGATTTCGTCCACGCTCGGGTAGGGGTAAACATAGTGCAAGCGCACCCAGGCGCCATAGGGCTCGGCGATCTCGCCCAGTTTTTGCACAAGTTCCAGCATGCGTGTCTTGACCGGCTGACCATCCCAGAAGCCGGTGCGGTATTTCACGTCCACGCCGTAGGCCGAGGTGTCCTGGCTAATGACCAGCAGCTCTTTGACGCCGCCGGCAAATAACGCCTTGGCCTCCGCCAGCACGTCGCCCACCGGGCGCGATACCAGGTCACCGCGCATCGACGGAATGATGCAGAAGGTGCAGCGGTGGTTGCAGCCTTCGCTGATCTTCAGGTAGGCATAGTGGCGCGGCGTGAGCTTGATGCCGGCCACGCCAAACGCGCCGGGAACCAGGTCGACAAAGGGATCGTGCGGCTTGGGCAGGTTGCGGTGCACCGCATCCATCACCTCCTGGGTCGCGTGCGCACCCGTCACGGCGAGCACGCTGGGGTGCATCTGCTGCACATAGTTGCCGCCGCTCTCGCCTTGGCGCGCGCCCAGACAGCCCGTGACAATGACCTTGCCGTTTTCAGCCAGCGCATCGCCAATGGTGTTGAGGCTCTCGCGCACCGCGTCGTCAATGAAGCCGCAGGTATTGACGATCACCAGATCGGCGCCCTCGAAGGTCTTGGACGTCTCGTAGCCCTCGGCGCTCAGTTGCGTGAGGATCAGCTCGGAGTCGGTCAGATTTTTGGGGCAGCCCAAACTGGCAAAGCCGATTTTGGGAATTTTGGGTGGGGAAACAACGTCGTTCATCCCCGTATTGTCCTGTACCGACAGAAAACGGCAGAAGAACTGCGCGTCAGCGCTTCAAACCCATGGCGCCGAGCATCTGCTCGGTCTGCTTTTGCATCTGCTCCTGCATTTGAGAAAACAACGTGCGCGACTGCTCGGCGTAGTTGCCCATCAGGCCCGGCACCATGGGCGCCTGGCCGCCCATGAACTGCGTCCAGGCCTCTGGCGTCATGCCGTGCGCCTGCTCGGCCAGCTTGGCCTGGATGTCGGTGAATGCCTGCACGTTCTTTTCCAGATAGCTGCCCATGAAACCCTGCATGGCATGGCCGTAGAACCGGATGATGTTGGCCAGCGCCGCCTCTGTGAACATGGGGCGCCCGCCCGCCTCTTCTTCGAGAATGATTTGCAGGAAGATGCTGCGCGTGATGTCTTCGCCCGATTTCGTATCGCGCACCACCACCGACTGGCGCTCCATGACCAACTGCTTCACTTCTGAGAGGGTAATGTAGCTTGACGTATTGGTGTCGTAGAGGCGCCGGTTGGGATACTTCTTGATGACACGCGCCGCCGCTTTGCTGGCGGGGGCGGCTTTTTGATCGGGCATTTCAGACATTCCTTAGGGCTCCGGCCCGCTATTGCACTGCAACACATTCTAGGCAGCCCCCGACCAGACCACGCGCAGGAATACCCTGAGCATGGCGGCAGTTTCGCCCGTTGGATGGTTGCCCTCCAGCCGACAAGACCCAGCGAGCATAGAGATTGGATCAATTTCCCCCTCGGGTGGCCTCGATGCCCAAACCCGACATCCGAGTCAAGGCAAGAAAGTGGCTGTCGTTCCCAAAACCCCGCAAGAGGAGACCCGGTCGGACGTTAAGGACATCGCGCTCGAAGACGTGGTCGACAGCGACCCGCTCTTCCTCAAGAGAGTCGATATCACCGACTTGCCCCGGCCCGTCCGCAATTGGTCCAGAGAATGAGACGCGTATAAAAGGAAAAAAAGCCCAGGTGTGACACCTAGGCCCCTCTGTTTTTCATTCTGATTTCCGCCCGACCCGATTGGACTCGAATCACGCCTGGGAAAATATCGTCACAGCGCCCATTGCCGACAGCAATAAGCCTCCTGAAACCATCTGAAACCCTTCGGGGGCAGGGTGCGGGCTACCTCTCGGTCGGTGCGCTGGAATGGCGGTTTGCACCCATTTCGCGCAGCAATTCATTCGATCGGTCCAGCGCCTCGGCGGTCTCGTTGAGTTGCTGCTCAATCTCTTCCGTTCGCTCGACGGCAGCCTCCAGATCGCCCTCCGCCGACTGCGGGGGAATCGGCGTGGACAGCACGGCATGGACCACTCCCAACTCGTTGGCGGCAGCTTTGATTTGCTCGGTCGCTTCGATGTTCTGATTCAGTACATCGTCAAGTGCAGCGTCCTTTTTTTGCGTCGTGTTGGTTGGCATAGCTAAGGCGGAAATGGAAAAAAGAACTTGAGCTTCGTCGAAAAACCGCTCAAGCGGGCTCATTGCCTACGAGCTGGGCAATGACAGTCGATTGTGAAAAACCGGTTCATGATCCGGTGCGCCCGGCAGGTTTCTCGGCGCACGCCACCGCATTCTCCTCGAATACGGGAGCCGTTGGCGAGGCCCCCTTGTGCCTTCGTCGGAAAGACTAACAACGCGCATGTGTTTGCAATCGCTGACACAGGAGTAAACAAAAACACCAAGAAGGTCGTCTGAATCGTTGAAAATGGATCGCTGGCGCCCGCCGTGGGGAAAAGGGACGCCGGACGCGGTGCTCGGATGTCGCATCCCGGACGAATACATGGCCAATCACCCAACCCATAGGAACGGAAACAGGACGCGTCTTTGATGGCCTGCATTGGTTCTGACGGCGGCTGTGCTTTTGAAGCCGACCGTCGGATGGGGGGAGCGGTGGCTTCTGTGTAACCGCTGCTGGGCAATGACGCCGAGGTCACGGTGCGGCCACAACCGACCGCAACCGCTGCAAGGCCGCAATCGGAGCCCTGAGAACTCCGATTCGATTTGTCTTGCGATCCAAGCAGCACACTCCTCACCCGATGAGGCCATGTCCGAGCCTTACCTCGACTTCCCCCGTTGATTGTCCGTCAGATCGCTTGGGCATTTTTTGTTTGCCGCGCCAGTTCTCAGCGACAGCAAAGCCCAAGACAAATAGGCAAAAAAAATAGCCCCTGGCGGGGCTATTTTCACTTTCCGTCCGATCCAAAAAAATTACCCGACCACTTGCGTCATCGATTGATTTAATTGGTAGGCGCGATTGGACTCGAACCAACGACCCCCACCATGTCAAGGTGGTGCTCTAACCAGCTGAGCTACGCGCCTGAGTGTCTTCGAAAGATGAAATTGTAGCAGCAAAAAGTAGCGTTTCCGGCCCACTGGCGGGGTGTTTTTAGCGTCTGCGCGCCGAATGCACGCCGCCCACCTGGGCCACCACGGACAACACCTTGGACAAGCGGGCTGCGTCTGACACTTCCAACGTAAACGTCATCCAGGCCGTGCCCTTGATGCTCTGGGTCTGCACGCCAATCACGTTCATTTTTTCCTTGGCAAACACCTCAGAGATATCACGCAGCAAGCCATGGCGATCGCTGGCCTCGACAGCCACGTCAACCGGATAGAACGCTGCGTTCGCACTTGGCCGAGGGGCCCCCCATTCGACAGGAATCACGCGCTCGCTGCTGCGGGCTGCCAGTTCACGGAAATTGCGGCAATCAGCGCGATGAATGCTCACACCCTTGCCGCGCGTGACGAAGCCGCGGATGTCGTCTGGCGGCGCGGGCTTGCAGCAGCGCGCAAGCTGAGTCATCAGCGAATCCATACCGACCACCAGGACACCGCCCTTGGGTGCTTTGTCGGGCGCTCGCGCCTTTTTCAGCAGCAGGTAGTCGTCAGGCGTCGACGCAGGCTCGGCAGGACGCAGCAACACTTCGATATTGCGCAGCGAGAATTCGTCCTTGCCCACCACCTCAAACAAGGCGTCGGCCGAGCGAAATCCCAGCTGGCTGGCAAGCTCTTCGAGCCGCATCGCAGTCTTGCCTTCGCGCTGCAGCAGCTTCTCGACGGCCTCGCGGCCGCGTGCAATGGTCTCGTTTTGTGCCAGCGCATTGAACCAGGCACGTGCCTTGGTGCGTGCACGATGGCTGGTGAGATAGCCTAGTTCGGCGTTGAGCCAGTCGCGCGAAGGGCCGCCCTCCTTGGCGGTGCTGACTTCCACGGTCTGGCCGTTTTGCAAGGGGGTGTTGAGCGGCACCATCGCGCCATCGACGCGTGCGCCGCGGCAGCGGTGACCCACGCTGGTGTGTACGGCGTAGGCAAAGTCCACCGGCGTCGCGCCCTGTGGCAACTCGACGATGGCGGCGTTCGGCGTCAGCACATAGATGCGGTCATCAAACAGATGGCGGTGCTGCGGTGCCCCCGAGAAGTCGCGCTCCCACGCAAGCAACTGGCGCAGCACGGCGATCTTGGCGTCGTACTCGCTGCTGGCCGACACGCCCGCATAGCCCTTGCTGCCCGCTTCCTTGTAGGCCCAGTGCGCCGCCACGCCGCTTTCGGCATGCGCATGCATGGCCTGGCTGCGGATCTGAATCTCGATCGCCTTGCCAGAGTCGTCGCGCACGATGGTGTGCAGCGATTGGTAGCCGTTGGGCTTGGGTTTGGCGATGTAGTCGTCGAATTCCTCCACCTGCGGCGTGAAATGACTGTGCACCCAACTGAGCGCCTGGTAGCAATCCTTCACCGTTGGGACGACCACGCGCAGCGCGCGCAAATCGAACAACTGCTCGAAAGCGAGCGATTTGCCGCGCATCTTCTTGACGATGCTGTAGATGTGTTTGGGCCTGCCTTGCACGGTGGCGCTGATGCTTTGGGCGCGCAGGGCCGATTCGACGCTGGTGCGCAGCTGCTCCACGTACAGTTCGCGTTCGATGCGTTTCTCGTCCAGCAGCTGCGCCACTTCCTTGTAGGTTTCGGGTTCGAGAAAGCGGAACGCCAGATCTTCCAGCTCCCACTTGAACTGCCAGATCCCCAGCCGGTTGGCCAGGGGCGCAAACACGTGCAGCGCTTCGTGCGCGATGGAGGGCGACACCGGACGCTTGCTCACGGCATAAAACCGCAGCGTCTGCAGGCGCGAAGCCAGGCGAAGCATCACCACGCGCAGGTCGCGTGAAAATGCCAGCAGCATCTTGCGCACGCTTTCGGTCTGCTCGCCGGGATCGTCGGGTGCGCGCGCCTCGCGCGCCTGCTCCTGCAGATGCATGAGCTGTGTGGTTTCCACCGCCAAGGTCGCAAAGTTGTCGCCAAAAGCCTTGGCGATGACCTCGCGCGGGCGGTTGAGGTGCGGGCAGGTGTGGACCAGGTAGGCTGCCGCCTGCATCGCTTCGGAGCCGCCAATGCCTCTGAGGATGGCAGCTACCGCGTCGGCATGTTCCAGCGCGTTTTCACCGGTCCCCAACAATTCGCCTCCGATCAGCGGTTCGGCAAACGCACGGGCACGCGCCAGCGCGTTTGCCTGCTCAGGCACCGCACCGGCGGTGGCGGCAACCAGCACCGGAACCGTCGCCTCGCCAGTCGCGTCCCGCTGCGTAAAAGCAACCGTGTTTTTCATGCACTGCCTTGCTGCTGCGGCACCAGCAAAAACTGGCGGACCGCTTCCACCTGATCGGCAGCCACCAAGGTCGGCGCATGCCCGACGCCAGCGAACTCCACGCAGCGTGCCTTCGGACCTCGCGAAGCCATGGCCTGCACCGTGGCAACAGAGAGCAGATCGGACTGTGCACCTCGCAGCACCAGGCTCTGCGCACCGATGGCGTCATAAAGCTGCCACAGCAGCGATTCGCCCTTTTCGGCAGCCTCACGCGTCAAGGCACCAAAGGGCTGCGCGATGGCCGGGTCGTAGTGCAGGCGGTACTGCCCTTGCGGAGTTTTGCGCAGCATGGGGCGCGTGAGCGCCATCCACTGCTCAGGTGTGTGCGGACCGAAGCTGGTGGACGTAGCCCACAGCTGCGCAGCCGCCTGCTCGGGCGAATCAAAGCGCAGCGGCGCGCCCAGGTACTCACCAATGCGCTCGAGCGCCGACCACTCAATGGCGGGCCCGACGTCGTTGAGCACCAGGCGGCGTACAGGCACAGGCAACACGCCCGATGGCAGGCTGGACACCACCATGCCGATCAGGCCGCCCATGCTCGTGCCGACCCAGTCCAGGGAGTCGATGGGGGCCTGTTGGTGCAGCTGCTGGAGCATGGCCAACATGTCGCCTGCATAGCGCTGCACCTCGTACTGCATGGGGTCGGCGAGCCAGTCGCTCTCGCCGCGCCCCACCACGTCCGGGCAGACCACGCGGGCATACGGGGCCAGCGCGCGCGCCAAAGTGTCGAAATCGCGCCCCTGGCGCGAGAGACCGTGCACACAGACCACCACATGCGGGTGCTGCGGGTTGCCCGTGGCATTCCATTCCCAGTAGGCCATGCGGTGGCCGTCCTCCGCTGTGCCTGCTGCGGCGCCGGCACAGGATACGTAGTTCAGCCTAGGTTCAATCATGGAGGTGGCCTGCGTCAGTTCGCACAATAATTGCTGCGTTGCATCGTAAATCATTCGGAGAAAACCCATGCTCAAAGGAAAGACAGCGCTCGTCACCGGTTCCACCAGTGGGATCGGCCTGGGCATCGCCAAGGCGATGGCTCGCAATGGCGCCCACGTCATGCTCAACGGCTTTGGCGACAGCGAAGGCGCACGCGCCGAAGTGCTGGCGGCTGGCGCGGCAGCAGGCGCACGGGTGGCCTACCACGGTGCCGATATGTCGCGCGCGGCCGATATCGAAGACATGATGGCCACCTGCCAGCGCGAACTTGGCGCTGTGGAGATTCTGGTGAACAACGCCGGCATCCAGCATGTAGCGAACATTGAAGACTTCCCGGTCGAGCGCTGGGACGCCATCATTGCCATCAACCTCACCAGCGCCTTCCACACCACGCGCCTGGCGCTGCCAGCGATGAAAGCGTCCAACTGGGGCCGCATCATCAACCTCGCCTCGGTCCATGGCCTGGTAGCGTCCGCGCAAAAATCGGCCTACGTGGCGGCCAAGCACGGCATCGTCGGCCTGACCAAGGTCACGGCGCTGGAGACGGCCACCACTGGTGTCACCTGCAACGCCATTTGCCCGGGCTGGGTGCTGACGCCGCTGGTGCAAAAGCAGGTGGACGCCAAGGCGGCCGAACATGGCCTGTCCAACGAAGACGCCAAGAAGAAGCTGCTGGGCGAGAAGGAACCATCAATGCAGTTCACCACCCCCGAAGAGCTGGCCGAATTGGCGCTGTTCTTCTGCTCCCCCGCGGCCAACAACGTTCGCGGTGTGGCCTGGAATATGGATGGCGGCTGGGCGGCGCAATAGGTCACTGCAGCAGCCATTACTATCAAAATAATAGCTATCAGCGCTTATGGGATAAGCGCTAGAGCCCGATTTTTATCAACATTTCAGTGCATCTGCACGCTGCCCGAGACAGTCACCGTCACGCTGGCCTTGCCGGCCTCCACGGGCAGCGGCGCATCGGACGAAACGCTGGCGCTGCGCGCTTCCATCGCCATCATGCGCGGACGTGGGCCCGGCGCCGTACTGTTGCTGTGCACAGCCACTTCGCGCAGGCCATAGCCGCCAAAGCCGAAACCGGCGCTCAGTTGCGCAGCCTGCGCCTTGAAGCGCGCGATGGCCTGCTGTTGTGCGTCCCGCTCTACCGTCTCGCGCTGCTCGCGGCTCAGGTCGAAGGCCACGCGGCTGACCGTCATGCTGGTCACGCGCGCTGCGGCGCCGGTGATGCGGGGAAAGTCCCGTCCCTCCAGCACCAATTCGGCCGTGCCCTGCCAACCCGTGATCTGCTGGTTTTGCGCATAGCGCGGCGAGAGCGAAAAATTGCCCGTGCGCACCTCCATCTTTTGCGGCTCGGCGCTGCGGCGCGCTTCCTGCAAAGCGGCATCCAGTGCCTGGCGCAACTGGGTTTGGACGAGCGCGGCATCCTTGCCTTCCTTGACAGTGCCCAGCGTGAGCACCAGCACGTCCTGCTGCACTTCCACCGTGCCGCTCGCCTCGAGCTGCACCACGTTCTGGGGTGCCGGCGTGAGGCTGGACTGCGCTTGTGCCACTGTGCAGACACCAAGAAGAAGCGTGGCGCAAGCGATCAAGGAGCGGGTGATTTTCATGGGCAGGCGTGCCAACGCACGGAAGGAGTGAAAAGGGGCATGCACCTTAGCGCACGCCGATGCCCTTTCTTTGTCAGCCGACATCGCCAATGACCAGCGCATACCGAGCGAACTGTGCGCTGCGGGAAAAACATGTAACCGAAGGTCAAGCCCTGACGAACGTGTCGGTTTTAGAGCCACAAATTGGTAACAATGGCCGTTGTTACAAATTGGACCGAGGAGTCACCATGGCCACAACCAACGCTGCACGCACCGACAAGGTGCTCGTGGTGGATGACGATGCACGCATCCGCGACCTGCTGCGCCGCTATCTCACCCAGGAGGGGTTTGAAGTTGTCCTGGCCGAAGACGGCAAGGCGCTGAACCGCATCTTGCTGCGCGACACGGTGGATTTGATCGTGCTCGATCTCATGATGCCGGGCGAAGACGGCCTGTCGATCTGCCGTCGGCTGCGCGCCGCCAACGAACGCACGCCCATCATCATGCTGACCGCCAAGGGGGAAGACGTTGACCGAATCGTCGGTCTGGAAGTGGGGGCCGACGACTATCTGGGCAAGCCCTTCAACCCGCGCGAGCTGCTCGCCCGTATTCACGCTGTGCTGCGCCGCCGACCCGCGCATGAGGCCCCCGGCGCACCATCGGGCGACAACGAGACCGTCAGCTTTGGGCCTTTCACCTTTGATCTGGGCACACGGGCCCTGCAAAAAAGCGGGGAAGAGCTGCCGCTGACCACAGGCGAATTCGCCATGCTCAAGGCTTTGGTGCGGCACCCGCGCCAGCCGCTGTCGCGCGAAAAACTGGCCCTGCTGGCGCGCGGCCGCGAGTTCGAGCCCTTTGACCGCAGCCTGGACGTGCAAGTGTCGCGCCTGCGCAAGCTCATTGAAGAAGACGCGGCGGCCCCACGCTACATTCAGACGGTCTGGGGTGTGGGCTACGTATTCGTGCCCGATGGTGCCGGCTGAGAGCCGCCCGGCCTGCGACGCCAGCGCTCCTGCATTCGTCCCCGGCCGTACTACCGATACTGCCCATGCCCCACACTGCTGACACGGAAGTCACGAATCCTGCGCCTCTGGAGGCGCAGGACGCAGCCGCACCGCGCAAGCGCGTCGAACTGAACCTCTTCTGGCGCACCTTCTTTTTGCTCAGCGTGTTGCTGTTCGGCAGCATCCTGGCGTGGCTGCAAACCTTGCGCGCGCTCGAATTCGAGCCACGCACCCTGCATACCGCCCAGCAGATCGCATCCCTTGTGAATTTGAGCCGCGCCGCCCTGGTGCATGCCGATGCGATTGCACGCGTCTCGCTCATCAAGACCATGGCCGACCAGGAGGGCGTGCGCATCCTGCCGCGCGAGCCAGGCGACCGGTTTGAGCTGCTGGACAACACCGACCTTGGTTTGCGCCTGACGGAGGAGCTCACGCGCAGACTGGGCCAGGGCGCCATCGTGGCGCAAAGCGTCAACGGAGAAAAGGGCCTGTGGGTGGGTTTCACCATCAACGGCGATGCCAATTGGCTCTTGATGGATCGCTCGCGCTTCACACCGGCGGGTGGGCGCACCTGGCTGATCTGGCTGGTGACCGCCGGCGTCCTGTCGCTCGCCGGGGCGGCGGCGATTGCCCGGCTGATCAACCAGCCGCTCAAACGCCTGTCTTTTGCCGCCAACCGCGTGCGCGACGGCGACTTTGCTGCCAGCCGACTCGACGAAGAGGCTGTGACCAGCGAGATTCGCGAGGTGAACATCGGCTTCAACCGCATGGCGCAAAAGCTTGCCAAGCTGGAGCAGGACCGCGCGGTCATGCTCGCCGGCATTTCGCACGATCTGCGCACGCCCCTGGCACGCTTGCGACTGGAGACGGAAATGAGCGTATCCGACGAAATCGCGCGCGAACACATGGTGGCGGACATCGTCCAGCTCGATGCCACCATCGACAAGTTTCTCGACTACGCGCGCCCCGACCATGTCACGCTGACGCCGGTGAACCTGCGCGGCGTGGTGGCCTCCTGTGTGTACGCCGTGCAGGACCACAGGGAACTGCAGATCACCATGGATGTCTCTGAAGACCTCAACGTACTGGCGGACGAAGTGGAGCTGGCCCGCATCCTGTCAAACCTGCTGGAAAATGCGCGCCGCTACGGAAAAACTGCGGAAACCGAAGTCGCTCACGTAGAAATTGCGGCCAAAGGCCGCGAGCAGTGGGTGCTTCTCAAGGTGCGCGACCATGGATCGGGCGTGCCGCCCGAGCAGTTAGCGAACCTGACCAAACCCTTTTTTCGCGGAGACTCGGCACGCACTGCAGCGGCAGGGGCCGGCCTGGGGCTGTCGATCGTCGACAAGACCATTCAGCGCATGGGTGGCATCTTCGCACTGGCCAATGCAGCATCCGGTGGCCTGGTGGCCCACGTTCAACTGCAGCGCGCAAGTACTGCAGAGGGAACCGAAGCACACCAGCGACTGCAGCGGCCCCTGGTCAAGCGAAAACTTCCGCCGCGGGTTACGAAGATCTGAAAATAAGCGCTACCGCGCGCGCTTCGATCGCCAAGCCCTGCCCTACCGGCCCAAGGCGCTCGGCTGTCTTTGCCTTGACGTTCACCTGACCTGCCGATATGCCCAGGGCGGCCGCAATGCGTTCGCGCATGACGTCCCGGTGCGGCGCCAGGCGCGGTGCTTGCGCTATCACAGTACAGTCGATATTGCCCAAATCGTAGCCGGCGGCCCGCACCCGCCGCGCGGCCTCGGCCAACAAGCGCTCCGAATCGGCGCCGCCGAAGGCGGGATCGGTATCGGGAAAATGTGTGCCGATATCGCCCAGCGCGGCAGCGCCAAGAATGGCATCGGTAATCGCATGCAGCAGCACGTCGGCATCCGAATGCCCTAGCAGGCCGAGCGGGTGTTCAATGGTGACGCCGCCAATGACCAGCGCGCGCCCCGGCACCAGGGCATGTACATCCCAGCCCTCGCCAATGCGCATGTTCATGCTCATGTGGTGCTCCTCGCAATATCGCCATCGGCGGCGCTTTGCCCCTGCATGCCGCCAAAGCGTGCCAAGGTGCCTGCGTGCATGCGCTGCGCGAGCACCGCTTCGGCCAGGGCGAAATCCTCAGGAAAAGTGACCTTGAAGTTAAGGGCGCTGCCAGGCACCAGCTTGGGGTGCTCGCCCATGGCCTCCATGGCGCTGGCCTCATCGGTGGCTATTGAGCCAAATTGCTCCAGAGCCTTGGCGAGCTGCCCCAAGCGGAACATCTGCGGCGTCTGTGCCAGCCATTTGTCGCCCCGATCCACCGTTGAAACCACCCGGATACCGCCCGGCCCGGCACTTGCGGTCTTGAGCGTATCGGCCAGCTTGTGCGCCAGAAGGCCACCCACCTGGTCGCCCATACACGCATCGATCAAGGCATTGATCTGCTCGGTGCTCACCAGACAACGCGCTGCGTCGTGCACCAGCACCCAGTCGCGCTCCTGTGCACCGCGCTCCGCCAGTGCACGCAGGCCGCCTCGCACGGTGTCGGCCCGACTTGGACCGCCGCAAGCCACAGCGAAATAGCCAGTGCCCGGGTGGTTGTCGAAAAATATGTCGCCCGGCGCAACGGCCACCAGCGTGCTGCGCAAGCGCTCAACCCCGGCAAAAGCCGCCAGCGTGTGCAGTACCAGCGGCCGGCCGGCCACCGGCCGGTACTGCTTGGGCAAAGCCGCATCGCCTTGCGCCCCGGCTCCAGCGCGCGCGCCCGTGCCGGCACACGGCAGCAGCGCCCAGAAGCTGCAGGGCGCAGGCGCCAGCTGCGGGCTCGGCGAAGACACCGGCCACAAACCGGGGGAGGAAAAGACATCGGTCATGGGCGCATTCTAGAATTGCGCTTCCCGCCACGCCGGGTGGTTGCCTGCCTGGCGCCACCGGGGGCCTGGTGCGGTCTTTTCGCCCGCGTGCATGCAACTCCCCAAACTCTCTCCTGGCAAGCGCTTTGGCTTGCCCCGACCTCCCGGCAGCGCCGACGCCTTGCTGCTCGCGCGGCTTGCCGAACGCGAGCGCGGCCAGAACGGCGTCACCGCCATCGTCACAGCCGACGCGTCTGACGCGCGCCGCCTGCTCGATGAAATTGCTTTCTTCGCGCCCGACTTGCGTTGCGCCTTGTTTCCCGACTGGGAAACCCTGCCCTACGACAGCTTCTCACCGCACCAGGACCTGATCAGCGAGCGCCTGGCGACGCTGTGGCGCATCAGCCAGCGCGACCGCGATACCGGCGCGGACGTGGTGCTGGTGCCCGCCACCACTGCTCTGTACCGGCTGGCTCCGCCATCGTTTCTGGCGGGCTACACCTTTCACTTCAAACTCGGCCAAAGGCTGGACGAAGCCAAGCTGCGCGCCCAGTTGACGCTGGCCGGCTACGCCAACGTGGGCCAGGTGGTCAGCCCCGGCGAATACGCGGTGCGCGGCGGGTTGATCGACCTGTTTCCGATGGGCTCCGCGGTGCCCTACCGGGTGGACTTGTTTGACGACGAGATCGACTCGCTGCGCGCCTTCGACCCCGACAGTCAGCGCAGCCTCTACCCCGTGGCTGAGGTGCGTCTGCTTCCGGGGCGCGAGTTTCCCATGGACGACGACGCACGAGCGCGCTTTCGCAGCCGCTGGCGGGAAGTGCTCGAAGGCGACCCCACCAAGAGCCGCATCTACAAAGACGTGGGCCAGGGCGTGGCCACTGCCGGCATCGAGTACTACCTGCCGCTGTTCTTTGAGCAGACCGCCACGGTGTTCGATTACCTGGGCGACAACGCCACGGTGGTATTGCATGGTGACCTTGAGCCAGCCTTTCAACGTTTTTGGCAGGACACCCGCGAGCGCTACCGACTGGTGCAGGGCGACCCCGAGCGCCCTGCCCTGCCTCCCGAGGCGTTGTTCCTCGGCGCAGACCAGTTCTACACAGAGGCCCGCGAATATGCACAGCTGGCCTTGCGCACCGGCGTGGAGGATGTGCAGGACAGCGCCGTCTTCCAACGCCTTCCCGATATCTCGGTGGTGCGGGGGGCGCCGGAACCATTGGCACGCCTGCAAGCCCATGTGGCCGCGGGTCCGCACCGGGTGCTGGTACTGGCCGAGAGCGCTGGCCGGCGCGAGAGCCTGCTCGACTTTCTGCGCGCCGGCGGCATTGACCTGCCCAGCTTCGATTCGCTCGCCGAATTCGAACAGGCAGGCGACGAATCCATAGGCATTGCCACCGCGGCCCTGGCCGAAGGCTTTGCCTGGGTGGAGCAAGGCATTGATTTCGTTACCGAAACCGAGCTGTTCTCGACCCCCGCCACGGCCCGGCGCCGGCGCAAGCAAGAGCAAGTCAGCGATGTCGAAGCCCTCATCAAAGACCTCTCTGAGCTAAGCCTGGGCGATCCGGTGGTGCACAGTGCGCACGGCATTGGACGTTACCGCGGCCTGGTGAACATGGACGTGGGCAACAAGAACCCCGACGGCACGCCAGCGCTGCAGGAGTTTTTGCACCTTGAATACGCGGGCGAAGCGGTGCTTTACGTGCCGGTGAGCCAGTTGCAGCTCATCAGCCGCTACACCGGCGTCGCGGCGGACGAAGCGCCGCTGCACAAGCTGGGCAGCGGCCAGTGGGACAAGGCCAGGCGCAAAGCCGCGGAACAGGTGCGCGACAGCGCGGCCGAGTTGCTCAACATCTACGCCCGCCGCGCGGCGCGCGAAGGCCACGCGTTCCGCTTCAACGCGCCAGACTACGAACAGTTCGCCAACGACTTCGGTTTTGAGGAAACGGCAGACCAGAACGCCGCCATCCACGCCGTCATTCAGGACATGATCAGTCCGCGCCCCATGGACCGGTTGGTGTGTGGCGACGTGGGTTTTGGAAAAACCGAAGTCGCCTTGCGCGCGGCCTTCATCGCCGTGACCGGCGGGCGCCAGGTGGCGTTTCTGGCGCCCACCACGCTGCTGGCCGAGCAGCATTTTCAGACCCTGATTGACCGTTTCAGCAAGTGGCCTGTGAAAGTGGCCGAAGTCTCTCGCTTTCGGTCCGGCAAGGAAGTGACGGCAGCGCTCAAAGGCATCGCGAATGGCACGGTAGACATCGTCGTCGGCACGCACAAGCTTTTGAGCGAATCCACCAAGTTCCATAACCTGGGACTGCTCATCATTGACGAGGAGCACCGCTTTGGCGTGCGCCACAAGGAGCAGATGAAGCAGTTGCGCGCCGAGGTGGACGTGCTGACGCTCACGGCTACGCCCATTCCCCGCACGCTAGGCATGGCGCTCGAAGGCCTGCGCGACCTCTCGGTCATCGCCACGGCGCCGCAGCGGCGCCTGGCGATCAAGACCTTTGTGCGCAGCGAGGGCACGGGTGTGATTCGCGAGGCTGTCTTGCGTGAATTGAAGCGCGGCGGGCAGGTGTATTTCCTCCACAACGAGGTCGAAACCATCCAGAACCGGCGCCAGAAGCTGGAAGAAATCTTGCCGGAGGCACGCATTGCCGTCGCGCATGGCCAGATGCCCGAGCGCGAACTCGAGCGCGTGATGCGCGACTTCGTCGCCCAACGCTACAACCTGTTGCTGTGCTCGACCATCATTGAAACCGGTATCGACGTTCCGACGGCCAACACCATTGTCATGAGCCGCGCCGACAAGTTCGGTTTGGCGCAGCTGCACCAGCTGCGCGGGCGCGTGGGCCGCAGCCACCACCAAGCCTATGCCTACCTGATGGTGCCCGACGTGGAAAGCCTCACGAAGCAAGCGCAGCAACGGCTGGACGCCATTCAGGCGATGGAAGAACTCGGCAGTGGCTTCTACCTGGCCATGCACGACCTGGAAATCCGTGGCGCGGGCGAGGTGCTGGGCGAGAACCAGAGCGGCAACATGATGGAAATCGGCTTTCAGCTCTACAACGAAATGTTGGGAGAAGCCGTGCGAAGCCTCAAGGCGGGCAAGGAACCTGACTTGCTTGCTCCCCTTAACGTGACGACCGACATCAATCTGCATGCGCCAGCGCTTCTGCCTGACAACTACTGCGGCGACGTGCACCTGCGCCTGTCGTTTTACAAAAAGCTCGCTACCGCGCGCACGCCCGATCAGATCGATGGCTTGCTGGAAGAAATCGTCGATCGTTTCGGCAAACTGCCGCCCCAGGCGCAGACCTTGTTCGATGTGCACCGGCTGCGCGTGCTGGCACAGCCCTATGGCGTGCTCAAGGTGGACTCGGCGCCGACGGTGACCACCATCAGCTTCCGACCCGGCGCGCCAGTGGACCCGATGCGCGTGATTGACCTGGTGCAGAAGAATCGCCACATCAAGCTGGCTGGAAACGAAAAACTGCGTATCGAACGCGAGCTGCCGGATGCGCCTGCGCGCGCGCAACTGGTGCGAGACCTCTTGCGCAATCTGGGTGCTCCTATCGGGCCGACCTGAAAAAAACCGGCCTTTGGGGCCGGCTTTGCTACAGGGGTACCGCTATGGGTCTGGCGCGCTTAGGCGTTGGCAAAGCGGTCGCGCATGGCCTTGACTTCGTCATGATTGCGCTGGGCCCCGCTCGCCTGGCGCGAGACCAGATCCCGTACCGTGGCGGGCAAAGGCTTCTTCAAGGCCTTGCGGTAGCTCGCAACGGCCGAGTCCTCTCCACGCTCGCATTCCTGCAGCACCGCTTTGTCGTCCATGGTGGAAAGCGCTGTCTTGACCGCTACCCAGCCCCGGTGCATCGCGCCAGCCATGGTGCCGCCGTCGGCAGGGTCGCCGCCATACTGGCGAATGGTCTGTTCCAGCTCGGCGGCAGCCGACGCACAGTCGGTGGCGCGGCGCGACAAGAGCGCTTTCACGTCGGCCGAATCGGCGTGTTCTGCCGCGGTACGAAAACCGTATTCGCCATTGCGGCTGGTTTCCAGCAGCTCGTTGAGCACGTCCACCACATCGTCGTTGTCCAGGGTACCCGAGACCGTGCCGACCGCTTCGACGCGCTCGCGCGCAGCGCGTGCAGCGTGGCGGGCTTCAGGCCATTCCAGTGAGGACGTGCCGCGATCCGTGAGCCAGCGGTCACGCAGCTGCGGCTCCACTGTTTCAAAAGGCCCTTCGTAAAGCCCCACGGATTGCCAGCCGAGGGCATAGGCAGGGTGATAGTCATCGTACGTCCGCTCTTGCGTGACATAGTCTTCGTCGCGATAGGCTTCGCGCCAATAGGCTTCTTCGGCTGTGGGGTTCACGGCTTCGGCCGCGGCCTTGCCGGCCAAACCGCCTGCCACAGCACCCACCACGCCTCCGATGGCTGCGCCCACCGGGCCGCCAAAGGCGCCCGTAGCGGCTCCAGCAGCGGCGCCGCCCACAACCGCTCCCAGGCCCGTGCCTACAGGGTGGGCGCCTGGCTCATTCGTAATGGGATCGCGGTTCGCATCGTTCAGATCAGACATGTCTAGCTCCTTGGGTTGAATCAATGGAGCCATTCTGGGAGTGGTACCGCCTCGCCTGGGTGCGCGCCCTGCGCGCTAGCGTGTAGGACCTTTGCGCATGACATCTCGGGCATTTCAGCATCTTCGACGACGCACCTTATTACTATACTATCGATAGCTTAAAACCCTTATGAGGTAAGCGCTACAGGCCATTTTCATTCATATTTTTGTGATCTAGGCCCAATTCCTGAATCTTGCGCGTAATGGTGTTGCGCCCAATGCCCAGGCGCTGCGCGGCCTCCATGCGCCGTCCGTGGGTGGCGTCCAGCGTGCCGGCAATCAGGCAGGATTCAAAGCGCTGCGAAAGCCGGTCCCAGACCTCGTTGCTGCCAGCGGCCAGCAAGGCGCGGACTTCGAGGGCCAGCGCCTGTTCCCAGCCGCCTTCCACTCCAGGGCTCGCCGCAGGCAAGGCACGAACGGTTTGCGCACCGGCCGTGCTCTCGGCAGCCACTGCCTGCGGAGCATGCAGCGCTGAGGCGTGCAAACCAGCCGGCCGGGAGTCGTCCGCAGAGACGGAGGCGCGCAAAGCGGTGGCCGCTGTCTCGCCGCTCAGCGCAGGCCGCGCAGGACTGGCAAGCACTTCCGGCGGCAAATCTTGCAGCGAAACGACCTGAGCCGGCGCCATGACCGAGAGCCAATGGCAGATGTTCTCCAACTGCCGCACGTTGCCCGGAAAGTCGAAATCAGCCAGACGCGCAAGGGCCGGCTCGGAAATTCGCTTCGGCTCGACACCCAGCTGGCGTGCGCTCACCTGCAGAAAATGGCGCGTGAGCATGGGGATGTCCTCGCGCCGCTCACGCAGCGCGGGCAGGCGCAAGCGGATCACGTTGAGTCGGTGAAACAGGTCTTCGCGAAAAGCCCCTTCTTTGACGCGCTGCTCCAGGTTCTGGTGTGTGGCGGCGACGACGCGCACGTGGGCCTTTACCGCGCTGTGACCGCCGACGCGGTAGAACTGTCCGTCAGAGAGCACCCGCAACAAGCGCGTTTGCAGGTCGAAGGGCATGTCGCCGATTTCATCGAGAAACAGGGTGCCGCCCTCGGCCTGTTCAAAACGTCCGCGCCGCTGCGTCTGGGCCCCTGTGAACGCGCCGCGCTCGTGACCAAAGAGTTCGGATTCCAGCAAATCTTTGGGAATGGCCGCCGTGTTGATGGCGACGAACGGGCCTTGCGCAACGGGCGAATGCTTGTGCAGCGCCCGCGCCACGAGTTCCTTGCCCGAGCCGGATTCACCAGTGATCAGCACCGTGACCTGGCTCTGGCTCAGGCGCCCGATGGCGCGAAACACGTCCTGCATGGCGCTTGCCTGGCCCAGCATCTCGGGCGCGAGTTCAGCAGTGTCTTGCGCAACGTCCTCGCGCTGGCTTTCCTGAACCGCGCGGCGGATCAACTCCACCGCCTTGGGCAGATCAAAGGGCTTGGGAAGGTATTCGAAGGCCCCACGCTGGAAGGCCGAAACGGCGCTGTCGAGGTCTGAATACGCCGTCATGATGATGACCGGCAGGCCCGGTTGCAGCGCCTGCACACTTTCGAGCAACTGCAGCCCCGAGCCCCCGGGCATGCGGATGTCGCTGACCAGAACCTGCGGACCCGGCTGGTCTTCCACGCCTTGGGCGATGGCGGCCATCGCATCAAGCACTTCGCGCGGATGGCTGAAGCTGCGCGTGCTCAAACCCTCACGCGCCAGGGCCTTTTCGAGCACGAAGCGGATCGAAGGGTCGTCATCTACTATCCAGATCGGCTTCATAAGCATTCATTCCCCGTTGGCTGTCGTCGTTCCTCAGGGAAGCGGAATGAGCATACGAAAATCGGTGCAACCGGGCACGCTCTCGCATTCAATCAAACCATGGTGCTGCTGCACAAATGTCTGCGCCAGCGTCAGCCCCAACCCCGAGCCGCCCTCGCGTCCCGATACCAGGGGATAGAAGATTCTTTCCCGGATGGCGTCGGGCACGCCAGGCCCGTTGTCGATGACATGCAATTCCAGTGCCAGGCGATAGCGCTGCCGTCCAAAAGTGACCTGGCGCGCTACGCGTGTGCGCAGGGTGATGCAGGCATTGCCTTGCGCCATGGCCGGCAGCAGCGCCTGAGCCGCGTTCTGCACGATATTGAGCACCGCCTGGATCAGCTGAGCACGGTCGCCACGAAACTCGGGGATGGAAGTGTCGTAATCGCGCTGGATCCGCAGACCCTGCGGGTACTCCACAAGGATCAGCGACCGCACGCGTTCGCATACCTCGTGAATGTTGACGTCGCCCACCTGGTGCGGGTGCCGGTGCGGGGCCAGCAGGCGGTCGACGAGGCTTTGCAGTCGGTCGGCCTCGTGCACGATGACCTCGGTGTATTCGCTCAGCTCTGGACTTTGCAGTTCAAGCTCAAGCAACTGCGCAGCGCCGCGGATACCGCCCAGCGGGTTCTTGATTTCGTGCGCCAGATTGCGAATCAGCTCCTTGTGGGCCTGTGCCTGCTCCAGCAATCGCTCCTCTCGGTCTTGCCGCACCTGCTGCTCCAGCGGCCACAGCTCCACCACGATCTGCTCGCGCAGCTCGCCCGTGGCAAAGTTCATGTGCACAGGAATACTGTCCTGGTGCGGTCGCCGCAGCAGCGCCTCGAAGCGCAGGGCCGCAAAATCATTGCTGTGCGCCCCGGCCAGCGCGGTCTGGATCAGCGCGGGCTCGGTAAAGAACTGGCTGAAGTCGCCCCCGACCAAGCTGCGCCGCGATGCGCCCAAGGCTTGTTCCAGCGCCGCGTTGACGTACCACACCGAACCGTCGGCGTGCAACACGGCCACCAGCACCGAGAGCAGGTCAAAGGCCTGGAACGATGGAGGGCTGCGCGGCGCGGCCCCACGGACCCGCACTTAGCGCACCACAGGCAGGCGCTCGATTTCGCGCCGGATACCTTCCACATCGGCTTCGGCACGCGCCAGCGCGGCTTTCAGCTCTGCGGTGCGTTCCATGTACTTCTGCGGGTTGCGCAGATCGAGGGCATTGCGCTGTGGAGCACCGTCGTTGTATTCCTGCTTGGTTTCGGCCACGCGCGCCTGGGCTTTCTTGAGCTCGGATTCCAGAATGGCGCGTGCATCCGCGTCGCGAGCACGCTGGTCATTGGCATCTACGCGCGGCGCCGATGGGGGCGAAGTTGCCGCCTTTGGTGCTGCACCACCGCTTCCGCCAGCCGGACGCGTGCCCTCGACCACGGTGATGTTTCCGCCCTCCACCACCTTGCAGTTGCGCTCTTTGGCCACCGCAACATTGTTGGTGTATTCATTGCCGCAGCGGTAGATGCGGTTTTGCGCGAACGCGGCCGGTACAGCCAATGCCAGGCAAAGGCAGGACGAAAGCAGGGAGAAGGAAATCTTTTTCATAGGCAGACCCATGCGCATAGGGCGCAGCATGCGGCCAGTATCGCCCAAAACACCGACAGCCTTCAACCCGCGGGCGATCAGCACGGGCAACGTCCCTCAGGAGCCCAGGCAGCGTGCAAGTGGGCACCCCCACAACATTTCAATGGAAAAAGGCGGCCGAAGCCGCCTCATTTAGATGCTGCGCTATCGAGCGCTGCACTTACAGCGAGTAGTACATGTCGAATTCAACAGGATGGACGGCCTGGCGGAAGCGCGTGACCTCGCCCATCTTGAGTTCAATGTACGCATCTACCATGGCGTCGCTGAAAACGCCGCCCTTGGTGAGGAAGGCACGGTCTGCATCCAGCGCTTCCAGTGCCTGATCCAGACTGTGGCAGACCGTGGGCACCAGCTTGTCCTCTTCGGGCGGGAGATGGTACAGATCCTTGGTGGCGGCTTCGCCGGGATGGATCTTGTTTTCCACGCCATCCAGACCCGCCATCAACAGTGCCGCAAAGCCCAGGTAAGGGTTCATCAGCGGATCAGGGAAGCGCGCCTCCACACGGCGGCCCTTGGGGTTGGCCACGTAGGGGATGCGGATCGAAGCGGAGCGATTCTTGGCCGAGTAAGCCAGTTTCACCGGCGCCTCGAAGTGCGGAACCAGGCGCTTGTAGCTGTTGGTACCCGGGTTCGTGATCGCGTTCAGCGCGCGGGCGTGCTTGATGATGCCGCCGATGTAATACAGCGCAAAGTCCGACAGGCCGGCATAGCCGTCGCCCGCAAACAGGTTCTTTCCGTCTTTCCAGACCGACTGATGCACGTGCATGCCCGATCCATTGTCGCCCGCGTAAGGCTTGGGCATGAACGTAGCCGTCTTGCCATAGGCATTGGCCACGTTGTGAACCACGTACTTTTGCAGCTGCGTCCAGTCGGCCCGCTCAACCAGCGTGCTGAACCGGGTACCAATCTCGTTCTGGCCGGCGCCTGCCACTTCGTGGTGGAACACTTCGACCGGTATACCGAGTGATTCGAGGATGAGGGACATTTCGGCGCGCATATCGTGCGTGCTATCGACCGGAGGGACAGGAAAATAGCCGCCCTTGACTGTGGGGCGATGACCCCGATTGCCTCCTTCGAGCTTGGCACCCGTATTCCAGGGCGCCTCGTACTCGTCGATTTCGACGCTGACATTGCCGGGCTCGTTGCTCCAGCGCACGCCATCGAAGATAAAAAACTCAGGCTCAGGACCAAAAAATGCTGTATCGCCCAGACCCGACGCCTTGAGATAGGCCTCTGCACGCTTGCCAATGGAACGCGGATCGCGGTCATAGGCCTTGCCATCGCTGGGCTCGATCACGTCGCAGGTCATGATCAGCGTCGTTTCTTCAAAGAACGGATCGATATTGGCCGAACAGGGATCGGGAACCAACTGCATGTCCGACGCTTCGATGCCCTTCCAGCCGGCGATCGACGAGCCATCAAACGCATGGCCAGAAGCAAATTTTTCTTCATCAAAGTGCGATACGGGCACCGTGGTGTGGTGCTGTTTGCCACGGGTATCGGTGAAGCGGAAGTCGACAAACTTGACCTCGTTTTCCTTCACCATCTTCATCACGTCTGCAACGGTCTTGGCCATCCGAATCTCCTGGGTAATCACTGTTAAGAAAGGGGTTGGATTCTGAAAAGCAGATTGCATGCCAGCGATGGCTATCGCTGTGATTGCGCAATCGTTCGCTGGCTTACCGATTCCATCATTGAGTTGCACGTTTTTGGTGCGTAATATCTCGTTCTCAGCTACTCACATTTCTCGCACCATTTCAGGGCCTAAATTTGCATCAAATTGGTGCAATCCTGCAAGCAAATCTGCCCAGGCTGCAGGCACCAGATCACTCGGCCCTTTGACCCCGAGTTCGATATGGCGTCCGTGAACAGGGTGATCGACGCTGGGCAGGCTGAACACGCTCACGCCAGGATGCTCCCGTTCTAGGTTCTCCATCAAAGGGGTGAGCTGCGCTTCCTGGCTGTCAAAGACCACCACCGAATGCTCGGTCCTTGCCGCAAGATGAAACCAGCGCGCATAGAAAGTATCGAGCACCCATTGCACCATGGGCCAGGCCATGACCGGAAACCCTGGAACGAAATACACAGCCCCTGGCATCAGCCGCCCCTTGCAGGCAAATCCCGGAATCTTGTTGTACGGATTCGGAATGATGGAAGCGCCCTCGGGGAACACTCCCATGTTGAGCCGATGGAGATTGTCGGAGCGCTCAGGCTCATACGATTCACCCCGCTCGCGCGCGCCTTCGCGCATGCGCTCTTCAATCAGTGCGCGGGCTTCTGGATGCAGCACGGCACACACACCTAGCGCCTGTGCGGCACTCTGCCGGGTATGGTCATCGGGCGTAGCGCCAATGCCTCCCGTACAAAACACCACATCCCCCGAATCAAACGCACGCCGAAGCACGGCCGTGATACGCGGAGCATCGTCGCCCACGTACTCGGCCCAGCTCAACATCAAGCCCCGCTCGCCCAGAATTTCAATGACTTTTGCAAGGTGCTTATCAGTGCGTTTGCCAGACAGAATTTCGTCGCCAATGACGATCAGGCCAAATAGGGGTGTCATTCAATGAGAGTGCCTGGATCAAGGCGTTGTTGTAGCGGGTAAATCGGCGCAGCAGGCGTGGCGGTGGGCGGTTTGCCTTGCTGACGCAGCGCCTGGAGTGCGGCCAGACAATAGTGTGCAAACCAGAGCGACGAAAACGCAAAGACGAGCGTATAGATCCAGATCCCCAATGGAATCAGCACAACAAACGCTGTGGCAAATACGACACCAGACGCCCAAACGATCGCCGGTGCTGCGCCCAGGTAGCCGCTGATCAGACCCGTGGCGAGAAGGGCCATGCGGTGCCGCTCCAGGATATTGCTTCGTTCTTCGCGATCGGCATGTTCGGCCAGAGCATCGAAGGCCATTACCCGATAGGTCAGCCAACCCCAGATAACCGGTGGCAACACCAGCACCAGCGGCGGAACGAGCCACAAAGGCATGGACGCGAATATGGCGAGCAGCGCGACCAGCATGGACGACAACGACCACAGAAGACTGCGAAAAAACGAAGCGCCCCGCCTGCGCTCCAGCCCGGGAAACCGCCGCTCGGCCACCAAGGCTACCAGCACGGGCGTCATCATGGTTGAGACGATCAGAAGCGACACGACAACCACCAATGGGACGACCGCGGCCAGAACAATCAGCGGCGCAACGACAGAAGGAATATCACCGGCGCCCCACTGGGAAAGCCAGTTCCACAAACTCCCCATCAGGCCGGAAGTGTTGATCCACCCTACGACCGCAGTGACTGCGGATGTCCAATAAAAATACCCCAGCAGCATCGCCAGAAGGCCTACGATGAGCAAAGGAAGCAATGAGAGAAACAGGACGCGCGGACGCAGGCAATACGCTGCCGCGCGCCAGAATGAGTCAATCAGAAGCCCCATGTCCGAGAGCATACCTGCAGACATGGGTGCATCACCTGCGTACATTCAGCCCCAGAAACTGCCAAACGCAAAAAAAGCCGCTTGCTCGAAAACAGGCGGCTTGGAAAGGATATGGCGGAGTGGACGGGACTCGAACCCGCGACCCCCGGCGTGACAGGCCGGTATTCTAACCAACTGAACTACCACTCCTGGCAGGCAGCTTTTGCTTGTCTGAACCGCAATTCAAACAAACCAAGCGCTACAACTTGGCGACCCCACGGGGATTCGAACCCCGGTACTCACCGTGAAAGGGTGATGTCCTAGGCCTCTAGACGATGGGGTCAAAACCTTGGAACGAACCGACAACAAATTTTGGTGGAGGTAAACGGGATCGAACCGATGACCTCTTGCATGCCATGCAAGCGCTCTCCCAGCTGAGCTATACCCCCAAACTTCCTTGCACCCCTGGCTTCAGGCAAAAGAAAAACCCTTGCACATCCTGCGACCTGCAAGGGTTTTAAACTGGCGGAGTGGACGGGACTCGAACCCGCGACCCCCGGCGTGACAGGCCGGTATTCTAACCAACTGAACTACCACTCCTGGCAGGCAGCTTTTGCTTGTCTGAACCGCAATTCAAACAAACCAAGCGCTACAACTTGGCGACCCCACGGGGATTCGAACCCCGGTACTCACCGTGAAAGGGTGATGTCCTAGGCCTCTAGACGATGGGGTCAAAACCTTGGAACGAACCGATAACAAATTTTGGTGGAGGTAAACGGGATCGAACCGATGACCTCTTGCATGCCATGCAAGCGCTCTCCCAGCTGAGCTATACCCCCCAAACCGCTGCAACAACTGCATTTCTGCAGCAATCACCTGAGCCTTGAATTATAGACAGCTTTTTTAACGCTTTCTGAGGCGCGCAACAACTTTTTCACGCCCAAGCAGCTCCAGCAAAGCGTCCACCGAGGGTGTCTGCGCCGTGCCGGCCACCAGAACTCGGACCGGCATCGCCAGTTGCGGCATTTTCATCCCGAAATCGGCCAGTACTTTCTTGATGACCGCTGCAATAGCCGGCCGCTCCCAGGCGCATTCACCCAGCGCCTGTGCCAATGCATCCAGCGCCGGTGCCACAGCATCCGTCACGTATTGCGCTCGCTCCTGCGTTGCTTCAGCAACCTCTTCTCCCAGCAATCGCTCGGCCCAATCGGCCAGGGCCACGGTGGTGTCACAACGGTCTTTGAACAAGGCGCAGAAAGCCTGCAACGGCGCCAGGTCGAGATGGAGCGTGCTGCGTTTGGCCAACTGCTCGGCCACCAGCGTTGCAAGGGCCGGGTCTTCCATGGCCTTCATGTGCTGGGCGTTCACCCAGCGCAGTTTGGCTTCGTCAAACTGCGCTGCACTGCGGCCGAGGTGGTCCAGATTGAACCAGTCGATGAACTGCTGCCGAGTGAAAATCTCGTCGTCACCATGGCTCCAGCCCAAGCGTGCGAGATAGTTGATCATGGCGTCGGCCAGATAGCCTTCGTCACGGTATTGCGTCACAGGCTTGGCGCCATTGCGCTTGCTCATCTTCTCACCCTGTTCATTGAGCACGGTAGGCAGGTGCGCATACACCGGAGGCTGTGCACCCAGGGCCAGGAAGATGTTGATCTGGCGCGGGGTATTGTTCACATGGTCGTCGCCGCGAATTACGTGCGTGATCGCCATGTCGATATCGTCCACCACCACGCAAAAGTTGTAGGTGGGCGTGCCGTCAGGCCGGGCAATCACCAGATCGTCGAGCTCGTCGTTGCGGATTTCTATCCGGCCCTTGACCTTGTCATCCCAAGCCACCACTCCGCCCTGCGGATTGCGAAAGCGCAACACCGGCTGCACACCCTGCGGCACATCAGGCAGTTGTTTGCCTGGCTCCGGGCGCCACAGCCCGTTGTATCGGGGCTTTTCCTTGTTGGCCATTTGCTGCTCGCGCAGGGCATCGAGCTCTTGGACCGACATATAGCAGGGGTAGACATGGCCACTGGCCTTGAGCTGTCCCAGCACCTCGCGGTACCGGTCCATGCGCTGCATCTGGTAGAACGGCCCCTCATCCGGGGCCATGCCCAGCCAATCGAGTCCTTCGAGAATCACATCCACCGCAGCCTGCGTGGAACGCTCGACGTCGGTGTCTTCAATGCGCAGGATGAAATCCCCGCCGGTGGATCGTGCAAACGCCCAGGGATACAGTGCCGATCGGATATTTCCCAGATGGATGAAGCCGGTGGGGGAAGGAGCAAATCGCGTACGCACTTGTGCTGCGGGAAAATTCTTTTTCTGTTCGTTCATTTCAAGCTATCCAGGCCGCGCGCAAGGTCGGCCTTCAAATCGTCGATATGTTCCAGTCCGACGGCAAGGCGGATCAGGCCTTGGCCGATGCCTGCAGCGCTGCGCTGCGCATCGGTCAAGCGACCGTGCGAGGTGCTTGCCGGGTGGGTGATGGTGGTCTTGGTGTCGCCCAGGTTGGCTGTAATGCTGCAGATGCGGGTGCTATCGATCACATGAAAGGCTCTGGCACGCGCGGCTGCAGCGTCTTCGCCACCGACCACGAACGACACCACAGCGCCACCCAGACCCGATTGCTGGCGCATGGCCAGCCCATGCTGCGGATGCGAAGCCAGGCCAGGATAAAAGGTGCGCGTCACGGCGGGGTGCGACTCAAGCCAGCTTGCGATTCCCAGCGCATTGGTGCTTTGCGCCTGCATGCGGATGGACAGGGTTTCAAGTCCCTTGAGCACCACCCAGGCATTGAAGGGCGAGAGGTTCATGCCAGCGCTGCGAATCAAGGGCGCGAGCTTTTCGTCAATCAGCGCATGCGGGCCGCAGACCGCGCCTGCCATCACACGACCCTGACCATCAAGAAACTTGGTGCCTGAATGAATCACCAGATCCGCTCCCATTTCAGCAGGGCGCTGCAGCGCTGGAGAGGCGAAGCAGTTGTCGACCGCCAGAAGCACGCCGGCCTCGTGCGCGATGTCCGCCAGCGCTCGAATGTCGCAAAGCTCTGTCAGTGGGTTGGTCGGCGTCTCGGCGAAGAGCAGCCGCGTTTCCGGTCGAACGGCCGCACGCCAAGCCGCAACGTCGGTTTGCGGCACAAAACTCGATTGCACCCCAAAACGTGCCAGTTCACCCCCGATGAGCTTCATGGTGGAGCCGAACATCGACTGTGAGCACACCACATGGTCGCCGGCCTTGAGCAGCGCAAGACACATCAGCAAGATGGCAGACATGCCGCTGGCCGTGGCAATCGCCGCTTGCGTGCGCTCCATCGCCGCCAGCCGCTGCTCGAAGCTCGTCACCGTGGGATTGGCCGTGCGGGTATAGGTGTAGCCCTCTTCCTCGCCGGCAAAGCGCCGCGCTGCGGTGGCGGCGTCGGGCTGGACGAAGCTGCTGCTCAGGTACAGCGCTTCAGAATGCTCGCCAAACTGGCTGCGCGGTACTGCTTGGCGCACCGCCAGGGTGTCGGAGTGCAAACCGGTGCTATCGAATGCCGTCATGAAGCGCTTTCTTTCATTGCAGGCATGCTTTAAGCGGCCGCTGCATTAGGCAGTGCCAGTCGCGAGGCGTCTTCTTCGTCTTCGGCCCCGCCCTTGCGACCCGCATTGAGGCGCGCAATATCCTCGGGCCCAATGTCGCCGGTCACGTAAATGCCATCGAAGCAGGAGGCATCAAAACCCGACAAAGCGGGGTTGCCTGCGCCCACGGCCTTTTTCATCGCGTCCACGTCCTGATAGATGAGCGCGTCGCATCCAATCAGGGCCCGCACCTCTTCGACCGTGCGGCCATGGGCCACCAGTTCATCGCTGGTGGGCATGTCGATTCCGTAGACATTCGGGTAGCGCACCGGAGGCGCGGCGCTCGCCAGGTACACCTTGCGTGCGCCCGCCTCGCGGGCCATCTGCACGATCTCGCGGCTGGTGGTGCCGCGAACGATGGAGTCGTCCACGAGCAAGACATTGCGGCCCTTGAACTCGCTGGCAATCACGTTGAGCTTCTGGCGCACGGATTTCTTGCGCACTTCCTGCCCAGGCATGATGAAGGTGCGTCCCACGTAGCGGTTCTTGACGAATCCTTCACGGTACGGCACACCCAGGAGGTGAGCCAACTGCGTAGCGCTGGGGCGGCTCGACTCGGGAATCGGAATGATGACGTCGATGTCGCTGGGCGGCACCGTGGAAACCACCCGCTTGGCCAAAGACGCGCCGAGATTGAGGCGCGCCTGGTACACCGAAATACCGTCGAGGACCGAATCGGGCCGCGCCAGATACACATACTCGAACACGCAGGGAAAGTGTTGCGTTGTCTCGGCACACTGCTGCGCGCTGAGGTTTCCGGCCAGATCGACGAACAACGCCTCGCCGGGCGCCACGTCGCGTTGAAATTCATGGCCAGTGCCCTCGATGGCCACCGACTCGCTGGCAAACACAACGGCACCTTCGGCGCTGCGCCCCATCGACAGCGGACGGATGCCATAGGGGTCACGAAAAGCGACCAGTCCGTGGCCCGCGATCAACGCAATCACGGCGTAGGAGCCGCGAACCCTTTTGTGCACCGCGCGGACCGCCTTGAAGACGTTGTCGGGTTGCAAGGGTACGCCCCGGGTGGCGTGTTCCAGTTCATGGGCAAAGACGTTGAGCAGCACCTCCGAATCGCTGTCGGTATTGGTATGGCGGTGGTCCGTCGAAAACAGCTCGGCTCGCAGTACGTCCGCGTTGGTCAGATTGCCGTTGTGCACCAGCACAATGCCAAATGGGGCGTTCACATAAAAGGGCTGCGCCTCCTCTTCGCTGAACGCGTTGCCAGCGGTCGGGTAGCGCACCTGACCCAGGCCCGAGTTTCCAGGAAGCGCCCGCATATTGCGGGTGCGAAACACGTCGCGCACCATGCCCTTGGCCTTGTGCATAAAGAACTTTCGCTCTTCCTGCGTGACGATGCCGGCTGCATCCTGTCCACGGTGCTGCAAAAGCAGCAATGCGTCGTAGATCAGCTGGTTGACGGGAGCCCCACTGACGACACCGACAATTCCACACATAGCTCATTCCATCCGTTCGCAGGCCTTGGCCCGCATTGCGCACACTCGGCCAGCATGGCCAACCTCACGCTCCCCGCATATCATGCGGGCAGCATTTTCCCGAACTGCTCCGGCAAAGCGGGGCGCAAATTCTGCAGCATCTGCGCAATGCGCGGCGCGCTTGCCGATTCCAGCCACCAAGCCGTTTTCCCTATAGGTGTCAATTGGGCCACCACGCCCAGTACAAGCAGCAGTACACCGGCCCGCACGACGCCAAAAACAGCGCCCAACACCCGATCTACCGGACGCAAACCCACCGCTTCAATCAGCTTCTTCGCCAGCCAAGCCACCATGCCGCACGCAAACAAGGTCGCGACAAAAACCCCGACGAAGCCGGCTGCGTACCGCACAGGCTCCGCCGAATCACCCAGGGGCAGCCAGGCAGCTACGTCCGCTGCGAACCACTGGGCAACAAAAAATGCCGCCACCCAAGCCAACAGGGACAAGACCTCATACACCAGACCGCGCCAAGCACCCAGCAGGAGCGACGCAAGGACCACGGTGAGCAAGATCCAGTCGAGGGCAGCCCATTGCAATGCAGGCACTTCGTGCATGTTGGGCAGCGCCGTACTCACAGACTCAGGATGGAAGCCGGCAAGCCAAGGCCTTTGATCTTGGCTGTGGCCTTTTCCGCTTCGGCGCGCCCCTGAAAAGGGCCCACACGCACCCGTGTTCGCTTGCCGTCTTTGGTTTCAACCACCTGGGTGTAGGTCGTCAAACCCGCACGCTCGAGCTTTTGCCGCGCCTCACGCACCTTGGATTCCTCGGAAAAAGCGCCCACCTGAACGATGAAACGCTCCCCTCCAGCCGCCACTGGGGCGGGCGGAGCCGCTGCCGGTGTTTTGCCCGACCGCCCTTCGAGCAAGGCACGTGCGCGCTCGGCTTCACTCATCGACGCCACCTGGGGCGGCGTCGATGTACTCGCCTCGGGCTTGGTATGGAGCGGCTGCGGGCGCGCCTCTACAAAAGCCGCAGGGGATGGCTCCTTGTGCGGCACAACCGCGGCAGCAGGTGCAGGCGCCTTCTCCTGAGGAAGCACGGCAACTTTTGGCTCGGGCTCACGCTTGGAAACAGATTCCGCTGCGGCGGGAGCATCCACCGACGCCGTCCCTGAGGCCGCTGGTGCCGGAACTACCAGCGGAGCCACCTTGTCGCGGTCCGGAATTTCAATGCGCGTATCGATCGGAACAGGACGTGGCTGCGTGTCAAAGACCAGCGGAAAACCCACCACCCCGAGCAGCACCAGCAAGGCCGCGCCAATCAAGCGGTGCCGGGCACGCCGGCGCATGACTTCTACGGTTTCGCCGCGCACTGCCCGTGCAACCTTGGCAGGCTTGCCCTCTGCAGCTTGTTGCCCGGGCCAGCGAATCTTGAAAAATGCCATGAATGGGTAGAAAACTAAGGCTTGCTTACACCGCTTTTGCTGGTGCTCCAGCCAAGGTGCTTGGCCTGCAACTTGGGCGTGCCATGCTCCAGGACGCCGCCTACCGTGTAGAAAGAGCCAAAAACGACGATTCTATCAGTGGCTCCCGCCGCGGCCACCGCCGCATCAAGCGCCTCCTGGGGCGTTGCGTGCAGGCTCACTGGGATGTCCTTTCGTCTGCTCAGACCGGCCGCCAAGCTTTCCCAGAGTTGCGCGAGATCGGCGGCGCTGGCGGCACGCGCAGTGGGCAAATCGGTGAAATACCAGCGGTCTACCAAGAGGCCAATTCTCGCCAGCATGCCTTTGATGTCTTTGTCAGCCATGGCACCGAAGACGGCGTGTGTCGTCGGATGAAAGCGCATTGCATCCAGGTTGGCCGTGAGCGCCGCGACAGCATGCGGGTTGTGGGCCACGTCAAGCACCAGCGTCGGCTCGCCGGGCACGATCTGGAACCGCCCAGCCAGCTCGACCATGCCCAGACCATTGCGCACGGCCTGTGCCGTCACCGGAACCCGATCGCGCAGGGCGTCAAGCGCCGCCAGTGCGCCTGAGGCGTTGACCAGCTGGTTGGCGCCGCGCAGTGACGGATAGGCCATGCCGGCATAGCGGCGACCCCGGCCAGCCCAGTTCCATTGCTGCTTGTCACCGGAAAAGTTGAAATCATGGCCGAAACGCCAGAGGTCAGCACCAATTTCGCGTGCGTGGTCCACCACGCTCTGCGGCGGCATCGGGTCGCAGACGATGGCCGGGCGGCCGGTGCGCATGATGCCCGCCTTCTCACGCCCGATGCTTTCACGGTCAGGCCCGAGGTATTCGGTGTGGTCGATGTCGATGCTGGTAATGACCGCGCAATCGGCATCCACGATGTTCGTCGCATCCAGCCGGCCACCCAGCCCGACTTCCAGAATGGCAAGGTCCAGCTTTGCCAGACTCATCAGGCGCAGGATGGCCAGCGTCGTGAATTCAAAGTAGCTGAGCGAAATTTCTTGACCATTTTGGCCTCTAGCGCTCTCTACAGCTTCAAAGTTTGCTATCAACTCAGAAGCACTTACCGCTTCGCCATGAATGCGGCAGCGCTCTTCGAAATGCACGAGGTGCGGTGAGGTGTAAACGCCGGTGCGGTAGCCCGCCTGGAGCGCCACCGCCTCGATCATGGCGCAGGTCGAACCCTTGCCATTGGTGCCAGCGACGGTAATCACGGGGCAATCAAAATGCAGATTGAGTCGCTCGGCTACTGCGCGCACGCGCTCCAGGCCCAGGTCGATCTGCTGCGGATGGATGCGCTCGCAGTGGGCGAGCCAATCCTGAAGGGTAAGAGGTGGGGTTGCTGGCATACGGGGCGCGATTGTCCTCCGAGTCGCGGTTTGGGCCATGATGGATGCATGAAAAACCCTGTGCTTTACGGCCTCTCCAACTGCGACACCGTGCGCAAGGCACGCGCCTGGCTGTCTGGCCGGGGCGTGTCCTACGAGTTCCATGATTTCAAGAAGTCCGGCGTGCCGCAAGACGCGCTGGCGCGCTGGCTTAAGGCGCTGGGCCACAAGGAACTTGTCAACCGCAAGGGAACCACCTGGCGCCAGCTGGCCCCCGCCGCGCAGGCAGTCGTGACGGGCGATACGCAGGCGCAGGCACTGCTGCTGGCATATCCCAGCGCCATCCGCAGGCCCGTGGTCGAATGGCCGAACGGCGACATCACCACGGGGTTTGACCCCACAGACTGGGAGCCGCGCAGCAAAAGCCCGCCGAGCGCCTGATTTCGCACACTTCTTTACGCAGATTTACGGTCCGGGCAGCACACAGATGGGCCGGCTGGATAAACTTTCTCTGACCTTGGCGCGTTGTACATGCGCTTTTGAAAGGGTTTCACCATGAAGAAGATTTTGTTGTTTTCGCTCATGGCCAGCGCCTCGGCGATGGCGATGGCGCAGGAACGTGGACGGGTGCTTTCGGTCACCCCCATCTTCGAGCAGGTTGCCGTGCCGCGGCAGGTCTGCGGCAATGAGACGGTCTATACCGGCCCGCGCACCAGTGGTGGCGGCGCTGTGCTGGGGGCCATCGCGGGCGGTGCCGCCGGCAATGCCATTGGCAGGGGCAACGGGCGAGCAGCCGCCACAGCCCTTGGAGTGATTGGCGGCGCGGTGCTGGGCAACCACATCGAAGGCAACGGTCGCCCCGACTACCAGAACGTGCAGCGCTGCGGGGTCGAAACCACTTACGAAAACCGCACGGCTGGCTACGACGTGGTGTACGAGTACGCCGGCAGACGCTACACCACGCGCACCCAGACCGATCCTGGACGCTACATCGCCCTGCGCGTGCAACCCGAAGACCAGCGCGACTATCAGCGTGACTACCAGCGCTACGACGACGATGGCTACAGCGAACGCGGCGAGGTCACCTCACCCTATGCCACGGCACCCCTGCCGCCCGTGGTGTCGCCCGGTGTGACGGTGATTGAGTATGGCTACGAAGGCCAACGCCCGTATTACCCCTATCCGCCACCGCGCCCCCATTGGCGCTAAGCCATTGCTGTGAAGGGCCCCGTGGGGCCCTTTTTCTTGGGGTGGGGTTGAAGCAGGCTACCCGTTCCCACCTGGCCTAAAATCGCCCGCTTCTGCTTCTGCCGGCGTCCTGCCCGCCACTCCATGACCACCCAACAAATCAACGGCGTATCCGTCGCCACCCAGGCCAATGTGTACTTCGACGGCAAGTGCGTCAGCCATGGCATCACGTTTCCGGATGGAACGAAGAAATCCGTCGGTGTAGTGCTGCCGGCAACGCTGTGCTTTGGCACCAACACCGCCGAGGTCATGGAGTGCGTGGCCGGTTCCTGCGAGTACAAGCTTGCAGGCTCCGCCGATTGGGCCCACTGCGGCCCCGGTGAGCAGTTCAGCGTACCGGGCAACAGCCAGTTCGACATTCGCGTCAGCGACACTTTTCACTACATCTGCCATTACGGCTGAACCATGGCCACCATCCTCCAACATCTCCCACTCGGCCAGAAGGTCGGCATCGCATTTTCCGGCGGGCTGGACACCAGCGCCGCCCTGCTGTGGATGAAGCAGAAGGGCGCCCTGCCTTATGCCTACACCGCCAACCTGGGCCAGCCCGACGAGGCCGACTACGACGCCATTCCGCGCAAAGCCATGGAATACGGCGCCGAAAAGGCCCGCCTCATTGACTGCCGCACGCAGCTTGCCCACGAAGGCATTGCCGCGCTGCAATGCGGAGCCTTCCACATCAGCACCGGCGGCCTGACCTACTTCAACACCACGCCGCTGGGCCGGGCCGTCACCGGCACCATGCTGGTGTCCGCCATGAAGGAAGACGACGTCAACATCTGGGGCGACGGCAGCACCTTCAAGGGCAACGACATCGAGCGCTTTTACCGCTACGGCCTGCTCACCAACCCCTCGCTCAAGATCTACAAGCCCTGGCTGGACCAGCTCTTTATCGACGAGCTGGGCGGCCGCGCCGAAATGTCGGCATTCATGACGCAGCACGGTTTTGGCTACAAGATGAGCGCCGAAAAGGCCTACAGCACCGACTCCAACATGCTCGGCGCCACGCACGAGGCCAAGGACCTGGAGTTCTTGAACAGCGGCATCCGCATCGTCAACCCCATCATGGGCGTGGCGTTCTGGAAGGAAGACGTCGCGGTCAAGGCCGAGGAAGTGTCGGTGCGCTTTGAGGAAGGCCAGCCCGTGGCGCTCAACGGCGTCGAATTCAACGACCCGGTCGAACTGATCCTGGAGGCCAACCGCATCGGCGGCCGCCACGGCCTGGGCATGAGCGACCAGATCGAAAACCGCATCATCGAGGCCAAGAGCCGCGGCATCTACGAGGCCCCGGGCCTGGCGCTGCTGCACATCGCCTACGAGCGCCTGGTGACCGGCATCCACAACGAGGACACCATCGAGCAGTACCGCATGAACGGCCTCAAACTCGGCCGCCTGCTCTACCAGGGCCGCTGGTTCGACCCGCAGGCCATCATGCTGCGCGAGACCGCCCAGCGCTGGGTGGCGCGCGCCGTGACCGGTACGGTGACGCTGGAGCTGCGCCGCGGCAACGATTATTCGCTGCTCAACACCGAGAGCCCTAATCTCACCTACCACCCGGAGCGCCTGTCGATGGAAAAGGTGGACGACGCGCCTTTCTCGCCGCAAGACCGCATCGGCCAGCTCACCATGCGCAACCTCGACATCGTGGACACGCGCAGCAAGCTGGGCATTTACGCCCAGGCGGGCCTGCTCACGCTGGGTCAAGGCTCGCCTCTGCCTCAGCTGTCCAACAACGAGCCGAAATAAAAGCCTGCCCGTACCGGGCCTGAGACGCCCGGAAAAGACGGTAACAGCGCAACGCGCATTCGAGGCAAAACGGCGCGATTGCGCTGCGGCTTCTTTCGCCTGCCGCACAATGCTGCATGCAAAGCAATTTCATCGCCAATGAAGTGCGGCCATCGCTCAGTGGGCGTACGCTGGATATCATCGACCCCTCGGACGGCCAGGTCTTTGACCGATTGCAGCGCAGCAACGCCGAAGACATGGAGAGCGCTGTACGCGCCGCGCGGCACAGCTTTGAGGCCCTCTGGCGCCCCATGGCAGCAGCTGACCGGGGGCGGCTGCTCATGCGCCTTTCCAGTGCCGTTACCGAGCATGCCATCGAACTGGCCGCACTGGAGCAGCGCGATTGCGGTAAACCCACCCGCCAAGCGCGCGCCGACGCCTTGGCACTGGCGCGCTATTTCGAGTTTTATGCCGGCGCCTGCGACAAGCTGCATGGCGAAACGCTGCCCTATCAGGAAGGAACCAGCGTGCTCACCTGGCGTGAGCCCCACGGCGTCACGGGTCATGTGATTCCGTGGAACTACCCCATGCAGATTTTTGGCCGCAGCGTGGGTGGCGCGCTGGCGGCCGGCAACACCTGCGTGATCAAGCCTGCCGAAGACGCCTGCCTGTCGGTGCTGCGCGTGGCGCAACTGGCGGCCGAGGTCGGCTTCCCGCCGGGCACGATCAACGTCGTGACGGGTTATGGACATGAGGTGGGCGACGCGCTGGCACGCCACCCTGGCATCGATCACATCAGCTTTACCGGCAGTCCCAGCGTGGGGACGCTGATCGCCCAGGCCGCGGCCGAACGCCATTGCCCGGTAACGCTGGAGCTGGGTGGCAAAAGCCCGCAGATCGTATTTGCCGACGCCGATCTGGACGCCGCCCTGCCCGCCATCGTGAACGCCATCGTGCAAAACGCCGGCCAGACCTGTTCGGCGGGTTCGCGCCTGCTGGTCGAGCGCAGCCTCTATGAGCCCTTGCTGGAACGCTTGGGCGCTCTTTTTTCCAAGCTGCGCGCCGGGCCAGCTGCCTTGGATCTGGATGTCGGCCCATTGATCCGCGCGACGCAAAAAGAGCGCGTGCTGGACTTTTTGGCACAAGCCGAGGCCGCCGGCATTGCCACGGTGGCACGCGGCAGCGTGGTGCCTGAGGCCCCTGCCGGCGGTTTTTACGCCGCGCCGGTCTTGCTGCGCGACGTGCCAGCCGATCACCGACTGGCGCAAGAAGAAATCTTTGGCCCGGTTCTCTGCGCCATGGCGTTTGACGACGAAGACCACGCGGTGCAACTGGCCAACGGCACCGCGTTTGGTCTGGTGGCCGGAGTGTGGACACGCGATGGCGCTAGGCAGATGCGCATGGCGCGGCGACTGCAATGCGGCCAGGTGTTCATCAACAACTACGGCGCAGGCGGCGGCGTGGAACTTCCCTTTGGCGGCGTCAAGTCATCGGGATACGGCCGCGAAAAGGGCTTTGAAGCGCTCTATGGTTTCACCGTGCTCAAGACCGTGGCCATTCGCCACGGATAACTTCAGCCCAACACTTGCTTCAACGCTGCGTCGTACAAGCCAGTGAGCCGGTCGGTGACTTCCAGCAGGCGCTCGCTGGTGGTGGCGACGTCTGCGAGGCCGCGCGCATCGGCCTTGCGCTGCAGCGCCGAACTGAAGAACACCCACTGCCCATCGCCCAGCGCCAGATCGTCGCGAATCGCCGGTGTGGACAGCGGCGCTGCTGCGAGCGTGGCCATGGCCTTGCGGAATTCGTCGGCATCGCTCAGCAATTGCTCGCGAGGACCCTTTGCGTCGCTGCCGGCCGCCACGAGAAAGTAGTTTTTGGCCAAGCGCTGGGACAGTGCGCGCTGACGGCCCGCAATATTCACCAACTTGGCGGTAGAGGCCTTGGACGATTTTTCGAACGCTTCGGTAGCGGTGTTGGCAATGGCCAGCATGCGGTCGGCCTGCGCCGCCACGGCCGCCACCGATTGCGCGGTGGGCGGCATGATGAGCAGGGCTTCGAGTCCATCCACCGACTTGTGCACTTCGTCCACCTGGCGCGCCAGCTCGGCCGGCCAGGGCACGCTGGCCAGATCGTCAAAGCCCGTGCGAACGAGCGTCTTTGCCGACGCCATGACGCTTGCCGCCTGGTCCGGCAAGACGCCCAAGTGCATTTGTATGTAGGCCTTGGCCATGCGCTGAGACAGCGCGCGGTAGCGGGCAATGCGGTTGATGGCCGTAGAGACCGCAATTTGCGCCTGCGCGGCGCCCATAGCGGGCAGCAGCAGCGCAGCAGCCAGGGTTTGGACCACGGCGCGGCGGGTAGCTGCACGCGGGCGACGGCAAGAGGAATACGAGATCACGACAGGCTCCACGGCCCGACTTGGGCCGAAGCAACATTTTGCTGCAGTGCACACACGGCAGACTGACACGCATCAAGAAGCTGCTGCATGGAGCATTTGCACCACAAGCCATATTCCCCGCGCAAGAATAGGCCCTCCCCCGCCCCCAATCTTCACAACCCATTGCACAAGGACCCGCCATGCGTCTCGCCGCCAAATCCATCATCGTCACCGGCGCCGGCAGCGGCATTGGTGAGGGCATTGCGCTGCGCCTGGCGGCCGAGGGCGCGCGCGTCATCGTCAATGACATCAATCCCGCCGCAGGTGAGCGCGTCGCGCAGGCGATTCGCGACGCGGGCGGCCAGGCTCGGTTCTTTTGCGCTGACGTCACGCGCTCCGGCGACGTGCAAGCCCTGGTGGCGCAGGCCGTCGCGCAGCATGGCCGGCTGGACGCAGTGGTCAACAACGCCGGCTGGACGCACCGCAACCGTCCGATGCTGGAAGTGAGCGAGGAGGAGTTCGACAAGGTCTACGCCATCAACGTGAAAAGCATTTACCTCTCGGCCATCCACGCGGTGCCCGCCATGCGCGCCAATCCCGGTGGCACCAGCGGAAGTTTTATCAACATCGCCTCCACCGCCGGCGTCCGCCCGCGTCCGGGTCTGACCTGGTACAACGGCTCAAAGGGCGCGGTGATCACCACCAGCAAATCCATGGCCGCCGAACTCGGCCCCGAGAACATTCGCGTCAATTGCATCAACCCCGTTTTCAACCCCGATACCGGTCTGGCCACCGAATTTGCTGGCGGGCCGCTGGACGAAGCGCGCCGCGCCAAATTTCTGGCCTCCATTCCAATGGGCCGCTTTTCTACCGCCCTGGATGTCGCCAATGCCGCGCTGTACCTGGCCAGTGACGAGGCGGCGTTTGTCAGTGGCGTATGTATCGAGGTGGATGGCGGGCGCTGCGTGTAGCCACTTTCCGGCTGCTGCCATACCCACGGCCAGCGGGTGGTAAGCAGCCCTCGGCATAATCAACTGCATGCCTGAACGCGTGATTCCTCTCGTCGATGCCAGAGTGGCCGCACTGCCTCTGCCGACAGGGCCTGCCTTGGCCGAGGTGGGGCGCGTGACCGACACCCTGGGCCGGCCGCTGCGCGACTTGCGCATCAGCGTCACGGACCGCTGCAACTTTCGCTGCAACTACTGCATGCCCAAAGAAGTGTTCGGCAAGGAACACGCTTATCTGCCGCACAGCGCCCTGCTCACGTTTGAAGAAATCACCCGACTCGCACGGGTGTTCCTGGCGCATGGCGTGCGCAAAATTCGCCTCACAGGCGGCGAGCCGCTGCTGCGAAAAAACCTGGAAGAACTGGTGGCGCAACTGGCGGCGCTGCGCACCGTCGACGGGCGGGCGCCGGAGCTCACACTCACCACCAACGGCTCGCTGCTGGCGCGCAAGGCACAAGTGCTGAAAGATGCGGGCCTCAGCCGCGTAACGGTCAGCCTTGACGGCCTGGACGATGCCGTCTTCCGGCGCATGAATGACGTGGATTTTCCGGTGGCCGACGTCCTGGCCGGCATCGAGGCGGCGCAGACCGCGGGCTTGGCAGGCACCAAGGTGAACATGGTGGTCAAGCGCGGCACCAACGAGCACGAAATTCTGCCCATGGCGCAACATTTTCGCGGCACCGGCATCACGCTGCGCTTCATTGAATACATGGACGTGGGCGCCACCAATGGTTGGCGGATGGACGAGGTGCTGCCGTCCCGCGAGCTCATTGCGCGCCTGCGCGCCGCGCTACCGCTGGTACAGCTCGATCCCAGCGCGCCGGGCGAGACGGCAGAGCGCTGGGGCTATGCGAACGCGGCGGGCCAGTACGAGCCGGCGCTGGGCGAGGTGGGGGTGATCAGCAGCGTGACGCAGGCGTTTTGCGGCAGTTGCAACCGCGCGCGTCTATCGACCGAAGGGCGAATGTACCTGTGCCTTTTTGCCGGCCAAGGCTACGACCTGCGCGCCCTGGTGCGCGGCGGCGCCACTGACGAAACCTTGCGTGACGCCGTTGCTGGAATTTGGCAGGGCCGCGCAGACCGCTATTCCGAACTGCGCGCCAGCCTGCCCACTGAGGCGGGCGACGCGAGTGCGCAACCGCGGCGCATCGAGATGAGCTACATCGGCGGATGACGAACATCCCGTCTTCTCTTTCCACCCGGCGTCCCAGCGGCCGCAGGCGGGTCAAGGGACTGCAGGGGTATCTCCATGATTGATTCTCAGGACATCGCCGGCCTGGTGCTGGCTGGCGGGCGCGGCTCGCGCATGGGGGGGGTGGACAAAGGCTTGCAGGCGTTTCGCGGCGTGCCGCTGGCGCTGCACACCTTGCTGCGTCTGCAAATGCAGGTGGGCGCAGTCATGGTCAACGCCAACCGCAATCTTGCAACCTACGAATCATTTGGCGTACCCGTCTGGCCCGACGCCGACAGCGACTACGCGGGGCCGCTGTCCGGCTTTCTTACCGGACTGGAGCGCTGTGAAACCCCGTGGCTGGTCACCGTACCTTGCGACACACCGCTGTTCCCGCAAGACCTGGTCCGCCGCCTGGCCGATGCCGCCGAGCGCGAGCAGGCCCAGATCGCCATCGCCGCAGCACCTGAAACCAGCGACGACGGCTGCACACGCCTACGCGCGCAGCCCGTGTTCTGTCTGCTGCGTGTGGAATTGCTCGAAAGCCTGGTGCGCTTCACCCAGTCGGGCGGGCGCAAAATCCACGCTTGGACCGACCAGCAACGCTGCGCCTTGGCAGCGTTTGATGCACTTGGCGACGAACCCAGCGCCTTCACCAACGCCAACACCCTGGCCGAGCTACAAGAGCTGGAATCGCGCGGCCAGCGCTGAAACCATCTCCTTTCGCATGAAAACCATTGCCGAGATCGCCGCCAGCCTGCAAGGCTATGACCCGCAGTCCCTTCATGCCGTACAGGTGACGGCGTTTCTGGAGCAACTGGTGCAACCGGTTCAAGACTGCGAAACCGTGGAGCTGCACGCCGCACTCGGGCGTGTGCTGGCGAACGATGTGGTCTCTCCCATCAGCGTGCCCCCGCACGACAACTCGGCCATGGACGGCTACGCCTTCGATGGCGCGCAACTGCAGGCCGGCAAGGCACTGCGCCTGCGCGTCATCGGTGCGCCTGCCTTTGCGGGTGCTGCCTGGCGCGGCGCCGTGGCGGCGGGCGAGTGCGTGCGCATCATGACCGGCGCCATCATGCCAGCCGGGCTCGATACCGTGGCGCCCCAAGAGCTGACGCAGGCCGAGGGTGAATTCATTCGCATCGCGCCAGATGTGCTGCGTGCGGGCGACAACCGGCGCTTTGCCGGTGAAGACCTGATGCGCGGCGCTGTGGCACTGGGGGCGGGCGAACCGATCAGCCCGGCGGCGCTGGGCCTGCTCGCCAGCCTGGGGCTGCCGCGCGCCACCGTACGGCGGCGGCTTCGCGTGGCCGTGTTTTCCACCGGTGACGAAATCTTGCGCCTGGGCGAAGCGCCGCGCGAGGGCGCCGTGTACGACAGCAATCGCTACACCCTGCTTGGCCTGCTCACCCGCCTGGACGTGGAGCTGATCGATCTGGGCGTGGTGCCCGACGAACCCACGCGTTTGCGCGCCGCCTTTGCGAGCGCCGCCGCTCAGGCCGACGCCGTGATCACGAGCGGCGGCGTCAGCGTGGGCGAGGCGGACCACACGCGCAGCATGATGCGCGAACTGGGTGACGTGGCGTTCTGGCGCATTGCCATGCGGCCCGGCCGGCCCATGGCTGTAGGACGCATTGCCCGCGACAAATTATGGACAAAATTGGCTTCTAGCGCTTATTCCGTAAGTGTTTCAAGCTCTCAATATGAGAGCAAAAAACTCACTGGGGAGGCAATCCTCTTTGGCCTGCCCGGCAATCCCGTGGCAGTCATGGTGACCTTTCTGGCCTTTGTCCGCCCCGCCCTGCTGCGCATGATGGGCTGCACCCGCGCAGCCCCACCGCTGCTGCGCGCGCGCAGCGCCGAGTCCATCCGCAAAAAGCCCGGTCGCACCGAATACCAGCGCGGCCTGGTCCGCAGCGGGGCCGATGGCCAGCTGGAAGTGCGCATCACCGGCAATCAGGGCTCGGGCGTGCTCAGCTCCATGGTGCAGGCCAACGGCCTGATCGTGCTGCCGCACGACGGCGGCAATGTGGCCGCGGGCGACGTGGTCGAGGTGATGGTGTTTGACGGCGTGATGTGAATCCTCTGCCGCCACCCCGAGCGATCGTCGGACAGTAGCGCGTAGTTGAGCGCACCGGTCCCGAAAGCTCCGCCGGCGTGGGAGCCGCCCGAGTGCCACAGATCGCGGCCCGCTCCGACAGTGCAGCAGCGGAGATTGGGCTAGCCTCTGGTGCAGTCTTTTCCGCAGGAGCCAGACATGCCATTCACCAAAACACACCTCGCCACCGAACCCAGCCGCGCCGAAATTGTGGCTCTGGCCGAACCCACCGTATTGGAATTTGGCACGCCCTGGTGTGGCCACTGCCAGGCGGCACAGCCGCTGATCGAGCAGGCACTGCAAAGTCGCCCCAAGGTCGCGCACACCAAGGTGGAAGATGGCAAGGGTCGGCCGCTGGGCCGCAGCTACCGTGTGAAGCTTTGGCCTACGCTGGTGTTTCTGCGCGCGGGCCAGGAGGTCACCCGCCTGGTGCGCCCTCAGTCGGTCCAGGCCATGGAGGAAGCGCTGGACCAGATCGCCGACTGAGCCGCAAACTTGACACCGGTCAAGATGAAAGGCCCTCCAAATCCCTAATATAACCACTTTAATAAAGAGGTTATATCCATGTATTGCCGCCGTCTCCTAATCTCCGCGGCTTTTGTTTTGGGCCTGTCCTTGGGTGCACAAGCCCAAACTGCGAAAGCTCGGGCGACTGCGGGGGTCGATCTCGCCGCGCGGTTTGCCCAGGCCGAAGCGGACCCGCAACTCGCCCAGACGCTGCTCACCACGGGTCGAAAGGTGGCCGCCGTGTGCGCCAACTGCCACGGCGAAGGGGGCAATAGCGCCAAACCGTCGATCCCCAACCTGGCAGGCCAGAACCCTGCCTACCTGCTGGAGCAGCTGCGCCAGTTTGCCAACGGGAGCCGGCGCAACATGTTTATGGAAGGCGTCATCCGTGCCCTGGAAAGCGACGAGAAGATCGGCATAGTGCTCTTCTATTCAGCGCAGACTGTCGTACCCCAGCCGCCGGCCGAGGCGAGCCTGGCGGCCCATGGCAAGGACTATTTCAGCAAAATCTGCTTTCGCTGCCATGGAATCGATGGGCGTGGCAATCAACAAATCGCGCGCATTGCAGGCCAGCAGCCCGAGTACTTGCGCACCACGCTGACCCGCTACCGCGATGGCAAAAGCCCGCGCGCCAACTCGGTGATGGAGCCCAACACGCGCCAGATGAGCAATGCAGACATCGAAGCTGTGGTGGCTTATGTCAGCGCCATGCACTGATCGGAAAAACACGGCTTGCATTGGCGTCCGGGAAGTCCGCTCGCGGTTCGATTGCGCGGCAGCGGGCAGGTCATCGGCACCCCAGCGCCTGCTCCACACCACGGTTGGCCAGTGCGTCAGCGTGCTCATTGCCCGGATCACCCGAATGCCCCTTGACCCAGCGCCAGTCAATGCGGTGCCCGGCTCCGCTGACCAGCGCGTCGAGGCGCTGCCAGAGCTCGACGTTTTTCACCGGTTGCTTGGCCGCCGTGCGCCAGCCGCGCGCCTTCCAACCATGGATCCACTCGGTGATGCCCTTGCGCACATATTCGCTGTCAAGGTAAAGGACTACCGCGCAAGGGCGCTTGAGCGCGGCCAGCGCCTCAATCACCGCCATCAGTTCCATGCGGTTGTTGGTAGTGGCAAGTTCGCCCCCAAACAGTTCCTTTTCCGTTGCGCCAGAACGCAGTACGGCACCCCAGCCGCCGGGACCGGGGTTGCCCTTGCAGGCCCCATCGGTGTAAATCACGATCTCGTTCACTCAGTCTTTCCAGTCGGTTGAAATTTGCGCTGCACTGCGCGGTTGGCCACGGGCACCTGGGATCGCGCGCGCTGCGCGCCCTTGCGCCACGTGGGCTCAAGCAGGCGCATGCCTGCCACGCGCTTGACGGCCACCGCAAAGTACGCAGCGCCAAAAATGGGCCAGCAGTGCGCACCCACCGGGTCCATCCAGGCAAAGCGATTGAGCCAGCCTTCGCTGCGCACCGCAGGACGATAGCACCCGAAATCCAGAGATTCGAGTTCCAGGCCCAGCAGCCTGAGCCAGTCGCGCAGCCGCCAATGGCCGATGACTTCGCCACCGTCGGGCAGAAACAACCTGCCATGGCCAAAACGCTGGCACATGCGTGCTCTGCCCTGGCGCAGCGCCCACAGGCTCACGGGATTCAGGCCGCTGATCACCAAACGCCCCTCAGGCACCAGCACACGCGCCGCCTCGCGCAGCGCAGCGTGCGGATCCTGGCTCAGTTCCAGCGTATGGGGCAGCAGTAGCAGATCGATACTGCTTTCAGGAAAAGGCAGAGCCACCGGTTCGGCCAGCAGATCAGGCGCCGCACCAGCGCCCAGCAGCTCGGGGTAGGCCACAGCCCGCCAACGGTGCGGCATGCGGTTGGCGCGCAGGCCGTCGAGCAAGGGCATGCCCAACTGCAAGCCGTGGTAACCAAAGGCATCCACCACCGCCTCGTCATAGCGCGCTTGTTCCCATTCCAGCAAGTAGCGGCCGGGCGGCGAGTCGAACCACTGGTGCAAACCTATAATTTGTGCGGTCATGAAGTTATTAGCAGTCCCCGCGTTCTCCGACAACTACCTGTGGCTGCTGCACGACACGCGCCAGGCCATCGTGGTGGACCCTGGGCAGGCAGCGCCGATTCTGGAATGCCTGCAAGTGCACCGGCTGGCGTTGCAAACCATTCTAGTCACCCACCACCACCCCGATCATGTCGGTGGCGTTGCGCAGTTGCGCGCAGCCACGGGTGCGCGCGTGGTGGGTCCGGCCAACGAACGCATTCCCGAACCCTTTGAGCCGCTGCGCCAGGACGATATCGTCGATACCCTGGGACTGCATTTTTCCGTCATCGACGTGCCTGGCCACACTGCGGGTCATATTGCGTATTACGCCAAGTGCCCGGACGCAGCCCCGCTGCTTTTTTGCGGCGACACGCTGTTTTCCGGTGGCTGTGGCCGGCTGTTTGAAGGGACCCCAGCGCAGATGCTGGACTCGCTGGACCGCCTGGCCGTCCTGCCCGGCGACACCCGCGTGTGCTGCGCTCACGAATACACGCTCGCCAACCTGCGTTTTGCCCGTGCGGTCGAACCCGAGAACACCGCGCTGCATGAGTACAGCACGGCGTGTGAAAAGCTGCGTGCGCATGACCTGCCAACACTGCCATCGAACATCGCGCAGGAGCGCGCGATCAATCCCTTTTTGCGCAGCCGCGAACGCTCGGTCATTGCCAGCGTGATCGCTCATGCGCCCGACACCAACCCACGTGACGAGACCGCTGTCTTTGCAGCCCTTCGCGAATGGAAGAATACATTTTGATGAAATTTCTGAAATGGGCCTGTCTGGTCGGCGCGCTGGCGCTCAGCGGCTGCGCCAGCCAGATCGGCACTCCGTCCCCGGCAACTGCCACACAACCTGCCACGACTACCGCCTCCGAACCACACACACCGCTGTATCCGCAGGGGCCTCTGAAGCCCATAGCCGCCGCCCAAACTGGTGCCCACACCGTTGCACCGTTGTTTGCGCCCACCGATCTGTGGGACCGCATTCGCCGTGGCTTTGCCATGCCCGACCTGGAAGGCGATCTGGTTCGCGACCGGGAGCAGTGGTACGCCAGCCGTCCCGACTACATGCAGCGCATGACCGAGCGCTCACGCAAATACCTGTTTCACATTGTCGAGGAGCTCGAGCGCCGCGGCATGCCGACCGAGCTGGCGCTGCTGCCTTACATCGAGAGCGCTTTCAACCCGCAGGCCGTTTCGTCGGCCAAAGCCGCCGGCATGTGGCAGTTCATGCCCGCCACCGGGGACTATTTCGAGCTCAAGCAAAACGCGTTCCGCGACGACCGGCGCGACGTGCTGGCTTCGACGCGCGCCGCGCTCGACTATCTGCAGAAGCTCTACAACATGTTTGGCGACTGGCACCTGGCGCTGGCGGCCTACAACTGGGGCGAGGGCAGCGTGGGCCGCGCCATCGCACGCAACCAAAAAGCGGGTCTGCCCACGGGCTACAACGACCTCACCATGCCCGCAGAGACGCGGCTCTATGTGCCCAAACTGCAAGCGGTGAAAAACATTGTGGCCAATCCCAAGCGCTTTGCCGCCGAATTGCCGCTGATCGAAAACCATCCCTACTTCGAGACAGTAGACATCTCGCGCGACATCGACGTGGCGCTCGCAGCTCGGTTTGCCGGCGTGCGTGAGGAGGATTTCAAGGAGCTGAACCCTTCACTGCACCGCCCGGTGATTCTGGCGGCCGGCACGCCGCAGATCCTCTTGCCCTGGGACAACGCCAAGGCGTTTGATCGCAACTTTCAGGCCTACACCCAGGGCCAGTACGCCAGCTGGACGGTGTGGACCCTTCCCTCCACCATGAGCGTGGCTGACGCGGCGCGTACCAGTGGCATGGACGAGCGCGATTTGCGCAGCGTCAACGGTATTCCACCTCACATGCGCATCAAAGCGGGCTCAGCGCTGCTGGTACCGCGTTCCACTACCACCCGCGCCGACGTCGTCTCCAAGGTTGCGGACAACGGCCAGATCGCGTTCACTCCCGATGTTGTGACACGGCGCACCACGGTCAAGGCGGGTCGCCGCGACAGCGTCACCAGCATTGCCCGGCGCTTCCACGTCACCACGGCCGACGTAGCGGCGTGGAACGACGTGAAATCCGGTGCAAGCTTTGCTGCGGGGACCAGCATCGTGCTGTACCTGCCTGTGCGCACTTCGAGCGCCATAAGCGAATCGCGTGCGAGCCCTGGCAAACGCGCGGCGGGCAAGTCAGCCAAACACTCGCGCGGTGGCAAGCCCTCGAAAGCAAAACGCAAGTAGCCTGCCCGCAAGGCGCCCCAACAGGCGCCAAGGTGCCCGCCTAAAAGTGCAGCTGGTGCACGCCGATCAGCCCCAGCACCCCAATCACGATCAGGTAAATCGCGACGATGGTGCTGAGCAGCCTGGGGAACACCAGGATCAGGATGCCGGCCAGCAAAGCGACCAATGGGCCGACGCTGAGATTGATATTCATGGTGGGACTCCCGTCAAAAAATGAGCGTTCAGCGAAAACCGCTGAACAAAATGGCAATATTGACGAGCAAAGCCAAGCCCCACACCAGACTGCGCGCCGTGGCCTTGTCGCCGACATACAGCCCGATGTAGAGCACGCGCAGCGCGACGAAAGCAATGGCCAGCCAATCGAGACGGCTTTGCGGCGCGCCCAACTGGTGCGCAATGATCACTGCACCGATAAAAAACGGCAATGCCTCGAACCCGTTGGCCTGCGCAGCATTGGCACGGGCAGACTCGCCTTCCTGCCGGGCCAGCCAGGCACGCGGATTGTGGTTGTCGTAGCCCCCGTCAGCGCGCCGCTTGCCCACCCCGCTGCGCTTGGCAAGCAGCCCACAGAGAAACGGCAGAAGGGCGGCAACGAGTACGCACCAGTAAGCAAGGGTGAACACAGGAAGTGCAGAGGGATTCATGGATGGGAGCGGCCAAAGCCGAACGTTTCAAATAGATCGGCGCATTGTGCCGCCTTCCGCAACGACCCACCGAGGCCCGGCTATCGCGCTGACTCAGCGTCGATCGGCCAGCGCATGGGCAATGGTCCCCAGGTCCACGAATTCAAGCTCACTGCCCACGGGCACGCCGCGCGCCAGGCGCGTCACCGCCAAGCCGTCACGCCGCAGCGCCTCGCTGACGACATGGGCAGTGGCCTCGCCCTCGGCAGTGAAGTTGGTGGCCAGAATCACTTCTTGAACGACGCCATCGCGCGCGCGATCCAGCAGGGCCTGGATGCCAATGTCGGCCGGCCCAATGCCATCGAGCGGGCTGAGTCGCCCCATGAGCACAAAATATAGCCCGCGAAACGCCCCGGTGCGCTCCAGCGCCGCCTGGTCCGCCGGCGTCTCCACCACGCACAGCCGCGTCGCATCGCGCGCCGGGTCCAGGCACACGGCGCAGACCTCGGCCTCGGTGAAGGTGTGGCAGCGCGCACAGTGATGCACCTGCTCCACCGCCAACGCCAAAGCGCGCGAAAGCGCCTGCGCCCCATCGCGATCGTGCTGCAGCAAATGAAACGCCATCCGCGCCGCAGACTTCGCCCCGACGCCTGGGAGGCGCCGCAGAGCCTGGATGAGCAGTTCAAGGGAATGCGTAGCGGCCATCAAAATTTGGATGTTTCACGGTATTCCCACCCCGCCCTCAAGGGAGTAGCGAGCGGGCGTCAGGCTAGGCGCACGGAGCGGAAGAACCGGAACGTACTTGATGTACGTGAGGATTCTGAGCACCGCGCAACGACGCATCACGCCCGCCCGGTAGCCAGCCAACTAAAAAGGGAATTTCATGCCGGGGGGGAGTCCGGCTGTGAGCTTCCCCATTTTCTCCTGTGACGTGTCTTCGGCCTTGCGCACCGCTGCATTGAACGCGGCCGCCACCAGGTCTTCCAGCATGTCTTTGTCTTCGGCGAGCAGGCTGGGGTCGATGGTGATGCGCTTGACATCGTGCTTGCAGGTCATCAAAACCTTGACCAGCCCGGCGCCCGCTTCCCCTTCGACTTCGATGTCGGCCAGTTCGTCCTGGGCTTTTTTGAGGTTGTCCTGCATGGCCTGGGCCTGTTTCATGAGGCCGGCGAGCTGTCCCTTGTTGAACATGGTGAAGTCCTTTTCTGGTCAATGAGATAAATGGAGGCAGAGCAGACTACAGCGGCCGGATGCTGCCCGGAACAATTTTTGCGCCATGGTCACGCACCATGGTCTGCACGAAGGGGTCGTTCATCACGACAGCCCGGGCGCGCTCAAGCTCCGCATTTTCCTGTGCGGCATTGCGGCGTGCGGGCGTGTCGGTGACCGAACCGATCTCCACGCTCAGGCGCTCGGCGTGGCCAGCGGTGGCCAGCGCACTGCGCAGGCGCTCGCGGGTGGCCGGCTGGTTGAGCGATTCACGCTCCACGCGCAGCAGCCAGTGGTCGCCGTCGCGCGCCAGCAGTTGCGACTGCAGCGCCAGTTCGCGCACCAGCGCCGTAACCGCTTCGGCGGCAATGAGTTGCTGCACCACGGCGTGCCAGGTGTCGCCCTCGGGGGTGGGAACCAGTGCGCCAGGGGCGGCGTCGGCGCGCGGCTGCAGGCGCGGGCCAGGCTCGGGAAGTTCACGCACCGGCACCGTGAGGACGGCAGGCGCTGCCTGCGGGGGCACCGGAGCCTCCGCAGGCGAAGGCTGTTCCTGCTCGGACGCGGTGCCTGCAGACTCTGCATTTGCTTCTGTTTTTATAGCTTCTGACGCAGGCACGCCATGCGTTAGAGGCATTTTCTTATCAAAATTCGAGGCCTCTTCAACGACTGGCCTCACCACGGATGTCGCCGCAAGCGGCTCCTCACGCGAGGCGTTCTGCCCGGCCGACTCGGGCGCTTCAACCGGCAGCGCCGTTTTTTTTTCCGCTGTGCCGCCGGTGGGCTTGAACGCCAGCAGGCGCAGCAGCACCATGGTGAGCGCCGCGTATTCGTCGGGCGCCAGGCCGAGCTCGGTGCGGCCGTGCAGGCACATGCTGTAGAGCAGTTGCGTCTCGTCGGGAGGCATCAGCGCCGCCAGGCGCGCGGTTTCCTGGGCTTCGGCGTCGTCCTCGCCCGACTGGCGGTGGCCGGGCACGGCTTGCAGCACGGCCATGCGCTGCAGCAACGCAGCCATATCTTCCAGCGCCGCAGCGGCCGACAGGCCGTGCAGGCGCAGTGCCTCGGCCGTCTCCACCACGGTGCGGCCATCGCCGCGCGCCAGGGCGTCAATCAGCAGCGTCACATGCGAGCGATCCACGCTGCCCAGCATCTGGCGTACAGGCGCTTCCTCGATGCGGCCGCTGCCAAAGGCAATGGCCTGGTCGGTCAGCGAGAGCGCGTCGCGCATGGACCCGCGCGCCGCTTTGGCCAGCTGGCGCAGGGCGGCCGGCTCGGCTTCGATCTGCTCGGCCGCAAGAACCTGCGCCAGGTGCTCCTGCACCGTATCTGGCGCCATGGGTCGCAGGTTGAATTGCAGGCAGCGCGAGAGCACTGTCACCGGCACCTTCTGCGGGTCGGTCGTGGCGAGCACGAACTTGAGGTAATCGGGGGGCTCTTCGAGCGTTTTGAGCATGGCGTTGAACGCTGTGGTCGTGAGCATGTGGACTTCGTCGATCATGAAGACCTTGAAGCGCCCTTGCACCGGCTTGTAGACCGCTTGTTCGAGCAGGCTTTGCACTTCGTCCACGCCGCGGTTCGACGCGGCATCGAGTTCCGTGTAATCAACAAAACGCCCGGCATCAATGGCCGTGCAGGCCGCGCACACGCCGCAGGGTGTGGCGGTGATGCCGCCCTGCCCGTCCACGCCCTGGCAATTGAGCGACTTGGCCAGAATGCGCGAGACCGTGGTCTTGCCCACGCCGCGCGTGCCGGTGAACAAATAGGCGTGGTGCAGCCGCTGCTGGGTCAGCGCATTGGTCAGCGCCTGCACCACGTGCTGCTGGCCCACCATCTCGGTGAAATTGCGCGGGCGGTACTTGCGGGCGAGCACGAGGTAGGACATGTGGCAGGATTCTATGTGGCTGCGACAGCCTCGCCCGATCGCCGTCGCACAATCGCCTTCATCAGAGCTTCATCTTGTGCTGCGAACATGGTGCTTATTCGAACAGGAAACCACCTATGACCCCCAATACCCTGGCCCATCACTACAGCCGCTGGTCGATCGCCCTGCACTGGCTGATGGCCGTGCTGCTCGTCGCCACCGCCGCCACCATGGAGCTGAAGGGGATCTACCCCAAAGGCAGCACTGGGCGCAGTCTGCTCATGTCGGTCCATTACGCCCTCGGTCTGTCCGTTTTTTCCCTGGTGTGGCTGCGGCTGCTGGCGCGCGCGCTGGGCCCCACCCCGGCCATCGCGCCGCCACCGCCCGCCTGGCAGACCCTGCTGGGGCACACCGTGCACCTGGCGCTGTACGCACTGATGATCGGCCTGCCGTTCCTGGGCTGGATGGCCCTCAGTGCCAAGGGCGCGCCCGTCACCTTGCCCGGCGGGCTTGGTCTGCCGATGCTGCCCATCAGTGAGAGCAAGGAAACGGCGCGCTGGTTCAAGGATTTGCACGAAACCGGCGCCACGGTGGGCTATGTGCTGGTCGGCCTGCATGCCGCAGCCGCCCTGGTACACCACTACGTGCAGCGCGACAACACCGTGCTGCGCATGCTGCCTGGCACCCGCTGAAGCGCACCCAGCGCGTGGCTTACAATCGGCAGTGACGGGCCTCCCCGCATGGTGAAGCAGCCAACCGGGTCAGGTGGGGAACCAAGCAGCCCTAACTGTGGAGCCAGTGCCGGGGGTAAGGCTCGTCAACTTCTTCCGGCCAGACGTCATTCGCAGGACGCCTCGCCACCCGCCTTGTTTCCTTTTTGTCAATGCCGCTTGCGGCGCGCTTTTGGGGCTGCAGCCGCACCGCCAGGCGCCGCCTTCTTGCTGCCCAGGCGCGATTCCGTTCCTTTGATCAGACGCGCGATGTTGTCCTTGTGGCGCCAGGCCAGCAGGCAAGACATCACCACAATGGTCGCGGCAATGCTGCGCTCGGTATCCCAGACGATGCCGCCCACCATCACGTAGTACACCGGCGCAAACAAGGCGCTGGCCAGCGACGCCAGCGACGAATAGCGAAAGAAAAACGCCACGATCAGCCAGGTGGCTGCCGTCGCCAGGCCCAGCCAGAGACTGAACCCCACGAGAACGCCGAGCGCTGTAGCCACGCCCTTGCCACCTTGGAAACGGAAAAACACCGGCCACAGGTGGCCCACAAAAGCAGCCAGGCCCACCATCGCCTGCGTGCCGTCTTCCAGACCATAGGGCGCACCGTACCAGCGCACCAGCACCACCGGCAGCCAGCCCTTGGCGGCGTCGAGCAGCAGCGTGACGATGGCGGCGGCCTTGCTGCCCGAGCGCAGCACATTGGTGGCACCGGGGTTCTTGCTGCCAAAGGTGCGCGGATCGGCCAGGCCCATGGCGCGGCTGACGACAACGGCAAACGAGAGGGAGCCTAGCAAGTAGGCGGCAAGCACGGCGGCAAAGCTATAGGCAACAGGCACGGAGGCAACTCCAGAAATTCAAACGCAAACGGACAGCAATGGCCCGCACCGGCGAACGGCGGCCATTGTGCCAGCCGACCAGGCTTGGGAAGTGAAGACGGGTCTACATCTCCAGCGCGCACTGCACCGGTTGGGCGCCCAGCAGCTGCACGCAGACTTGCGGATCGATTTGCACCAAGAACCCGCGCCGACCTCCATTGATGGCAATGCGTGCCAACGCGAGGATGCTCTCCTCGATGTACACCGGCATCTCGCGGCGGGTGCCAAAGGGCGAGGTGCCACCCACCAGGTAGCCGCTGTGGCGGTTGGCCACCTCGGGCGTGCAGGGCTCCACCGCCTTGGCACCCATCTGGCGCGCCAGGTTCTTGGTGGAGACAGTCCGGTTGCCGTGCATCAGCACCAGCAGGGGTTTGGCGTCCTGGTCCTGCATGACCAGCGTCTTGACCACGGCGTACGGGTCCAGCCCCAGCACCGCGGCGCTGTGCTGGGCGCCGCCGCGCTCCAGATACTCATAGGGGTGGCTGGTGAACGCCACGCCGTGCGCGCGCAGCATCTGAGTCGCAGGGGTTTCGCTGACGTGCGCGGCCTTTTTGTCCTTCTTTGTCATATTGAAAATGATAGCTGCAAGCGCTTACTGGATAAACGCTAGGAGCCATTTTTTTCCTCAAATCGCCGGGTCGCCTGTTTCCCAGCGCAAGGTGTCAATCGCTGTCAGCAGCTCCGGGCTGAGCGTGGTACCAAAAGCGTCGATGTCTTCGTCGAGTTGCGCCATCGAGGTCACGCCGATGATGGTGCTGGCGACCTGCCACTTGGTATGGCAGAAGGCCAGCGCCATCTGCGTGGGGCTCAATCCGTGGTCGCGCGCCAGTTGGTTGTAGCGGCGCGCGGCTGCCAGCGCCTCGGGCCGGCCCCAGCGCTGCTTGCGCACGCGGGCGTAGCTGGCAATGCGAGCACCAGCGGGCGCATTCGGGCCCTCGATGCCGCTTGCGTCGTACTTGCCGGTGAGCAGACCAAAGCCCAGTGGCGAATAGGCCAGCAAGGCCACATCCAGCCGGTGGCAGGTTTCGTCGAGGGCGTTCTCGTAGCTGCGATTAATCAGGCAGTACGGGTTTTGCACGCTCACCACGCGCGGCAGGCCATGCTGCTCGGCCAGCCGCACGAATTCGTGCACGCCAAATGGCGTTTCGTTCGACAGGCCAATGTGGCGCACCTTGCCGGCGCGCACAAGGCCGGCCAATGCATCCAGCTGCTCATGGATGGGCGTTTGCGACGTTTCCTTCGCCGGGTCGTAGTACTTCATGCCAAACACCGGCACGTGGCGCTCGGGCCAGTGGATCTGGTAGAGGTCGATGACGTCGGTCTGCAGTCGCCGCAAACTCGCTTCGCAGGACGCGACGATGTCGGCCGGCGTCATGCCCTGCCCCGCACGCACCCAGGGCATGCCGCGCGACGGCCCGGCCACCTTGGTGGCCAGCACGGTCTTGGCGCGCAGACCGGGCCGCGAAGCAAACCAGTTACCGAGGATGGTTTCGGTCGCGCCAAAAGTTTCGGCACGTGCCGGCACGGCGTACATCTCGGCCGTGTCGAGAAAGTTGATGCCGCGATCCACCGCGCGGTCCAGGATGGCGTGCGCAGCGGGCTCATCCACCTGTTCACCAAAGGTCATGGTGCCGAGGCAGATGGGGGTGACGTGCAGGTCGCTCTGACCGAGCTGGAGTGTTTTCATGCGATGCGGGACTTGTCAAAAGCTAGCGTTGCAGTTTACGGGCGCAGGCGCAATCGTGCAGGCGAACAGGCGCTTGTCACCGCGAGGACAAGCCGCCACCGCAAGCCATGAATAATTGGCGGATGTATTCCGAACGCTTTCCCGCCCGCACCGAGTTCGTGCGCATCCGCTCACTCGACTACCACGTCTGGCGCTGGGGAGCGCCCGAGGCCGATGCTCCGCCACTTGTTTTGGTGCATGGCTGGATGGACGTGGGCGCTTCCTACCAGTTCATGGTGGACGCCCTGTCCGAGGCCTTGGTGCAGGGCCGGACCATCCTCGCGCCCGACTGGCGCGGCTTCGGGCTCACCAAACCCCCGGCCCCGACCGACCACTACGCCTTTGCCGACTACCTGGCAGACCTCGACCAACTGCTGGACCACTACGCCGGCGATCGCCCGGTAGACCTGGTGGGCCACAGCATGGGCGGCAACATCGCCATGATGTACGCGGGGGTACGGCCAGCGCGGGTGCGGCGCCTGGTGAACCTGGAGGGCTTTGGCATGCCCGCTTCCAAACCTGAGTCTTCGGTGCGCCGCTATGCCGAGTGGATGGACGAAATCCGCCAACTCGAACGCGGCGAAATGGCGCTCAAAAGCTACGACAGCCTGGACGGCGTGGCGCGGCGGCTCATGAAGACCAATCCCCGCCTCTCTCAGGACAAGGCGCAATGGCTGGCCCAGCATTGGGCCGCGCAGAACGCGTCAGGCCGCTGGGCCATCCTGGGCGACGCGGCGCACAAGGTGAAGAGCGCTCAGATCTACCGCGTGGACGAGGCGCAAGCGCTCTACGCCGCCATCACCGCACCCACGCTGGCGGTGGAAGCCAGCGGAGACAGCCTGAGCCAGTGGTGGCAGGGCCGCTACACGCTGGCGCAATACCACGAGCGCCTGAAAGCCGTGGCGGACTGCCGCACCGCCGTCATCCAAGACGCCGGCCACATGCTGCACCACGACCAGCCGGAGGTGCTGGCGAAGCTGATTGAGGCGTTTCTACTCGACTGAATCGCCGAATTTTTGATAGAAATAGGCCTCTAGCGCATACCCAGTATGCGTTGAAAGCTATCAAAATAGGAGTAACTAAGCCGCTCGAACGGCTTCGGCCAGACGTTCGGCGCAACGGCTTGCCTGCGCGGCGTCGCGCGCCTCCACCATCACGCGCAGCACGGGCTCGGTGCCGCTGGCGCGAATCAGCACGCGGCCCAGGGCGCCCAGTTCGGCCTGCACGGCTTCGGTTTCCCGCACCAGATGCGCATTGCTGCGCCAATCGCTACCGGGCGTCAGCCGGACATTGAGCAGCACCTGCGGGAACAGCGTCACCTCTTCCATCAGCTGCGCCAGCGTGCGGCCACTGCGCACCACGCACTGCAGTACCTGCAAGGCACTCACCAGGCCGTCGCCCGTGGTCTGCTTGTCGAGTGCCAGCAGGTGACCCGAGCCTTCGCCGCCCAGCAGCCAGCCGCGCTGCGCCAGCTCTTCCAGCACGTAGCGGTCGCCCACCTTGGCGCGCACGAGCTTGACCCCGCGTTCGGCCAATGCCAGCTCCACCGCCATATTGGTCATGAGCGTGCCGACCACGCCCGGCACGAGTTCGTCGCGCCCCATGCGCTCGCGTGCCATGAGGTAGAGCAGTTCGTCGCCGTTGTAGAGGCGACCTGCGGCATCCACGACTTGCAGACGGTCGGCATCGCCGTCGAGTGCAATGCCGTAATCGGCATGGTTGGCGCGCACCGCCAGTACCAGCGCGTCGGGGTGCGTGGCCCCCACATCGTGGTTGATGTTGGTGCCGTCGGGTGCGCAGCCCATGGCGATCACGTCAGCGCCCAGCTCATGAAACACCTTGGGCGCCACCTGGTAGGCGGCGCCGTGCGCGGCGTCCACGACGATCTTCAGCCCCTTGAGCGTCAGGTCGTGTGCGTACGTACTCTTGCAAAATTCGATGTAGCGCCCGGCGGCGTCGTCCAGCCGGCGCGCCTTGCCGAGCGAGGCCGAATCGGCCCAGACGGGGGCTTCGGCCAGCGCTTCTTCCACGGCCATTTCCCAGCTGTCGCTCAGCTTGCTGCCCTGTGCGCTGAAGAACTTGATTCCGTTGTCGGGAAACGGGTTGTGGCTGGCGCTGATGACCACGCCCAGGCTCGCGCGCTGGGCACGGGTCAGATAGGCAACTCCCGGTGTCGGCAGCGGGCCGAGCAGCACCACGTCCACACCGGCCGAATTGAAGCCCGATTCGAGTGCGCTCTCCAGCATGTAGCCCGAGATGCGGGTGTCTTTGCCGATCAGGACCGTGGGGCGCTCTTCGCTGCGCTTCAGTACGCGGCCCACCGCATGTCCCAGCCGAAGAATGAAGTCGGGGGTGATCGGCGGCTCCCCCACCGTTCCGCGAATGCCGTCGGTGCCGAAATACTGTCTCTGCATGCTGGTCCTCTCCAAGATTCTTATGTTCTGTGCTGCGCAAGACGGCTCAATCTACCGCGTTGCTGGCTGCCTGCCAGACGGTAAGTGCCTGTACCGTTTCGGCCACGTCGTGCACGCGCACCACGCGCGCCCCACGTTCCACCGCAAGAAGCGCCGCAGCAATGCTGGGAATGATGCGGGAGCCAACTTCCAGGCCGCTGACTGCGCCCAGTGGCGATTTGCGCGACCAGCCGGCCAGCAATGGGTAGCCCGCCTGCAACAGTTCGTGCTGGCGCGCCAGCAGCGCGAAATTCTGGGCCACGGTCTTGCCAAAACCGATGCCGGGGTCCAGCAGAATTCTGGCCTTTTCAACTCCCAGCGCTTGCACTGCCATTGCACGTTGCTTCAAAAAAGAGAGCACCTGCGCCGGAACATCGCCCTCCATGGGCTGCACCTGCATGGTTTGTGGCTCGCGGTGCATGTGCATCAGACAGACACCGCAGTGGGGATGTCTGGCGACTATTTCCACGGCTCCGGTTTGGCGCAGCGCCCACACGTCGTTGACGATGTCTGCGCCCAAGTCGAGCACCTGCTGCATCACCTCCGGCTTGTAGGTATCCACAGAGACCGGAACGCCCAGGGAGACGGCGCCGCGCACCACGGGCAGCACGCGCGCAAGTTCTTCGTCCAGCGGTACCGGGGGGCTTCCCGGCCGGGTGGATTCGCCTCCAATGTCGAGCAGATCAGCTCCGTCTCGCAGCAGCGCTTCACAATGCCGCAAGGCCGCCGCGCTGCCGGCGTGCTGCCCACCGTCCGAGAACGAATCGGGCGTGACATTGACAATCCCCATGACCTGCGGGCGGCTGAGGTCTATGGCGAAACGACTGGTTTGCCAGAACATGCGTGGGGACGGAGAGGGAGATGGAGAACGAACAAACGGGGCTTGCGCCCCGTTTTCTTCATTGCGGAAATGCCTGCATCAGGCCGCTGAAGGCGCTGGCTCCGGCGCCACGGCGGGGGTACCGCCGCTTGAATCGTCACCACCTGACGAAGGCGCGCGGGGCGTCCAGTCTTTGGGCGGGCGCGGGGGCTTGCCCGCAATGATGTCGTCAAGCTGATCGGAGTCGATGGTTTCCCACTCGAGCAAGGCCTTGGCCATGGCGTGGATCTTCTCGCGGTTGTCCTCGATCAGCTTGCGCGCCTGGGCGTATTGCTCGTCGATGATCTTGCGCACTTCCTGATCGACCTTCTGCATGGTTGACTCGCTCATGGTCGTGGTTTTGGTCACCGAGCGCCCCAAAAACACTTCGCCTTCGTTTTCGGCGTACACCATGGGGCCAAGCGCATCTGTCATGCCGTAGCGCGTGACCATGTCACGGGCAATCGAGGTCGCCCGCTCGAAGTCGTTGCTGGCGCCGGTGGTCATCTGGCCCATGAACACTTCCTCGGCAATGCGGCCGCCAAAGAGCATGCTGATCTGGTTCAGCATGAATTCCTTGTCATAGCTGTAGCGGTCCTGCGCCGGCAGGCTCATGGTGACGCCCAGTGCCCGGCCGCGCGGGATGATGGTGACCTTGTGCACCGGATCGCACTTGGGCAAAAGCTTGCCGATCAGCGCGTGGCCCGACTCGTGGTACGCCGTGTTGCGGCGCTCTTCCTCGGGCATGACCATGCTCTTGCGCTCAGGGCCCATGAGAATTTTGTCCTTGGCGCGCTCGAAATCCTGCATCTCGACCGTGCGCGCGTTTCGACGTGCGGCCATCAAAGCAGCTTCGTTGCACAGGTTGGCCAGGTCAGCGCCGGACATGCCGGGGGTGCCGCGCGCGATGACGCCGGGGTTCACGTCCTGGCTGACCGGAATCTTGCGCATGTGCACGTTGAGGATCTGCTCGCGGCCACGAATGTCGGGCAGCGTCACATACACCTGCCGGTCAAAACGACCGGGACGCAGCAATGCGGCGTCAAGGATGTCGGGGCGGTTGGTGGCCGCTACCACGATCACGCCCAGATTGGTCTCGAAGCCGTCCATCTCGACCAGCATCTGGTTCAAGGTTTGTTCGCGCTCGTCGTTGCCGCCGCCCAGGCCTGCACCACGCTGGCGGCCCACGGCGTCGATTTCGTCGATGAAGATGATGCAGGGGGCGTTTTTCTTGGCATTCTCGAACATGTCGCGCACACGGGCTGCGCCCACGCCGACAAACATTTCGACGAAATCGGAACCCGAGATACTGAAGAACGGCACCTTGGCTTCGCCCGCAATGGACTTGGCAAGCAGCGTCTTGCCGGTGCCTGGAGGGCCTACCAGCAGCAGGCCGCGCGGAATGCGGCCACCGAGCTTCTGAAAGCGTTGCGGGTCTTTCAGGAAATCGACAACTTCCTTGACTTCTTCCTTGGCTTCGTCGCAACCGGCCACATCAGCAAATGTCACCGTATTGTTGTTCTCGTCCATCATGCGCGCCTTGCTTTTGCCAAAGCTGAAAGCGCCGCCCTTGCCGCCGCCCTGCATCTGGCGCATGAAGTACACCCAGACGCCGATCAGAAGGAGCATGGGGCCCCAGCTCACCAGCAAGGTCATCAGCAGCGAGCCTTCTTCGCGCGGCTTGACGTCGAACTTGACGTTGTTGTTGATCAGGTCGCCCACCAGACCGCGATCAAGATAGGTGGCCGTGGTGCGGATACGCCGGTCGTCGTTGGTCAGGGCAACGATTTCGGTGCCGCCCTGGCCTTCCTGAATGGTGGCGCTTTTGATGTGGTTGTTGCGAACTTCGTCGAGAAATTCGGAGTAGCCCACGTGGCCGGCCGCCGCGCTTGCGCGGGTGTCAAACTGTTTGAACACCGTAAACAGCACCATGGCAATGACAAGCCAGACGGCAACTTTTGAAAACCACTGATTGTTCAAGCGGGACTCCAGAGTGGATAGCAGGGTAAGTTTGACCCAGATAGTGGCAATTTTAGGCTTTTCAAGCCGGGCCTCTCTTCAGCGCCCTGACAACAGGCCATTGCGCCAGCACGGTCTCTCAGGGTTTAAGGCCAACGCCCACCAGAAAGGTTTCCGACGATTTGTCGCGCGAAGCCTTGGGTTTGAACGGTTTGACGAGACGAAAATTCGCGCGGAACGCGTCTGCCAACTCGGCATAGCCTCCGCCATGAAACACTTTGGCCACCAGCGCCCCGTCGGCCTGCAGATGGTTGCGGGCAAAGTCGATGGCCAGCTCCACCAGGAGCGAAATGCGCGTCGTGTCCGTCGCCGCGATTCCGGAAAGATTGGGCGCCATGTCGGAGACCACCAGATCGGCCTTGCGCTCGCCCAGCGCCGCTTCCAGTTGGGCCAACACCACGTCTTCTCGAAAATCGCCCAGAAGAAAGCGCACGCCCTCAACCGGCTCCATGGGCAGCAAGTCCAGGGCCACGATGGTGCCAGTGCCGCCCAGCCGGCGGCGTACGTACTGGCTCCAGGCTCCGGGCGCGCTGCCCAGATCGACCACCACGGCGCCTGGGCGGATCAGGCGAAAGTGCTCATCAATCTCTTTGAGCTTGTAGGCGGCGCGCGCGCGATAGCCTTCCTGCTGCGCGAGCTTGACGTAGGTGTCATTGACGTGGTCGTTGAGCCACGCCTTGTTGACCTTCTTGCTCTGGGTTTTGACTTTCATGTAGCTGTATTGTCGCCCGAGCCTCGTCATCGGTACTTTTGCATGAAAGGCGGCCCGCGCGAGGCCGCAGATAATACGGCCATGCCCCAAATAGAACTCAACTCGGCCGCGCGCCGCGAATACCGCGCCCAGGCGCACCACCTCAATCCCGTGGTGATGGTGGGCGGCGACGGCCTGACACCCGCCGTTCGCAAGGAGATCGACGCTGCGCTCAATGCCCACGGCCTCATCAAGATTCGTGTTTTCAGCGACGACCGCGCAGCGCGTGAGCTGATGTATCAGGCACTGGCAGCCGAGCTCAACGCCGCGCCCATTCAGCACATTGGCAAGCTCTTCGTGCTGTGGCGCCCGCAACCCGAGAAAGAGCGCAGCGTGGACGAGGACCGCATGCCCGGCCCGCGCGATGTGAAGGTGCTGAAGTACAGCAAACGCGGCGGTCAGCGCCCCGAAATCAAGCAACTGCGCGTGCTGGGCAACCAGCGCTTGACGCCGGGCGGCCAGGTCAAGCGCGCCAAGAAGCCCAGGCTCACATCCATCAAGAAGCGCCAGTCCCCTTGATGCCATGAGCGGTGCGAATCCGGCGCAGCCGCGCCATGTCATCTGCATGAAATGGGGCAAAAAATACGGCTCCGAATACGTCAACCGCCTGTATGCCATGGTGCGCCGCCACCTGCGTGGCGACTTCCACTTTGTCTGCCTGACGGACGATGCGGCAGGCATCCGTAGCGAAGTGCAGTGCCTGCCCATTCCGCCGCTGGATCTGCCGGCCGGCATCCCTGAGCGCGGTTGGAACAAGCTGGCCACATTCAGCGCCGATCTGTATGGCCTTCGGGGTACGGCGCTGTTTCTTGACGTGGACGTGGTGGTGACGGGCAGCCTGGACGACTTTTTTACCCAGCCCGGCGAGTTCCTGATCATTCACGACTACAAGCGGCCTTGGCGCATCACTGGCAACTCGTCGGTGTATCGCTTTGAGCTTGGGGCGCACCCGGACGTGCTGGGCTACTTTCGCTCCCATTTCAACGAGATTCGAGCCAATTTTCGCAATGAACAGGCGTATCTGTCGGATTTTTTGCACCGCCAGGGCAAGCTGGGCTATTGGCCCAAGGCCTGGTGTCCGAGCTTCAAGTACGACGGCATTCCGATCTGGCCCACCAATTACTGGCAGCCGCCCTTCGTCCCCGAAGGCGCGCGCGTGGTGATTTTTCATGGCGAATGCAATCCGCCCGACGCGTTGGCCGGCCGGCGCAACCGGCGCTTTCGATTTATCCGGCCTGCCACCTGGGTGGCCGAACACTGGCATGAGTGACACGTGCGCCTTCGCCGGTTTCGTCTGGAGCCAAGCTCAGTAGACGCCGCGCAAGGGCCGCCCCGCAGCGGTGGCCTCGTCCCCCTTCCCACGGCGCGCGGCGCGGTGAGAGAAGGAGGAAGCCGCATGAGCGGCTCAGGGGGATGATGTTTTTTGCCCAGCGGTGCACCACAACACCATCAGCGCGCACAGCCACTGAAGGCCGAACATCACGCTGCCGGCGCTGTGCCACAGGCGCAGGTTCTGCCGCGCTTCAATGCGCGGTGCCACGCCAAACTGCACCAGCACCGCCAACAGCATGCCACCCAGTATGAAAAGCATAGCTGCCCGCGCCCATGGATATTGCGCTACGTCCCCTTTTGGCCTTGAAATTACCATCAGCAAGAGGCCGCAAACCACCGACACCCAGGTCTGTGCAGCAAACAGCCGCGCCGCCATGTTCCCGGCCATGGCCGGCATGGGCAGATAGGCGAACAAAAGCGGCACGACGAGCGCCCCCAAGGTGGTGAGGCTGCCCCACCACAGCGCGGCGAGCAGCACGGGCAAGCGTTCGTGCATGCTCAGGCGTAGCTGATGCCCACGATTTCGTAATTGCGCACGCCGCCGGGCGCCTGCACTTCGGCGATATCGCCCTCGGTCTTGCCGATGAGCGCGCGCGCAATGGGGCTGCCAATGTTGATCAGGCCTTGTTTCAAGTCGGCCTCGTCTTCACCGACGATCTGGTAGGTGACGGCCTCACCGGTGTTCTCATCTTCCAGGCGGACGGTGGCGCCAAACACCACGCGGCCTTCCGCGTTGATGGCGGTCGGGTCGATGATCTGCGCAGCCGAGAGCTTGCCTTCAATTTCCTGGATACGCCCTTCGATAAAGCCCTGGCGGTCTTTGGCGGCGTCGTATTCGGCGTTTTCGCTCAGATCGCCCTGCGCACGTGCTTCGGCAATGGCTGCGATGACCCCTGGGCGGTCTACGGTCTTGAGGCGATGCAGCTCGGTCTTGAGCTTTTCAGCGCCGCGTTTCGTGATGGGAAGAGTGGCCATGGCCTGACGGCTCCGTTGGTGGTGTGCCGCTGAATGCGCGGCTTGTCTACGCATGCTCAGCCAGAAAGTGCTGTGGCATACCCCAAAAGCAAACCGCCGCACGTTGCCGCGCGGCGGTTTTGTTCATGCGCGAATTATGCCGTGTTTGCTCAGGCAGACAAGGCCCCGTGCATCTCAGGCAATCAGTTGCGCGTGCATCTCCTGAATCGAGATCACATCGAGCTGGTCCATGTGCCGCATGCCTTCCACTGCGGCCTCTGCGCCGAAGATGGTGGTGAAGGTCGTGACCCGCGCCAGCAGCGAGCTGGTGCGGATGGCGCGTGAATCGGCGATGGCGTTGCGGCGCTCTTCGACCGTGTTGATGACCATGACAATTTCGTTGTTCTTGATCATGTCGACGATGTGCGGCCGCCCTTCGGTCACCTTGTTGACCACCTGCACCGCCACGCCCGCTGCTTCAATGGCCGCTGCCGTGCCTTTGGTGGCTACCAGCTCAAAGCCCAATTGAACCAGCTGGCGCGCAATATCGACAGCACGCGGTTTGTCGGCGTTCTTGACGGTGAGGAACACCTTGCCCGACTTCGGCAACAGGGTTCCGGCGCCAAGCTGGCTTTTGACATAGGCCTCGCCAAAGGTCTTGCCCACGCCCATCACCTCGCCAGTGGATTTCATCTCGGGGCCGAGAATCGTGTCCACGCCGGGGAACTTGACGAAGGGGAACACGGCCTCCTTGACGCTGAAGTACGGCGGCGTCACTTCCTTGGTGATGCCTTGCGAAGCCAGCGTCTGGCCCGCCATGCAGCGCGCCGCCACCTTGGCCAGCTGGATGCCCGTGGCCTTGCTGACGAAAGGCACGGTGCGGGACGCCCGCGGGTTCACTTCAAGCACGTAGATGACGTCCTTGCCATCGACTTCCTGAATGGCAAACTGCACGTTCATCAGGCCCACCACGCTCAAACCTTCGGCCATGGCCGCGGTCTGGCGCTTGATTTCGTCCACCGTGGCCGCTGCCAGGTAGTAGGGCGGCAGAGAACAGGCCGAATCGCCACTGTGCACGCCCGCCTGCTCGATGTGCTCCATGACGCCGCCGATGAAGGTCACACCGGCCGAGTCGCGCACGCAGTCCACGTCGCACTCGATGGCGTTGCTCAAAAAACGGTCGAGCAGCACGGGCGAGTCGTGGCTGACCTTGACGGCTTCGCGCATGTAACGCTCGAGGTCGCGCTGCTCGTGAACGATTTCCATGGCGCGGCCGCCCAGCACATAGCTGGGGCGCACCACCAGCGGGTAGCCCAGGGCTTCGGCCTTGGACAGAGCATCTGCTTCGGTCCGGGCCGTGGCGTTGGGCGGCTGGCGCAAATTGAGCTTGTGCAGCAGGGCCTGAAAGCGCTCGCGGTCCTCAGCCGCGTCGATCATGTCGGGGCTGGTGCCGATGATGGGCACGCCCTCGGCTGCCAGCGCCAACGCCAGCTTCAAAGGCGTCTGGCCACCGTACTGCACGATGACGCCTGCGGGTTTTTCCTTGTCAACGATTTCCAGCACATCTTCCAGCGTGACCGGCTCGAAATACAGGCGGTCAGAAGTGTCGTAATCGGTGGAGACCGTTTCGGGGTTGCAGTTGACCATGATGGTCTCGTAACCGTCCTCGCGCATGGCGAGCGCGGCATGCACGCAGCAGTAGTCGAACTCAATGCCCTGGCCGATGCGGTTGGGGCCACCGCCCAGCACCATGATCTTCTTGTTGTTGGTGGGCAGGGCTTCGCACTCGCTGCCTTCGGCCTCGTAGGTCGAATAGAGGTAGGCGGTGTGCGTCTCGAATTCCGCAGCGCAGGTGTCCACGCGCTTGTAAACCGGGCGCACGCCCTGCTGGCGGCGTGCCTCGCGCACGGCTTTCTCGGTAGCCTTGAACAGCTTGGCCAGTCGCCGGTCTGAAAAGCCCTTTTGCTTGAGCGTGCGCAGCGTCGCGGCGTCCATTGAGCCCAAGGCGCCCTCGCCTTTTTCGTCCACGAGTTGGTCGATGTCGAGCTCGATTTTCACGATTTGTTCGATCTGCACCAGGAACCAGCGGTCGATTTTGGTGAGTTCAAACACCTCGTCCACCGACAGCCCCATGGCAAATGCATCCCCCACGTACCAGATGCGCTCGGGGCCGGGCGCGCCCAATTCGCGCTCCAACACTTCGCGGTCCTGGGTTTTTTCGTCCATTCCGTCCACGCCCACTTCGAGACCACGCAGAGCTTTCTGGAAGGATTCCTGAAAAGTGCGGCCCATGGCCATGACTTCGCCCACGCTCTTCATCTGCGTGGTCAGACGGCTGTCGGCAGTGGGGAATTTTTCAAAGGCAAAGCGTGGGATCTTGGTGACCACGTAGTCAATTGACGGCTCAAACGACGCCGGTGTGGCACCACCCGTAATCTCGTTGCGTAACTCGTCCAGTGTGTAGCCCACCGCCAGCTTGGCCGCCACTTTGGCAATCGGGAAGCCCGTGGCCTTGGAAGCCAGCGCCGATGAACGCGAGACGCGTGGGTTCATCTCGATCACGATCATGCGGCCGTCTTTCGGATTCACCGAGAACTGCACGTTCGATCCGCCCGTGTCCACGCCGATCTCGCGCAGCACCGCGAGGCTGGCGTTGCGCATGATCTGGTATTCCTTGTCGGTCAGCGTCTGCGCCGGCGCCACGGTGATCGAGTCGCCCGTGTGCACGCCCATGGGATCGAGGTTTTCGATGGAGCAGATGATGATGCAGTTGTCCGCCTTGTCGCGCACCACCTCCATCTCGTACTCTTTCCAGCCCAGAAGCGACTCTTCAATCAGCAGTTCGTTGGTGGGCGAGGCTTCCAGGCCGCGCTTGCAGATGGTCTCGAATTCTTCCGGGTTGTAGGCAATACCGCCGCCCGTGCCGCCCAGCGTGAAGCTGGGGCGGATGACCGTAGGAAAGCCCAGCGTCTTCTGCACCACCCAGGCCTCGTCCATGGTGTGGGCAATGCCGGAACGTGCCGAGCCCAGGCCGATGCGGGTCATCGCATCCTTGAACTTGAGGCGGTCCTCGGCCTTGTCGATGGCTTCGGGCGTGGCGCCGATCAGCTCGACCTTGTATTTGTGCAGCACGCCGTTGCGCCACAGGTCGAGCGCGCAATTGAGCGCCGTCTGGCCACCCATGGTGGGCAGGATGGCGTCGGGGCGTTCCTTGGCAATGATTTTTTCAACCGTCTGCCAGGTGATGGGCTCAATGTAGGTGACGTCGGCGGTGGCCGGGTCGGTCATGATCGTCGCGGGGTTGCTGTTGATTAGGATGACCTTGTAGCCCTCCTCGCGCAGTGCCTTGCAGGCCTGAACACCGGAGTAGTCGAATTCGCAGGCCTGGCCAATGATGATGGGGCCAGCGCCGATGATGAGAATGCTTTGAATGTCTGTGCGTTTTGGCATGGAAATCAGTCGTTGGGGGCGGCTGGAGCAGCAGCGGGGGCGGGCGTGGCAGCGGCGCCGTCGCCCGGGCGTCGGCGCAGGTGCTCAAGCAGCACGGCGGCGCGTTCTGCAGGCAGGTTTTTCTGCATGAGCTGTAGCAGACCGTCGCCCTGCACCAGTGGGCTGAGCACTTCGGTCTCAGCTTCGTGAAACGTGACATCCCATTCTGCAAGAGCTTCATTGAAAGTGGCGTCGTCCCAGGTCTTGCCCTTGGACACCAGCGTGACCAAGGGCATGGCCTTGCGCTCCACAAAGGCCTTGCGGTAAGGTTTTTGCTGCCAACGGTCGGCAAACCACTCGCGGTGCGGCGAAGCAAGTGTCAGCAGGCGCTTGTGGATCGCTTTTTCGAGCGCCGCGGCAGGAAAGCGGAAAAGCTTCATGCTGCTGTCGCCGCCGAAACCGCCGTAGCTTCCGGAGCAGCCACCTTGCTGCGCGCAGCGCGCATGGCATCGATGAAGCGGTCAAACAGATAGTCGACATCGTGCGGGCCCGGCGAGGCTTCGGGGTGTCCCTGGAAGCTGAAGGCCGGTTGGTCCCGGTAGGCCAGGCCCTGCAAGGTACCGTCAAAAAGGCTGATGTGCGTGGCCCGCACCTGCGCGGGCAGGCTGTCCGCATCCACCGCAAAACCGTGGTTCTGGCTGGTAATGCCGACGCGCCCGGTGTCCAGGTCCTTGACCGGATGGTTGCCACCATGGTGGCCGTGGCCCATCTTGAAGGTGCGCGCTCCGGCCGCCAGGGCCATCAGCTGGTGGCCCAGGCAAATGCCAAAGGTGGGAATACCGGTGGCAACGATCTCGCGCACCGCATCGATGGCGTAGTCGCAGGCCTGCGGATCGCCCGGGCCATTGGACAGAAAGATGCCGTCGGGCGCCAGCGCCAGGGCCTCGCGCGCCGGGGTTTGCGCCGGCACCACGGTGACGCGGCAGCCGCGCTCGGCCAGCATGCGCAGGATGTTGAGCTTCATACCGTAGTCGTAGGCCACGACGTGGTGTGATGGCGACTGCTGCTGCCCATAGCCGCTGCCCAGCTTCCACTCGGTCTGGGTCCACTCGTAGGGCGCGCGCACCGACACTTGGCGCGCCAGGTCCAGGCCTTCCATCGACGGCGCACCGCGCGCAGCGGCCAAAGCCTCTTCGCGGCGCTCGGAGGTCACCGCTTCGCCAGGAGCGAGCGCGAGGATGCAGCCGTTTTGCGCCCCATGGGCACGCAGGTGGCGCGTGAGCTGGCGGGTGTCGATATTGGCAATGGCCACCGTATTCGCGCGCATCAGGTAGCCGGACAGGCTGTCGGTGCTGCGGAAATTGCTGGCCAGCAAGGGCAGATCTTTGATGATCAGGCCTGCGGCATGGACCTTGTCGGCTTCGATGTCCTCAGCATTGACGCCGTAGTTGCCGACGTGAGAGACCGTGAGCGTCACGATCTGCTGGCAGTAACTTGGGTCCGTGAGGATTTCCTGATAGCCGGTCATGGAGGTGTTGAACACCACCTCACCGACGGTGGAGCCGGCGGCTCCAATCGAATTGCCGACAAAGACCGTGCCGTCTGCAAGCGCCAGGATGGCGGTCGGGAAAGCTCCCTTTAGAGACAAAAGCACTGGGTTCTCCGGATGGTTACGGTCGCCCGGTGCCTGCGCGCCGCCCTGCGCTGGACGCGGTTGCGGCGGCTCTCGGATGAATTATTGCTTTGGGTGCGGTCGGGCGACGCTGTTGCGAGAAAAGCCCCCGATTGTAGCCGCAGGCGCCCCATCGCGCAGGGCAACGCCATGGTCTCGCCGGGCCTTTGAACGATCTTTTGTAAGCTCGAAGTCAGCGCGCGCTGGCGCTGGCATGCAGGCAAATGGCTGCCGCCGCGGCAACGTTGAGCGACTCTTCGCCGCCCGGCTGGGCGATGCGGATGCGCCGGGTGGCCCGCACCTCCAGCGCGGCCGACACGCCCTGCCCTTCGTGGCCCAGCACCCACGCGCAGGGCCAGGGGAGTTCGGCGCGATGCAGGAAGTCGCCTTCATGCACATGGGTCACCAGCATCGGCACCCGCAGCGGCTGAAGGTCTTCAAGGCTTGCCGCCTCGATCAGGTCCAGCGCGAAATGCGCGCCCATGCCCGCACGGAGCACCTTGGGCGACCACAGGGCGGCGCTGCCTTTGAGTGCAACCACTTGCTGAAATCCAAACGCAGAAGCGCTTCGCAGGATGGAGCCCACATTGCCGGCGTCCTGCACGCGGTCGAGCACCACCGTCGCAGCATCTGGCTGCAAGGCGGTGACGGCAGGCAGTTCGATAACGAAGCCCATGCGCGCCGGAGACTCCAGACCGCTGATGTCGGCAAACAAGGCATCGGAAAGCACTATCTTTTTACTAGCTGCTTGGGACCATTCCACCGGCGCTAGAGGCCAAAAAGACTCCGAAAAAACCGCAATTGACACGCTCTGCCCGCGCGCCAGCGCGGCGCGGCAGAGGTGATCCCCCTCGATCCAGACGCGGCCCTGCTTTCGATATTGCGTGCTGTCCTGTGCCAGGCGGCGCAGATCCTTGACGAAGGCGTTGTCCCGCGAATGGATGGCCGTCACCGAGGGCGAAGTCATCGGCACATCTCTTCACGCAGGCTCTGCGCCACGGGCGCAAACGAGCGCCGATGATGAACACATGCACCATGCGCGTGCAAGGCAGCCATGTGAGCGGCCGTACCGTAGCCCTTGTGTCCGGCAAAACCGTATTGCGGGAATTCGTCGTGCACCTGGACACACCAGCGGTCACGGTGCACCTTGGCCAGAATGGATGCCGCCGAGATGGCTGGAACCAGGGCGTCGCCCTTGACAATGGCCTCGGCCGGCATGTCGAGCAGCGGCAGGCGGTTGCCATCGACCAGCACCATGGCCGGCTTGAGCCGCAGGCCCATCACGGCCCGGCGCATGGCCAGCAGCGTGGCCTGCAGGATGTTGAGCCGATCGATCTCTTCCACGCTGGCCTCGGCAATGCTGCAGCACAGCGCCTTGGCGCGAATTTCGTCGTAGAGTTTTTCGCGCCGGGACGGTGTCAGTTTCTTGGAATCGGCCAACCCGGCAATGGGGTGCAAATCATCCAGGATGACGGCCGCCGCCACCACAGGGCCCGCCAGCGGGCCACGCCCGGCTTCGTCCACCCCGGCCACCAGGCCCGAAGGATGCCAGGGCAGGCGGGACTGTTCAGGCCGTGTTGGCAAGGACTTTCTGGATTGCATCGGCGGCCAGTTGGGGAGTGTTGCGCTGCAGACTTTCATGCAGTGCGGTAAAGCGCTGGTGCAGCGCGGTCATTCGGTCAGGGTCCTGCTCCAGTGCATCAAACCACTGAAGCACAGCGGCGGCCAGCGCCTGCGGCGTGGCATCATCCTGGAGAAGTTCCGGCACGACAAAATCGTTGCACAGAATATTGGGCAAGCCCACCCAGGGCTGGAGCTGCTTGCGGCGCATCAGGCGCCAGCTCAGCGGATGCATGCGGTAGCCAATGACCATGGGGCGCTTGAACAGCGCAGCCTCCAGCGTCGCCGTGCCGCTGGCAATCAGGGTCACATCACAAGCGGCCAGCACCGTATGCGACTGGCCAGGAACGATCCGCAACACATCGCCCAGGCCACAGTCACGCGCCGCTTGTTCGATACGGTTTTGTAAGGCAGGGACCGCAGGAACTATCATTTTAATAGCTGGAAACGCTTGATGGATAAGCGCTGCGGCCTCAAAAAACCTTGGAGTGATGTACTGCACCTCGGCAGAACGGCTGCCGGGCAGTATGGCCAGCACCGCATCACCGTCCCGCAGTCCCAATTGGGCACGGGCCGCACGGCGGTCGGGCTCCATGGGAATCACACCGGCCAGGGGGTGACCTACATAGGTGGCCGCAATGCCGTGGTCGGCCAGCAACGCGGGCTCGAACGGAAAGATGCAAAGCACGTGGTCGGCCGCACGGCGGATTTTTTCCACGCGATCGGCGCGCCAGGCCCAGATGGACGGGCAGACAAAATGCACGGTCTTGATGCCGGCGGCGCGCAGGTCGGTTTCCAGTGCCAGATTGAAATCGGGGGCGTCCACGCCGATGAACACATCGGGCGGCTCAGCCAGCAGCCGGGCGCGCAACTGGCGTCGCATGCGAACGAGCTCGGCGAGGCGGCGCAGCAGTTCGAAACTGTAGCCGTGCACGGCAAGGCGCTCACTCGGCCACCAGGCATCAAAGCCTTGCCTGGCCATCTGGGGACCGCCTATGCCGAATACCTGGAGATCGGGCCACAGACCGCGCATGCCGCCCAGCAGTAAGCTGGCCAGCAGATCGCCAGACGTTTCGCCCGCCACCATGGCGATGCGCGGTTGCTGCGTCATACCCTCAGCGAACGATGCCGCGCGACGACGCATCAAGCAGATTGAGCATCAACGCCACGTCCTGCTGCGCGTCCTCGGTTGGCAGTTCTGCAATGGCCGCGCGCGCTGCCGCCAGCGTCAGACCTTGGCGATAGAGCAGGCGGTGCATCTGCTTGATGAGTGCCACGCGCGCGCTGGAAAAGCCCCGCCGCCGCAGGCCTTCGGCGTTCAGGCCACGCACCGCCAACGGGTTGCCGTCCACCATCATGAAGGGCGGCACGTCCTGCGAGATATGGCTGGCAAAACCCGCCATCACATAGGCGCCCACGCGTGTGAACTGATGAACGCCCGTCAGCCCGCCGATGATGGCGAAATCGTCGATCTGCACATGGCCCGCCAGCGTGGCATTGTTGGCCAGCACCGTGCCATGGCCCACCGTGCAGTCGTGCGCGATGTGCACGTAGGCCATGATCCAGTTGTCGTCGCCCACAGTGGTGACGCCGCGGTCCTGTGCGGTACCGGTGTTGATGGTGCAGAACTCGCGAATGGTGTTGCGATCGCCAATGACCAGGACCGTGGGTTCGCCGGCATATTTCTTGTCTTGCGGCGGTGCGCCCACCGAGGCGAACTGATAGATGCGGTTGTCCTGGCCAATGCTGGTATGGCCATCAATCACGCAGTGCGCCCCCACCGTGGTGCCCGCACCAATGCGCACGTTCGGTCCGATGACCGCATACGGCCCGATCTGCACCGAAGCATCAATCTGCGCTGCCGCATCCACCAGGGCGGTGGAGTGAATGTGGGCCGTTGCCAATCCCGCGTCCTCCGTCAGCCCACGGCGCGCATGGTGCACATGAGTTGGGCCTCACAGGCCACTTCGTCACCCACGCGGGCGATGCCGTTGAACTTCCAGATACCGCCACGTACGCGGTCGATGGTGATGTCCAGCATCAGCTGGTCCCCCGGCTCGACGGGCCGCTTGAACCGCGCGCCATCGATGCCGACAAAGTAGTAAATATTGTTTTCATCGGGCACCTGGCCCATGGCGTCGAACGCCAGCAGCCCTGCGGCCTGGGCCAGGGCTTCAAGAATGAGCACTCCTGGCATGACGGGGTGGCCGGGGAAATGCCCCATGAAATAGGGCTCGTTGAAAGTGACGTTCTTGACGGCCGTGATGCGCGTGTTGCGTTCGAGTTCGAGCACCCGATCCACCAGCAGAAAGGGGTAGCGGTGGGGGAGCTGTTTAAGAATTGCGTGAATATCCATCATGAGCGTTCGATCTTGTTGTTCTGCAGGAGGCCTTCAAGCGCCTTGATGCGCTCGCGCAAGCTATGCAATTGCTTAAGCGTGGCAGCGTTCTTTTCCCATCGCGCATTGTCATCGATAGGAAACATCCCCGTGTATTGACCAGGCCGCGTCAGCGAGCGCGTGACCACCGTGGCGGCTGACACATGCACGTGATTGGCCACGCTGAGGTGACCCAGCACGATGGCGCCACCGCCAAAGGTGCAGTGTTCACCAATCTGCGCACTTCCCGCTACGCCCACGCAACCGGCCATGGCGCTGTGGCGCCCGACGCGAACGTTGTGGCCGATCTGCACCAGATTGTCGATCTTGACACCGTCCTCGATCACCGTGTCGTCCAGCGCGCCGCGGTCAATGCAGGTGTTGGCACCAATTTCTACGTCATCGCCAATGCGCACGGCGCCGAGCTGCTCGATCTTGACCCAGGTGCCGCGCTCGGGCGCAAAGCCAAAGCCGTCCGCGCCGATGACCGCGCCGGAGTGCACGATGCAGCGCTCACCGATATGGCAGTTTTCACCCACGGTGACGCGTGGGTGCAGCACCGTGCCCGCGCCCACACTGGCACCCCGCTCCACCACGCACAAAGGTCCGACGCAGGCTGTGGCATGCACCTGTGCGTCGGTACTCACCACCGCGCTCGGGTGAATGCCGGCCTGCTGGGGCGGCGCCGTGCGGTGCTTCCACAGCTGGGTGGCGCGGGCGAAATAGACATAGGGGTCTTCCGCCACGATGCAGGCCCCACGCGCACGCGCCGCATCGGCCATGGCTGGCCCCACAATGACGCAGGCCGCCTGAGAGGCGGCCAGTTGCTGCTGATAGCGCGGGTTGCTGAGAAAGCTCAGCGCGCTTGGACCCGCCGTCTCCAGTGGCGCCAGCCGCTCAATGCGCAGTTCGGCGTCTCCGTGCAGGCAGCCACCCAAGGCCTCAACGATTTCCCCCAGGCGAAGACTCACGCCAAACCCGCAGGATGCTCAGCGCGCTTATTTGGCCGGCGCAGCATTGAGCGCCTTGATCACTTTGTCGGTGATGTCGTTCTTGGGATTGATGTAGACGGCCTGGTCAAGAATGATGTCGTACTTTTCCTGCTCCGCGATCTGCTTGACCACCTTGTTCACGCGATCTCCCATCTGGGTCAGCTCTTCGCTCTTGCGCAAGTTGAGGTCTTCCTGGAATTCGCGGCGCTTGCGCTGGAAATCACGGTCCTGGTCCACCAACTGGCGCTGGCGCGTCGAGCGCTGGCTCTCGGATAGCGTCGGGGCTTCTCGCTCGAATTTTTCATTGGCTGCCTTGAGAGCATTGCCCTGATCTAGCAGTTCCTTGTCGCGCCGCGAGAACTCCTGCTCAAGCTTGGCCTGAGCAGCCTTCGCGGTGGTGGCTTCGCGAAAGACGCGCTCGGTGTGAACGAAACCAGCCTTGAATTCCTGGGCCTGCGCAGGCGCCCCGGCAACCACGGCGGCCAATGCCAATGTGCATGCGGCGTAACGAGAAAAATGTTTCATTAGAAAGACGTTCCGATCTGGAATTGCAGTTCCTGGATTCTATCGCCGGCAAATTTACGCACTGGCTTGGCATACGCGAGGCGCAAGGGACCGAGCGGCGAGATCCAGCTCAGGCCAACGCCCACCGAGGCACGCATTTCACTGAGACGGACACGCTCGTTGTCGCCATACACGTTGCCGATGTCGGCGAAAGTGAAGACACGCAGCGTGCGGTCGTTGCCCGCGCCCGGGAAAGGAGCGATCAGCTCGACATTGAGCGAGACTTTTTTCGGACCACCCAAAGATGCACCGGTGACGTCACGCGGACCCAGGGTGCCCTGGTCAAAGCCACGCACAGATCCCAGGCCGCCCGAATAGAAGTTCTTGAACACCGGGAATGGCCGCCCATTGATGCCCTTGCCCAGCCCCAGCTCGCCGTTAAAGGCCAATGTGAATTTCTTGTTCAGCGGCACGTACTGCTGGTACTGGTAGTTCGCCCGCAGGTAGCGCGCATCGCCCGCAATGGACCATTCCGAATTGAGCTTCTGGTAGACCCCTGAATTGGGGGCCAAAGCGCTGTCGCGGCTGTCGCGCGACCAGCCAATGGTGAGCGGCACAGCCGAGCTGGTGTAGCCATAGCGATCCGCATAGACCAGATACGCCGCGGGAATGTTGGTGCCCGGCTTGATGCGGGTCTGCTCCAGCCCGCCACCGAAAAACACGGTATCGGTTTCGCTGAAGGGCACGCCGAAACGTGCGCTGGCCCCCGTGGTCACCAGTTCGTAGTTGCCGCCCTGGTCCTCATAGGGCTTGTCAGTGCGGTAATACAGGTCGATCGTGCGAGAAATACCGTCCTGGGTGAAATACGGATTGGTGGTGCTGAACACCAAGGTGCGCTTGTACTTGCTGGTGTTGACGTCGACGCCCAGGTAGTTGCCCGAACCAAAAACGTTTTCCTGCTTGATGGCAAACGAGAAGGACACTTTCTCGGCGCTGGAAAAGCCCGCGCCCAACTGCAAGGAGCCAGTCGGCTTTTCCTTCACGCTGATCACCAGATCAACCTGATCGGGTGCGCCAGGCACTTCCTGACTCTCCACGTCGACCTCGGTAAAGTAACCCAGCCGGTCCACGCGGTCGCGCGAGAGGCGGATCTTCTCGCCGTCGTACCAGGACGCCTCAAACTGACGGAATTCGCGCCGAACCACTTCGTCGCGCGTGCGGTCGTTGCCCGCGACGCTGATGCGCCGCACGTAGGCCCGGCGCTGCGGGTCAGAGGTCAGAACGAGCGCCACCTGGCCCTTCTCGCGGTCGATTTCGGGAACGGCCTCGATGCGCGCAAACGCAAAACCGAAGTTTCCAAAGTGGTCAGAAAACGCCTTTGTCGTTTCCGCCACCTGATCGGCGTTGTAGGGCTCGCCGGCGCGGATCGCCACCAGGGACTTGAACTCGTCGTCGCGGTCCAGGTAATTGCCCTCCAGCTTGACGCTGGAGACCACAAAGCGTTCGCCTTCGGTCACGTTGACGGTAATGGAGATGTCCTGCTTGTCCGGCGTGAGCGCCACTTGCGTGGAATCGATTCGGAACTCCAGGTAGCCGCGCTGCAGGTAGTACGAGCGCAGCGTTTCCAGATCGGCATTGAGTTTGGAGCGCGCATATCGGTCAGACTTGGTGTACCAGCTGAGCCAGCCGCCGGTGTCCTGGTCAAACAGGCCCTTGAGCGTCGATTCACTGAAGGCTTTGTTGCCAACAATGTGGATGTCCTTGATGCGCGCCGTATCACCCTCTGTCACCGTAAAAGTCAGGTTGACGCGGTTGCGCTCAACCGGCGTGACCGTGGTGACCACCTCAGCAGCATAGAAGCTCTTGTTCAGGTACTGGCGCTTGAGTTCCTGCTCAGCGCGATCGGTCAGCGCCTTGTCGTAAGGGCGTCCGTCCGTCAGGCCGATGTCGCGCATGACGTTCTTGAGCGTTTCCTTGTCAAACTCGCGTGCACCGGCGAACTCAACATCGGCAACGGTGGGGCGCTCCTGCACCACCACGACCAATACGTCACCCGAGGCTTCGAGGCGCACGTCGGTAAACAGACCCAGGCCAAACAGCGCGCGAATCGCCGCCGAGCCTTTGTCATCACTGTATTCGTCACCTACACGCAAGGGGAGCGACGCAAACACCGTCCCAGGTTCGACGCGCTGCAAGCCTTCGACCCGGATATCGCGCACCTTGAAAGGCTCCAGGGCCCAGGCCGACTGGGCCGCGAGAACCAGAGCCGCCACGGCCGCAATGGTCCGCACGCCAAAGCGAGGTAGTTTTTTATTCATGGAAAGAGGTCGATGTCGGTGCCACCGTGCGCCATCGCCCGGGGCCCGCAGTTTAGCCAAACAGCCGGTTCAGATCGTTAAACAATGCGATGGACATCATCAGCAGCAGCACCGCGACACCGCCGCGCTGCAGCTTTTCCATCCAGGCCTCGGACACGCCTTTGCCCGTGAGACCCTCCCAAAGATAATACATCAGGTGCCCACCATCGAGCACCGGTAAGGGCAGCAGGTTCAGCACGCCCAAGCTCACGCTGATGAGCGCGAGAAATGTCAGATACTGCGTCAGTCCGCCATGCGCCGAACGGCCGGCATAGTCGGCAATGGTCAACGGACCGCTGAGATTCTTGATCGAGGCTTCTCCGACCAGCATGCGCCCCATCATTTTGAGCGACAGCGCAGACACTTGCCAAGTGCGCTCCACACCACCCCACAGACCTTCCAGCGCACCAAAACGCACGGTGGTGAACCGAGGTGGCTCGCCCACGAAGGCACCGATGCGGCCAATCTGCGCACCCTCTTCATCCACCATATCGGGAGCGAGGTCCAGATCGAGCACGCGTCCACCCCGTTCGATGTGCCAACGCTGCGCCACAGGCGCCCCGGCCCGCACCGAAGTGCGAATGTGCTCACGCAATTGCTGCGCATCGCCAATTTCCGCATCACCAATGCGCAAGACCAGATCACCCTTCTGCAGGCCGGCGCGGGCCGCTGCGCCGCCCTCCATCACCTCGCCGATCACGGGCCGCGTCCAGGGCGTGGCAATGCCGATTTTGCGCAGCAACTGGGCATCGGCCTCGCGCACATCGAGTTGATCGAGGGGCAACAGCACCGAGCGCAAAGGAGCGCCAGGGCGGGCCTCCACTTCCAGCCGCACCGGCGTGCCATCCAGCGCGCCGCGGGTAAGAGTCCAGCGCAGGTCTTCAAAAGAACGCAGCACACGCGGTTCATCGCTGCCCAGCGCTGCGCTCTGCACGCGTTCACCTCCATGCAGTCCTGCCACTTGCGCGATGGAACCGACCGGCGGGCTCGAGATGTACGCCATGGGCTCCTGGACGCCCGCCCAATTCACCAGCGCATACAGCAGCACCGCGAGCAAAAGATTGGCCAAAGGCCCCGCTGCAACGATCGCGGCGCGCGCGCGCAAGGGTTGCGTATTGAAAGCCAGATGCCGCTCCTCGGGGGGCACCGGGGCTTCGCGCTCGTCGAGCATGCGGACGAAACCACCCAGCGGAAAGGCAGCCAACACAAATTCCGTCGATGACCCCTTGGGCTGCCAGCGCAACAAGGGTTTGCCAAACCCAATGGAAAACCGCAGCACCTTTACGCCGCACGCCACAGCCACACGGTAGTGGCCGTACTCGTGCACGGCAATGAGGATGGCAAGCGCGCCAATGAAAGCGATCAGTGTCAGCACGTGCAACTCCTTGCGAAGGTCAGGCCGCCATGCGCGCGGCGTGCTGCTGCGCGCTGCTGCGCGCCCGAGCGTCAAGTTCGAGGAGCGCCGCCAGCGAATCGGGCTTGGAGGAGGGAACTGTGGTCAAAGTTTCGACATTCAAGGCGTGAATCTGGTCAAACCGGATGCGCCGCTCCAGAAAAGCCGCCACCGCTACCTCATTCGCCGCATTGAGCACCACAGTGGTTCCCGGCGGGGCGGCCAGGGTTTCCCAGGCCAGACGCAACGAAGGGAATCGCTCTGGATGCCCGTGATCGTCGATGGACTCGAAGGTCATGGCGCCGAGCGCATGAAAATCAAGCGCTGCAGCGCCCGAAGCGACGCGCTCGGGCCACGACAGGCCGTAGGCAATGGGCACCCGCATGTCCGGCGTGCCCATTTGCGCCACCACCGACATGTCGCGGTACTGGACCATCGAGTGGATGGTGCTTTGCGGATGGATGACGACGTCGAGTTGCTCCGGCGCCAAACCGAACAAGTAGCGCGCCTCGATCACTTCGAGCGCCTTGTTCATCATGGTGGCCGAATCGACCGATATCTTGCGGCCCATGACCCAGTTGGGGTGGGCGCAAGCATCCGCGGGGGTCACGTCCCGCAGGCTTGCTGGCGCGCGCGAGCGAAACGGGCCGCCCGAGGCCGTGAGAATGATTTTGTCGACCCGCTCGCCCCAGGTCGCTGGATCGTCCGGCAGGGACTGAAAAATCGCCGAATGCTCGCTGTCAATGGGCAGCAGCGTGGCGTGGCCGTCTCGCACCGCGCGCAGGAAAACCTCACCCCCCACCACCAACGCCTCCTTGTTGGCGAGCAGCAAGCGCTTTCCTGCGTGCGCGGCCGCCAGGCAGGGAGCCAGACCGGCCGCTCCGACGATGGCCGCCATCACGCTGTCTACCTCCGCGTGAGATGCTATTATTTCAAGAGCATCTTGCGATTGCAGTACCTGCGTTGGAAACCCATTGGACTGGATTTTTTCCGCCAGATCGCGTGCGTGCGGTGCGCTCGCCATCACGGCGTAACGGGGCCGAAATTGCGCGCATTGCGCCAGGAGCAAATCGGTCTGCGTCGATGCGCTCAAGGCAAAGACTTCAAAGCGCTCTGGGTGGCGCGCGATCACGTCGAGGGTGTTCTTGCCAATCGACCCGGTGGAGCCGAGCACCGTTACGCGCTGGCGCATCACGACACCAGGCGGGTTAGCATCATGGCGATGGGCAGCGTGGGCAACAAGGCGTCGACGCGATCAAGCACCCCGCCGTGGCCCGGCAGCAAATTGCTGCTGTCCTTGGCGCCTGCGCTGCGCTTGACCAGCGATTCAATGAGATCGCCCACCACGCTCATGCAAGCCATGAAGAGCGCGCCCAGCAGCAGCAGCCAGGCGCCCTGTGCCCACAGGCGCGAATAAAGACTGGGCACGGCCGCCTCCCAATGCGCATCCGCCACTATCCAGCACAAACCCAGCAACAATACGCCTGCCATGCCGCCCCAAACGCCCTCCCAGCTCTTGCCGGGGCTGATGGAAGGCGCAAGCTTGTTCTTGGTAAAGCGCAGGCCAAAGCTGCGGCCGGCGAAATACGCAGCGATGTCGGCCATCCAGACCAGCGTCATCACCGATAGCAAAAAATTGATGCCAATGACGCGCGCCTGCACCACTGCGAGCCACGCCAGCCACAATCCGAGCACACCCAGCACAAGACGCAATGCGCGTGGAATGCGAGGCCAACCCGGCACGCCCGCGCGCAGCAACCAGGCGCTGCCCAAGACCCAGACACCGGCGGCCAAGGTCCACAGCAGGGTCAGAGGCTGCGCCGCCCAACCGGCCAGCCAGGCCGCGGCGCACAAGGCAACGCACACAGCGGAAAGCGCCAGCGACGCTGCAAACGAACAGCCATTGAGGCGTCCCCACTCCCAAGCGGCGCCAGCCATCAGCACCAGCACCACACCGGCAAACGCGGCCGGGTCGGGATAGAACAGCGCGGGCAACAAAATGGCCAGCAGAACCAGGGCGGTGAGAATGCGCTGCTTGAGCATGAAGGCCTTTCAGGCGCGCGCCAGCACCGGCGACTCACTGGCAAGTTGTTCGGAAATCAGGCCAAAACGGCGCTCACGGGCGTGGTACGCGGCAATGGCGGAGTCCAGCGCTGCCTCATCGAAGTCGGGCCAGAGTTTGTCGCTGAACACCAGTTCCGAATAGGCCGCCTGCCAGAGCAAAAAATTGCTCAGGCGCATCTCCCCGCCGGTACGGATCAACAGGTCCGGGTCACGGACATGCGAGAGGGCCATGGCCCTGTCCAGACTCTCCGGCGTGATGGCCTCCCCGCGTGCCGCCAGGCCCGCCGCTGCCTGAGCGATGTCCCAACGCCCACCGTAATTGAAGCAAATGTTGAGCAGCATGAGCTGGCAATGGGCCGTCTCGGATTCGGCCTGCTCCAGGCCAGCGCGCAACTGCACTGACAGGCTGGCGCGGTCGCCCACGAAACGCACGCGAATACCGTCGCGGGCCAATTGGGGGACTTCGCGCCCGATCGCCCGGGCAAGCAACTCCATCAGGCCAGAAACTTCCTCGGGCGGGCGGCTCCAGTTTTCGGAAGAAAAGGCGAACACCGTCAACGCCGACACGCCGCGTTCGGCGCAGGCCTTGACGCAGCGGCGCAAGGAATCCACGCCCTGCTTGTGGCCAGCCAGGCGCGGCAAAAATCGGCGCTTGGCCCAGCGGCCATTGCCATCCATGACGATGGCAATGTGCTCAGGAGCAGGCAGGGGTGAGACCATGTAGGGAGCGTGCCGCAGCGGCTTCACACCGCCAGGATGTCCTGCTCCTTGGCGGCTACCAAGGCATCGATTTCGGTGATATGGCGGTCAGTAATTTTCTGAATATCGGATTCGGACCGCTTCTGGTCGTCTTCAGACGCCAGCTTGTCCTTCACCAGGCGCTTGACCGCCTCGTTGGCGTCGCGGCGCAGGTTGCGCACGGCGATCTTGGCTGACTCGCCCTCGTTGCGTGCAAGCTTGGTCATCTCCTTGCGGCGCTCTTCGCTCATCGGCGGCATGGGCACGCGAATCAGCTCACCCAGGGACGCGGGGTTCAGGCCCAGATCGCTCTCCCGAATCGCCTTTTCGATTTTGGCGCCCATGTTTTTTTCCCAAGGCTGCACGCTGATCGTGCGGGCATCGAGCAGTTGCACGTTGGCCACCTGGCTGAGCGGCACCATCGAGCCGTAGTAATCGACGTGGATCGAGTCCAGCAGGGCCGGGCTGGCACGGCCCGTTCGGATTTTCTGCAGGTTGTTCTTGAAGGCCACGATGGACTGATCCATCTTGCCCTCCATGGTCTTGCGAATGTCGGCTGTCATGTTCGTTCTCCTCGAAATCGGGGCCTGCGGCCGCCGCGCAGCGCTTCAGGCGTGCACCAGCGTGCCTTCGTCCAGGCCCATGACGACGCGCTTGAGCGCGCCGGGTTTGAAGATGGAAAACACCTTGACGGGGAGCTTCTGGTCGCGGCACAAGGCAAACGCCGTGGCGTCCATGATGCCCAGGTTGCGTGCCATGGCTTCGTCAAATGTCAGTGTCGCATAGCGCGTGGCCGAGGGGTCTTTGTGCGGGTCTGCGGTGTACACGCCATCGACTTTGGTGGCCTTGAGGACGAGCTCGGCGCCAATCTCGGCGCCGCGCAGGGCCGCTGCCGTGTCGGTGGTGAAAAAAGGATTGCCGGTGCCGGCGGCAAATACCACCACCTTGCCTTCTTCGAGGTATTGCAACGCCTTGGGGCGCACATAAGGCTCAACCACCTGCTCGATGGAGATGGCCGACATCACGCGCGCTGTGAGCCCCTGCTTGTCCATGGTGTCCGCCAACGCCAGTGCATTCATCACCGTAGCCAGCATACCCATGTAGTCGGCTGTAGCACGGTCCATGCCTTCGGAACCGCCCGCGACCCCGCGAAAGATATTTCCCCCGCCAATCACCACCGCCACCTCGACGCCCATGCGGGTAATTTCCGCCACCTCGCCCACCATGCGCACGATGGTGGCACGGTTGATGCCAAACGCATCGTCGCCCATCAGCGCCTCGCCCGACAGCTTGAGCAAGATGCGCTTATAGGCCGGCGTGGAGGAGGTCATGGGTTTCTTTCGTAAGACAGGGCAAAAAACAGGTGGCGCGGTGGTCAGATGCTCAGACGCCCGCCTTGGCGGCGGCGACCTGGGCAGCCACTTCGGCAGCGAAGTCGTCCGCCTTCTTCTCGATGCCCTCGCCGACCACGTACAGGGTAAAACCCTTGACGGCAGTGGCGCGCTCTTTGAGCATCTGCTCAACGCTTTGCTTGTCGTTCTTCACGAAAGCCTGGTTGTACAAAGACACTTCCTTGAGGTACTTTTGCACGCCGCCTTCAATGCGCTTGGCCACGATTTCGTCGGATTGAACAGGCTTGCCTTCGGCCTGCGCCTTGGCCTTGTCTTCAGCAGCCTTGGCGGCAGCGACCGAGCGCTCTTTTTCAATCAGCTCAGGAGGCACGTCGCTGCTGGCGAGCGCCACCGGCTTCATGGCGGCAATGTGCATGGCCACGTCCTTGGCTGCCGTCTCGTCGCCTTCGTACTGCACCACGACGCCGATGCGCGTGCCGTGCAGGTAGGAAGCAAGCTTGTCGCTGCCGGCAAAACGCTGGAAGCGGCGGAACGACATGTTCTCGCCAATCTTTCCGATCAGACCCTTGCGAACGTCTTCCAGCGTGGGGCCGAAGCTGTCCTGCTCATAGGGCAGCGCACCCAGGGCGGCGATGTCGGCAGGATTGTGCTGGGCGACCAGCTTGGCTGCTCCATTGGCCATGGCGAGGAAGCTGTCGTTCTTGCTGACAAAGTCGGTTTCGCTGTTGACTTCGAGCAGCGCGCCGGTGTTGCCGTCGATGAAGCTTGCCACCACGCCTTCGGCCGTGATGCGCGACGCGGCCTTGCCGGCCTTGGTGCCGAGCTTCACGCGCAGCAATTCTTCGGCCTTGACCATGTCACCAGCGGCTTCGGTCAGTGCCTTCTTGCATTCCATCATCGGCGCGTCGGTCTTTGCGCGCAGTTCGCCTACCATGCTTGCGGTAATTGCAGCCATCAGTCGTTCTCCAGAATCAATTCATATCAATATAAAAAAAAGGGGGCAATTGAGCCCCGCTTTTTTCCGCGACACAGCGTCGCGCGGCCAGGGGGAAGGCTCAGGCAGCGGAGCTTTCCACTTCCACGAACTCGTCCGAGGCTTCTGTGGAAACCGCCTTCACCACGTCGTTGACCGCGTTGTTGCGGCCTTCGATGACTGCGTCGGCCATGGCGCGCACATACAGATCCACCGCCTTGGCGGAGTCGTCGTTGCCAGGAATGACGTGGTCAATGCCTTCAGGCGAGTGGTTGGTGTCGACCACGCCAATCAGCGGAATACCGAGCTTCTTGGCTTCGGCAATGGCAATCTTGTGGAAACCCACGTCGACCACGAAGATGGCGTCGGGCAACGCAGCCATATCCTGAATGCCGCCAATGTCCTTTTCCAGCTTCTCGATCTCACGCGTGAACATGAGTTGCTCTTTCTTGCTCAGGGCTTCGAGGCCGCCTTCCTGCTGCGCCTTCATGTCCTTGAGGCGCTTGATGGAGGTCTTCACGGTCTTGAAGTTGGTCAGCATGCCGCCCAGCCAGCGCTGGTTCACGTAGGGCACGCCAGCGCGCAAGGCTTCGGCCGCCACGGTGTCACGGGCCTGGCGCTTGGTGCCAACAAACAGCACGGTGCCGCGATTGGCGGTGAGTTGCTGGGCAAACTTGGTGGCTTCCTGGAGCAGCGGAAGCGATTTTTCCAAGTTGATGATGTGAATCTTGTTGCGATGGCCAAAGATGTACGGAGCCATCTTGGGGTTCCAGAACCGGGTCTGGTGGCCGAAGTGAACGCCGGCTTCCAGCATTTCGCGCATAGTGACTGCCATAAAAGTGCTCCAAAGGTTGGGTCTAAAATCCAGTCCGACATCGCTGCCCACCACTCAATTCGCTGGCTGGGCCGCAACACCTTGGCGGGACTGGTTTGCTATTGGTTTCGCTAAGGGCTAACGCCCCGCAAAACCCAAGGATTCTAGCATAGACATGGCAAAAGACCTTGACAGTACGCTGCGCCTGCTGCACGCCGGCGGCACCACTGCAATGGCGGAAATGGCGCGCTGCATCGAGCGGGCGCTCGCGCCCGAATGCCAGCATGTCTTCACACCCTTGCTGCCGGAGCAGGCTGCCCGCGAAGCCACCAACCCTGGGCAGGCCCATCGCCCCCTGGCCGGCCTGGCAGTTTCGGTGAAAGACCTGTTTGACATGCAAGGGATGCCTATCCCGGCGGGCTCCCGGGTGCTGGCCGAGGCGCCGCCTGCGGCTTGCGATGCACCGGCCGTGCAGCGTCTGCGTGCGGCAGGCGGCGCCGTGATTGGGCGCACGCAGATGGTGGAATTCGCCTTTTCCGGTGTTGGCATCAACCCCCACCATGGCACGCCGGCTGCTTTTGACGGCCGCTTCGGCGCGCTGCCAGGGGCGCCGCGCGTGCCTGGAGGCTCGTCCTCGGGCGCGGCCGTGTCGGTAGCTACCGGGGCCGCGTTCATTGGCCTGGGTTCGGACACCGGGGGTTCGATTCGCATTCCTGCGGCCTTGTGCGGCATTGTCGGCTTCAAGAACACCGCCCGCCTGGTGCCCACTGCGGGCGCCGTGCCGCTCTCGACCACCCTGGACACCGCTTGCGCCATGACGCGCTCGGTGCGCGACGCCGTGCTGGCGCACGAAATTCTGGCGGCGCGGCGCGTGACGCGCAGCCCGGCACCCTTGTCGGCGTGGCGGCTGGCGGTGCCCGGCGGGGTGTTTCTCGAAGGCTTGGAGCCCCCCGTGCGCACCGCGTTCGAGCGCAGTGTGGAGCAATTGCGCCGCGCCGGCGCACGTATCGTGGAAATCGACCTGCCCGAAGTGGCGCAACTCGCGGGCCTGCAAGCCACTGGCGGTTTTGCCGCCGCAGAGAGTTTCGCCTGGCACCGGCAACATTTGGCCCGAAATGGAGCCGCCTACGACCCGCGCGTGCGGGTGCGGATCGAGCGCGGTGCGCGCATGTCTGCGGCGGACTACATCGATCTGCTGCACGCGCGCACCGCCTGGATCGCGCAGATCGAGACCGCCATTGGCGACTTCGACGCCCTGCTCTCGCCCACCGTCCCCATCCTGGCCCCATTGCTGGCGTCGATCGCACCGGCGGACGGCAGCGATACGCAGCAGGATGCAGCACGCGACGCGGAGTTTCAGCGCGTCAATGCCCTGCTGCTGCGCAACCCCAGCATTGTCAATATGCTTGACGGCTGCGCGCTGTCGCTGCCCTGCCACCAGGCCGGAGAACTTCCGGTGGGCATGATGCTGTGGCACGCCGCGCTGCACGACGATGCGGTGCTCAATGTGGGCCTGCGGGTGGAAGAACAACTACAAAAATCATAGCTACTAGCGCTTTATGGATAAGCGCTAGAGGCAAGAAATACCCAGAATTCATGAAGATTGCGATTGTGGGCGCCGGCGTGGCCGGCGTGACCACGGCTTACGAGTTGGCGCGCCACGGCCACACCGTCACCGTGTTCGAACGGCGCGCCAGTGCCGCCGAAGAAACCAGCTTTGCGCCTGGCGCCGTGCGCGGCCTGGGTCCACTGGCTCCGTGGGCGCTGCCCGGGGCCATGGGCGTGCCGCGTGCCTTGGGCAGTTCGGCCAGCGTTCAGGCCGGCCGCGCCAGCAGCTTGGCGCAGCTGCGTTGGCTCTGGCAATGGCAAAGCGCTGCGCGCAAAGCACTGCGCAGCGAAGAGCCGACACCCGCCATGCGTGCGCTGGCGCAGCTCTCGCAGTGGAGCCAGCACTGCTACCTTGACACCGCCGAGGCACTGGAGCTTGACCTGGAGCACAGCTGCGGCGCACTGCTCTTGCTGCAAGACGACCGCACCGCCGCGCCGCTGCGCCAGGCCGTGCAAGCGCTGCGCAGCGCAGGTGCTCTGCTGCACGAACTGGACGCCGCAGCCGCGCGCAAGCTCGAACCCGGGCTGGCGGAGAACGCAGAATTCGCCTTGGCGCTGCACCTGCCCGCGGCCGAGGCCGGCAACTGCCGCCAGTTCAGCGTGCTGCTGCGACAGGCCGCGCAGCGCCTGGGCGCCGAGTTCTTGTTTCAGGCCGAAGTCACCGCAATTCGCAGCACCTCCAACGGCACCACGCTGCAACTGCGCGGCGAAGCCGAGCCCCGGCGCTTCGAAGCTGCCGTGCTGTGCAGTGGCGCCGATGCCTTGTCCCTGCTCGCGCCGCTGGGCGTGCGCACCGGCATGGTGGCACTGTGGGGCTATTCGCTGACTGCACCGCTGCGCGAAGGCGTTCCTGGACCGCAAGGCACCGTGCTGGACGCGGCGCGGCAGGTGAGCCTGGCGCGCCTGGGCCAGCGCATCCGCGTTTCCGGCGGCGCCGAACTGGGCGGCACCGGAGCGGCGCAGCACCCGAAGGCCCTGCACGCGCTCTATGAGGCTCTGGACACCTGGTTTCCCGGCAGCGCCCAGCGCGGCGCCGGCCTGCAGATGTGGCGCGGCGCCCGTGCCATACGGCCAAGCGGCCTGCCCCTGCTCGGAGCCAGCGGCGTACCCGGCCTGTGGCTCAACCTGGCCCACGGCGACGGCGGCTGGTCCCTGGCCAGCGGTTGCGCGCGGGAGCTGGCTCAGCAACTGGTCGGAAGCGAATCAGCGCTCACACCCACCGACCTGCTGCACTTCGCCCCCAGCGGTGCCTAAGTGCACGCGCCTCGGAGGCGCAATGCCTGCCCATAATGGCGCACATGCTGCGCATCCTGCCCGATAGCCCCCACCCACTTCACGACCTGGAAGCGACGCGCTCCATTGAGCACAGCGCGGCGGCAAGCCTGCCGCCCTACACGCTGATGCAGCGTGCCGGTCTGGCCACAGCACGCCTGGCTCGCGCCCTGGCGCCGCACGCCCGTGCCGCGTGGATCGTCTGTGGGCCGGGGAACAACGGCGGCGACGGACTGGAAGCTGCCGCACACCTGCACCGTGCGGGCATTCGCGTCACCGTCACCTGGCTGGGCAGCGAGGCCCGTTTGCCGCCCGATGCCCAACACGCGTTGCACCGGGCGCGGGGCGCGGGCGTAGTTTTTGCCGATTCCCCTTCCATTGCCCTCACTGCGGCTGACATCTGCGTGGACGCCGTGCTGGGCATCGGTCTGGCGCCTGGCGACGCAGCGCGTCCGCCTCCGGCCCACTGGCTGGCCTTGCTGGCGCAATTGCGCGCCGGCCCCGCCTGCCTGCTGTGTGTGGACCTGCCCAGCGGCCTGCAGACCGATACCGGGGCCTGGGCGGATGGCTTTGCTCCCGAAATGGCTACGCGAGCAACCTGCCACACGCTGTCACTGCTCACGCTCAAACCCGGCCTCTTCACCGCCCACGGCCGCGACGCCGCAGGCACCGTGTGGCTGGACACGCTGGACACCGCTGCGGACGAGACCTGCACAACCGCCTGGCTGACCGGCCCGCCCCCGGCCGCGCACCGCGTGCATGCCAGCCACAAGGGCAGCTACGGCGATGTCGCCGTCGTCGGCGGCGAGGGTCTGGCACGGCGTGGCATGGGCATGGAGGGCGCTGCGCTGCTGGCGGCCGGCGCCGCCTTGCACGCTGGCGCCGGCCGTGTGCTGCTGGCGCTGCTGGACGGCGCAGCGCTCCCAGCCGCCCTCTGGGCGCCCGAGCTGATGCAGCGCCGCTTTGAGGTGCTCGAGCTGGAAGCGCTGACCGTGGTCTGTGGCTGCGGCGGCGGCGAGGCCGTGGCCGAGGTGCTGCCCGCCGTGCTGGCACGGGCCGCCCGGCTGGTGCTCGACGCTGACGCTCTCAACGCCATCGCCAGCAGCGCGGCGCTGCAGACCGCACTGGCAAAGCGTGCAGCGCTCCGGCAGGGCACCATCTTGACACCGCACCCGCTCGAAGCCGCCCGCCTGCTGGGCTGCAGCGCCCAGGCGGTGCAGGCCGATCGCCTGGCGGCAGCGCAGAGCCTGGTACAGCGCTTTGGCTGCGTCTGCGTGCTCAAGGGTTCGGGCAGCGTGGTGGCCGGGCCGGGGCGCGTGCCCGCCATCAACCCCACGGGAAACGCGCGCCTGGCCACGGCCGGCACGGGCGATGTGCTGGCCGGCATGCTGGGTGCCCACTGGGCGACAGGGAAAGAATCTTTCGCGGCAGCGTGCAGCGCGGTCTACCAGCACGGCCGCTTGGCCGACCGCTGGCCTGCAGACCAGGCACTGGTTGCCAGCGCGCTCTCAAAGGCGTCAAATTTTGATTAAAAATAGGCCCTAGCGCTTATTCCACCAGCGCAAGCAGCTCCTGAAATAAGAGCGAATCGGCACAGCTGCAGGGGCGGACCAGGCAGCCCCGCGCTGCGCCTCAGTGGCGTGTTCCGCGTCCCTTTGCCTTCCCCGAAGGCGCTTTGGTCAGCAAGGAAGCTTTCTGTTTGGATTTGCCGCCAGATCCACTGGATCCACCGAAATCTTTCGAAGCCGCAGCCTCGTGCTGCCTGCGTGAGGGCGCCGGAGCGGCCTCTTCGCTGCCCCGCCGCTCGCGCGCCGGCTTTTCGCTGGCTTTGGCACTTTTCTTGCCTCCACTGCGCTCGCCGGGACCGCGCGGCACTGCGATCTCGCCTTCGTTCACAAGACGAAAATCGATGCGCCGGCCGTCCAGATCCACCCGGCTGACCTGCACGCGCACGCGCGAGCCAATGGCATAGCGGATTCCGCTGCGCTCGCCGCGCAGTTCCTGGCGCGCCTCGTCGAACTTGAAGTAGTCGCCGCCCAGCTCGGTGATGTGCACCAGACCCTCGACGTACATGGCGTCGAGCGTGACGAAGATGCCAAAGCTGGTGACCGAGGACACTACTCCGCCGAATTCCTCGCCCAGGTGCTCGCGCATGTACTTGCACTTGAGCCAGGCCTCCACGTCGCGGCTGGCTTCGTCGGCGCGGCGCTCGTTGGCGCTGCAGTGCAGGCCAGCCGCTTCCCAGGATTGTGTCTCTGCCAGAGCCGCGCCCGTTTCCTTCTTGCGCGGCTCGGTGCCTGGCTTCTGGGCCCGCGCCGCCAGGCGCTTGCTCAGCTTGGCATGCGCCTCGCCGGGAAGCGGCAGGGCCGGCAGTCGGTAGCGTGTATTGCCCAGAATCGACTTGATGACGCGGTGCACCAGCAGATCGGGGTAACGCCGGATCGGACTGGTGAAATGCGTATACGCCTCGAACGCGAGACCGAAGTGGCCGCTGTTGTTGGGTGTGTAGATGGCCTGCTGCATGGAGCGCAGCAGCATGGTGTGGATTTGCTGCGCATCGGGCCGGTCCTTGGTGGCTTCGGCAATGGCCTGAAATTCGGATGGCGCCGGGTTGTCGCTGATCGACATACCGACCGCCATGGCTTTCAAGTAGCTGCGCAGGATGTCCTGCTTCTCGGGCGTGGGGCCTTCGTGCACCCGGTACAGGCCGTGCTGCTTGCCCTGGGCGATGAAGTCGGCGCTGCAGACATTGGCCGCCAGCATGGCTTCTTCGATCAGCTTGTGGGCGTCGTTGCGCGTGCGCGGAATGATTTTTTCGATGCGGCCGTTGTCGTCGCAGACGATCTGCGTCTCGGTGGTTTCAAAATCCACCGCGCCGCGCTCGCGCCGCGCAATCAACAGAGCGCGGTACACATCGTGCAGATTGAGCAAATCGGGAACCCGCTCCGTGCGTTTCGCCGCTTCGGGGCCGCGCGTATTGGCCAGAATCGCCGCCACTTCGGTGTAGGTGAAGCGCGCATGGCTGAACATCACCGCCGGGTAGAACTGATAGGCGTGCACTTCGCCCTTGGCCGTGATCAGCATGTCGCAGACCATGCACAGGCGCTCGACGTCGGGATTGAGCGAGCACAGCCCATTGCTGAGCTTCTCAGGCAGCATGGGGATCACGCGGCGTGGAAAGTACACGCTGGTGGCGCGGTCGTAGGCATCGATGTCGATGGCGCTCCCGGTCTGGACGTAATGACTTACATCGGCGATGGCGACGAGCAGGCGCCAGCCCTTGGCGCGGCCGACCTTGGCGGGCTCGCAGTACACGGCGTCATCAAAATCGCGCGCATCTTCGCCATCGATGGTGACCAACGGCACGTCAGTCAGGTCGATGCGGTCCTTTTTGTCCAGTGGTCGCACCTTGTCGGGCAGTGCAGCGGCCTGCGCCAGGCAGGTTTCAGAAAATTCGTGCGGCACGCCGTATTTGCGTACCGCAATTTCGATTTCCATGCCGGGGTCGTCGACCTCGCCCAGCACTTCGGTGATGCGGCCCACCGGCTGGCCGTAGAGCGCAGGCGGCTCGGTCAATTCGACCACCACCACTTGTCCCGGCTCGGCATCGCCCAAAGCGCCTTTGGGAATCAGTACGTCCTGGCCGTAACGCTTGTCTTCGGGGGCCACGATCCAGACACCGCTTTCCTGCAGCAGCCTGCCAATCAGGGGCTGCTTGGGGCGTTCGATGATTTCCACCACGCGGCCTTCGGGTCGGCCGCGCCGGTCCTGGCGCACGATACAGACACGCACGCGGTCCTTGTGCAGGACGGCGCGCATCTCGTTCGGGGGGAGAAAAATGTCAGACAGGCCATCGTCGCGCAGGACAAAACCGTGGCCATCGCGGTGCCCTTGAACCGTGCCTTCAAATTCATCGGAAGGCTGGTTGGCAGGCAATTTTTCGCTCATTTTTTTACTATACAATCTCGTTCTTTCCTGAAATGCCCAGGTGGCGGAATTGGTAGACGCACTAGTTTCAGGTACTAGCGAGTAACATCGTGGAGGTTCGAGTCCTCTCCTGGGCACCAAGTTTAACGAGAAGCCGCTGCATAAGCGGCTTTTTTGTTTTTATTCGCCAGAGTACCGCATCAACCCTGCCTCCTCTGCTATAAAATTCAAGCATTCGATATCTGGCCCAGATGGCGGAATTGGTAGACGCACTAGTTTCAGGTACTAGCGAGTAACATCGTGGAGGTTCGAGTCCTCTTCTGGGCACCAAGCAAAAAGCCGCTGCAGTTGCAGCGGCTTTTTTATTTCCGAAGCGCTTGGCCGCTTCTGCGCGTCACCCGCGCATCAAAGCCTTCAGAACGTTCTGCAAACGGCGTGCGGCAGCGGCGTCGCTGGGCTGGGCGAGCAACTCGGCCACATCCTGCGCCCAAGTCTGCGCTGGCGCCGCTTCGTTGCGGCGCGTCAGCAACTGCAATTGCATCATGCGGCGATCCGAAAGATGCTCGGCCGGCGTGGGAACCTCGGCGGCAATTTCCAGCCGCAGCAGCAGATCAGCGCCGGAGACCTTGCCCCCCGTTCGCGGCGGCGCGGTCAACGCCTGCGTCCAAGCATTGCGCACGGCGCCCGTCACGCTGCGGCCAAACTCCTGCGCTGGCGGCACCAGGTCTGCATCACGTTTTTCCCATGCGGCAAGCAGATGCGTAAGGGCTTCCCCGTGGGCCTGAGCCGCCAATTTTCGCAAAGCGGCCTCGGCATGCTCCAGAGCCTCGCGCTGGGCCCGAAAGGCTGCGTCGCCCAGACGTGGGCCACGATCTTCAAAGGCGGGTCGATCGCCAAAGCGCCCAGAACCCGCGCCGTCGCGGCCGCCGTCACGCGCGGGTCGGCTATCGCGCCGCTCGCCGGGACGTGCACCTCGGCCCGGGGCCGCCGGCACATCCTTCTTCATCCCTGGCCGGTCGTCCCCGCGCACCGCCACCACCCGGCGCGGAGCCGGAGGCGGAGTCACCGGCGTGGCTGCCGGGCTTTCGTCGACCGAAGCGTCTTGCGACTCGGCAGACTCTTGCGAGCTCGGTTCCGACGGGATAGGCGCTTCGCCTGCAGCTTGTGCTGGCGCTGGCACAGGAGCCTGTGTGGCGGCATGCGCAGCCTGACCGCGAAGCGCCGCCTCCAGTGCGCTCACGGCGGCGCGAATGCGCTGCGCGTCACCACTGGCATTGGCGGCATCGAGCGCCTTGGCGGCTTCAAGCACGGCCCTGTCATGTGCGCTGGCCTGACCCGCGCCCCGTTCGCGTTCAGCGGTTTTGCGGTTGAAGGCTTCATCAATGGGCTTGCGGAATGCATCCCACAACTTTTGCTCCTGGCGGCGCTCCAGCGGAACCGTCTGGGCTTCGACTTGCCAGCGCTGCTGCAAGGCCTTCACGGCATCCACACGCAGCATGGGGGAGGCCCCCAGGGCGATGGCTTCCTCAATCATGGCGTGGCGACGCGCCAAGCTGGCGGCCTGCGCAGCTTCGAAAGGCCCAGCGGCGGCGTCCATGGCGCGTTTCCACTGCGGCTGCAGTTCAGCCAGCAGCTTTTCGCCCACATGGCCACCGTCCCGCCAGCGGGCACCAAACTGCTGAAGACCGCGCAAAACCGACTTCCAATCGGTATTGGTGGCGTTTTGCTCGCCCCAGGTCTGGAGTTCGGAAATCAAGGCCAGACGCTGCGCCTTGTGCTCGGCCGCGTCGGTGCGCACTTTCTCCAGCCAAGCCTCAACCACCTTGTGCGCCTCATTGCAGGCTTCGTCAAACTTCTTCCACAAGCCATGGTTGGGCGCCCCGCCCTGGTCGGCCTGTTTCCATTGCTCGCGCAAATTGCGCAAGCTCTCCTGCATCTTGCGCCCCCCCAATCCTTGACCTTCAGGCCGTTGCAACAAACCCTGCGCCTTGGCAACCAGGTCTTCGCGCACCTGATCTGCACTCCAACGCTGCCAGCCTTCGAGCTCACCCGCCGCCACCAACGCCGTGTGCACGCGCTGCTCGAGCGCAGTATCGATATGCCGGCCATGCTGCTTGAGCACGGTGCGCAAAGCCGTCGCTGCACCGGCACTGGCCTTGCCGTGACCCTGGGCTGTTTCTTCTTCCAGTTTGTTCAGGGCATCCATGACGCGGGCTGCGGACTGCGCGGCCAGCTCCGGGTCCACCCGGGGTTTGCTGGGCCGCTGCGCCGCGGGAGCAGCGGCAGGTGCCTCACCACGCGCTGCGCGCAACTCTTCAGCCCACATAGGAACCGCAGGAAGCGGTGCCTGTGCGTCGGCCGCAGCAGTTGCCGCTTGCCCGATGGCGGCCTGGAATGCCTCCCAAACCACTAGGAGCTGCGCTTTGGAGGCATCCAACAGAGGAGGAAAGCGTGCCTCGACACTCGGCCAACTGGCGTCGCCTGCGAGCGCCTGGGCCTGGTCCTGCCAGTGCTGCACATCGGTAGACAACGCGTCCTGCGTCGCATGGGCATCCTGCCAAGGTTTGGTGGACAGCACTTCAATGCGTTGCGCCAGCAACACCGCCGCTTCACGCTGCACCTGAACACGGTGCTGCAGGTCTTCAATCACCTTGATGCGCTCGGTCAGCTGCGTCTTGAGTTCCGCCAAAGGTTCACGCGAGAGGGGCGCACCGGCCTTGGCTGCATCGCGCTGCCAGGCCATGGCATCGGCAATATTCAGCTTGGGCGCTGCCAGCAATGCATTGGCCTTGTCTGCCCAATCAGCGGCGATAGCCTCCTGATTCTTGGCGCGACGGAGCTCGTCCAGACGCTCACGCACGGCTCGCGCTGCGCCTTTGTCGCGGCCACTGAGCTCCTTGAACACATCCTGCAGTTGCGCTGGCGTCGGCTGCGACGCCAGCCAGTCACGGATGCGTGAGGCGCGCTCGCCCGAAGTCGCGGCAGAGAAAGCTCCGCCAGTCAGCGCGTCAAGCGGATGCACGGGCGTCGTCGGAGGCGGCGTAATGGGCAGATCAGGAGCGTCAGACATCTTGTTGCGCAAAGAGAATGGAAACATGGGAAGTGAGGAGCAAAGGCGCAAAGCGCCAGCCCGTACAAACGAGCGATGAAGGAAGCACGCACAAGGGCGAGCGCAAGCCTATTTTCACAGGGTTTTGAAGAAGCTCCCTAAACCTTGGTCAACACATGCTTTCCGAATGCTCTCCACGCTGCCTCAGATGCGCTGTCAACGGCGCGGCAGAAGGGAAAGGCGGGTGCCGCGGAATTCGTTGGAGGCAGACCGCGTCTTCCCAAAAAAGGGGATGCATACAGTCTTTTAAATACTATTAAGTCTAACATTTAGCTTTAATAGTGTTGACTTGGTATTTGATCGGCCTCTAGAATCCGCCAGCTTTTCCGAAAAGCTAAGTATTAACCCCAGTTCCGCTGCCGAAATCGGCTAAGTCAAACCGACCTTGTGCTAAGCGCCAGGCACGAATTTGATGGCGTACCAATCAGGTGAATATCGATGCTCCAGCTCTTTGGGTCTTGGAGGATTCGACATTGCCGCCGAAAGGAAGCTATGACAGCGACAGGATCCTTGGTCTCCGGCCTGCGTACAGTGGTACACGCGCTGGTCAACGGTGTTTTCAAACTTACGCACAACGGCTTTGCCCTTCTGGGCTTGGCAGTTGCTTGCCTGATCATCACCCTGACCGCCCGCACCGACCTGCGCGAGCAGGGAGAAATGCAGTTGCGCAGCTGGCTGCAGGCTCGTCAAGGGCCAGAAGCAGATGTGGACGCCGAGCTCGACGAGCCCATTGAGCGCACTTTGGCGGCTGACCCGCGCGGTCTGCCCAAAGAGCAGGCCCGGGTGGCCTTCTGGTTAAGCAAAAAGTACAGCGTAGCGCCCGAGCCGCTGAGCGTGCTGGTGGGCGAAGCTTATGAACTTGGTACCAAGACCAAGCTCGACCCGACTTTGATTCTGGCCATTGTGGCCATTGAATCGAGATTCAACCCCTTCGCCCAGAGTGCTGTCGGCGCACAGGGCTTGATGCAGGTGATGACCCGCGTGCATACCGACAAGTACGAAGCCGTGGGTGGACAGCTTGCAGCCTTCGATCCGGTGACCAATTTGCGCGTGGGCGTGCAGGTGTTGCAGGAATGCATTCGCCGCGCGGGTTCGCTTGAAGGCGGGCTACGCTATTACGTCGGAGCCGCCAACCTGGAAGACGACGGCGGCTACGCGGCAAAAGTGCTGGCTGAGCATTTCCGCCTGCGGCAAGTGGCAGGTGGGCGCGGCGCACGCGCTGCCACGCCCCCTGCCGGAACGCTGACCACCAAAGCCGACGCCCCGCCAGCCACCGCAGCTGTGGCAGCGCCCGAAGCACCCGTGGTCGTGCCGAGCTCCGAAAAGGTGGCCCTTCTTTCGGCGTCCTGAAACCTCGGCACCTTCGGCCACCTGGCTGGGCAAGCTTCACTCGGTTAAACTCACACCCGTGCGCGACTGGCGATAGGCGCGGCCCTGACCGGGCTGCCGCTGACGTGGAAACCGACAAGGCTTTGCCCTTGTGAACCACCGGGAAGCGTGCCGCACCGGCTTTTTGCTGGCTGCGTTCCGCCGTTCGCCTGGGCAGCCCTTGTTTCAAGGGACACAAGTTCACAGGACTGCCATGTACCACCGAAGTATTCTCGTAGAGCAAACCGATCCTGAGCTGTTCGCAGCCATTCAGGCGGAAAACCGGCGCCAGGAAGAGCACATCGAACTCATCGCCAGTGAAAATTACGCTTCCCCAGCGGTCATGTGGGCCCAGGGCACGCAGCTGACCAACAAGTACGCAGAAGGCTATCCCGGCAAGCGCTATTACGGCGGCTGCGAGTTCGTCGATATCGCCGAGCAACTGGCTCTTGAGCGCGTCAAGCAAATCTTCGGCGCCGAGGCGGCCAACGTGCAGCCCCACTGCGGCGCTTCGGCCAACGAAGCCGTGTTTCTCGCCTTCCTCAAGCCGGGCGACACCATCATGGGCATGAGCCTTGCCGAAGGCGGACACCTGACGCACGGCATGGCACTCAACATGTCGGGCAAATGGTTCAACGTGGTCTCCTATGGCCTCAATGCCAAGGAAGAAATTGACTACGACGCCATGGAGAAGAAGGCGCACGAGACCAAGCCCAAGCTCATCATCGCGGGCGCCTCGGCCTACAGCCTGCACATCGATTTCGCTCGCTTCGCCAAAGTGGCCAAGGATGTGGGCGCGGTTTTCATGGTGGACATGGCGCACTACGCCGGCCTGATTGCGGCGGGTCTGTACCCCAATCCCGTACCGCACGCCGACGTCGTCACGAGCACCACACACAAGAGCCTGCGCGGCCCGCGCGGCGGCATCATTCTGATGAAGGCGGAGCACGAAAAAGCGATCAACAGCGCCATTTTCCCTGGCTTGCAAGGCGGCCCACTGATGCACGTGATTGCAGCCAAGGCGGTGGCGTTCAAGGAAGCGCTGCAGCCCGATTTCAAACAGTACCAGCAGCAAGTGCTGACGAATGCACGCGTAATGGCCGAGACGCTGACCCAGCGCGGACTGCGCATTGTCAGCGGCGGAACGCAAAGCCATTTGATGCTGGTTGATCTGCGCGCCAAGGGCATCACCGGCAAGGAAGCCGAGGCCGTGCTGGGCCAGGCCCACATGACGATCAACAAGAACGCCATCCCCAACGACCCGGAAAAACCCATGGTGACCAGCGGCATCCGCGTGGGCACGCCGGCCATGACCACACGCGGCTTCAAAGACGAGGAAGCCCGCCTGACCGCCAACCTGCTGGCCGACGTATTGGACAAGCCGCGCGACGAGGCCCACATTGCCGCCGTGCGCGCCAAGGTGAATGCGCTGACCAGCCGCTTCCCGGTCTACCGCGACTAAGGGCTCGCCCCATGAAATGCCCGTTCTGCGGCCATCTCGACACCCAGGTGGCCGAGACCCGGGTGGCCGAGGACGGCGGCTTCATCCGCCGCAGGCGCCGCTGCGGGGCCTGCGGCAAGCGCTTTACCACCTATGAAAAGCCGGAAATCAATTTCCCGGTGGTGGTGAAGAAGGATGGTCGGCGCACCGAATACGCCGCCACCAAATTGCGCGGATCCTTCGCCATTGCCCTGCGCAAGCGCCCTGTGAGCACGGCGCAGGTGGACGCCGCCATCGAGCGCATTGAAGAGCAATTGCTGAGCCTGGGTCTGCGCGAACTGGCGTCCAGCCGCATCGGTGAACTGGTGATGCGCGAACTCAAAAAACTCGACCAAGTGGCATACATCCGCTACGCCAGCGTGTATCGCAGTTTCGAGGACATCGACGAGTTCAAGAGCCTGGTAGACGAAGTCAGACGCTGAGAACGCGCGCACGATCCGAGCCCCACCCTTCGCCTGGAACGCAGCGCAAGCACGATTTTTTCCGACTTTTTAGGCCTCCAGCGCTTACTGGGTAAGCGTTGTCAGCTATCTATTCAATAGTATTGCGTTCAGCGAGCGGCGGCCGAAATCGGTGCCACCGCCTGGCGCACATCGCCGCATTGGGCTCGGTGGCGCAGGGCATGGTCGATCAGCACCAGCGCCAGCAAAGCCTCGGCAATAGGCGCTGCCCGGATACCGACACAGGGGTCATGGCGCCCACGGGTGGACACCTGCACGCTCTGGCCGGCCGTGTCGATGGATTCGCGCGGACTGAGGATGGAGCTGGTCGGTTTGATGGCCATATGCACCTCAATGTCCTGGCCGCTGCTGATGCCGCCCAGAATGCCGCCTGCGTTGTTGCTGCGAAACCCGTCTGGCGAGAGCGAATCGCCGTGCACCGTGCCGCGCTGCGCGGCACTGGCAAAGCCAGCGCCAATTTCCACGCCCTTGACCGCGTTGAGACCCATCATCGCCCAGGCGATATCGGCGTCGAGCTTGTCGTAGATGGGTTCGCCCCAGCCCACGGGCACGCCGGTTGCCTGGACCCGAATGCGCGCACCGCATGAGTCGCCCGACTTGCGCAGCGCATCCATGTAATCCTCATAGCGCTGGACATCGGCTACCGGTGCAAAAAACGGGTTGCGGCCCACGTGCTCCCAGGATTCAAATCCGATCTCCAATTCGCCCAGTTGGCTCATGCAGGCTCGAACCTGGGTGCCGAACTGCGCCGCCAGCCATTTTCTGGCGACGGCACCGGCCGCCACCGTGGGCGCAGTCAATCGGGCCGACGAACGCCCGCCACCCCGCGGGTCGCGCACGCCGTATTTGTGCCAGTAGGTGTAGTCGGCGTGGCCGGGGCGAAAGCGCTGGGCAATATCGCCATAGTCCTTGCTGCGCTGATCGGTGTTGCGAATCAAGAGCGCAATCGGCGTGCCCGTGGTCATGCCTTCGTACACGCCTGAGAGGATTTCCACTGCGTCGGGTTCGGCGCGCTGGGTGACGTGGCGGCTGGTGCCGGGCCGGCGCCGATCCAGATCTGCCTGAATGTCGGCCTCGCACAAGGCCATGCCGGGCGGGCAGCCATCGATCACGCAGCCTATGGCTGGGCCGTGGGATTCACCAAAGTTGGTGACTGCGAAAAGGGTGCCTAAAGTATTGCCGCTCATGGAGAGCGATTATCGGGGCAGTAGAACGACCTGCGGTGGTTGCGCGCAGCATTGTCCGCGCCTGCCGTGGCTTGTATCGGCCCCATCGCCTGCCTTCGCACTTCCTGGCGCGCGCAGGCAAAAGGCGCGGAAGCCTACAGCAGCTTTTCGTCCGAATCGTCGGCTTCGCCCTCGGGCCAGTCACGGATGTAGGCCTTGAGCATCTTGTTCTCGAAATTCTGGCTGTCCACTACGGCCTTGGCCACGTCGTAGAAGCTGATGACACCCATCAGCATGCGGTTGTCCATGACGGGCATGTAGCGCGCATGGCGATCCAGCATCATGCGCCGCACTTCGTCCATGTCGGTCTCGTAAGTGCAGGTCAGTGGGTGGTCGTCCATGGCCGTACGCACGAGCATGGTGCCCACATTGCCGCCATTTCGCACCAGGGCCTGGATGACTTCACGGAAGGTGAGCATGCCCACCAGATCCCCGTGCTCCATGACAACCAGCGAGCCGATGTCCTTCTCGGACATGACGCGCACAGCGTCGGCAAGAGGTTCGGCTGGGTGGGCGGTGTAGAGCGTATTGCCCTTCACTCGCAGGATGTCGCTAACTTTCATGGCGTGCTCCGTACTGTTTGCAGCCAGTGTCGCTTGCTGGTGCCTCTGCAAATATAGCCCACAATGCCGCTATCGCTTTGGAGAAAACCATGCCCGGTTACGCCGATCCCGGCTTCGACACGCTGGCCCTGCATGCAGGCGCCACCCCAGACCCCGCCACCGGTGCGCGGGCCGTGCCCATTCATCTCACCACGTCCTTCGTTTTCGAGTCCAGCGATCACGCCGCCTCGCTCTTCAACATGGAGCGCGGCGGACATGTGTACTCGCGCATCAGCAATCCCACCACCGCGGTTTTCGAGCAGCGCATGGCCGCGCTCGAAGGCGGCGTCGGCGCGCTGGCCACGGCCAGTGGCCAGGCCGCACTGCATTTGGCCATTGCCACGCTGATGGGCGCGGGTTCGCACATTGTGGCCAGCAGCGCGCTGTACGGCGGATCGCAAAACCTGCTGCACTACACGCTGCGCCGCTTTGGCATTGAAACCAGCTTCGTACCCACGGGCGACCTTGACGCGTGGCGCGCAGCGATCCGCCCCAACACGCGTCTGCTGTTTGGCGAAACCGTGGGCAACCCCGGCCTGGACGTGCTAGATATCCCCAGCGTAAGCGCCATTGCGCACGAAGCGAGGGTGCCTTTGCTGGTGGATTCCACCTTCACCACGCCCTGGCTGATGAAGCCCTTTGAACATGGCGCCGACATCGTCTATCACTCCGCTACCAAATTTCTCAGCGGCCACGGCACGGTGATTGGCGGCGTGCTGGTCGATGGCGGCAGCTTCGACTGGGAAGCATCGGGCCGCTTTGAGGAGCTCACCCGCCCCTACGATGGCTTTCACGGCATGGTGTTTATCGAAGAAAGCACCGTAGGCGCCTTCCTGCTGCGCGCTCGCCGTGAAGGCCTGCGCGACTTTGGCGCCTGCATGAGCCCGCACACGGCATGGCTCATTCTTCAGGGCATCGAGACGCTGCCGCTGCGCATGCAGCAGCACATGCGCAACACGGAGCGCGTGGTGGAGTTTCTGGTCAGCCAGGCTTTTGTCGCGCGCGTCGGTCACCCGATGCTGGAGACACACCCCAGCCACGAGCTTGCCAAGCGGCTGCTGCCGCGCGGCGCAGGCTCGGTGTTCAGCTTTGACCTCAAAGGAACGCGCGAGCAGGGAAAAAAATTCATTGAAACGTTGAAGATATTCAGCCACTTGGCCAACGTGGGCGACTGCCGCAGTCTGGTCATCCACCCGGCCAGCACCACCCACTTTCGTTTGAGCGACGAGGCTCTGGCTTTGGCCGGCATCACCCAGGGCACGATTCGCTTGTCGATTGGCCTCGAAGACGCAGACGACCTGATCGACGATCTCAAGCGTGCGCTCAAAGCGGCTGAGAAGGCGGGGGGCTGAAAATGGAACTGTTGGTCAAAGGAGCGCGCACCTACTGCTACACCGGCGGTCAGGTCTTCAACCCCGTAAAACCCAGCGTAGTCATGATCCACGGCGTGCTCCATGACCACAGCGTCTGGGCCATGCAAAGCCGCTGGTTCGCCCACCACGGCTGGAACGTGCTGGCCGTCGACCTGCCGGGCCACTGCCGCAGCGCTGGGGCCGCGCCACAAAGCGTGGAGGAAGGGGCGGAATTTGTCATCGCGCTGCTGGACGCCCTGGGCATCCAGCGCGCTGCGCTGGTGGGCCACAGCTGGGGCTCCCTGATCGCACTGGAGGCTGCGGCAAGACTGGGCAATCGGGCCACGCATTTGGCGCTGGTCGGGACGGCCTGGCCGATGAAGGTTTCGCCTGCACTGCTGGACGCCGCGCTGAACGAGCCTGAAAAAGCCCTGCGCATGGTCAATGTGTTTTCGCGCAGTACGCTGTCTGCGCCCCCATCGGCTTTGGGGCCGGGAACCTGGGTGTTTGGGGCCCAGATGGCACTTGGCCGGCGCGTGCTGGGCAGCAACCCCGAAGTCAATCTGTTTCATCGGGGGTTTGTGGCTTGCGACCGCTATGCGGGCGGTGAAGCGGCAATCGGGCGCGTCGCCTGCCCCGTCCTGTTCGCGCTGGGCACGCAGGACCAAATGACCCCGCCCAAGGCCGCCCAAACCCTCGTCAACGCCGCCCGGGCAGCAGGCAAGGCAGTCTCGATGGCGTTGCTTCCCGTGGGCCACAATGAAATGACCGAAGCGCCCGAGGAAACGCTAATGGCCTTGCGCGATTTCCTGTCCGCCTGAATCGCGCCAGCGGCCAGGCTTGGGATTCAGTGGAGCCACAATCCAGGTAAAAAGGGCTCTGCCGCTTTGCCCTATTGCGCTGGTAGCTACTCAAAACATAGCGCACCGGACCGCTGAGTGTAGGCTGCATCCCAACGGGAAGCCGTGTCGGATACCGTCCAATAGCTCCCGGTACAACTCAACGCGGCTTGCGTTCGTCTGGATCGACCCGTGCTTCAAAACGGTCGCTGTTCACACCGAAGCCCACGGGTTGGTTCGGGGCCGGCGGCGGCGTGCTGGCTACCGCCGGCACCTCCTGCTGCGTCAGAAAAGGCAGCGGCTGGCTGATTTCGCCCGACTCGGCCAGTGCATCGAGATGGGTCAGATCGCTCAGGTCAAGGTCGATTTCCATCGGCGCGCCGGGTGCAGGCGCAGCTTGTCTCGACGCAGCCGCCTGGGCATCGAAATCCCAGTCGGGCTCAAACTCCATGAGGTTGCTGGCCGGGTCAGGTCCGGTCGCTGTGGCCGAGGCCTTGCCCTCTTCTGCTGCAGCGGCCTCCAGCGGCGTGGTGCGTCGACGCGGAGCAGACTGGCCACGGGCCGAGGCGGGCGTGGTCCGTGCAACGGCATGCAGCAGCAGCAGATCGTCGTAGGCCGGCAGATCGAAGCGCTGGTCCTGCCCCTGGCCGCGGAACAACAACTCCTGCAGCATGGGAACGACCGAGGGATCACACCACAGCGCCTCGATGCGGGCGAGTACGTCGGGGTAGCCGAAAAGGGTTCTACCGGGCCGCGCAAACGCAGCGAACTCGGGCACCTGGGCATTGAAATACCGGTGGAACTGCGCGCGCAATTCGTTGAACTGCTCGATGCGGCTGAGCGAACGGTACAGCCGCAGAAGCTCGAGATAGGCCGAGGGCGAAGCCGACTGATTGGCCTCGATGTGCTTTTTCATCACCTCGATGGCCTGATCGTGCTCGCCGACGGACACGAAAAATTCGGCCTGCTGCTGCAGATCAAACAAGTCTTCGGGATTGAGCACCGCCGTGACGGGCGCGGGCGCTGCAGCCTGCACGGAACTCGCCGCTGAAGCAGGCTCAGGCGCGTCGACCGACGTCCCAAATTCGAGCGGCATCATGCCCGATGGCAGCATCTCGGGTTCAGCCGGTTGCGGCCGGGTTGTGACGTCGTGCTCGTCAGCGACGTGTCGCACGGCCCCTGCCGGAGCCACAGAGGTGGCCGCTTTGGCTGGGCCGTGAGTCCAGGATTGTTCGCTGTCGCTCGGCAGCCCCTGTCTGCGCGTCCACACCCACGCCAGCAATGCAGCAAGCGCGACGAGCAAAGCCAGCAATGCATAGACGAGGTTGGCAGGAAAGCGCGCAGCAGCGCGCTCTTGAAGCTCCTGCTGCACCGCCAAGGCAGCCTCCTTGTCGCGCTCGGCAGCGGCAAGTTTCTCGCTTTGGGCTTTGTCCTGCGCGGCCCGGCGTGCGTCTTCCTGCAGCAAATCTTCGGACTGCATGTTCAGGGCGCGCCAGCGCGCAGCCGCTTCCTCGCGCAGCGATGGCGAGGTCGATTCTGGCAGGGCCGCCATTTCCGTCGAAGCGCGCAGCACCGAAGGAGCCTGCAACCAATCAGACAATGGCTCCATCACCAAACGCGGGCGACCCGGTTCAAGCTCCGGCTTGCGGGCCACAGCGGGCTTGACCGCCCGCTCAACGCGAGACGAGCGCTGCGTGACGACTTGATCCGCAGGAACAGCGCCTGAGCGTGTGCGCACGCCATCACGCGCACCTGCTGCATCGGGAGTCAGCGTGCTGCGCAAAACCAGCGGCGCCGCAGCAGCACTCGTGCGTTCGGCGCTAGCCTGCGATGCGCTCAATGCCTCCGCTGGGTAGGCCAGCACGGTGTAGGTGCGCACCACGCTGCCCGAACAACCGGCAGAAAGGCGCACATCGATCACTGGCTCGTTGATCGGCTGGCTGCTTCGCAATCGCACGCTTGCCGACCGCCCCGCAGCGTTGGGCAGGGGGGTCACGGAAATCTGGCTTTGCGAAATCGGGTCATCGCCCGCAGTGACCTTGGCAGTGACACAAGCGTCGGACACATCGGTTCCGTCGGTACGCACGTCGAATACGAGATCCAACGGACGCCCCAACACCACGGTGCCTTGCGGATTGCCAAGCGAAAGTGCTGCAGCCCCACCCGCCGCAACGACCATCACCATTCCGAGTAAAAGTTTACGAAGTCTCACTTTTTTTTGTAAATTGCTTTTGCCGATTCTTGCATAAATTACATTGCCTGCGCGAACGACATAATCCAACGATGACAATGAACTTTCCCCAGGTGGGCGTGGTGGGTGCGGGTGCGATGGGCCAAGGCATCGCACAAGTGTCGGTCCAAGCAGGCAGCACTGTCTTGCTGCAGGACGCCCGGGCAGGTGCTGCGCAGGCAGCTATCGAGGCCATAGAAGCGCAATGGCGCAATATGTCGGAAAAAGGGCGCGCTACGTCCGAGCAAACGAGCCAGTGGCGAAAAGCGCTTCAGGTGGCCGACGATATTTCCGAACTGGCGCAGTGCACCCTGGTGATCGAGGCAATCGTTGAGGATCGACACGCCAAGCATGTCTTGTTTGAGCAACTGGAGTCCGTCGTGGCAGTCGACGCCGTGCTGGCTAGCAACACATCGTCGCTCTCCATTACCGAATTGGCTTGCGGCTTACGCCAACCCGGGCGTTTTTGCGGTTTCCATTTCTTCAATCCGGTCCCGCTGATGAAGCTTGTGGAAGTGGTTCCCGGGCTGCGAACGCATTCGGCAGTGTGCGAAAGTCTGGCTGATTTCGCTCGGAAGATGGGCCACACGCCCGTTCGCGCACAGGATACGCCGGGATTCATCGTCAACCATGCCGGGCGCGGCTTTGGTACGGAAGCGCTCCGCATCGTTTCCGAGGGAGTGGCGGACTTTGCGACGGTGGACCGCATTTTGCGCGAACAGGCAGGCTTTCGCCTGGGTCCGTTCGAGTTGATGGATTTGACCGGCCTTGATGTCTCACATCCGGTGATGGAATCCATCTACCGCCAGTTCTACGAGGAACCCCGTTTCCGTCCCAGCGTAATCACAGCGCAGCGCCTGGCTGCAGGCGTGTTGGGTCGCAAGAGCGGCGAAGGTTTTTATCGCTATGCAGACGGTGCAGCACAGGTACCGGCCGAAGCACCTGTGCCGACAATGGGGCCGCTGCCTCCCGTGTGGGTCTCGCCACGCGCCGCGCGCCGCACCGAGATTTACCAATTGCTGAAAGATCTTGGCGCCTCCATCGAGACCGCGGCAGCACCGTCCGCGAAAGCGCTGTGCTTGGTGGCCCCGCTTGGCTTTGACATCACCACCGTTGCTGTGGTGGAAGGCCTGGACCCGTCGCGCACCGTGGGGATTGACATGCTGATCAACGACGCCAGCACGCGCCGCCGCGTATTGGCTACGAATCCCGCCAGCCGCGAGGACATGCGCGATGCCGCCCACGCCCTGTTCGCACGCGACGGCAAGCCGGTGAGCGTGCTGCGCGACAGCGGTGGTTTCGTGACCCAGCGCGTGGTTGCGCACATCGTGAACATTGCCTGCGATATCTGCCAGCAAGGTATTTGCAGCCCCGCTGATCTGGAGATGGCAGTCACACTCGGCTTGGGCTATCCGATTGGCCCGCTGGCCATGGGCGACCGCTGGGGCCCTTCCAGCATTCTGGAAATCCTGTTCAACATGCAGACCGTCTACGGCGACCCGCGATACCGCCCGAGCCCCTGGCTGCGTCGACGCGGTGCCCTGGGACTGAGCCTGACACACGTGGAGCGCTGACATGGCCGCAGAACTCACCAGCCGCACCGAAGGTCAGACTCTGGTTCTGACGCTGAATCATCCGGGCCAGCTCAACACTTTGAGCCCTGACATGTACGCTGCAGGCATCGAGGCGCTCAACGGCGCCGAGCGCAGCGCCGAGGTCCGCTCTGTGGTGCTGACAGGCGCCGATGGCTTGTTCAGCGCCGGCGGAGACCTTGCGCGCTTGCGCGCCAACCGCAAATATCCGCCCGCGGTCCAGGCGGCAAGCATCGACGCGCTGCACGACTGGATTGAGACCATCCGCGCCTATCCAAAGCCCATCGTCGCTGCCGTCGAAGGGGCGGCGGCCGGTGCTGGCTTTTCCTTGGTGCTGGCCTGCGATTTCACCGTCGCATCGCGAAGCGCACGCTTCTCACTGGCATACAGCCGCGTGGGTCTCTCGCCCGACGGGGGCGCCAGTTGGGCCTTGGCGCATGCGGTGCCGCGGGCGCTGGCAGCACAGTGGCTGATGCTGGGTGAAGCGGTTTCGGCCGAACGCCTGCACGCGCTGGGCCTGATCAACCGCCTCACCGAGCCGGGAGCCGCGCTTGCGGGCGCGCTGGACCTCTGTGCAGGCCTCAATGCACATGCGCCGAATGTATTGGCCAGCGTCAAGGAACTGCTTTCCGAAGCAGTGGGAAGCGATCTGCATGCACAGTTGGCCCGTGAGCGCAGACATTTCGTTGAGAACCTGCACCATGAAAACGCGGGTGAAGGGATCGCGGCCTTCTTCGACAAGCGCGCGCCACTCTTTCGATAACAGAGATACTGGCGTCCCACCCGCCAGTCCCCAAAGACGCTGCGATTCGAGTGCGCTGGTCCCCCACGCGACAACGAAGCCGCCACCAGTCACACAAAGGACAGACCATGGACGACCCCATCCTTACTATCGATGAACGCGAGGCGATCAACTCCGGTCGCTGGTTCTCCACCCTTTCTCCTTCGCTGCGACACGACATACTTCGATGCGCCTACGTCAAACGTTTCAAGGACGGCAGCCTGATTGCTGCCCGCGGCGATCCGCCCGAGGAATGGATCGCTTGTGCGCGCGGCGCGGTGCGAGTGAGTTCAACGTCGATTTCGGGAAAGCAAATCACGCTGACCTATGTGGAGCCGGGCATCTGGTTTGGCGACGTGGCGATCTTCGATGGGGACCAGCGCACCCACGATGCCTACGCGCACGGCGCAACCACCATCCTGTGCGTCGCCAAGGCCGATTTCAAAAAAATCCTGGCCAACCACGTGGAGTTCTACGAAGCCATGCTGCGCCTGCACGCGCGGCGCATTCGCCAGCTCTATGGTCTGGTGGAGGATCTCAACACCCTGCCCTTGCGCGCACGTCTTGCCAAGCAGTTGCTGCATTTGGTACGCAGCTACGGCATCTCCAGCCTCTCGAACAACGAAGAAATGCGCATCGGCCTGCAACTGGCGCAGGAGGAACTGGCGCAGCTCCTGGGTGCTTCGCGCCAGCGAGTGAATCAGGAACTCAAGGCCATGGAGCGCGAAGACATCATTCGGATCGAGCCCGGGGGCCTGGTGGTGCGCGACCGACCTGCGCTGATGCGGCTGACAGAAATAGACACTTAGGAAAAATCCTGCCATGAGCAACTTTGACCACTTCGTCGGAACCCGCGAGGTATCGGGTGCTCATGCCTTCGACACCGATGTGCTGAGCGCTTGGCTGGCGCCCAGACTGGAGGGTTTTTCGGGCCCGTTGCAGGTGGAGATGTTCAAGGGGGGGCAGTCCAACCCGACCTACAAATTGATCACTCCGGCGCGCAACTACGTGATGCGTTCCAAGCCCGGACCAGTGGCCAAACTGCTTCCCTCAGCGCACGCCATCGAGCGGGAGTTTGCCGTGATGAGCGGCCTGCAGGGCACACAAGTGCCCGTCCCCCACATGCACGTACTGTGCGAAGACGAAAGCATCATCGGTCGCGCCTTCTACATCATGGAGTACATGGAAGGCCGCGTGCTGTGGGACCAGGCATTGCCCGGCATGACGCCGGCCGAACGCAGCGCAATTTACGATGAAACCAACCGGGTGATCTCCGCGCTGCACACTGTGCCGTTTGCTGAGCAGGGGCTGGCGGGATACGGAAAACCAGGCAACTACTTCGAGCGCCAGATTGGCCGCTGGAGCAAACAGTACCTGGCGTCCATCACGCAGCCCATTGCCGAGATGGACCGGCTGATGGAATGGCTGCCAGCACACATTCCTGCTGGCGCCCGTGACGAAAGCCGAACCTCCATCGTGCACGGTGACTTCCGGCTCGACAACCTCATGTTCCACCCCAGCGAGCCGCGCGCAATTGCCGTATTGGACTGGGAGCTTTCCACACTCGGCCATCCGCTGGCCGACTTCAGCTACCACTGCATGGCCTGGCATATTCCCCCGGGAATGTTTCGCGGCATTGGGGGGCTGGACCATCAGGCGCTGGGCATTCCCACCGAGGCCGAGTACATCCGGCGCTACTGCGAGCGTACGGGTCTTGCCACGCCCGACGAGTTGGCGCGCGACTGGAATTTCTATCTGGCCTACAACCTGTTTCGGCTGGCAGCGATCCTGCAAGGCATTGCCAAGCGCGTCGAAGCGGGCACGGCCTCAAGCGCCCAGGCCAAGGCCTCGGCCGCCGGTGCGCGGCCGCTCGCGGAAATGGCCTGGGGCTTTGCCCAGACCTCCTGACTCGCCACCGTACCCCTGTTTTTGAAGGAGATCCCATGGACTTTGACTACTCACCCAAAACCAAGGACTTGCAGGCCCGGCTGCTCCAGTTCATGGATGACCACATCTATCCCGCCGAGGCCGCCTACACGGCTGAACTGGCCGCCAACACGGCCGCCGGCAAACGCTGGACACCGCTGGAGACGATTGAACAACTCAAGCCCAAGGCGCAGGCCGCCGGGCTCTGGAATTTGTTTCTGCCTGTGGACACGGCCGAAGCCTCTGGCTACCAGGGCGCTGGCCTGACCAACCAGGAGTACGCACCCCTGGCCGAAATCATGGGGCGTGTGCTGTGGTCGAGCGAAGTCTTCAATTGCTCGGCGCCCGACACCGGCAACATGGAAACCATCGCCCGCTACGGCGACGATGCCAACAAGGCGCGCTGGCTCAAGCCCCTGCTGGAGGGCAAGATCCGATCGGCCTTTGCCATGACCGAGCCAGACGTCGCGTCGAGCGACGCCACCAACATTGAAACCCGCATCGAACGCCAGGGGGACGAATACGTCATCAATGGTCGCAAATGGTGGACTTCGGGCGCCAATGACCCGCGCTGCTCCGTGTTCATCACCATGGGCAAGACCGATCCGCAAGCGCCGCGCCATTCGCAGCAGAGCATGATTCTGGTTCCCGCCGACACTGCGGGGGTGAAGATCGTGCGAGCGCTTAACGTGTTTGGCTACGACGACGCACCGCACGGCCACGCCGAAGTGCTGTTTGAAAACGTGCGTGTGCCCGCCTCCAACATTCTGCTGGGCGAAGGCCGCGGCTTCGAGATCGCACAAGGGCGCCTGGGCCCGGGGCGTATTCACCATTGCATGCGCCTGATTGGGTTGGCCGAGCGTGCGCTGGAGCTGATGTGCAAGCGCTCGATGTCGCGCGTCGCTTTTGGAAAGACCGTGGCCCAGCAAGGCGTGACCCAAGAGCGCATCGCCGAAGCACGCTGCAAGATCGACATGGCACGCCTGCTCACCCTCAAGGCCGCCTGGATGATGGACGTGGCCGGCAACAAGGTGGCCAAGACGGAGATCGCGATGATCAAGGTTGTCGCCCCCACCATGGCCTGCGAAGTCATCGATTGGGCGATCCAGGCCCACGGCGGCGGTGGCGTGAGCAATGATTTTCCGCTGGCGTTTTCCTACGCGCAGGCGCGCACGCTGCGTTTTGCCGACGGCCCGGACGAAGTGCACCGCGCCTCGATCGCCAAAATGGAACTCGGCAAATACGCGCCACCCAAGGCGCACTGAGCAAACACAGAGCACACCCTGCGGTTGGCAGGCCGCAGTTGAAGGGCACACGCCAGTGCGCGTCGTGGCCCTCCAATTGCTACTAAATAGATAGCTACTAGTGCTTATCAAATAAGCGCTAGCAGACATTTTTAGCTCAACTTCATGCTGCTGCCGGTAACATGAAACTTCAGCACGGGAGCACCGGGCCCGAAGGCAATGCCCAAGGAAATGGTGCCGCTACCGTGAAGGATGCAGGCGTCGCGCCGCAGTCGTACCTCAGCGTCGCTGCCGTCAAAGCGAACCCAGCTGCCAAAGCTGCTCAGATCGGTCAGCGTGAACACCCCCTGCCGCCAGTCGATGCGCGCATGCATGCGCGAGACGCGCGGATCATGGACAAAGCAATCGGCCTCGGGCGAACGCCCCACATGTACGGGGACCTCGTCCGAGTTGAACACGCGCTTCTCGTCTGTCCACGCCAGCTCCACCGTGCCCAGCACATTGTCGAGCGGGGCGAGCACGCTCGGCAGCAGTGCGTGCTGCGTCAACGCCTCCTGGGGCTGGTCGTCGCGCCAATCTGCCTGGTAGACCACCTGCGACTCGGACTTGCCCCGGATGTCAAACATCCCCAGCCGCCGAAAATGCACACGCGGCACGACACCAGCGTCCACGGCCGTGGCGTCTGTGACCCAAATCTCGCTGGCACCCGCCCGCTCGCACAGACGCGAGGCGACGTTGACAGCGTCGCCATAGGTGTCACCTTCGAGTTCCACCACTTCACCGGTGGCGACGCCAATCCGTATCGCCATGCGCATCGGTTCCGCCCAGCGCGCCAGCGTGAGCTGGTGGTCACGCTGCAAATCGGCAGCGGCATGGACTGCGGCGTGAGCGTCGGTGAAAACGCTCAGCACGCCATCGCCCAGCTCCTTCACCACGCGGCCGCCATGGCCGACCACGACATCTCCCATCCAGCGCGTCAGGCGCGTAACGGCCTGTGAAGCGCGCTCGTTGCCAAGGGACTCATAGAGGGCCGTGCTTCCCGACAGATCAGAAAACACTACGGTGGCAAAGATGCGCAAGAGAACAGCCTGAAGATAGATTGCTAAAGAAACAGTTTAAAACAGCCCCATGCATTTGGCTGCAATATGCGTGTCAGATCGATGCATTTGCGCCAACGCCGAGCCACAGCGCCGCACCCTCTCCTGCCACCCTGCCGCTGGCAATGCAGGCAGTGAGCAGGTAGCCTCCCGTCGGTGCCTCCCAATCGAGCATCTCGCCGCAACAGAACACGCCCGGACGGCGCGTCAGCATCAAATGCTCGTTCAGGTCTTCCAGCGCCACGCCACCCGCCGTGCTGATGGCTTCGGCCACCGGACGCGCGGCACACAGCACCAGCGGCAGCTCCTTGATCGCAGCGGCCAGCAACGCCGGGTCAGCCATTTGCTCCTTGCTAAGCACCTCGTGCAGCAAACCCATCTTCACGCCGCCCAGACCCAAGCGGCTCTTGAGATGGCTCGACAACGAGCGCGCACCGCGCGGATGGGCGGTCTCGCTCAATACCCGTTCTGCGCTGTGGTCCGGCAGCAGATCAAGATGCACTGTGGCGCTGTGGTTCCGAGCGATTTCCTCGCGAACCAGGGCCGAAACGGCGTAAATGAGACTGCCTTCCACTCCAGTCGCCGTGACCACGAACTCGCCGCGCCGGGAGAAGCTCGCCCCCACCGCATCGGTAAAGCGCAAAGCCACCGACTTGAGCGCAGCGCCTGCGTACCGCTCGACAAAGTGCGGCGTCCAGCCGCTGGGCGACGCCCCGCCCTGACCGAACAGCTCCTTGAGGAACTCCCGCCGGCTCTCGCCACGCAAGCCCTGGCCCCCTACAACGTCGAAACCGCAGTTGGCAGGAGCCAACGCCTGTACGCGGGTGCCATCAGCCGCCAAAGCCTCTACCCAAGCGCCGTCGGAACCCAGCTGTGGCCAGCTGGCCCCACCCAGCGCCAGCACCGTCACACCCGCTGCGACGCGGTAGGCCCCCGCAGGGCCTTGAAACAGCAGCGTGCCATCGTCGGCCCAGCCATGCCAGCGCTGGCGCATATGGAACTGCACCCCTGCAGCGCGTAGACGTACCAGCCAGGCGCGAAGCAGCGGCGCGGCCTTCATTTCCGCTGGAAACACCCGCCCCGAGGTGCCCACAAACGTGTCAATCCCCAAGGCTTGCGCCCAGGCACGCACCTGGTCCGCACCGAAGCGCGCCAGCCAGGGCGCCACCCAGGGGGCGCGCGCACCATAGCGGCTCAGGAACACGTCGGCGGGCTCGGAATGGGTAAGGTTGAGCCCACCCCTTCCGGCCAGAAGGAATTTGCGCCCCACCGAGGGCATGGCGTCGTACACATGCACCTGGAGCCCCGCAGCGGCGAGTTGCTGGGCCGCCATCAGGCCGGCCGGGCCGCCGCCGATGACGACGGTATCGTGCGAATGCACCGAATCATTCAGGCCTTGCTGCAATTTCGAGATCCTTCCATATCGTATTTCGCTATGACTGTGATAGCGCATTTCGCTACCGTCGCGGGCAAGTGTGCAGTGGTTTCTGTCACAATGAATGGACTCTATCTCTTTCGCACCCGTCAAAGGAAAAGCATGGCCAGCGACCTCATCAAACATCTTTCCGACGCCAGCTTCGAGGCCGACGTACTCAAATCGTCCACCCCCGTTCTGGTGGACTATTGGGCCGAATGGTGCGGCCCCTGCAAGATGATTGCCCCCATTCTTGATGAAGTGGCCGCCAGCCACCAAGGCAAGCTGCAAGTGGCCAAGATGAACGTGGACGACAACCGCGAAGTGCCTGCACGCTACGGCATCCGTGGCATTCCCACGCTGATGCTGTTCAAGAACGGTGAGCTTGCCGCGACCAAGGTGGGCGCCATGAGCAAGGCGCAACTCACCGCCTTTATCGAGCAACAACTCGCCTGATTTTCCCGCGCGTGCAGTCCTGCCCCAATGGCTGCACGCAACGCGCCTAATTTGTTGACCTAGATGTCCATGCCGATCCCCCGCATCCGGCCCATTTTTTTCCTGTCATAATCTTTTCTGCTCACTGCGTCGCAAACCCATGCGATCAGTTCGAGCAACTTCAGACGTGCCAAGCCCGCGTTCCGCGGCTCTCCTGGCATCCAGCCTCTCCCCCTGATTCATACCACTCCGCTCAGGAGTTTCTCCATGCACCTTAACGAACTCAAGGCACTGCACGTGTCCGAAGTCCTCAAGCAGGCCGAAGAGCTTGAAATCGAAAACGGCGGCCGCATGCGCAAGCAGGAGCTGATGTTCGCGATCATCAAGAAGCGCGCGAAGGCCGGCGAGCAGGTGTTTGCCGATGGCGTGCTCGAAATCCTGCCCGACGGATTCGGCTTCCTGCGCAGCCCGGACACGAGCTACACCGCCAGCACCGACGACATCTACATTTCGCCCAGCCAGGTGAGGCGCTTCAACCTGCACACCGGCGACATGATCGAAGGCGAGGTACGCACGCCCAAGGACGGCGAGCGCTACTTTGCCCTGACCAAGCTCGACAAGGTCAACGACGGCCCACCTGAGCAAAACAAGCACAAGGTGATGTTCGAGAACCTGACGCCGCTGTTCCCCAAGGAACAGATGCGCCTGGAGCGCGACGTCAAGAGCGAAGAGAACATCACTGGCCGCATCATCGACATCATCGCGCCCATCGGCCGTGGCCAGCGCGCACTGATCGTCGCGCCACCCAAGAGCGGCAAGACGGTGATGATGCAGCACATCGCCCACGCCATCACCGCCAACAACCCCGACGTACACCTGATGGTGTTGCTCGTCGATGAGCGGCCTGAAGAAGTGACCGAGATGCAGCGCACCGTCAAGGGTGAAATCATTGCGTCCACCTTTGACGAGCCCGCAGCGCGCCACGTGCACGTGGCCGAAATGGTGATCGAGCGCGCCAAGCGGCTCGTCGAGCTCAAAAAAGACGTGGTGATCCTGCTTGACTCCATCACCCGTCTTGCCCGGGCTTACAACAACGTCGTGCCTTCATCGGGCAAGGTGCTTTCGGGCGGCGTCGACTCGAATGCACTGCAACGCCCCAAACGCTTCTTTGGCGCAGCGCGCAAGGTGGAAGAAGGCGGTTCGCTGACCATCATCGCCACGGCGCTGGTCGATACCGGCAGTCGCATGGACGAAGTGATTTTTGAAGAATTCAAGGGCACGGGCAATTGTGAGATTCACCTCAATCGCCGCCTGTATGAAAAGCGTGTGTTCCCGGCCATTGAACTCAACAAGAGCGGGACGCGCCGCGAGGAACTCCTGCTCACGCCCGAGATTCTGCAAAAGACGCGCATCCTGCGCCAGCTCATGTACAACATGGACGAGATGGAATCCATGGAACTCATGATCAAGAACATGAGAGCCACCAAGAGCAACGTCGAGTTTTTTGACATGATGCGCAGGGGTGGATAAAAGCTATAATTTAGGGCTTTTTTGCGGAAAGTAGGCTGGACGGTCCGGCCCGGCTCCCGCAGCGACCTCCAAGGAACATCATGAAAGACGGCATTCACCCCAACTACCGCGAAGTGCTCTTCGTCGACCTCTCCAACGGTTTCAAGTTCGTCACGCGCTCGTGTGTGAACACCAAGGAAATGGGCAAGACCGAAGACGGGCGTGAACTGCCGATGTTCAAGCTCGATACGTCCAGCGAATCACACCCCTTCTACACCGGTACGCAAAAGTCGGTCGACAATATGGGTGGGCGCGTCGAGCGCTTCCGCAACCGTTTCGGCAAGACGACGACGGCCAAGTAAGCGTCTGCGGGCACGCTGGCAGGCCTTCGAAAGCGCCCTGTCCAAGCGCCAGTGCCCTCGCACCAGTCCAGAGGCAGCCCGGGAAACCGCGCTGCTTTTTTTTGCCCGTATGCTTCACAGCGACTCTGCAGCCTGACTTCGCGTGAACCAACCCACTCCCGCCATCGTTCCCCACAGCGCCGTGCGGCCCCTGCCGCGCTGGGCTTTGCTGCTTTTGTGCGCAGCCTACGTGCTGCCGGGTTTCATCGGCCGCGACCCCTGGCGCGGGGCCGATGTCACTGCTTATGGCTACATGCTGGAATTGGCGGGCGGGCATACATCTTGGTTCGCGCCCCTGCTGGGCGCCTTGGCGCCGGAATCGGACGGTCTGCTGCCCTACTGGCTGGGCGCCTGGGCCTTGCAGATCACGCAGGGCCTGCTGCCTGCCATTTTTGCGACGCGCATTCCCTTCGCCTTGCTGCTGGTGCTGAGCTTGTGGGCCACCTGGTGGGGCATTTACGCATTGGCGCGCAGCCCCGGTGCGCAGCCCGTGGCGTTTGCGTTTGGCGGCGAAGCCTCGCCTGCCGACTACGCGCGCGCTATCGCCGACGGCGGCCTGCTCGCATTGCTCGCCAGCCTGGGACTGGCCCAGCCCACCCACGAGACTTCGGCCTATCTCACGCAGCTTTGTGGCACAGCGCTTGTCTTTTATGGGCTGGCGGCCATGCCACGCCAGCGCTGGGGGCCGTGGCTGGCAATCGCATTGGGCCTGCCTGGACTGGTGCTCAGCGGCGCGCCGATCCTGGCGGTGCTCTACGGCGCGGGTGGCACGCTGCTGTGCCTATGGGCGACAGACGAGGCACAACCCGAGGCTCCCATGGCGCGCCGTGCGGCCCTGGGCCTGTTGGTACTGACGCTGGCAACCGCATGGCTTGCCTGGCAACTGGGTCTGTGGGAGCGCCGCGTCCTTTGGCCCGACTTTGAAAAGGAAGCGCGCAGCCTGGCGCGCCTGTTGCTGTGGTTCACCTGGCCCGCCTGGCCGCTGGCGCTGTGGACGCTGTGGCGCTGGCGACGCCATGTTTTGGTCCTGCCTCTGCGGCGCCATCTTTGGTTACCGTTGTGGTTCGCCGTCTGCGCCCTTGTGGCCATGGCGCTCTCGCGGCCTGCCGACCGCGCGCTGCTGCTGGGCCTGCCGGCGCTGGCGGCGCTGGCGGCGTTTGCTCTGCCCACGCTCAAACGCAGCGTGTCGGCGCTGATCGACTGGTTCACGCTGCTCTTCTTTACGGCCTCTGCCATTGCCATCTGGGTTATCTGGGTATCCACGCAAACCGGTTTCCCGGCCAAACCCGCCGCCAACGTGGCCAGACTTGCCCAGGGTTTTGTTCCGGAATTTTCTGCCCTGGCCTTTGCTGTGGCCTTGGCTGCCACCGCTGCTTGGTGCGCGGTCGTTGTCTGGCGCACAGGGCGCAACCAGAGCGCGCTGTGGAAAACACTTGTGCTCCCAGCGGCGGGCACCACGCTGTGCTGGCTTCTGCTCACCACGCTGTGGCTTCCCATGCTGAATTACGCGCGCAGCGACGCGCCCCAGGTGCGGGCAGTAATGGCGCTGACCGGAAACGCGCCCTGCGTGCACGTGCTGGGCCTGGACCAAGGCCAGTTTGCCGCGCTGCAGGTGTTTGGCACCGTCGCCACCCGCCCGCTGACGGCTGCCGCTCCCACGTGTCCCTGGCTGCTCGTGGCCGACGATGCACCCCGGCCTGCCTTGCGCCGCAGCCCGCCAGACGAAAAAGAATGGATATTTACAGCCCGGATCGGACGGCCTACCGACCGCAACGATGCGCTGGTGGTGTACCGGCGCCTGCCACCTTAAGCCTCAAGGATTCCAGCGCGCCGCAGCCGAAAGGCGGGGAAGCGGATGCTGAAGGTCGAGCCCCTTCCCGGCGTGCTCTCCACCACCAATTGCGCTCCGTGGCGCTGCACCACGTGCTTCACGATGGCAAGTCCCAGACCTGTCCCGCCAGTGTCGCGCGAGCGGCTGCGATCCACGCGGTAGAAGCGCTCGGTGATTCGCGGCAAATGTTCTGCATCGATACCGGGCCCGGTGTCACGCACACGGAACACGGCGTCGCCACCGGGCTGCCACGTCCACTCCACCTCAATGCTGCCATCGGCGGGCGTGTAGCGCACCGCATTACCCACCAGATTGGACAACGCACTGTGCAGCTCGGCGCCGCCGCCGGCAATCTCGCCCGCGTCCTCTGGCTGTGAAAACCGGGGGAAGCGCAGGCTCTGCCGTAGCCCCATGACTGCGGCCAGCGCGCCGGCCTCCTGTTCGCAGCGCTCCAGCAGTGCCGCCACCGGCATCCACTCCGCCAAGCCCGGCGGCGGGCTGGCCTCCAGCCGGGAGAGCGCCAGCAAGCCCTCGACCACACGCTGCATGCGCTGGGCTTGCTGCGCCATCAGTGCGAGGTAGCGCGACTGCTCCTGCTCCTCCAGCGGCAAGGTCTGCAGCGTCTCGACGAAGCCGGCCAGTACGGTCAGCGGCGTGCGGATTTCGTGCGAGACATTGGCTACAAAGTCGCGCCGCATGGACTCGGCCTGCTCCGCCGCCGTGACATCGCGCGTGAGCATGAGCTTCTGGCCAACGCCGTAAGCACACAACTGGATGGACAGGCGCGCCGCCCGTCCATCGCTCTGGCCATGGGTGGTGATGACGAGTTCGCGCGACCAGTCGCCACCAGCCAGATAGGCCGAAAAATCGGGGTCGCGCAGCAGGTTTCCGATGAACTGCTCGACATCGCGCTGGGCGTCGATGGACAGATGCCGCGCGGCGTTGTGGTTGCACCAGACGATGCGGGATTTGTCATCCAGCAGCAGCACACCGCTCGGGGTGGCCTGAAGAGCGTCCAACATACCGCCCAGCCGCTGCTCGCTCGCAGTAGCTTGCTGCTCACGCTGACGCAGCAGACGCTGGACGCGATCCACCGCTTCGCCCCAGACGCCGACGCGCGCTGGCACCGGGCCTGGCGGCGCATCGCGCAGCCAACGCAGCACGCGCCCCGCCCGCATCAGGTCGACGAGGAACCACAGCCAGACTACAGCCGCCGCACCTGCCAACGCGCCCCAGGCGCCATGCAGAGCAAAGCCCAGGCCGGCGCCCAGCAGTTGGGCGCCAAGAAAGATCAGCGAGCGGGTCCACATGGGCGGCCGTCAGAATAGGAAAAAATAAAGTGAAAATTGCCCATAGCGCTTACTACACAAGCATTAGCAGCTATGAAATCAGGAGAAATATGCGGTCATGTCATGGCCTGTTCGCTTGCGCATCCGCCGGACCCGTCTGACCCGCCAGTGCAGAAAACCGGTAGCCCGCGCCACGCACCGTTTCCACCATGCCGCTCGCGGTGCCCAGCGCCTCACGCAGGCGTTTGACGTGCACATCCACCGTGCGCTCCTCGATAAATACGTGGTCACCCCAAACCTTGTCCAACAATTGTCCGCGCGCATGCACGCGCTCCGGGTGCGCCATCAGATAGCGCAGCAGCTTGAATTCGGTGGGGCCGATGCGCAGCTCCTGCTCCTGAAAACTCACTCGGTGCGCTGCCGCATCGAGCCGCAGGCCGCCCGCTTCCAGCGCTTCGCTCGCTTGCTCGGGCGCGCGGCGGCGCAACACGGCGCGGATACGCGCCAGCAGCTCCTGCGTGGAAAAGGGCTTGGTGATGTAGTCGTCCGCACCGGCGTCGAGGCCGGTCACCTTGTCTGGCTCGCCACCGCGCGCCGTCAGCATCAGGATGGGAATGTCGCGCGTGCGCGCGTCGGCGCGCCACTTGCGCGCGAGCTGCAAGCCGCTCTGGCCAGGGAGCATCCAGTCCAGCAGGATCACGTCGGGCAGCACCGCGTCGAGCTCGCGCTGGGCACTGGGACCGTCTTCGGCCCACACGGGCGCAAAGCCGTTGTGGCGCAGGTTCACGGCAATCAGTTCGGCAATCGCGGGCTCGTCCTCGACCACCAGCACCTTGGGGAGATGCCTCATCAGCGCAGCACCGATTCAATGTCTTCGAGCGAGGTGTGGCGCACGTCCGTGCCCTCGACCAGGTAGATGATGAGCTCGGCCACATTCTTGGAATGGTCGCCAATGCGCTCAATGGCCTTGGCGATGAACAGCAGGTCGAGGCTGGGCGAGATGGTGCGCGGGTCTTCCATCATGTAGGTGACGAGCTTGCGCACGAAGCCGTCGAATTCCTCATCAATCAGGTCGTCTTCCTTGAGGATGGCGAGCGCGGCGCGCGTGTCGAGCCGGGCAAATGCGTCCAGCGCCTTGTGCAGCAGGCCGGAGGCCAAGTCGGCCGCCACGCGCAGGTCTGTTGTGGGCAAGTTGCGCGGGGCGCCGGTCTCGATGATCGAGCGCACCATGCGCGCCATCTTGCTGGCCTCGTCGCCCATGCGCTCGAGGTTGGCCGTGGCCTTGGAGAACGCCATCAAAAGGCGCAGGTCCCGCGCCGTGGGCTGTCTGCGCGCAATGATGGTGGAAAGCTCTCGGTCGATGTCCACTTCGAGCGCATTGACGCGCGTCTCCAGCGTGGCCACCGTCTCCACGGCCTCCAGGCTGAAATGTGACAACGCGCGGATGGCGTGGCCGATTTGCGATTCGACCAGCCCGCCGAGTTCCATCACCCGAGCGGACACGGTATTGAGTTCGGCATCGAACTGCGAAGAGAGGTGCTTTTGCATCATGAAAGGTTCCGCTCAGCCAAAACGGCCGGTGATGTAATCTTCTGTCTCGCTGCGTTCGGGCTTGACGAAGAGTTGCTCGGTTTCGCCAAACTCGATCAGGTCGCCGAGGTACATGTAGGCGGTGTAATCGCTGCAGCGCGCGGCCTGCTGCATGTTATGCGTGACGATGACGACGGTGTAGTCGGTTTTGAGTTCGGCAATCAGCTCTTCGATTTTGGCGGTGGAAATCGGATCGAGCGCCGAGCACGGCTCATCGAGCAGCAACACCTCTGGCTTGATGGCAATGCCGCGCGCAATGCACAAACGCTGCTGCTGCCCTCCCGAGAGGCTGGAGCCGCTCTGGTGTAGCTTGTCGCGCACCTCTGTCCAGAGCGCTGCCTTGCGCAGTGCCCATTCCACGCGCTCGTCCATCTCCGGGGCACTCAGGCTGTCGAACAGCTTCACGCCGAAGGCAATGTTGTCGTAGATTGACATAGGGAACGGCGTGGGCTTCTGGAACACCATGCCCACCTTGGCACGCAGCAGGGCCACGTCCTGCTTGCTGGTCAGCAGGTTTTCGCCGTCGAGCAGGATCTCACCTTCGGCGCGCTGCTCGGGATAGAGCTCGAACATGCGGTTGAAGGTGCGCAGCAAGGTGGACTTGCCACACCCCGAAGGCCCGATGAACGCCGTCACCTTGTTCTCCGGGATTTCAAGGTTGATGGACTTGAGCGCGTGGAACTTGCCGTAATAGAAGTTCAGGTTGCGCACCGTGATTTTGGGCGGAGTCCGGGGCAGGGAATGAGGCGCCTGGGCGCTGGTCGTCCGAACGGCGGATGCAAGCGGGGTGTCAATCATGGGGGTCTGGGATGTGGCGCGCTGCGCTGCACGCGTTATTTGGCACGCGTGAGAACACGCGCAATGATATTGAGGGCCAGCACGGCCATGGTGATGAGAAACACCCCCGCCCAAGCCAGCTTCTGCCAGTTCTCGTAGGGGCTCATCGCGAACTTGAAAATGGTCACCGGCAGGCTGGCCATGGGTTTGGACAGGTCGGCATTCCAGAACTGGTTGTTCAGCGCGGTAAACAGCAGTGGCGCCGTCTCGCCCGCGATGCGCGCCACGGCCAGGAGCACGCCGGTGATGACGCCGGCCCGCGCGGCGCGCAGCGTGATGAACGAAATCACCTTCCACTTGGGCGTGCCCAGAGCGTAGGCGGCCTCGCGCAGGCCGGCGGGCACCAGCAGCAGCATGTTCTCGGTGGTGCGGATGACCACCGGCACCACGATCAGCGCCAACGCGAGGCCACCGGCGTAGCCGGAGAAGCTTTTGAAGCGCGTCACCATGACGGTGTAGACAAACAGGCCGATCACGATGCTGGGCGCGGACAACAGGATATCGTTGACAAAGCGCGTAACCTGCGCCAATGGGCCGCGCGTGTCGTACTCCGACAGGTAGATCCCCGCCAGGATGCCGATCGGCGTCCCCACGAAGGTGGCCAGCGCCACCATGGTGAGCGAACCAAAAATGGCGTTCGACAGGCCGCCCGCTTCGTTGGGCGGCGGTGTCATTTCGGTGAACAGGGCCAAGGACAAGCCACCCAGGCCCAGGCGCAGGGTTTCCCACAGAATCCACACCAGCCAGAAGACGCCGAACACCATGGCCAGCAGCGACAGGCTCAGCGCAATGCGGTTGACACGTTTGCGCCTGGCAAAACGCGCGGCCCGCGCAGCATTCTGGTCGGCCGCCGAAATCAAGCTTTGCGAGCTGCTGCTCATGACCGGGCTCCTTCGTTCTTCTGCAGGCGCAGCAGCAGGATTTTTGACAGGCCCAGCACCACGAAGGTGATGAAGAAGAGCACCAGCCCCAGGTAGATCAGCGACGCCTGGTGCAGCCCTTCGCCCGCTTCGGCAAATTCGTTGGCGAGCGCGGACGTGATGCTGTTGGCGGCAGCAAACAGCGACACCGAATCGAGCTGGTTCATGTTGCCAATCACAAACGTGACCGCCATGGTCTCGCCCAGCGCGCGGCCCAGCCCCAGCATGATGCCGCCGAGCACGCCGGTCTTGGTATAGGGCAGCACCACCTTGGACACCACCTCCCAGGTCGTCGAGCCCAGGCCGTAAGCAGACTCTTTGAGCAGCACCGGGGTCACCTCGAACACGTCGCGCATGACGGCCGAGATGAACGGGATAATCATGATTGCGAGAATGATGCCGGCCGACAAAATGCCGATGCCTACGGGCGGACCCGACACCAGCGCGCCCAGATACGGCACGCCGGCAAACAGTTTTTGCAGTGGCACCTGAACCCAGGTCGCCAGAATGGGGCCGAACACCATCAGACCCCACATGCCATAGACGATGGAAGGGACGGCGGCCAGCAACTCGATGGCCGTTCCCAGCGGGCGCCTGAGCCAGCCGGGCGAGAGTTCGGTGAGGAACAGCGCAATGCCGAAACTCACCGGTACGGCGATCAGCAAGGCAATCGCCGAGGTGGCCAAGGTGCCGTAGATCATCACCAGACCGCCGTACTCGTTCTTGACCGGATCCCACACGCTATTGGTCAGAAAACCCAACCCATAGGCTTCGATAGCGGGCCAGGCCCCGATCACCAGGGACACCAGGATCCCAGCCAAAGTCGCCAGAGTGAGCCAAGCCGCCGCATGCGCGAGCAGCGCAAAAACACGGTCGGCCAGTACGCCGGAGATTCGAAACTTACGCGGTGGAGGCATATTCTTCTGGGCACCTGCCAGGACATGAACGTCTGGCGCTGAGGAAACGGTAAGTGTAGACACTGGCTGTCCTGGTGACCGAAATCGGGCAGCGGCGCCCAATGCGCCGCGCCCGACCGCGCTTACTTGAACGCAATGGCCTTGCCCGAGCTGTCCTTGATCTCGCCCCAGGCCTTCATGATCACGGCCTTCACGCTATCGGGCATGGGCACGTAGTCCAAGTTGCTGGCGGTCTTGTCGCCCTGGTTGTAAGCCCAGTCAAAAAACTTGAGCGTCGTCGTGGCCTGCATTGGCTTGTCCTGCACCTTGTGCATCAAGATGAACGTGGCGCCCGTGATGGGCCAAGAATCTTTGCCGGGCTGGTTGGTGAGGATCTGGTAGAAGCTTTTGCTCCAGTCGGCGCCTGCCGCAGCGGCCTTGAAAGCCTTGTCATCAGGCGAAACAAAGGTGCCGGTGCTGTTGGACAGCTGCACGTACTTCATCTTGTTCTGCTTGACATAGGCGTACTCCACGTAGCCAATCGAGTTGGGCAGACGGCCGACGAAGGCTGCAACGCCTTCGTTGCCCTTGCCGCCCGCGCCGGCGGGCCAGTTCACTGCAGTGCCTTCGCCCACGGCGGACTTCCACTCGTCGTTCACCTTGCTCAGGTAATTGGTGAAGATGAAGCTGGTGCCCGAACCGTCTGCACGGCGCACCGGAGTGATGTCGGCATCAGGCAGCTTCACGCCGGGGTTCAGCGCAACGATGGCCGGATCGTTCCAGCGCTTGATCTTGCCCAGATAAATATCGCCCAGCACGTGGCCACTCAACTTCATCTGGCCGGCTTCGATGCCTTGAATATTGACCACGGGCACCACACCACCGATCACGGTGGGGAACTGCATCAGCCCCTTCGTGGCCAGCTCCTCGTCTTTCAGGGGTGCGTCGGACGCGCCGAAGTCCACCGTCTTGGCGTCGATCTGGCGGATACCGGCGCCCGAGCCGACCGACTGGTAATTGATGCGCACGCCGGTCGCCTTGTTGTAGTCAGACGCCCATTTGGCATACAGCGGTGCGGGAAAGCTGGCGCCCGCGCCGGTGGCCTCTTGCTGCGCGTAGGCGCCGCCAGCAAACACCGCAGCGATTGCGCCAGAGATCAGAATTCGAATCATTGAACCGTTCATTGCAAAACCCCTTGCCTTGGTTGATGGAAAGCAAGTCAAATTTATGCGCCCAATGTGACATGTCTGTGACATGTGCGCCCCCTGCGTCCGTCGAGACCGCTAGTTGTAGTTTCTCGACACGTTGTTCCCTCGAATCCAAGGCGAGTCATGGGAGGACGATGCGAATTGGTTGAGGCCGATGAAAGTTGTAGTGGTACCCCTAACAGAAGTTGCGATCCCACTCAACGACCCCCGAGATCATTCAAATTTGCGACTCTGGACTTCCTCGTCATGAATGACACGGTAGGGGTTGGTCATGACGACCAGCCCCTCGTGTCCCATCTTGGCTTTGTGCTTGGCTGCGGCCGCCGCAGAGGCGACAGCGTCCGGCTTATCGAAATGCCCGGCCTCAACAACGAGGGCACCAAGAGACAGCGTTGTGAACGGGAAAAACCGCAGTACGCCGTGCCGATCCTCTGCATCGATGCCGCCGCGCCGCAAAGCCTCCTCATCGAACAGATCCCGTGCGCGCTCGTTGAAATGGTCGAGGATGAGCCGACAACGCGGCTCCCAATCCTCGCTCTGGAAAAGAATCATGAAGTCATCGCCGCCCACATGGCCAAGGAAGTCTCGTTGCGGCTCACAATGGGAAAGCAAAGTGCGCGCCGCTAAGCGGATCATTTCGTCACCTTGCCAATACCCGTAGTGATCGTTGAATGGCTTGAAATCGTTCAAGTCGGCGTAGCAGGCCACGAACCGCCGCCCCGCCTTCAGTAACCGTCGTATGTGCTCGTTGATGGGAATATTGCCAGGCAAGAAAGTCAGGGGATTCGCATGCCGGGCAGCTTCGATGCGTACCTCGGTCACAAGCCTCACCAACTGCTGCCCACTGCCGAGGCCCGCGTATTGGCCGTTTTCCGTGACGATGAAACCTTCGGACAGGTAGCGCTGGTCGGCCGAGATGAGTACGTCGGTCATGGCGTCAACCCCAGCATGCTTTTGAAGCACCAATGGATTGGTGTTGGCGAACTGCATGGCAGGACGCCCTCCAAACAATTCCTTGAAAAACGGCCTTGAGTAGCTGTCGTTGAACGTCTGGCGAATGACCAGCCCCACAGGATGTCCACTGTCCACCAATGCGATCGCTTTCAGCGAACTGTGGGTCTGGAACACCTCGGCCAATTCGTTCACCGTAATCGTCGGATGCTGCGGCTCTACCCACGTCGTCACACGTGCGAGCGTCACGTCGCCGCCTCCAGCTCGCGCCAAGCTGGGCAGCACCGAAATTTCAGCGCTGGCAATCACGCCCTGCGCGGCAGGCAGAATTTCCATGACGGGTAGCTGCTGGGGCCGCCCCAGGCCATACCCTTGTCCCAGTGCGATGCCAAGATCGCGCACGACACGCAGTTCGGATTCCGTTTCGATCCCCTCTGCAATAAGGGTCGTGCCAAAGATCTCTGCGAATCGCACCAGACCTCGGAGGGTTTGCACTTTGACCGGGTTGGCCTCGACGCCCGCTGTGAAGTACTTGTCAATCTTGACGTAGTCGGGCCGCAACTCTGCCCAGAGACGCAGGCTTGAATGGCCCTCGCCGAAGTCGTCCAACGCAAATCGGACTCCGCAGGCGCGGATCTGGGTTGCCGAATGGATCAGTCGCGAGATATCCGTTGCGTGATCGTGCTCGGTTATCTCGATGACCAAGGACGATGGAGACACGCCTGCTGCTTCAAAGGCACACGCCACGCCGGCTGCGGTCAATCGATCGACCATCTCCACGACGGCGAATGCGCTCAGGTTCAAAAAAAGCAATCGGCCAGCAAGGCTGCTCCAGGTGCGGATGCCTTCGTCAAGGCAGGCTTGTTCAAGGCGTACCAGCAGCCCCTGCTCTCGAGCGGCATGAAACAGTTCGTCCGGGTTGCGTATGGCATGGCCCGCAGGCAGACGAATCAGACTCTCATGGGCAACAACCGCTCCGTTGTCCAGCCGGGCAATGGGCTGGTAGTGCGCCCGTAGCGTGTTCTCGTCGAGCAGACGGGCGATAGACATGGTGTGAGACTCAGGAGCCGATTGCACAGGTACGCCCACAGGGGAAGGATTCGTGGGCCAAGCTCTGACCCACGGTCCCGAAATCACTTTTTCAGGGGCCCATGCGTTGGTTTGGCGGTATTGGTTCAGCATAAGAGCCTGTTTGCGTTCTAAGTGCCGGCGCCGACCAGTAGTGCGCGTCGCCCAGCCGGCGGCAGCCACACTGGCGTGTGTTCTGCCTGCTTGGGCAGCACAAAGCGACCAACCAGCGCCGACAGGTCGTGCGCCTGGCCGAGCAGGCTCTCGGCCGCCGCGGCGGATTGCTCCACCAGCGCGGCGTTCTGCTGCGTCATCTGGTCCAGATGCGACATGGTCGCGTGGATGGATGCGATGTCCTGGTTCTGGGCCTGGTTGGTGGCCTTGATCTCCGCCATGGCTTCGGCCGCATGCGTGATCGACGCGACCACCCGCTCCATGGTGCGGCCGGCATCGCCCGCCAGGTCGGTGCCGGCGTCCACCTGCTGCACCGATTCCGTGATGAGCGTCTTGATCTGGCGCGCCGCTTCCGCTGAACGGTTCGCCAGACGGCGCACTTCGCTGGCCACCACGGCAAAACCCCGGCCCTGCTCACCAGCATGCGCCGCCTCAATCGCTGCGTTCAGCGCGAGGAGATTGGTCTGGAACGCAATCGAGTCGATCACCCCGGTGATGTCGGCAATCTTTTGCGAGCTGCGGGAGATCTGCTGCATGGTGGACACCACGCGCGTGACCACGCCGCTGCCTTGCTGGGCTACGCTGGCGGCTTGCACGGCCAGGGCCTCTGTGCGCTGTGCTGTGTCGGCCGACTCCTGCACCTTGCGCGTAACGTACTCCAGCGACGAGGTGGTCTCCTGGAGGCGGGCTGCGGTCTGTTCCGTGCGGTTGGACAGATCCGCGTTGCCGTTGGCGATTTCCGCGGACGCCATGCGAACGCTCTGCACGGATGCACTTACCTGCTGCACCAGTGTGCGCAGCGCTCCCTGCATCATGGCGAGCGATGCGAGCATGTGGCCAGTCTCGTCGCGCGTGTGGCCGACAATATCGTGGCGCAAGTCCAGGCCCGCGACGCGATCGGCCGTGGCGCTGGCCAGGGCGATGGGCCGCGTAATGCTGCGCACCAGCCATAGCGCCAGCAGCGTGCCCAGCACCAGCGCCAGTCCGCCGAAGGCCAGCAGCGACAGGCGCGCCACTTTGCTCAGCTCCGCCACGCGCAATGCCGCCAAATCGATCGCTTGGCGCTGTGAGTGGGTAAGCTCGTCCAATGCCTGCAGAAGACCCCGCGAAGAGGGTAGGAAGCGCTCGGCGTAGACCTTGTTGATGCGCGCAGTCAGGCCCGAATCGCGTGCGGCAACCAGTTCGGTGCGGGCCCGCAGAAAGCCCAATCCCATGCTGCGCACATGGTCCAGCCGCTGGGCATCGTCGTCGGTGTTGAGGTGCTGCCCAAGCAGCGCGATGAGTGCATCGTACTGCCCCTGCGTCTGCGCAATGTCTGCTCCCAGGATCTCACCCACCTGGGGTTCAGAACTCAGGGCTACCGCCTTGTAGCGCTCGGAATTGATCGCCTGCAACCGGTAAGCATCGGCCACGAGCCGCTCGTTCGCCACGCTGTTCTGCACCATGGCTTCGGTCGACTGGTTGATGCGGTAGAGCGACCAGATCCCGATGGCCGCGCCAACCAGGCTCAGCACCAGCACAGCCAGGAAGACAGAGATCAAGCGGCGCCCCAGGGAGCCGGTGGTGGAAGGCGCAGGGGAGGAAAGAGCGTCTGTGGACATGTCACAAGTTGCGAAGCAAAAGGGCCGCCTGATGGGCGGGATATTGGATCGCCGCAGAAGATGTTTGCGGCAATGCAACATACTGTGCGTCGCAAATATGTCAGTTTGTTTTCAGTGGTGTACTTGACGAAAGTACAGCCGCCGCTTCGCAGCAATTGTCACCAGCCCGAATATTCACCGTAGGAGCCAAAAAACGAGGACGACATTGCCCTTGTGTGCTCGAAAATCGAGGTATCGAATCTTGATCAAGCGAACGTGCAATGCCCAAGCCAACCCGTACCGAAAATAGGGATGTTGGAACGCTGGACTTTGGCCGATTGGCTCGACGTATTCGCGGCTACTACGACAACTGCAGCTACCTGTCGCTGTACGTACTCTGCGGCCAGCAACTGCTGTGCGCCTACCTGCAGCCCAGCGACACGGATGGGGCGCGCCACGCGGTGGCCATTCTGAAACAGTAACCATCCCCCGGCTTTGCCGGGGGATGGTTACTGTCACAGCACCGTCACGGCGCAAATATACGCTGAGCGCTTCTTCCATCAACCGCTTCGCGCGGGTTTGCCATGCCTTCAGGTTTGCGCTCCAGCCTTCCCATCAGCCGCAGGGGGCTTTTGCACGCCGCCAGCTCGGCTCTTGCCCTGTGGGGCCTGCCGTCTGCAGCACAACCACGGTCACCCGGCACCGACACCACGCCTATTGCCGTGGCCCAGGTGGTGGATATGTCCCCCAACCTGCAGGACGTGGGACGCGATTTCCTTGCCGGCTCGCAGGCCGCCTGGCAAAGCATCAATGCCGCGGGAGGTCTGCAGGGCCGCCCTGTGCGCCACCTGAGCGTCGTCACCGACGGCAGTGCCCAGGGCACGCGTGATGCCTGGCTGCGCATTGAGGCAACGGCCAACTGCGTGGTCCTGTCGGGCTGCGTGGGGGACGCAGCCACCCGCACCCTGACTGAACTACAGGCCAAAAGCCCAAGCGGTGCCACGCTGGCGCAGGTGGCGCCCTGGGTACAGGCCGAGGACACCCACTCCGCCAGCAGCGCCGTCTTCGGTATTTTTCCGGGCTACCGTGAACAGATGGCGCATGCGCTCAGCTCCCTGTCCAGTGTGGGTGTGCGGGAAATCGGGGTCGCGTTTGCCCATGCCCGCCAGCGCGATGCAGCCTTCCCCGCAGTCGAGCAGGCGGCCGCTACCCTGGGCCTGAAACTGCGCTCCCTGCCTGCGCCGGGCCAGGCGCCCAGCAGCGCCGAACGCCAGGCCGAGCAGAACCAGGCCATCGTGTTGTTCGTGGGCGGTACACCTGAACTGCACGCGTTCGCACAGCGTCTGCCAGCCCAGCCGGGCGGCCACCGCTACATCATTACGCTGGCCGATGTGAACCTGCAGGTGCTCGGGCAGATGGGCGGCGTGCCCCGCCACTCCTCCGTCATTGCGACACAGGCGGTGCCACTGCTGACCTCAAGTACCGGCGTGGTACGGGCCTACCGCCAGGCGCTCGCGCGCTACTACGACGAACCGCCGTCGCCACAGGGCCTGGCCGGCTTCGTGGCGGCGCGCTACACCGCAGCCGTGCTCTCGGGCATGCGCGCGGGCATCACCCGCGCCAGCGTTCTGCAGGCGATGCGCGAGCGCAAGGACACCGATGTGGACGGCTTCATTGTGCGCTGCGAAGGTGCCGAGCGCCGCAGCGGCTACGTGACCCAGACCATGCTGTCCGCCGATGGGCGACTGATCGGCTGACCAGCGGGCTGCTGCAGTGCCGGCCGGGCCGGGCGCAGCGCATGCGGGTGCTATCCTGCCCAACGCCGCTTCTAACTGCCAGTTTTTCCCCCATTTTCCCCAGATGCAAAACGGAACATTGCTCGCCGCCGTGGATCTTGGATCCAACAGCTTTCGCCTCGAAATCGGCCGACAGGACAGCGGCCATATCCAGCGCGTGGAATACCTCAAGGAAACCGTGCGCCTGGGAGGCGGCCTGGACGAAGACCACAACCTGAGCCTGGACGCCATGCAGCGCGGCTGGGATTGCCTGGCGCGCTTTGCCGAACGGCTGGGGGGTTTCTCGCATGCGCAGGTGCGCGCAGTGGCCACGCAGACACTGCGCGAGGCCAACAACCGCGAAGCCTTTCTGCACCGTGGCAGCGAGGTGCTGGGCCATGCCATCGACCTGGTCTCCGGCCCCGAGGAGGCCCGCCTGATCTACCAGGGCGTGGCGCGCCTGCTGCCGCAGTCGGACGAGCGCCGGCTGGTGATCGACATTGGCGGTCGCTCGACCGAGCTCATCCTCGGTCAACAATTCCAATCCCGCGCGGTCGCGTCCTACCGCGTGGGGAGCGTCGCCTGGTCGGTGCAGTATTTCGCCGATGGCCGCTTTACCGCCAGCGCCTTTGAGCGCGCCGAGGTGGCCGCGCAAGCCGCCTTGGAAGATGCAGCGCTGATGTTTTCATCCGACCACTGGGAGCTGGCCTACGGCGCTTCTGGCACGGTGGGAGCGGTGGCGGACATTCTGGCGGGAGCCGGTTTCGAGCGCGATCGCATCGGCCGCGACGGCCTGATCTGGCTCAAAGCCCAATTGCTGCGCGCGCAAAGTGCCGACCGCGTGCGCCTGGACGGACTCAAGGAAGACCGGCGTCCGGTGATCGGGGGCGGCATCAGCGTACTGTGCGCCGTGTTCGACCTGCTGCGCATCGACAGCCTGAAGGTGGCCCAGGGAGCGCTGCGCCAGGGTGTGCTGTATGACATGGTGCAGCGTGAACACCCCGAATCCGACCTGCGCGTGCTCACCGTGCAGACCCTCATGCAACGCTTTGCCGTCGATGCGGAGCAGGCTGCGCGCGTGGCCCGCACGGCGGTGGATCTGTACGGACAACTGCGCGGCCAGGACGCGGTGGGCGCGCGAGAACTGGCCTGGGCAGCACAGTTGCATGAGATCGGCTGCATCGTCTCGCATGTTGATGCGCACCGCCACGGCGCCTACATTCTGGACAACACCGACGCGGCAGGCTTTTCGCGCGACGAGCTCGCCCAACTGGGCACGCTGGTGCTCGGCCAGCGCGGGAAGCCGCGCAAACTGGACGTGGACATGAGTGACACCACGCTGGCCCTGCAACTGCTGTGCCTGCGGCTGGCCAAAGCCTTGTGCCATGCGCGGCGCGACCCGTCGACCGAAGGGCTGAGCCTGCGCCTGTCCGGTCAGCGCTTTGCCCTGCAGGCGCGGCCCGGCTGGGCGAGCGAATTTCCGCAATCGGCCTATCTGCTGCAGGAGGAAGCGGCGGCGTGGAACAAAACGCCCTGGGACCTTCAGCTTGATCTGCCCTGATCCGCTCCCGCGCCATCCGGCCTGTCGATTGCTATAGTAAATATAGCTACATTCCTATAATGGAATTGCGCTAGCTGCCTTTATTATTGGAAACTAGTGTGCTGTCCCGTAGATAGTTGCCTGAAATGAAATCGATGGATTCGTGCTCAGGACAAGACGCAAACCGCAGTGATAGCCATTGCTATCACGAGGATTTGCAACGCGGTACTGGGCAGGAAGGCGCTGTTTTCTAGGCAATGTATTTGCGGGACTGCACACTAGAGCAGCTCAGGCGACTGCACTGCCAGCAGCACGGTTTCCCATGTGTCGACGCGCTGGCGCTGGCGCAGCCACCACACCGCGCCCTTGCGCACTGCGCAGGCCCCGCCCGCCAGGCCAAGCGTCTGGGCCAGCACCTCGCCCAGCACGGGCTGGTGTCCAACGACCAGCACAGTGCCGCGCCCCTGCGGCCAGCGCGCGCAGTCAAGCAGCTCTTGCGCCGTGCTGCCCGGCGCCAGTTCGGCGCACAGTCTGTACTTGCGACCCAGGGTGCGCGCCGTCTGCTCCGTGCGCAGCGCCGGGCTGCACAGCACGCGCAGGCCTTCGGGCAACTGGCAGTCGAGCCACCGGCCCATGCGCGCCGCCTGGCGCTCGCCGCGCGCCGTCAGCGGGCGCCGCAGGTCTTCAATGCCAGCGCCGCCCGGAGCGGCTTCCGCATGGCGCCAGAGGATGAGATCCATCACCGGGCGCGGCGCACCGCGTCGCTTGCGCACTGGGCATAGCGCGCCATCAGCGCGGCCTGAACGCTGTTGCCGGTGACAGGATGCTGCGCACGGGCATAGCTGCCATCGGCGCGCAACTGCCAGGCGTCGCGGTCATCGTGCAACGCTCCGACCAGGCACTCGTCAATGATGCGCTGGCGCAGGCGCGGATCGGACACCGGCCACGCCAGCTCGACGCGGCGCAGCATGTTGCGGTTCATCCAGTCGGCGCTGGAGAGATACAGCACCTGCTCCTCACCGTGCGCAAAATAAAACACGCGCGCATGCTCCAGAAAGCGGCCGATCACCGAGCGCACACGAATGTTTTCGCTCACACCCGGAACGCACGCGGGCACGATGCAGGCGCCGCGCACGATCAGGTCGATACGCGCCCCCTGGGTCCCCGCTTTCAGCAGCGCCAGCGCCAGCGCCTCGTCCGTGAGCGCGTTCATCTTGAGGACGATGCGCGCTTGCTGCCCCTGCGCTGCCGCCTCACCCACTGCGGCCACGCATTTGAGCATGCGCTGCTGCAGGTGAAACGGCGCCACCAGCAAGCGCCGCATGCGCGGCAGCGCACTCTGGCTCGCCAGATGACTGAAGACCTGGTCCATGTCGGCGGTGAGCATGGGGTCGGCCGTCAGGTAGCTCAGATCGGTGTACAAGCGCGCGGTGCCCGCGTTGTAATTGCCCGTGGAAAGATGGCCATAACGCCGCATGCGCCGGCCTTCGCGCCGGGTGATGAGCAGCATCTTGGCGTGCGTCTTGAGGCCAAGCACCCCGTACACCACCTGGGCGCCAGCGCTCTCGAGCGCCTCGGCCCAGTTGATGTTCGCTTCCTCGTCAAAGCGCGCCTTCAGCTCCACCACCACCATCACTTCCTTGCCCAGCCGCACCGCCTCGCGCAAAAGTTCCAGCAACTGCAGGTCCGAGCCGGTGCGATAAATGGTCTGCTTGATGGCGACCACCGCCGGGTCAAACACGGCTTCGCGCAGCAGCGCAAGCACCGCATCGAAGCTCTCGTACGGCTGGTGCACCAGCGCGTCCCCGGCGTGCAGATGCGCGAACAGCGAGCCGGTGCGCGGCAAATCAGCCGGCCAGCGCGGCGTCCAGGCCGGGAACAGCAGCGCGGGCTCGCTGGCCAGATCGACCAGTTGAGACAAGCGCACCAGATTCACCGGGCCTTCCACGCGGTACATGGCCGCCTCGGGCAGTTCAAATTGGTGCAGCAGGAAGGCGCAGAGAAACTCCGAGCAGCCCGCTGACACCTCCAGGCGCACCGCCTGACCAAAATTGCGCTGCTGCAGGCCCTGGCGCAGCACGGTGCGCAGACTGCGCACGTCTTCTTCGTCCACCGCCAGATCGGAATGGCGCGTGACGCGAAACTGCGACATTTCCGTCACCTCACGGCCCGGGAACAGGTCGGACAAGTGCGCGCGCACCACGCTTGAGACGCTGACGAACTGCCGGCCTTCGGGCGCGACGGACGCCGGGAGGCGGAAAAAGCGCGGCAAGGCCCGCGGCACGCGCACGATGGCCACCTCGTTGTGGCGACCGAACGCATCGCTGCCGGAGAGCCGGACGATGAAATTGAGCGACTTGTTGGCCACCTGGGGAAAGGGATGCGCGGGGTCCAGGCTCACCGGCAGCAGCAACGGGCGCACCTCGCGCTCGAACAGGGCACGCACCCAGCGGTGCTGTACGGGCGAACGCTCGCCATGCGGGATGACCCGGATGCCCTGCTGCGCCAGTTGTGGGAGCAATTCGTTCTGGTAGAGCGCGTACTGCCGGTTCACCAATTGGCGCACCGTGGACGCAATGGCCTCGAAAGCCGGCCGGCCGCCTCCCGAACTGCGCGCAGACGCCAGGTGCAGCTCGGCGCGCACTTCAAAAAACTCATCCAGGTTCGAGGACACGATGGCCAGGAAGCGCAGGCGCTCGAGCAAAGGCACGTCGGACCGCGCAGCCCAGTCGAAAACGCGTTCGTTGAACGCCAGGATGCTCAGATCGCGGTCCAGCAGCGCGGCTTCCAGACGGGGCACGGCGGCGGCTGGCATGGGCGGCCCAGACAGCGGCGCCACGCCTTCGGCAAGTGGTGGCGCAGCGAGACACAGGAGCGGACGAAGCATAGGCGAGCAGAACCCTCAAAGCAAAAGGACAGCCTGCGACAATCAGGCCGCACCGGCGAAGTGCGCAAGTGGCGTACGCACACCGCGCTCGGTGTGCCTGGCAGTTTGTGCAGCCTTTGTGACACGTTCGTGACGCTCCCGCACCGAGACCAGGGAGTCGTCTGCGACCGGACGCTCCGCATGCACGCCCTCGCAGATAGATTCAGAGATTCAGAGATTCAGGCGCGCCCACGGCCGATGACGAAACAATTTCATACAATCTCGTGGCCAAGGCCCCCTGCATCCGTCCGACCGCCTCCGCACCGCTGTTTCATTGAACGAGTTCGCCTCCTCCCTTTCTGCCGCGCCCCCCAACACTGCCTCGCCTGAGCGCACCCTGCAAGAGCTGCAGGCGCTGCTGGACAACGCGGGGGCGGGCATCGTTTTCATCCGCGAACGGCAGGTGGTGCGCTGCAATGCCCGGTTTGCACAGTTGTTCGGCTACGCCTCGGCGGCCGAACTGATTGGCCAGCGCAGCGAGAGCTTTTCCCTGGGTCGAGCGGCCTACCGCGATCTGGGGCGCGCGGCCTTTCCCGTGATCGCGGCCGGCAAGCCCTACACCACCGAACGCGAAATGCGGCGGCGCGACGGCCGGCGTTTCTGGGCCCGCCTCACCGGCAGCCTGATCAACACTGCCGAGCCGCTCGATGGGGCCGTCTGGGTCCTCGATGATCTCGATGCGCAAAAAACTGCGCAGAAGCAACTGGAAGCCGCTTTGTGGGAAAAGCAGACCTTGTTTGACCACGCCATGGTGGGCATCGTCTACCTCGTCGACCGCAAGATGACGCGCTGCAACAGCTTCTTCGAAAACATGCTGGGCTACGGTCCGGGCGAGCTGACCGGCTGCTCGACACGGCAGTGGTATGCCACCGACGCCGAGTGGGACGACATTGCGCAGCGCAGCCATCCGGTCCTGCAGCGCGGCGATTCGTTTGCGGGCGAAGTCACCATTTGCCGCAAGGACGGCAGCCAGATCGTCTGCGAAGTCCGCAGCCGGGCCTTGCATCCGGGCAAGCCCGAGTTGGGATCGCTATGGACCGTGATGGACGTGACCGAGCGCCGCAGCGCCCAGGCCGCGGTGGCTCAGGCCCAGGCCGAGCTCGAACGCCAAGTGCAGGAACGCACGCGCGAGCTCAGCGAAACCGTCGACACCCTGCACCGCGAAATGAAAGAGCGCCGCGTCGACCGCGACCGCATCCACTGGCTGGCCCACTACGACGCCTTGACTGGTCTGCCCAACCGCACGCTGCTGGCCGAGCGCAGCCGCGACGCCATCGCGGCGGCTCAGCAAAACAACACACCGCTGGCCGTCGTTTTCCTCGACCTCGACCATTTCAAGCACGTCAACGACTCGCTGGGCCACCGCGTCGGCGATGCCCTGCTGGTGGCCATTGCCGAGCGCCTGCGCGCCGTGGTGCGCGACAAGGACACGGTCTGCCGCCTCGGCGGCGACGAGTTCATTCTGCTGCTGCCCGGCGCCGATGCCAGGGGTGCTGAACGCGTGGCAGGCAAACTGCTCGATGCCTCCAAGACGCCCTACCAGATCGGACACCACGAGCTGACCATGGCGCCCTCGATGGGCATTGCCGTGTTCCCTCGCGACGGCGCAGATTTCGAAACGCTTACGCAATCGGCCGACGTGGCCATGTACCGTGCCAAGCAGGGCGGGCGCAATACCCACCGGTTCTTCACGCCCGAGATGCAGGCCCAATCGGCCCGCGCCCTGATGCTGGAAAACGCCCTGCGCCGCGCGCTGGAGCGCGAGCAGTTCACGCTGCACTACCAGCCACAGGTCGGTATGGCCACCGGCCAACTGCGCGGCGTCGAAGCGCTGCTTCGCTGGCAGCACCCCGAACTGGGCGCTATCTCGCCCACCGAATTCATCCCGCTGGCCGAAGACAGCGGCCAGATTCTTGCCATTGGCGATTGGGTGCTGCGCACAGCCCTGGCGCAGCTGCGCGCCTGGCAACAGGCGGGCCATGCGGTGCCCAGCGTGGCCGTCAACCTCTCGGCCGTGCAGTTTCGCCAGCCCGGCATGCCCGAACGCATTGGCCAGATGCTGGCCCAGGCCGAGCTGCCGGCGCATGCGCTGGAGCTGGAGCTGACCGAGGGCGTGGCCCTGGACGACCCGCAGTCGGCGAGCGCCACCATGGACCAACTGAACGCCCTTGGCGTGCGCCTGGCCATTGACGACTTCGGCACCGGGTATTCGTCGCTCAGCCTGCTCAAGCGCTTTCCCATCCACAAGCTCAAGATCGACCAATCCTTTGTGCGCGACCTGGGCGAGGACGCCAGCGACCGCGCCCTGGTCAGCGCCATCGTGCGCATGGCACAGGCCCTGGGCATCGAGACCACCGGCGAGGGTGTCGAGACAGTGCAGCAGCTCGCCTTCCTGCTGGAACAGGGTTGCACCGAGGCCCAGGGCTATTTCTACGCCCGCCCCATGCCTGGCGACGCCTTGCCAGACTGGCTGCATGCCCACCCACAGGCTGCCGGCAAACCCCCTGTGACTTGACGGCCAAAATTTTAAGGAAAATAAGGCTCCAGCGCTTATTGGACCTAGGTTTTTAGCTATTTTCTGGATAGCAAATTACTTCGATCTGCAGCGCGTGAGAAAATGCCCGATTACTCACCAGACACCCAAAGACAACACCATGGAAGCAGAACGCATCAACCTCATCGGCAACTCCCTGCAAGACCTCACGGAGCGTACCCGTGAGTTACGGGGGTATCTTTGACTACGATGCCAAATTTGAACGCCTGCGCACGGTAAACGCCTCGCTGGAAGACCCTTCGGTCTGGAACGACCCGAAGAAGGCCCAGGAACTCGGCAAAGAGAAAAAATCGCTCGACGGCGTGGTGGTCACGCTCGAGCGCCTGACGCGCGAGCTGGCCGACAACACCGAGTTGTTCGAAATGAGCCGCGACGAAGGCGACGAGGCCGGCCTTCGCACCATCGAGTTGGAGACCGCCAAGCTGCGCCCGGACATCGAGGAGCTCGAATTCCGCCGCATGTTCCGCAACGAAGCCGACCCGCTCAACTGCTACCTCGATATCCAGGCCGGCGCTGGTGGCACCGAGGCCTGCGACTGGGCCAGCATGCTCTTGCGCCAGTACCTGCGCTATGCCGAGCGCAAGGGCTTCAAGACCAGCGTGGACGACGAAACCGCGGGCGACGTGGCCGGCATCAAGGGCGCAACCATCCATATCGAGGGTGAGTACGCCTACGGCCTGCTGCGCACCGAAACCGGCGTGCACCGCCTGGTGCGCAAAAGCCCGTTCGACAGCTCGGGCGGGCGCCACACCAGCTTTGCCAGCGTGTTCGTCTACCCCGACATCGACGACTCGATCCAGATCGACATCAACCCGTCGGACGTGCGCACCGACACCTACCGCGCCAGCGGCGCCGGCGGCCAGCACATCAACAAGACCGATTCGGCCGTGCGCCTGACGCACCTGCCTACCGGCATCGTGGTGCAGTGCCAGGACGGGCGCAGCCAGCACGGCAACCGCGACATCGCCTGGCAGCGCCTGCGCTCCAAGCTCTACGACTTCGAGATGCGCAAGCGCCAGGAAGAAGCGCAAAGGCTCGAAGACACGAAGACCGACGTGGGTTGGGGCCACCAGATTCGCAGCTATGTGCTGGACAACAGCCGCATCAAAGACCTGCGCACCAACGTCGAAATCTCCGCCACCCAGAAAGTGCTGGACGGCGACCTCGACGCCTTCATCGAAGCCTCGCTCAAGCAAGGCATTTAAGGACATTGCATGTTTTCATTGCGCGAAGACGGCCAGGCACCCGCCACCGCCCGCCACCGCGGCGACTACCAGGCCCCGGCCTGGTGGATCGACACCGTAGACCTCACCTTCGACCTCGACCCGGCCAAGACACGCGTCTTGAACCGCATGCACGTGCGCCGCAACAGCAACGTGACGCTGCAGCCGCTGCGGCTCGACGGCGACGAGCTGAACCTGGCGCGCGTGATGGTCAACGGCGCCGGCACGTCCTTCCGCATGGACGCAGGCCAATTGGTGCTCGAGAACCTGCCCCAGGACGAGGCCGGTTTTGACCTGGAGATCTTCACCACCTGCGCGCCCGAGAAGAACACCGCGCTGATGGGGCTCTACGTGAGCCAGGGCACGTTCTTCACGCAGTGCGAGGCCGAGGGCTTTCGCCGCATCACCTACTTCCTCGACCGCCCGGACGTCATGGCCAGCTACCAGGTGCTGCTGCGCGCCGACAAGGCGCAGTACCCGGTGCTGCTCTCCAACGGCAACCTGGTAGAGCAAGGCGACCTGGACGGCGGTCGGCACTTTGCCAAATGGGTGGACCCGCACAAGAAGCCCTGCTACCTGTTCGCCCTGGTGGCCGGCAAACTGGTCGCGCGCCAGCAGCGCATCACGTCCCGCACGGGCAAGGAGCATCTGCTGGAGGTGTACGTGCGCCCCGGCGACCTGGGCAAGACCGAGCACGCCATGCATTCGCTGATGGCCAGCGTCGCCTGGGACGAAACGCGCTTTGGCCTCAGCCTGGATCTGGAGCGCTTCATGATCGTCGCCACCAGCGACTTCAACATGGGCGCCATGGAGAACAAGGGCCTGAACGTCTTCAACACCAAGTACGTGCTGGCCAGCCAGGCCACGGCCACCGATGTTGATTTTTCCAACATCGAAAGCGTGGTCGGCCACGAGTACTTCCACAACTGGACCGGCAACCGCGTCACCTGCCGCGACTGGTTCCAGCTCAGCCTCAAGGAAGGCCTGACGGTGTTCCGCGACCAGGAATTTTCCATGGACATGGCGGGCAGCGCCTCGGCCCGCGCCGTCAAGCGCATCGAAGACGTGCGCGTGCTGCGCACCGTGCAGTTCCCCGAAGACGCTGGCCCCATGGCGCACCCGGTGCGGCCCGAGAGCTACGTGGAAATCAACAACTTCTACACCGTCACCATTTACGAAAAAGGTGCTGAAGTGGTGCGCATGATGCACACCCTGGTGGGCCGCGAGGGCTTTGCGCGTGGCATGAAGCTGTACTTCGAGCGCCACGACGGCCAGGCCGTCACCTGCGACGACTTCGCGGCCGCGATTGCCGACGCCAACCCCGGCAGCGAGCTGGCCACGCGGCTGGACGCCTTCAAACGCTGGTACAGCCAGGCCGGCACACCCTGCGTCAAGGCGCAAGGCGAATACGACGCCGCCACGCAGACCTACACCCTCACGCTCAGCCAGAGCTGCCCGGCCACACCCAATCAGCCAAGCAAGCTGCCCTTCGTCATTCCCGTCGAACTGGGCCTGCTGGCACAGGACGGCAGCGCCCTGCCCCTGCAGATGGACGGCGAAACCGCCCCCGGCGCCAGCACGCGCACCGTGGTGCTCGACGCGACCAGCCTGACGCTGCGCTTCATCGGCGTGGCGAGCGCGCCCGTGCCCTCGCTGCTGCGCTCGTTCAGCGCACCGGTGCGGCTGGACTATGCCTACACCGACGCCGAACTGCTGACGCTGCTGGCGCACGACACCGACGCCTTCAACCGCTGGGAAGCAGGCCAGCGCCTGATGCTGCGCTGCGCTATCAATGCAATAGCTGGTAGCGCAGATGCATCAAGCGCTGGAGGCACATTTGATGCTGAAATCATGGACGCCGACCTGCTCGCCGCCCTGCGCCGCACGCTGCGCGACCCGCAGCTCGACGCCGCCTACAAGGAGCTGGTGCTGAGCCTGCCCTCCGAGAGCTACCTGGCCGAGCAGCTCGACGTGGTGGATCCGCAGCGCGTGCATGCGGTGCGCGAAGCCATGCGCCTGCAACTGGCCACCGCCCTGCGCGGCGACTGGGAAGCCGCCTACGAAGCCAGCCACGACACCGGCGCCTACCAGCCGGACGCGGCGTCGGCCGGCCGCCGCGCCCTCGCCGGCCAGGCGCTGTCCATGCTGTGCCTCGCTGCACAGCACACGGGTGACGCCGTCTGGCCCGGAAAAACGTTGCAGCGCTTCAAGGATGCCGGCAACATGACCGACCGCTTTGCTGCGCTCGCAGCCCTGGTCGGCAGCGGCCACCCGCACGCGGCGGCCGCGCTGGCGCGCTTCCATGCCTTGTTCAAGGACGACGCCCTGGTCATCGACAAATGGTTTGCCCTGCAGGCCGGCACGCCCGATCGCGGCGGCAACGTACTGCCCGCGGTTCAGGCACTGATGAAGCACCCCGACTTCCATCTGAGCAACCCCAACCGCGCGCGCAGCCTCATCTTCAGCTACTGCAGCGCCAACCCGGGCGCCTTCCACCGCGCAGACGGCGCGGGCTACCGCTTCTGGGTCGAACGCGTGCTCGCGCTTGACGCCATCAACCCACAAGTCGCCGCCCGCCTGGCACGCGCCTTGGACCGCTGGAGCAAGCTGGCCGAGCCTTGGCGCAGCGCGGCCCAGGCTGCCATTGCCCAGGTGGCCGGACACGCCAAACTCAGCAAAGACGTGCGCGAGGTCGTCACCCGCGCTTTGGAGACCCCATGACACCCCCCAAGAAAATCTCCCTCACCCGCTACCTCGTGGAGCAGCAGCGCATCGACGGCCTCATCCCCGGCCAGTTGCGCCTGCTGCTTGAAGTGGTCGCACGCGCCTGCAAGAGCATCAGCCACGCCGTGAACAAGGGCGCCCTCGGCGGCGTTCTGGGCAGTGCCGACAGCGAAAACGTGCAGGGCGAAATCCAGAAGAAGCTCGACATCATCGCCAACGAGGTGCTGATCGAAGCCAACGAATGGGGCGGCCACCTGGCGGGCATGGCGTCCGAAGAAATGGATGCCATCTACGTCGTCCCCAACCGCTACCCCAAGGGCGAATACCTGCTGCTGTTCGACCCGCTTGATGGCTCCAGCAACATCGACGTGAACGTCAGCATCGGCACCATCTTCAGCGTGCTGCACATGCCCGAGGATGACCGCGGCGTGGACGAAGGCGATTTTCTGCAGCCGGGCAACCGCCAGGTCGCCGCCGGCTACTGCGTCTACGGCCCGCAGACCACGCTGGTGCTGACCGTGGGCGACGGCGTCGTCATGTTCACGCTGGACCGCGAGCAAGGCTCGTTCATCCTCACGCAAGAGAACGTGCGCATCCCCGCCGACACGCAGGAATTCGCCATCAACATGAGCAACATGCGCCACTGGGCCCCGCCCGTGCGCCGCTACATCGACGAATGCCTGCAAGGCCAGGAGGGCCCGCGCGGAAAAGACTTCAACATGCGCTGGATCGCCAGCATGGTGGCCGACGTGCACCGCATCCTCACCCGCGGCGGCGTCTTCATGTACCCCTGGGACCAGCGCGAGCCGGGCAAGCCCGGCAAACTGCGCCTGATGTACGAGGCCAACCCCATGGCCTGGCTCATCGAGCAGGCCGGCGGCGCCGCCACGAATGGCAAGGAGCGCATCCTGGACATCCAGCCCACCAAGCTGCACGAACGCGTCAGCGTCATCTTGGGTTCAAAAAACGAAGTTGAACGCGTGACCAGCTACCATTCCGGGCTATAATTTTGAGCTAAGCCGGTGTAGCTCAGTCGGTAGAGCAGCTCATTCGTAATGAGAAGGTCGGGTGTTCGATTCATCTCTCCGGCACCAAATGAAGGCCCCTGATTCGCAAGAGTCAGGGGCTTTTTCGTGGCTGGGTGCGCAACCTGTCACCTTATCCTCACGCCAAATCCGACCACGTGGGGCTCAGATGCGTCAGCGCACCTCACCCACCATCCAACGCGCCACGACTCTGAGCAGCGTGATGGGCCGTCAAAAACCCGTTCGCCACCATATCCAGACTGGGCCGGGTGTTGCCCTGCTTGTCCGTCCAGACGCGCGGCGTCAGGCTTCCGGCCAGGGCGATGCTGTCGCCATCGCGCAGTGCGAGCAGCGCGGTGCAGATCTCTTGGTCGAAAGCGATGACATTGACAATGAGGTTTTCGCCCTCGGACGCCGAGGCGAGCACCTTTGCCACCACAAAGGCCCTGCCCGCCTTGTCCATGCGTTCACCGGGCGCGCTATGGAGGCGGCCCGCTACCAATCCGTCAATCATGTTTCATCCTTGCTCGACTGCTTCGTGGCGCAGGTGCGCCATGCGCCGAGCTTAGAGCCTGTTCACGATCTCGCAAGGCGGCGCCTAGGAGCCGACCTCCACCCGCGCCAGAAAGGCATCCACCAGGGCCAGTTGCTCGGGCACGTTGAGGGCGGGGGCGTGGCCGCAGCCGGCAACTTGCGTCACTTGCAACTGGGCGCGTGCGCCGGGGCCGCGGGTCTGCATCGCGGCCGTGGTTTGCGGCAACACCAGGTCGGAATCGGCTCCGCGCAGGCACAGCACGGGCAGATTCAGCGCATCGTAGTGGTCCCAGATCAGGTAGTCGTTGTCGTGCCGGGTGAACTGCTGCACCATGGCCGGGTCGTAGTGCGGGGTGACACGGCCGTCCGCGAGCCGGCGCGTCGAGCTCTCCGTCAGCAGGCGCCACTGCGCATCGGACAGCCAGCCGTAGGGCGCGTACACCTGGCGAAAAAACGCTTCCAATTCGGTCACTGTGTCAAACGCTGGCGGCTGGCCGGCGTAGGCCTTGATGCGTTCAAGCGCTGCGTCGGCAAGCTGGGGCGCGTTGTCGTTGAGCAGCAGGCTGCGGATGGCGCCCTGCAGCGCGGGCTCGAACAGGCCGCTTGCGCTGACCGTTCCAATGGAGCCGCCCATCGATGTACCGATCCAGTGCGCGCGATCAATGCCCAACTGCGAAAACAGATCGGCCGCGATGCGCGCATAAAAGCGCAGGCTGTATTCCTCGGCCGGGTGGCGCGCCCACTGGCTCAGGCCCCGCCCCAGGGTGTCGGGGCAGATAACGCGGTAGCGATCCGCCAGATGCTGAGCCAAGGGGTCCATATCGCGCCCGGTGCGCGCCAAGCCATGCCAGGCGACAATTACCGGAGCGTCGGGGGCGCCCCATTCCATGAAATGAATTTCATAGCCGGCACAGGTGGCATAGCGCGAGCGCGGTTGCATGCGAGATCCTTGAGAGGTGCTTATTTCATGAGTCGGCCAGTACTGCCGATCACGGTGACTTCCACGCCGCGCGAACCAATGCGGTTGGTGGGCGAATAGCTGATGACCAAGCCACCCAGATCAAATTTCTGTAGCGATTCGAGCGCCTTGACCACGCCCGCGCGCGTGGGCGCCGGGCCAGCGCGGCGCAGGGCTTCCACCAGCACTTTGGCACCCAGAAACTCTTCGAAGCTGGTGTAGTTCAGCTCGGCGCCGGGCGCGTACTTTGCCAGCAGTTGCTGGTATTCGCGCACCACCGGGAGCTTGGGCTGATAGGGAAAAGGCACCACCTGGCTGATGCCCAGGCCGTGGGCATTTTCCAGGCCCGCCAAGCGCACGATTTCGGCAGGGTTGACCACCGAGATGTTGTAGAGCTGGGCCCCTCCCCCGGCCTCGCGGTACTTCTTGATGAACGCTGCTGCGGGCTTGTTGACCGCAATCATGATGACCGCGTGGACATTGGCGGCCGAGATGGTCTTGACGGCGGCCGCTACGTCGTCGGTATTGCGTGGGTAGCTTGCCACTGCCGCCAGCTTGAGCTTGCGCCTCGCCAGCGCAGCCTCCACGCCCTCCAGCCCCGACTGGCCAAAACCGTCGTCCTGGTACATCACTGCGATGCGGTTCATGTTCAGCGTGGTGAGCTGCTGCACCATATGCTCGGCTTCGTCGACATAGCCAGCACGCACGTGGAAGATCCAGGGGTTGAACGGCGATCGCAGCGATTCACCGCCGGTGTAGGGCGCCACCAGCGCTGCACCCCCGTCCGCGAGCACGCCGTCCTTGAGCAACTGCGTGATGTTGGCGGTGCCAGCAAAGCCGAACAAGGCCACGACGTCTGGGCGTGCCAGCAATTCGCGGGTGCGCGCCACCGTTTTGCTCACGTCGTAGCCGTCATCCACCACCAGCTGGTGCAGCGAGGCGCCGTGCACGCCCCCCTGGGCATTGACGGCATCGAAGTAAATCTTTCCGCCGAGCACCATTTGCTCGCCCGAGCTGGCCAGCACACCCGTCAGCGGAGCCACCTGGCCAATGACGATTTCAGCGGCACGCGCAACGCCCTGGCCGAAGAGCGCCAAGACCACGCAGAACATAGCGAACGCGCGCGGCCAGGCAGCGCCTGTGCGCAGCGAAGAAATTGAATTCATGGTTGGCTCCTAGGGATGCAAGTGGCCCCGCACGGCTGAAGGTGCGGGGCGCGAGGCTCACTCTGGCACCGAGATGGAGCCCGGGGTCAGCACGATGGCATTGGCTGCTGCCGGAACCGTGGCAATCGCCGGGAGGTTGGCCGTGCCGAGCGCCGGCGCACGGCCGGGGACACCGCCGCGCGCTACGGTGCGCACCACCTGGCTGGCTGGCAGTGCCGCGCCGCTGCTCAGGTGCGCGTACATCGCATCGAGCGCACGGTTCAGGTAGATGTGCAGCGGCACATAGCGGCTGTCGTACCCAGGCAGTACCGTGGGCAGGCCGATGAAGCTGTCGAAATGCTGGGCGTTCGCCACTTCGATATAGCTGAGCTGGCTGGCCGCGCCTTCCACCTTGCGGTTGAGCGCAGCGTAGGGGCGCGAGGTATGGTTCACCGGCAGCAGCGCGTCGGCGCGGCCATGCACGATGAGCGTGGGCTTGCCGCGCAAGTTGCCGCTGCGGCGCGTCTCGTCCAGGCCCGCTTGCAGCTTCCTGGCGGCGGCATCCGTGCCGGTAACCAGGTTGCGCAGGCACACGGCACCGTCCAGATTCCAGTCGAATGCGCCTGCCGGCGAGGCCGAGAGAAAGTCGCGCGCTGGCCCGAACTTGCCCAGGTTGTTGACCAGTTGCACGCCGCTGGTGGGCGGCACGCCGTTGCCGGTGGCAAACATGCCGGCCAGCGCTGCGGGCGCAAGCGGCGTGACGGCACCGGCCGCCGTCGTGGCGGCGTAGCTGAACCCGCACAGGTTGTCTCGTACGCTGGCGCTCGATAGGCTGTTGGCGAAGGTGACGGCCACGGCCGGGGCCACTTCAAATGCGGCAAGCGAGGCGTGCAGGGCATTTGATTCACCCTCCCAGCCATAGTCGCGCAACTTCTGCAAAGCCTCCTCGGCCTGGGTGGGCGTGGTGCTGGCGCTGAGCAGGCCACGCGCTGCCAGGCTGGCACAGCGGTTGGGAGCGATCGGCAGGGCCGCACTGGCAAAACCCACGGCAAACCCAGCGGCGTAAGGCGTGGACGCAATCGAGGGCGCCAGGGCGGCGCAGGCCTGGTACAGATTGGCGACAGTGGTGAAGTCAATCAGCGGCTTGGCCGTGGTGGCCACCGCGGCGCCGCCGCGCTCCACACGCACGCCGGGGTTGGCCGGCATCTCGATGGCGGGTTCCGACACAGCAACGCCGCTGATCCAGCCGTCTGCGTCCTGCTCGGCCGCAGCAATGGCCGCGCCGCCGCCGTTGGAAATGCTCGACGCAATGGTGATGGTGTTTTTGGGCGTGAAGGTCTTCACGTGCTCGCCGCCCTGCACTTCGCCATAGCGTTCGTTGATGGCCCAGAAGGCAAACTCCACCGCCTGCAAGGTGCTGCGACCCCAGTCGCGCTCGGCGTTCTGGCCGGAATGCGCGTGCTTGAAGGCAAAGCGGTTGGGCGTGGCAGCGTTGAACGCTGCCAGCTCGGTGGCGCTGAGACCGGCGTTGAAGGCTGCGCCTTTGCCGGCTGCAGCCGCCGAGGTACGCATGCCATCCATGAGTGGCACGGTGTCATTTTGCAGATCGTGCGGCGCGCCGCCCGTACCCTTGTCGGAATAGGCCACTGCGCAACCGTGCTTCAAGCCCCATTCGCCGGTGGAAATGCCGCCGTACACCCCGCGCGATCCCGAGGCCGTGGCGGTGATGATGCAGGGCTTTTTCGGATCGAAGCTGGCGGGCAATTGCACCATCAGCGTGACCTTCTTGCGGCCGCTGCCGTCGTCGGCAAAGGCCAGGTATTCGGTGCCCGCCACCTTGCCCTCCCCGGCAGTCACCTTGCCATCGGCGTCCACGTTCGGGCCGTAGAAAGTGCCGTAGCCGCCGGCGACTGTCATATCCAGCATGGCGCGGTAGTTGGTGTGGATGGCGGCGCGGCGCAGTTCGGCGGCGGTGGGCGCCAGGGCATCGGCGTAAGCAGGCGGCGCTGCCGCGGCCAGGCCCGAGGCCCCCAGACCCGCAGTAAGCAAATCGTCGGACGCGCCGTCGTAGCTCGTGGCCCGCACTGCACCAAGGAAGTCGGGTGCGGTATTGGTGTTGTGATCGCCGCTGCCGCCGCAGGCAGCCAGCAGGGCTGCCGCAAGCAGGCTCGGAATCAAAGGGTGTTTAGCCATCTTCATGCGCTTGTCTCCTGGTGGTTTTTGTGGGACGTGAAGCAACGAAAAATCAGGCGCCGCCGCGCCGCGCCGCGCTGGCGCGCAGCCGGCCGACGACACCGGTGGGAAAGTAATAAACCGAGAGCACGAACAGCACGCCCAGCCAAAGCAACCAGCGGTCAGGCGAGAGCAAGGCAGCCAGCCAGGGCAGACCACTGGCGGCCTCATTGCCCAGGCGCAGCAAGTCCTGCAGGTAGCTCTGGGCGACGAGGAACAGCACGGCACCGATGGCGGCGCCATAAATGGTGCCCATGCCGCCGATGACGACGATCAGCAGCACGTCGATCATGATTTCAAACGACAGCGAGGTGTCCGGCCCGTTGTAGCGCAGCCAGATCGCCAGCATGGCGCCAGCCAGGCAGGCAAACAATGCAGACAGCACCGACGAGAGCGTGCGGTACACCACCACGCGGTAGCCAATGGCTTCAGCGCGGAACTCGTTTTCGCGAATGGCTTGGAGCACGCGGCCAAAGGGCGAGTTGACGATGCGCAGCAGTGCCAGCACCAGCACCACTGCCGTGACGAACAGCAGGTAGTACGTCAGCAGCCGCCCGTCAAGCGACACGCCCAGGAACGGGTCTTCGGCAAACTCGTGGCTGGGCGAGAGCAGCTCCGGCAAGCGGAAGGTCAGGCCGTCCTCGCCGCCGGTAATTTCGAAAAGCTGCGACGCCAGCGTCTGGAACGCTGCTGCCACGGCCAGCGTGATCATGGCGAAGAAGATGGCGCGCACCCGCAGCGAGAACAGGCCAACGGCGAGCGCCAGCACGAAGGACAGCACCAACGCCCCCAGGATGCCCACCGCCAGTGCCCCCCAACCGGCCCCCATGCGCGTGCTGGCCACCGCCACGCCGTAGGCACCGATACCAAAGAACATGGTGTGCGCAAAGCTCACGATGCCGGTGTAGCCGAGCAGCAAATCGAAGCTGGCCACCAGCACGACAAAGACCAGCACCTTGGCCGCCACCGACAGCGCCTTGACGCCGGGGAACAGAAACGGCGCGAACGCCAGCCCGAGGAAGATGGCGACCAGCACCACGGTCAGCACGCGGCTGCGCGGGTAGTCGCCAGAGAGGATTCGGTTCAACATGCGAGCTTGACTTTCAAATTGCTACAGCGGCCTGCGTTAACTGCGCGACGCACGCACAACGCGTCCAAACCAGCGGCCACCCTGCAAGGGCCGCCCCGCCGCAGCGGTGGCGTCCCCCTTCCAAGGGGGAAGGCGCGAAGCGACTCAGGGGGTGCTTCATCTGTTCGTGACCGGATAAACGCCCTGGGGACGCCATAACAATATGGCGACCATCAGCGCAATATTCGAAAACAGCGCCGCCTTTGGCACGAGGAAGCCGGTGTAGTTGGCCATCAGCCCGACCAGCAGCGCACCGATCAGCGCCCCGCCCGTGCTGCCCAGCCCACCGATGATGATGACGATGAAAATCAGCACGTTGACTTGCGCGCCCATCTGCGGAATCACGCTCTGCTGGTACAGGCCCCACATCACACCGCCCAGGCCCGCGAGCGCGCTGCCGGCGACAAACACGCCAATGAACAATCGCCGGATGCGGTAGCCGAGCGACTCGACCATCTCGCGGTCCTGCACGCCAGCGCGAATCAAGAGGCCCACCTTGGTACGCGCCAGGGTCCAGGCCAAGATGGCAAACACCAGCAGCCCCACAACCACGGCGATCAGCCGGTATTTCTCGATGGCAGCGTCGCCGATAAAGAGCGAGCCCTGCATGCCGGCGGGCAGTGGCAATGGGATTTGCGCCGGGCCCCAGATCATCTTGATGATTTCTTCACCAATGATCATTCCGCCCATGGTGATGAGAATCTGCTTCAAGTGCTGGCCGTACACCGGCCGCACGATGAAGCGCTCGAACGCCAGCCCCACGGCGCCCGCTACCAGCATGGCGATCAGCATGGCCGGGATCACAGCCACCAGGTTGCGCCACAGATCCTGCGAGCCGGTCCAGTCGCCCATGCTGCCCAGCACGCTGACGGCGACAAAGGCACCCAGCGCAATGAACACGCCATGGCCGAAGTTGAGCACGTCCATCAGGCCGAAGACCAGCGTCAGGCCCGACGCGATGATGAAAATGATCATGCCCATCGCCAGGCCTGCCACGGTGAGCGTGAGCCAGGTGGACGCTGAGCCGATAAACGGCAGTACCGCCAGCGCCAGCACGGGCACCAGGGCGAGCGGCTTCCAGTCGAGTTCACGCCAGTTCATGCAGCACCTCTGGCGAATGAACGCTTCACTATTGATTTCATAGCTGGTTGCGCAGGTGCAATAAGCGCCAGAGGCGAAAAAGATTTGAAATTCATAGCGCCAACCCCAGCAGCGAGCGCTGCAGCGCCTCGTCTTGCGCCAGCGCTGCCATGCGCCCGGCGTGCACGACGACGCCGTTGTCCATGACCGCCACGTTGTCGCCCAGGCGTTTGGCGAAGTTGATGTTCTGCTCAACCAGCAGGATGGTCACGCCGCGCTTTTTGAGCTGGTCGAACGCGTCGATCATGTTGTTGATGATGGCCGGCGCCAGTCCTTTGCTGGGCTCGTCCACGATAAGCAGCTCGCGCGGCTCGACGATGGCGCGGGCCACGGCCAGCATCTGTTTCTGCCCGCCCGAGAGCTTGCCGGCCGGGTGGTTCCAGAACTTCTCGACCGCGGGAAACAGCTGAAAGATCCAGGCCAGGCGCTCGGCGTCGATTTGCGCGGCGGTGCGCGCGCTGCGTGCCGCGAGCACCATGTTTTCCCTGACCGTCAGGTCTCCAAAAATACCCATGGTTTCGGGCACATAGGCGATGCCCAGCCCGGCGATCTGCGGCGTGGCAAAGCGCGTGATGTCCTGCCCCGCAAACTTCACCGTGCCCTGGGACGCGCGCCACAGGCCCATGATGGTGCGCAGCGTCGTCGTTTTGCCTGCGCCATTGCGCCCGAGCAGCATGGTCACTTCGCCGCGCGGCACCACGAGATGGACGCCATGCAGGATGTGGTACGCCGCAATGTGCGTGTGCACGCCCGAGAGTTCGAGCAGCGGCGCAGAGCTGGCGGTCATTGCAGCGCTCATGCGGCCACCTCTTGCCCATCGGTCTGCACCACACCCAGATAGGCCTCTTGCACCACAGGCGAGGCAATCACTTCGGCGGGCAAGCCATCGGCCACCAGCGTGCCGTTGGTGAGCACGATGATGCGGTCGGCCAGCTCGCGCACCACGTCCATCTTGTGCTCCACCAGCAGGATGATCTTGGTCTTGTCTTTCTTCAGCTCGCGAATCAGGTTCAGGATCACCGGCGCCTCGTCGTGGCTCATGCCGGCCGTGGGTTCGTCAAACATGTAGACCTGCGGGTCCAGCGCCATCAACAGCGCGACTTCAAGCTTGCGCTGGTCGCCGTGCGGCAAGCTGGCCACCGGCGTGTCAGCCCGCTCACGCAGCGCCACACTGGCGAGGATGGCGTCGGCACGCGCGATCAGGCCGGTGTGGTCGCTCCAGATGCTCCAGAGGTTCAGGCCGCGCCGGTGCTTGCCCTGGTGGGTGGCCTGCACCGCCAGGCGCACGTTTTCCTGCACCGTGAGCTGGGGGAACAAATTGGTCAACTGAAATGCCCGGCCCAGGCCGGCCCGCGCGCGCTCGGGGACCGACAAACCCGAGAGTTCACGCCCGCCCAGCAACACCTGCCCCTTGGACGCCTTGAGCTGGCCCGAGATCAAGTTGAAATAGGTCGTCTTGCCGGCGCCGTTCGGGCCGACGATGGCGGTCAGCGTACCGGGCGCGAAGGCGCAGCTCACGGCATTGACGGCGACGTGGCCGCCGAAGCGGATGGTCAAGTCTCGGGTTTCAAGCATGGCGCTGAAATTTAGGCAAAAAGTGGCTCTAGCGCTTGCTACGTAAGCGCTTGAAGCTATGAAAAAAGTAACAATCGAGCGCTACGACAAAGCCGACCACGGCCTAGGCCAGCGGACGCCGCGCAAGGGCCGCCCCGCCGCGCTGGGGTCGTCCCCCTTCCCGCAACGCGCAGCGTTGCGAGAGAAGGGGCTGAGGGCCGCAGCTCCAAGCCTGCCTGCGCAGGCTTGGACGGCTCCGAAGGGCTTGCGCCTCTGGCGCTTGCTCGGAGCGGCAAAGCCGCTCAGGGGGATGCTCACCGGTTGTTCCGGATCGGAATATCCATTTCTTCGGGCTTGATCTCGTGCACCAGCTCCGGAACGCCCCAGGCGAAGGCCGGGTCGTTCTTGATCTTGAAGTGGTACATGCTTTGCATCGCCTGGTGGTCTTCCTTGCGGAAGGTCATCTTGCCCTTGGGCGTGTCAAAGCTCATGCCCTCCATGGTCTTGATGAGCTTGTTCGTGCCGGTGTCGCCGTTGGTTTTCTTGAGCGCCGTCACCAGCGCCATGGCCGCCGAGAAGCCGCCCGCAGTAAAGAAGTCTGGCGGCGCCTTGAATTCCTTGTAGTGCGCGGCCACCAGGGCGTCGTTCACGGCGTTCTTGGGAATACCGAAGTAGTAGTAGGTGGCGCCTTCCATGCCGGGGAAGTTCTTGTAGCTCGCCATGGCCGGCAGAATGTTGCCGCCCGTGAACACGTCGATGCCGTAGCGCTTCTTCAGGTCTTGCGCGGCCAGGGCGTTGAAGGGCGGCGTACCACCGGCCCAGATCACCTCGATGGCCTTCTTGCCGGGCTTGTCCTTGAGGGCATCCACGATGCGCTGAATACCGGCCGTGAAGTCGGTGGTGGTCTGCGGCAGGTATTCCTCGTGCCCGATCTTGGCGTGCTTGAGGTTGGCCTTGAAAGCCTTGACGCCGTCGCGACCAAACGCGTAGTCCTGCGCCAGCGTGGCCACGGTGACGCCGTCCTTGTCCATCGCCACGGCGTTGCTGATGGCGTCCTGGCTGGAGTTGCGGCCGGTGCGGAAGATGTACTTGTTCCACTTGTCACCCGTGATCGAATCGGCCACGGCGGGCTCGACCAGCAGAATCTTCTTGTATTCCTCAGCGACGGGCAGCATGGCCAGCGCCACGCCCGATGAGGTAGGGCCGACGGCGATGTCGGCTTTGTCGTCTGCGTAGGCAGCCGCCAGCAGGCTCTTGCCCAGGTCCGGCTTGCCCTGGTCGTCGCGCTCGATCAGCACCAGCTTCTTGCCGCCCACCATCATGGTGCCGCCAGTGGCGTATTCCAGGCCCATCATCAGACCGGTCTGGGTTTGCTTGCCGTAGGCTTCGAGCGGGCCGGTCTTGCTGTAAACGTGGGCGATGCGGATTTCATCGGCCGCAAAGGCGGATACGGATACGGTGGCGGCGAGGGCCGCGAGCGCGGTGAAGGTGCGACGATGCATGGAATGCCTCCTGTTGTGATGCAAGCCTTGATTGCACGGACCGTGCCAAGTTGTAAGCCGTTGATTTACAAGAACTCTAGCTCCACGCCATATTAAAATGCCTTGTTTTCAGACAAATAATTGTCTGAAAACAAGGCATTTGTCTGAAATTTATTCAGGGTTTTCCAGACGCTCGTAGAGCGTGGCACGCGAAATACCCAGTGCGCGCGCTGCCGCCTGCTTGTTGCCGCCCGAGGCGCGCAAGGCCGCCGCAATGGCGCGCTGCTCGACTTCTGCCACCTGCTCTGCCAATGGCCGCAGCAGGGCGGCGTCGTTGGTTGCGGCGGGAGCTGCTTCCGCCAGGGGCGCGGCAGGCTCGACGCCGGTCTCCCGGAGGATGCGGGTGAGTTGCTCGGCGTCGATGCTCTGCGAATCGCTGCGCATGGCGGCCTGCTCCAGCACATTGCGCAGCTCACGGATGTTCCCGCGCCAGGGCTGGCCCATCAGCAGCGCCAGCGCGTCGGGGCGCAGCTCCGGCGTTGCGGTGCCGTTCCTCAGCGCCATGTCTTCGCCGAGCAATTCGACCAGCGCCGGGATATCGCTGCGCCGCTCACGCAGCGGCGGCACGCGCAGGGGCAGCACATGCAGGCGGTAGTACAGGTCTTCGCGGAACTTGCCTTCCCGCACCAGCGCGCTCAGGTCGCGCGAGGTGGCGGCCACCACGCGCACATCAAAAGGCACCAGCTGGTTCGAGCCCAGCGGTTCGATCTCGCCCTCTTGCAGCGCGCGCAGCAGCTTGGCCTGCAGGCTCTGCGGCATGTCGCCGATCTCGTCGAGAAACAGCGTACCGCCGTCGGCCAGCTTGAACTTGCCGTCGCGCGCCTTGCGGTCCGCGCCGGTGTAGGCGCCGGGTGCCACGCCGAAGAATTCCGCCTCCAGCAGCGTGTCGGGCACGGCGGCAATGTTCACGCTGACAAAAGGCCCGGCCGCACGGCTGGATGCGGCATGGATGGCGTGCGCCAGCAGCTCCTTGCCGGTGCCGGTCTCCCCCAGCAGCAGCACCGGGCTGGAGGACTGCGCCGCGCGCCGCGCCTGGCGCTTGACTTCGGCCGCAGCCGGGCTGGAGCCGACAAAGCTGGCAAAGGTGTGGCGGGCACGGCGCGTACCGTCGCCGCTGTCGGCGCGCAACTGGCGCCCGCGCTGTGCAGCCAGCTCGCGCCGGGCGTCGTCCAGGTCGCGCTGCAACAAAGCGAACTTGCTGATCAGCGGCTGCAGCGTGGTCTCAGGGTGGTCAAACAGCACGATGCCAATGGCGCCAATCACCCGCTCGTCGTCGCCGCGCAGCGGAATGCGGCTCACTACAAAGGTACCGGCACGGTTGGTAAGCAGATCAATCAACACCGCTTCGCCCGTCTCCAGCACACGGCGCATCTGGGTGTTGGGAATCACGTCTTCCACCAGATGGCCGAGAAACTGGTCCACGCGCTGCAGGCCCAGCGCCGGCAGAAAGCGCTGGTAGCCTTCGTTCACCCAGACAATGCGCCCGCGCAGGTCCACCAGGAACATGCCCTGGCTGACGCTGGAGAACAAATGGAACATCGAGCGCGCCGCCAGCTCAAGAATGCCTTGCGCATCGAGCGGCAGCGCGGGGGTGTCGGGGGCAAGCGCGTCCATGCTGCGGATGGTAACGCGCGCCCGCCAGGGCATTGGCAAACTATCAATACGATAGCTTACAACCCTTGCCGGTAAATCGCTATAGCCCTATTTGATTCAAAACTCAGGCCACCCCTTGCGCCGGGCGCATCGCCGCCCAGCGCCGCACCGCGCGCGGCAGCACCAGCACGGCCAGCACCACGAGCAGCAGTGCGAGCGACACCGGGCGCTCCAGGAAGATGGTCCACTTGCCCTCGCCGATCGCCACCGCGTTGCGCATCTGCGCCTCGGCCAGCGGCCCGAGGATCATGCCGACCACCACCGGCGCGGTCGGGAAATCAAAGCGCCGCATCACCACGCCAAGCAGGCCGATGGCGTACAGCAGCACCAGGTCGAAGGCACTCTGGCGCATGCCGTACACCCCGAGCGTGGCAAACACCAGGATGCCGGCGTACAGGTAGGGCTTGGGCACCTTGAGCAGCTTGACCCACAGGCCGATGAGCGGCAGATTGAGCACCAGCAGCATCACGTTGCCGATGTACATCGAGGCGATCAGCGCCCAGACCAGCGCGCCATTCGTCTGGAACAGTTGCGGCCCGGGCTGGATGCCGTAGTTCTGGAACGCGCCGAGCAGGATGGCCGTGGTGTTCGACGTGGGAATACCCAGCGTCAAAAGCGGAATCAGTGTCGCGGTAATGGCCGCGTTGTTCGCTGCCTCGGGCCCGGCCACGCCTTCGATGGCGCCGGTGGTGCCGAATTCTTCCTTGTGGCGGCTGAGTTTTTTCTCGGCTGCGTAGCTCAAAAATGTCGGGATCTCGCTGCCGCCCGCAGGCACGGTGCCAAACGGGAAACCAATGGCCGTGGCGCGCAGCCACGCCGGCCAGGAACGGCGCCACTCCGCACGTGTCATGTGGGTGCTGGTCAGGCGGTTCTGCGTCTCGACCGTGCGCCCTTCGTAGAGCACGCAGTACAACGCCTCACCCACGGCAAACAGGCCCACGGCAATCAGCACCACCTCGATGCCGTCCATCAACTCGGGCACGCCGACGGTGTAGCGCGCCTGGCCGGTGATCTGGTCGATACCGATGAGGCCCAGCGCCAGCCCGATGAGCAGCGCCGCCATGCCGCGCAGCGTACTCTTGCCGAGCACCGCACTCACCGTAGTGAAGGCCAGCACCATCAGCATGAAGTATTCGGGCGGCCCGAGGCGCACCGCGTACTCTGCCACCAGCGGCGCGAAGAAGGTGACCAGTACCGTGGCGATGGTGCCGGCCACGAAGGAGCCGATTGCCGCCGTCGCCAGCGCCGCGCCGGCGCGCCCGTTCTTGGCCATCTTGCTGCCTTCGAGCGCGGTCACCATCGAGCCGGCCTCACCAGGCGTGTTGAGCAGGATCGAGGTGGTCGAGCCGCCGTACATCGCGCCGTAATAGATGCCGGCAAAGAAGATCATCGAGGCCGTCGCCTCGACCTTCACGGTGATCGGCAGCAGCATGGCCACCGCCACCGCCGGGCCGATGCCGGGCAGCACGCCGACCGCCGTACCAATGACGCAGCCGACAAAGGCCCACATCAAATTGATGGGCGTGGCCGCCGTGGCAAAGCCTTGCAGCAGCAGGTTCCAGGTTTCCATCAGAGCCACCCCGTTTCGGTCAGACCCGGCAGGCGGATGTCGAGCAGCTTGGTGAACATCCAGTACACCGGCGCGGACACCACGCAGCCAATGGCAAAGTCCTTGAACCAGGTACCAACGCGGCGGTCGGCCCGGCCCTCAGCGCTCTTGAAGCCGCGCGCCGCGAGCATGAAGCACAGCGCGCAGGCCAGGATGAAGCCGGCGTGCGTGATCAGCGCAGCGTCCAGCAGCAGCCCGGCCGAGACCCAGGCAAAGCCGCTCCAGTGGCCGTGCTCGGCGCCCGAGCCGGGCTCCAGGTGGCGAAAGCCGCCCGTGCGGGCCTCCAGCACACACAGAACGCCGCACAGCAGCAGCGCAGCACTTACCACCCAGGGCAGAAAATTCGGCCCCACTCCGCCGTAGCCAGCCGCCGAGGAGATGCCCACGGCGCCGGCGCCCAGACCGAGCGCAAGCAGCACCGTGCCCGCGCCCACCAGGGTCTGCAGGCGCACCGAGCGCGAGGAATGTGCGTCCATGGCGGCTCCGGCCTCAGACCATGCCCGACTTGACCATGGTGGCGCGCAGGCTGGCGAACTCCTGGTCCACGAACGCGGCGAAGGCGTCGCCCGCCAGCCAGGCCGGCGTCCAGTTGTTCTTCTCGAGTGCCGCTTGCCAGCTGGCGTGTTTGGTGGCCTTGGCCAGCGCCGCCACCAATGCGTCGCGCTCGGCCTTGCTGATACCGCCCGCGCCATAGACGCCGCGCCAGTTGCCGATTTCCACGTTGATGCCCTGCTCCTTGAGCGTGGCCACCGGGATACCCTTGATGCGCTCGCCGGAAGTGACGCCGATGGCGCGCATCTTGCCCGCGTTGATGTACTCGGCGAATTCGCTGTAGCCACTGCCGCCGATGCTGACGTTGCCGCCCAGAATGGCCGCCGTGGCCTCGCCGCCCCCACGGAAGGCCACGTAGTTGATTTTTGCCGGGTCCACGCCGACTTCGCGCGCGATCATCGCTGCGGCGATGTGTTCGGTCGAGCCGCGCGAGCCGCCGCCCCACTTCACGCTGCCGGGGTCTTTCTTGAGCTGCGCAACCACGTCGGCCATGGTCTTGAAGGGCGAGTTCGCGGGCAGCACGAAGACGTTGTATTCGCTTGTCAGCCGGGCCAGCGGCGTTACCTGGTCCAGCCCCACCGGCGGCTTGCCGGTGATGATGCCGCCGAGCATGACCGCGCCCATCACCAAGAGCGCATTCGGGTCGCCCTTGCTGGCGCTGGCGAACTGCGCCAGGCCGATGGCGCCGGCCGCGCCACCCTTGTTGTCGTACACCACCGACGAGGCGGCGCCCGAATCCTGCAGCGCCTTGCCCAGCGCGCGCCCGGTCGAATCCCAGCCGCCGCCGGGGTTGGCCGGAATCATGATCTTCATGCCACTGGCGGCCTGGCCGGTCAGCGGCAGCGCCCCGGCTGCAGCCAGCGCGGCAAGGGATTTGAGAAATTGGTCACGGCGCATGGTGTCTCCTGCGGGTCGGGTTGTGGATGAAGGCTCCGGCGCCCATGGTGCGCGCCCAGGCTGTCAATTGGCTGTCCGCCAGCCCAGGGAAAACACCCATAAGCGCGCTGCCCCGGCGGCGCATAAGGTGCAGGCATGCGACTGCTTCTGGTGGAAGACGACCCGGTGATGAGCACCACGCTGGCGCGCGCGCTCGAGCGGCGCGGCCTGCGCGTGGCCGCAGTCGGCGACGGCCTGGCCGCCCTGGCGCACTGGCAGCGCCACCCGCCCGACGCGGTGCTGCTCGACCTCTCCTTGCCGGGCCTGGACGGCCTGCAGGTGCTGACGCAGGCGCGCGCCGCCGGCCTGCGCCAGCCGGTGCTCATCCTGACCGCGCGCGGCACCGTGGGCGACCGGGTGTTGGGCCTCAACACGGGCGCCGACGACTACCTGCCCAAGCCCTTCGACCTGGACGAGCTCGAAGCGCGGGTGCGCGCCATGGTGCGCCGAGCGGCACCAGAAAATCAGGTCAAATCTGCCTCCATCGCAATATCAGTGGGCAGTATCAGCTATGAACCTGATAGCGGAGGGATCGGCCTGCGCGGCCAGCCCATGGAGCTGACCCCACGCGAGGCGGCGCTGCTGCGCGCGCTGCTGGCCCGGCCCGGCCACGCCGTCGCCAAGGAGCGGCTCTACGCGCTGGTTTTCCCCGGCGAGCTGGACGTGCAGCCCGAGGCCATCGAGGTGGTGGCCTACCGGCTGCGCAAGAAGCTCGCGGGCACCGGCGCCGGCCTCATGACGCTGCGCGGCCTGGGCTACCTGCTGCGCGAGGAGACGCCTGCATGACGCGGCGCTGGCGCACGCTGTCGCTGCGCGGGCAACTGCTGGCGGGCATCCTGCTGCCGGTGGTGCTGTTCGTGGCCTTCAACACGCTCAGCCTGTACCGCCAGACGCTTTCCTCGCTGCACACCGCCTACGACCGCACCCTGCTCGCCTCGGCCAAGAGCATCAGCGAGCAGCTCGACGTGACGGGCTACGACGAGGCGGCGCGGCTGCGCGCCACCGTGCCCTACTCGGCGCTCGAAGCCTTCGAGGCCGACAACCAGAGCCGCATGTTCTACCGCGTCTCCAGTCTGGACGGCGCACTGGTCTCGGGCTTTGCCGACCTGCCGGTGTGGCGCGGCAGCATTCCGGCCAAGCCGCCGTATGCGGCGCTGGTCGATTTCTACGACCTGCAGTTTCGCGGCCAGCCGGTGCGCGTGGCTGTGCTGCTGCAGCCGGTGGCGAGCGAGCGTGGGCGCGGCATGGCCGTCATCCAGGTGGCCGAAACGCTGGAGCTGCGCCAGGCGCAGGCGCTGCTCATCTTGCGCAGCACGCTGTTGCGCCAGGGCGTGCTGATTGTGGTGATTGCGCTGACCGTCTGGGCCGTGGTGCAGCGCGCCACGCGCCCGGTGCGCCAGCTGAGCCAGACCTTGCGCACACGGGCCGAGGGCGACCTCACCCCCATTGCCACCGCCGCCGCGCCGCGCGAGCTGCAGTCGCTGGTGGACGACACCAACCAGGTGCTGCGCCGCCTGCGCCACCTGCTGCTGCACCAGAAGCGCTTTGTCCGCGACGCCGCGCACCAGCTGCGCACGCCGCTGGCGGTGCTCAAGACCCAGGTGCAATCGGCGCGGCGCGGCGACTTGCCGCCCGCGCAGGCGCTGGGCGAAATCGAGACCACGGTGGACCGCGCCACGCAGCTTGCCAACCAGATGCTGGCGCTGGCCAAGGTCGAGCAGCTACGCCAGCAAAGCGCGCCCGAGCCGGCAGCGCTAGACGAACTGCTGCGCGACGTGGCGCTGGAGCTATCGCCGCTGATTGCCCAGCACGACATCGATTTCAGCATTGCCACCGAACCCGCCCCGGTGCGCGCCGACACCTGGATGCTGCGCGAGCTGGCGCGCAACCTGCTGCACAACGCCATTGCCCACGCGGGCGCCGGGCGCAGCCTGTCGGTGGTGCTGGCGCGCGAGGGACCGCAGGCGGTGCTGCGCATCAGCGACCGGGGGCCGGGCATCAGCGAAGCACTGGCGGTGCGCCTCTACGAGCCTTTCTCCAGCGGCAAGCTGCATGCGGGCTCGGGCCTGGGCCTGGCGATTTGCCAGGACATCGTGCAGGCGCTGGGCGGCAGCATCGTACTGTGCAACCGCCTGGAGGACGGCCACACGGCAGGGCTGGACGCGGTGGTGCGCCTGCCGGCGGCCAGCGCCTGATCGCGGCAAAATGCCGCCCATGACCACCCCCGCCGACACCGCCCGCATCGACAAATGGCTGTGGTGCGCGCGCTTTTTCAAGACACGCAGCCTCGCCGCCGAGGAAATCGCCAAAGGGCGCGTACGCGTCAATGGTGCCGTGACCAAAGCTTCGCGCGAACTGCGGCCCGGTGACACGGTGGACTTGCGCCAGGGCCAGGTGCCGCGCACCGTCGTGGTACGCGGCGTAAGTCATGCGCGCGGGCCCGCCCCGGTGGCGCAGTTGCTGTACGAAGAAACCCCCGAGAGCCTGGCCTCGCGCGCAGCGGCGGCCGAGCGCCAGCGCCTGGCACCGGAGCCCGCTGCGGCACTGCACGAAGGGCGCCCCACCAAGCGCGACCGCCGAGACATTGACAAGGCGCGCGACTGGGGCAGCCGCTGGAGCGCATCGCTTGACGAATAAGCGGCCACCGCGGCAAAAAGCCTAGGGATGTCCTGCATAACCCTCGCGAGGCGGTGATAGTGCGGATCGGAATGGACTACAAGGCGTCTTTTTGCAGCCAATAGCCCAGCTATTGGCAAAGAAAGCAACGCAGTAGACCGCCCGAGGCCGCGCTATCACAGACCGCAGGGAGTTATGCAGGCCATCCCTAGCGGTTTATAGTGGGCTTGGGTAAGGCACTCCCCGCGCAACCCGTCGAAGGAAAGAGAAACGATGTTCCCTGAATACCGCGACCTGATCACCCGACTCAAAAACACCGACCACCACTTCACGCGCCTGTTCGACAAGCACAACCACCTGGACGAGAAGATTGCGCAGTTGGTGGCCGAAACCGGCCCTTCGGCCGATCTGGAAATTGAAGTGCTCAAGAAGCAGAAGCTGCAACTCAAAGACGAGCTTTACGCCTTGCTCAAATCCAAGGCCGAGGCCAACTGACAAGCCCGGGTCCGGCTTTGAAGCCGCCGGGCCCTTTTTCTCTCAGCGGTAGCTGCTGAACACGCGGGTGCCGCCATCGCGTGCCACCAGCAGCACGTCGTACGGGTCGCGCCGGCCGGCGTAGACCGCGCCATCCATGCCCGGCGAACCCACTGGCATGCCAGGTACGGCCAGACCCAGTGCCTTGGGTTTTTGCGCCAGCAGCTTGCGCACATCGCCCGCAGGCACATGGCCTTCAAGAAGATAGCCGCCGACCAGTGCCGTGTGGCACGAGCCAAGCTTTTGCGGCAGGCCCAGCCGGGTTCGCACGACGCTGTTGCCGCTGTCGTGCACGGTGACGGCAAAGCCGTTGTCCTGCATGTGGGCGACCCAATCCTTGCAGCAGCCGCAGCTCGGGTCTTTCCAGACCTCGACGGCCAAGGGGCCGGTGGCGGCACGTGCCAGTCGCGGGGCCACGGTAGCCGCACCGATCAGGCCAAAGGCAACCAGCAGGTGCCGGCGCGGCATCTGCTTCGACGCTGCAGGAAAAGGTTTGGCAGCCGAAGGCAGGGGGACAGAAACGGCTGAAAAAATCTGGGACATGAATATTCCTTGAATGCTGAAGTCTGGGCGAGAAACCGTGCTGCGGCACGCGGATCCGGAAAGGGAGCCATCGGCTCAGCCGACGCGGCGCGCAATGGGCGGTTTGAGGGCCGTCGCAACGGGCGCACTGGCAAAAGCCCCATTGGCCTGTACAGCGGGCAATTGAGCACCCGAGCGGGCGGGCACCGTCTCGACCGACAAAGGCGGCGCTACCGCGTGGCAGAGCACGCAGTCCGCGCACGTATCGCAAGCAAGGGAGACCGCAGCGCCGTGAGCGCAGTGCGTGGCTACAGGGGCGGCAGCCGTTGGCTCGCAACGCGCAGCGGCCGCCAGCGCCACATCAGCGCCCAGCAGCATGCGCAGTGCCAGCAGAGATACGGCAAGACAAGCGAGAAAACGGCGCATGCCTGCATGGAGCACGCCAGCCGCAAAGAGGTTCCCCACTGCGCCCGCCAATGCAGTCTTTTTCATAGCTTTCAAGGCAATATGCATAAGCGCTAGAGGCATTTTTTACTGATATTTTTCAGTGCACTTCCTTGCCATGGCGCCGTACAGGTTCCGCGCGCAGCATGCGCAGGCCATTGGCCACCACCAGCAAGCTGGCGCCCATGTCGGCGAACACCGCCATCCACATCGTGGCCTGCCCGGCCAGCGCCAGCGCCAGAAACACCAGCTTGATGCCCAGTGCCAGCACGATGTTCTGCACCAGCACCTGGTGTGTGCGGCGCGAGAGGCGCACCGTCTCGGCCACACGGCGCAGGTCGTCGTTCATGATGACCACGTCGGCGGTTTCCATGGCCACTTCGGTGCCGGCGGCGCCCATGGCAAAACCGATGTCGGCCTGCGCCAGAGCGGGCGCGTCGTTGATGCCATCGCCCGCCATGGCCGTCATGCCGTGCAGTTTTTGCAGCGCGGCGATGGCGCCGAGCTTGTGCTCGGGCAGCAGGTCGGCCTGTACCTCGTCGATGCCAGCCGCGCGGGCAGCGGCTTGCGCCGCGGCGCCATGGTCGCCAGTGAGCATGATGGGCGTGATGCCCAGGGCGCGCAGCTCGGCCACCGCTTCGATGGCCTGCGGACGCAGGGTGTCGGCCACGGCAAACAGCGAGCGCACCGCACCGCGTTCGGCCAGGAAGGTGACGCTGCGGCCCTGCGCCTCGTGCTCGGCGGCAGCGGCCTCAACCGTCTCGGTCCACAGGCCCAGCTCACGCATCCAGCGCCGGTTGCCCAGGGTCCAGCGCTCGCCGCCCACCCAGCCCTCCACGCCGCGCCCAGCGTGGGCGGTGAAATCGCTCACCTCCGGCAAGGCGCCTTGTTGCGGTCCCAGTCCGAGCGCAATCGCCTGCGACACCGGGTGGTCCGAGCGGCTGGCCAGCGCCAGGGCCACGTCGTGCGCGGCGTCGCTGCCAAAAGCGCTCTGCCCCACCAGCACCGGGCGGCCGGTGGTGATGGTGCCGGTCTTGTCAAAGGCCACGGCGCGAATGCCGCGCGCCTGCTCCAGCCAGGCCCCGCCCTTGATCAAAATGCCGCGCCGCGCGGCGGCGGCCAGGCCACTGGCCACGGTGACTGGGGTCGAGAGCACCAGCGCGCAGGGGCAGGCGATCACCAGCAAGACCAGCGCGCGGTAGATGGCGTCCAGCCAGGCCCAGCCGAGCAGCAGCGGCGCGCCGACGGCCACCAGCACAGCAATGGCAAACACTGCCGGCGTATACACGGCAGCAAAACGGTCCACCAGGCGCTGCGTGGGCGCGCGCGTGGCCTGCGCATCCTCCACTGCGCGGATGATGCGGTCGAGCGTGGTGTGGCCCGACGCGGCCGTCACGCGCATTTCCAGCTCGGCGTGGGCGTTGAGGGTGCCGGCAAACAGCGCGTCGCCCAAAGCTTTGTCCACGGCCAGGCTTTCACCCGTCACGCTCGATTCGTCCACGGCGCTGGCGCCGCGCGTCACGCTGCCATCCAGCGGCACCCGGCCACCAGGGCGGATGCGCACCGTGTCGCCCAGCGCCACGTCGGCAGCGGGCACGCTGCGCCACTGGCCGTCTGCGCTTTGAACTTCGGCCTGGTCCGGGCTAAGCGCCAGCAAGGCACCGATGGCATGGCGTGCCCGCCCCACCGCGCCCTCTTCGATGCGCTCGGCCAATGCGTACAGCGCCATCACCATGGCCGCCTCAGGCCACTGGCCGATGGCAAAGGCGCCGGTCACCGCCACCGCCATGAGCGCGCTGATGCCCAACTGCCCCCGCATCAACGAGCGGACGCCGCTTTGGTAGACGCCCAGGCCCGCCAGCAGGATGGCCACCGCGGCCAGCAACATGCCACCTGTATGCCAAGGCCAGGTATCCGGCCCCAGCAAGTGCAGCAGCTCTGCCCCGGTCGCCGCAAGCAGCCCGGCGCCAATGCGCGCCCAGCCCGGAAGCGCACTGTGGTCGTGGCCGTCGCCATCCCCGTGTTTGTGATCGTGCTCGTGATCATGGTCTGCGTGCGCACCAACGGATGCATCGCCCTCGCCTGAACACTTGGCGCTGCGGCGCGCCGGGTCTGCGGTCGATGCGCATCCACCATCCTCCGTGGGGCAGCAGGAAAGCGAAATGCGCGGGCCGGCAGGGCGTGCGGTGGTGGGCTCGACTGGCATGAAATCCTTGCAATCAACGCGGTTGAAGGCCGCAATGGCACCATTGGAATCCTTGAAGCCACTTGAAGGTCAAGCCATGCCCTTGCAGGACACCGCCGCGTGGCGGATTGGCGAGGCCGCGCGCCGCTCCGGCGTGTCGGCCGCCAACATCCGCTTTTACGAGAAGGAAAAGCTGCTGCCGCCCGGCGCGCGCGCGGACAACCGCTACCGCCTTTACAGCGCCGCCGACGTGCACCGCCTGCGCTTCATTCGCCTGTGCCGCGCCATGGACATGTCGCTGGGCGAAGTGCGCACGCTGGTGGCGCTCAACGCCCAGCCGCCCACCGACACGCATGCGGCCTGCCACACGCTGGACGAGCACCTGGCCCACGTGCGCGCCCGCCGCAAGGAACTGCAGGCGCTGGAGCAAGACCTGCGCGCACTGCGCAGCCGCTGCGACGGCACCGACGACGCGCACTGCCATGTGCTGGATGCGCTGCACGCGCAAGCCGACGCGCAGCCCAATGCAGCACCCGACGCAGGGCCGGCAGGAGCGTCGCCGAAGCGGCATGTATAGGCGCAACGCATGGGGGGCATGGAGCTTTAAGCGCCCGCGCCGGCCCAACGCAGCAGCCTGCAAGGCCATCTGTCCAAAATCAAAGACACTTGTGCATCAGTGCACGCAGCCCCTCCTTCATGACACCTCTCTCCCGCCGCCAGCTCATCGGCCTTGTTCTGCTCACCCTGATGTGGGGCCTGAACTGGCCGGTGATGAAGCTCGCGCTGCGCGAGATCAGTCCGCTCTATTTTCGGGGGCTGACCATGGGAGTCGGCGCGCTGATGCTGGCGGGGTATTTCGGTAGGCAAGGCATTCGCCTGCTTCCCAGGGAGCGTTCGGAATGGCGGACCGTAGTGGTGTTGGGGCTGCCCAACATCCTGGGCTGGCATGCGTTGTCCATCATCGGCGTAGCGCACCTGCCGGCCGGGCGCGCCGCCATCCTCGGGTTCACCATGCCCGTGTGGACCGTACTGCTGGGCGTACTGCTGTACCGCGACAAGCTGACCCCGCGCCTGGTACTCGCCGTCGTGGCGGTGCTCACGGGCATTGCGCTTTTGCTCTGGAACGAGTGGGCACACCTGGCGGGCCGACCGGTGGGCATTGCCTGGATGCAGGGGGCGGCGCTCTGCTGGGCGCTGGGCACGATCTGGATGCGCCGCGCGCACCTGACCCTGCCCGCCGAGACGCTGGTGGTGTGGATGATGGTTTTGTCGGCAGCGGTGATCATGCTGCTCGCGGTGACACTGGAGCCGCCCCAGCACTCGCATTTCAGCACAGCGGTATGGGTGAGTCTGGTGTGGAGCGTGCTGATCAACTATGGCGCGGCGCAGGTGATCTGGTTTGCGCTGGCGCGGGAGCTGCCGGCGGCCACCAGTGCCATGAGCGTGATGGCGGTGCCTCTCATCGGCACCTTGAGCGCACCGCTCATCGTCGGCGAATGGCCCCATTGGCAGGACATGGCGGCGATGGTGTGCGTGGTGGTGGCGATTGGCGCCGTGTTGCTGCGGCGGCCGAAGCAAGCCACAAACGAAAAAACCCTAAGTGAATCCATCACTTAGGGTTCTTATCTGGCGGAAACGGAGGGATTCGAACCCTCGATGAGGCTCTACACCCCATACTCCCTTAGCAGGGGAGCACCTTCGGCCACTCGGTCACGTTTCCAATCCCTCCATTATGCCCGAAGACAGGGCGCCTTCAGGCAAGCAGCGGGGTGGTATCAGGCGTTTTCCTGATCCAGGCCGAAGGCGGTGTGTAGGGCGCGCACGGCAAGTTCCAGGTACTTTTCGTCGATCACGACGGAGGTTTTGATCTCGGAGGTGGAGATCATCTGGATGTTGATGCCTTCTTCGCTCAGCACGCGGAACATTTTGCTGGCCACACCGACGTGGCTGCGCATGCCGATGCCGACGATGCTGACCTTGCAGATATTGGGGTCGCCCACCACTTCCTGCGCGCCCATGGCGGGGGCTACCGATTCGCGCAGCAGGTCAAGGGTGCGCTGGTAGTCGGTCTGAGCTACGGTGAAGCTGAAGTCCGCCTTCCCGTCCTTGCTGATGTTCTGGATGATGACGTCCACCTCGATGTTGGCGTCGGCCACCGGGCCCAGGATGCGGTAGGCAATGCCGGGCGTGTCGGGCACGCCGAGCACCGAGACCTTGGCTTCGCCGCGGTTGAACGCAATGCCTGATACGACGGCTTGTTCCATTTTTTCGTCTTCCTCAAAAGTGATCAATGTGCCCGACTGCATTTCTTCGGCCAGGTCGATGTCCCAGGGGGTAAAGCTCGAAAGCACCCGCATGGGCACTTTGTACTTGCCGGCAAACTCCACCGAGCGGATCTGCAGCACCTTGCTGCCCAGGCTGGCCATTTCCAGCATTTCCTCGAAGCTCACCGTACCGAGGCGGCGTGCAGCCGGGACGACGCGCGGGTCGGTGGTGTAGACGCCATCGACATCGGTGTAGATCAGGCATTCGGCCGCCCCCATCGCCGCAGCAATGGCCACAGCCGAGGTGTCGGAGCCGCCGCGCCCCAGGGTGGTGATGTTGCCCAGTTCGTCGATGCCCTGAAAGCCGGTGACGATGACCACGCGGCCTGCATCCAGGTCGCCCCGCACGCGCTGGTCGTCAATCGATTCGATGCGCGCCTTGGTGTGGCTGCTGTCGGTGCGCACCGGCACTTGCCAGCCGGCGTAGCTGACCGAGGGCATGCCCTCGGCCTGCAGCGCAATGGCCAGCAGGGCCGATGAAGCCTGCTCGCCGGTGGCGGCCAACATGTCGAGTTCGCGGTGGTATTCGCTCGTTGCGCGCGCCGGCGCCAGCTCGGCCGCCAGGCCCAGCAGGCGGTTGGTCTCGCCGCTCATGGCGCTGGGCACCACCACGATCTGGTGGCCGGCGCGCGCCCATTTGGCGACGCGCCGCGCCACGTTGCGAATGCGCTCGGGCGAGCCCATGGAGGTGCCGCCGTATTTGTGAACGATCAAGGGCATGAAAATAGGTGCGACGGGAACCGGGGTCTGCGGCGCAGGTTGCAAGGCGTTTTGGGGCGCCGCCGGTGCCTTGTGCTTTAAGGAGCCAAAACCGGGGGATTGTACCAATGGAGCCGATCGTTGCTGCGCCGCACAAAACCCGCACCCACCTTGATTTCTATTCGGTGCCCGCGGGTGGTGCAGGCGGCAATCTGCCGCTGCAGTTCGTGCAGCTGCGCGGCGCTTGGGGCGCAACGGTGCTCACTTTGCAACCAATGGCGTAGCACGTTGGCCTGGCGGCCCACACTGAGTTGCTGCAGCGCGCGAATCTGCGGTGGCGTGCCCACGGCTGACAGATCGCCCTGCGCCACTTCAAGCAGCAGCAGCTGCGCCTGCGCAGCGTGCGCGCTGCTGCGGGCAAAGGTATCGCGAAAAGCCGGGAACTGCGCCTCCAGCACCGGCATGAGTTGCGCCCGGATGCGGTTGCGCGTAAAGCGCAGGTCACCGTTGCTCGGGTCTTCCACCCAGGGCTCGGGGCGCGCGCGCAGCCAGTCGCGCACTGCCCGGCCTGGCACACGCAGCAGCGGCCGGTACCAGTCGAGGCCGGCGCGCTGCCAATGGCCGGGCATGGCGGCCAGGCCCGGCAGCCCTGCGCCGCGCGAGAGCGCCAGCAGCAGCGTTTCCACCTGGTCGTCTGCATGCTGCGCGATCGCTATTGATTGAATAGCAATTAACCCAATACCATCAAGCGCTAGAGCCTCAAAAGCCTTGTAACGCGCGCTGCGTGCGGCCTCTTCCGGGCTTTGGCCCGGCGCCGCACCTGCGGCCACCTGCTGCACTGCCAGCGGCACATTCAGGCGCTGGCACAGCGCTTTGCAATGCGCCTCGAAATCCCCCGCCGCCTGCTGCAAACCGTGGTTGACGTGAATGGCACAGACCTCGCCCGGCCAGCGCTCGGCGCAGGCGATCAGCAGGGCCGAAGAATCGGCCCCACCGCTCAGAGCGACGGCCAGTGGCAGCTCGGGCCGAAAGGCCGCCATGGCCTGTTCAAAGGAATGCGTCATCGGCCTGCCCATGCTGCGAGCGCATGGTTGGAACCCAGTTCAGCGGCTGTCGGCCTTGGTGTCGGTAAAGCGCCCGTAGCTTTGCAGCCGCCCGTAGCGGCGCTCGATCAGTTCCTTGACTTTGAGGTCGGCCACCTGGCGGAAGGCGTCGCCCAGCGCGCGCTTGAGGAAGGCCGACATCTGCTTGGGATCGCGGTGCGCTCCCCCGACGGGTTCGTTGACGATCTTGTCCACCAGACCCAAGGCCTTGAGGCGGTGCGCGGTGATGCCCAGCGCCTCGGCGGCGTCCTGGGCCTTGTCGCTGGTTTTCCAGAGAATGGACGCGCAGCCCTCGGGGCTGATCACCGAATAGATCGAGTACTGCAGCATCAGCAATTGATCGCAAACGCTGAGCGCCAGCGCGCCCCCCGAGCCACCCTCGCCGATAATGGTGGTGATGATGGGCACTTCAAGCTGTGCCATCTCATAGATATTGCGGCCAATGGCTTCCGATTGGCCCCGCTCTTCGGCGTCAATGCCCGGAAAAGCGCCGGGCGTATCGACAAAGGTGAACACCGGCAGGCCGAACTTCTCCGCGGTTTTCATCAGGCGCAGCGCCTTGCGGTAGCCCTCGGGGCGCGTCATGCCGAAGTTGCGCAGCGCGCGCTCTTTGGTGTCGCGCCCTTTCTGGTGACCTACCACCATGCAGGCGTGGCCATTGAACCGCGCCAACCCGCCCACGATGGACTTGTCGTCGGCAAAGTGCCGGTCGCCGTGCATTTCGACAAAATCGGTGAACAAATCACGCACGTAGTCGAGCGTGTACGGCCGCTCGGAGTGCCGCGCAATCTTGGTGATCTGCCAGGGCGTCAGATTCGAGTAGATGTCTTTGGTGAGCTGCTGGCTCTTTTTGCTCAGCTGGTCGATTTCTTCCGAGATATCGACCGCACTCTCGGTCTGCACGTAGCGCAGCTCTTCGATCTTGGTTTCGAGTTCGGCAATCGGGCTCTCGAAATCCAGAAATGTTTTTTTCGCCATGTTTTGTTCCTTGCGCGCGGGGCGCGTGTCTGCGGGCAGCCGCTCAGTAAGCGACCGGCAGGGGGTCCAGCGAGCGCCAAATATACCAAGTGGCCACGCTGCACCAGGGCTTCCAGGCCTGGGCCACTTCGCGCGCATCGCTGCGGCTGACCGGGTCGCCCGAAAAGTAGTTGCGGCTGATGCCGTTGAGCAGGCCGACATCATCAAGCGGCAGCACGTTGGGCCGCATGAGATGAAAGATGAGGAACATCTCGGCCGTCCAGCGGCCAATGCCGCGCACCGCCACCAGCTCGGCAATGATGGCTTCATCGTCCATGGCCTGCCAGGCATCGACATGCAGCTTGTTGCCGTCAAAGTGAAGCGCCAAGTCCACCAAATACTCGACCTTGCGCGCCGACAGGCCGGCAGCGCGCATGTCGTCGATTTTCAGGTGCAGCACGTCGGCTGGCGTGAGCGTGGGCGCCAGCAGCGCAAAGCGGTCCCACACGGTCTGCGCCGCCTTCACCGAAATCTGCTGACCGACGATGCTGCGCGCCAGTGTGACAAAGGCGTCGCCGCGCGTCTGCAGGCTGGTCTCGCCGAACTGCGGAATCAGGCGCTTCATCACCCGATCCTTCTTCATCAAATGCGTGCGTGCCTGGGGCCAATAGTCGGGCGTTGCCAGGTCGAGTGTTGTCGTTACCGCTATTACTTTAGAAGCACTCACCGCTTGTCCTTATTGCGCTGGGTGCCAATTTGACCCATATTTTTTCTCATCAGGCAGCTTCCCAGGTGGTGCCGGTGGCGCTGTCCTTGAGGACGATGCCCTGGGCCAGCAAGGCGGCGCGGATGCGGTCGGCTTCGGTGTAGTTCTTGTTGGCCTTGGCGGCGGCGCGCGCTGCGATCTGTTCCTGGATTTGTGGTTCAGACAAGGCGTTGCTTGCTGTGGGTTTCCCGGCAGCAAATACCGAGGCACCTTCAACTTGAACAATGCGCCCCTGCAAGAAGTCCGACGGCTTACCCTGCAGCAGCCCCAAGCAGCCGCCCAACGCCTTGAGCAGGCCGGCTGCCTGTGGCGAGCGCCTGCGATTCACGTCACCGGCCAGATCGAAGAGCACCGCGACAGCCTCGGGCGTACCGAAATCCTCGTCCATCGCTGCCTTGAAACGCGCAGCATGTGGATCTGCCCAGTCAATCCCGCCTCCATCTTCAGGCGGCACTGCATCGAGCGCTGTGTACAAACGCTTGAGCGCCTGGTGGGCGTCGTTCAAATGAACGTCGCTGTAGTTGAGCGCGCTGCGGTAGTGGCTACGCACCAGGAAGAATCGCAGGGTTTCGGGCCGGTAATCGTGCTTTTCCAGCACATCGCGAATGGTGAAGAAGTTGCCCAGGCTCTTGGACATCTTCTCATTGTCCACGCGCACAAAGCCGTTGTGCATCCAGAAGCGCGCCAGCGGCTTCCCGTGAGCGCCTTCGCTCTGGGCGATCTCGTTCTCGTGGTGCGGAAACTGCAGGTCGGCGCCGCCGCCGTGGATGTCGAAGGTCTCGCCCAGGGTCGCGCAGCTCATGGCCGAGCATTCGATGTGCCAGCCGGGGCGCCCGGTGCCATAGGCCCCGTCGAACCTGGCCTCTGGCGGCTCGTCCGCCTTGGCAGCCTTCCAGAGCACGAAGTCCAGCGGATCGTTCTTTCCATCACCCACCGCTACACGTTCTCCGGCGCGCAGCTCGTCCAGCGACTTGCCCGAGAGCTTGCCATAGCCGGGGAACTTGCGCACTGCGTAGTTCACGTCGCCGCTCTCGGCCCGGTAGGCCAGGCCCTTGCCTTCGAGCGTACCGATGAGCGAAAGCATCTGCGGCACGTATTCGGTCGCGCGCGGCTCGACATCGGGCGGCTCAATGCCGAGCTTGGCGATGTCAGCGTGCATCGCCGCGATCATCTCGTCGGTCAACGCGCGGATCGTGATACCGCGATCCAGTGCACGGCGGATGATCTTGTCGTCGATGTCGGTGATGTTGCGCACGTAGGTGACGCGGTAGCCGCTGGCGCGCAGCCAGCGCTGCACCACGTCAAACGCCATCATCATGCGGGCATGGCCGATGTGGCACAGGTCGTAGATGGTCATGCCGCAGACGTACATGCGCACATGGCCAGGTTCGATCGGGGAAAACTCTTCCAGGGCACGCGAGAGCGTGTTGTAGATGCGCAGACTCATGGGGATGGCGGTACGAAACAGGCGGGCAGAAGAGGGGCGAAGCATCGGGCGGGCGATGCGGACCCTGCGGGGCACATGCACGCAAGCACCGCGCCCGGAGTGACCCAAAGGCCACTTTGGCGGCGGTGTGCCGCTCTCTGGCAGCGTACCGTCATGACCACCCTCTCAGCTACAATCCGCCGCAGTATAAGCGCCTGCCCGGCCTCCCGCTGATCACTTCACGGACCTTCATGACATCCTCCCGCCGCACCCTCACCCCCCTTGTGCGTCTCGCGCGTCTCGTGGCTTTTTCTGCGCTGCTGGGCGCAGCGGCCGTGCATGCGGCGGACTATTCTGACATCACCGTTTTGCTCAAGAGCGGCAAGGCAGCCGATGCGCTGGCGAAGGCCGACCAGCGGCTTGCAAGCGCGCCCAAAGACCCGCAATTGCGCTTTTTGCGTGGTGTCGCGCAGGCCGATTCGGGCAAGCCCAACGACGCCATCGCCACCTTCACCCAGCTGACGCAGGAATACCCCGAACTGCCCGAGCCCTACAACAATCTGGCGGTGCTGTACGCTGGCCAGAATCAGCTCGACAAAGCGCGCACCGCGCTGGAGATGGCCATCCGCACCAACCCCAGCTACGCCACTGCCCACGAGAACATGGGTGACATCTATGCCAAGTTGGCTGCGCAGGCCTACAACAAGGCGCTGCAGCTGGATGCAACCAACAGCGCCGCACTCAATCCCAAGCTCGCGTTGATTCGTGAGCTGTTTGCACCGGGCCGCGCGCCCGGCGTGCCCACGCGCACCGCAACTGCGCCTGCTGCAGCCGCCGCGACGCGTGCGCCAGCAGCGCCAGCGGCTGCAAGTGCACCGCCCGCCACACCACCTGCCGTCGCGGCTGCGCCTGTCGTGGCCCCAGCGCCCGCTGCCGCACCGAAGCCACCCGTCGCGGCACCTGTGACTCCGGTGGCCGAGGCTGCGCCAGCAGCAGCCCCAGTCCGCGCGCCTGCCGCCGAACCGGTGAGCGCGCCCGCAGCCCATTCCGAAAGTGCTTCGGGGGCGGACACCGCCGCCCAGCAGGACGTGGAATCGGCCGTCAAGGCCTGGGCAGCCGCCTGGTCGGCCCGCGACATGAAGAACTATTTGTCCTCCTACGGCAAACAGTTCGATCCGCCAGGCAGTCAAAGTCGCTCCGCCTGGGAGAAAGAGCGCGAGGCCCGCATCGTGGGCAAGAAGCAAATCAAGGTCACCATCACCGACCTGTCGGTGGACGTCAAAGGCGACAAGGCGACCGCGCGCTTCCACCAGGCGTACAGCGCCGACACGCTGAGTGTGGCCAGTCGCAAGACACTTGAGCTGGCACGCAGCCAGGGTCGCTGGGTCATCGTGCGCGAATCCACTGGCAGCTGATGCAGCAAGGCGTCTTCCTGCGGTGCACTCGCACCGCCGTCCTGCATTGAGCGCGCCAGGCAAACGCCGACCGCGCCCTTGGCCCGGCGCTGGTACCGCCTGGATGGCCACTGCGCTGCTGGTGATCGGTGCACTCACGGCGCTTCCCGGCTGGGCGCGTGAATCGCATCGTGCGGCGCCTAAAAAGACCGTTCACACCCAGCGAGCAGCGGCCAAAGCGCCGCGCGCGAGCTCGCAAAAGCGAACGCATACCGCCCCTGCAGTTCCTGTCGCAGCCGCCTCAACCGCAGCACCTTCAGCCGGTACCGATCAGGCCGAAACCCGGTTGATTCGCGTGTATCGGCTGACGGCCCAAGGCCGCGCCGACGAGGCCTTGGCTCAGGCACAGAGCCTTGCGCGTGATTTTCCGAACTTCCAACTCGCACAACTGGCACTGGGCGATTTGCTGGCTGCGCGCACGCGCCCGTTGACGCAGTTTGGCGACGTGGCGGCGCCCCCGCCCGAAGCAGCAACGGCATTGGCCGAATTGCGCCAGGAGTCGCGCCAGCGCGTGGCTGCCGAGCGCCTGCGCCCAGCAGCGGGCGCCATTCCGGCGGCCTTTATCGAAATCTCCGACCGCACGCGCCATGCCATCGCCGTAGACGCGTCGCGCTCGCGCCTGTATTTGTTTGAAAACGGCAAGCAGGGCTTGCGTCTGGTGGCCGACTACTACGCGTCGGTGGGCAAGCTCGGAACCGAAAAGGAATTCGAGGGCGACCAGCGCACACCGCTGGGCGTCTACTACATCACCAGCCGGCTCGACGCCAAGCAATTGGCCGACCTCTATGGTTCGGGCGCGCTGCCGCTCAACTACCCCAACGCGCTCGACCTGCGCCGAGGCAAGACCGGCAGCGGCATCTGGCTGCACGGCACGCCCAGCGCCCAGTTCTCGCGTGCGCCGCAGGCCACCGATGGCTGTGTGGCCATTGCCAACCCGGATCTGGAGCGCATTCTGAATACGGTTGAGCCGCGCAGCACGCCAGTGGTCATTGCCAGCCAGCTCCATTGGGTGACGCCCCAGGGCGTGGTCGGGGAGCGCCAGGAGTTCAACCAGGTGCTGGACGCCTGGAGCAAGGCCAAATCCGACGGCGACCTACAGCGCCTGCTGGGCTTTTACACCTATGATTTTCAGGGCATGCGCAGTCAGTCGATCACCGAGTGGCGCACCACACTGCAGGAAGACCTGCAGGCGCTGCGCGGCCGAACAGTGGTGCTCAAGGACAAATCCGCTTTGCACTGGCAAGACAGCAGCGAGACCATGGTGGTCACCTTTGCCGAAGTCCCCGCAGGCGCCCGCAGCGGCCCGGTCAAGCGCCAGTACTGGCGCCGCCAGGGCCAGCGCTGGCAGATATTTTTTGAAGGAGTGATAGGATGATTTCAAGAAGAAAGTTGGCTCTAGCGCTTAATGCGCTTGTGCTGACAGCTATGTTTTCCGTAGCGCCTCTGGCCTTGGCCCAAGAGGCTCCCAAAGTCAAGTTGGCCACATCCATGGGCGATATCGTGGTGCAGCTCAACCCGGAAAAGGCGTCCAAGACGGTCGCCAACTTCCTGCAGTACGTGCGCGAGAAGCACTACGACGGCACCATCTTCCACCGCGTGATTGATGGCTTCATGATTCAGGGCGGGGGTTTCACGCCCGACATGGCGCAAAAGCCGATGCACGCCCCCATCCCCCTCGAAGCCTCGAACGGCCTGAAGAACGACAAATACACCATCGCCATGGCACGCACCGGCGCCCCCGATTCGGCCACCGCGCAGTTCTTCATCAACGTGAAGGACAACGCCATGCTGAACGCCCCCCAGCCCGACGGCCACGGCTACGCGGTGTTTGGAAAGGTGGTGGAAGGTGCGGACGTGGTGGACAAGATCAAGGCCGTCGCCACCAGCAACAAGGGCCCGTACCAGAACGTGCCCAACACGCCTGTCACCATCAACTCGGCCACCGTGGTCGAATAAGCGCATTCGCGAAAGGAATTCCCATGAGCAACCCCCAAGTCGAACTCCACATTGCCGGCCACGGCGTCATCACCCTGGAACTTGACCAGGAAAAGGCGCCCAAGTCGGTGGCCAACTTCCTCTCTTACGTCAAGAAGGGCCACTACGACAACACCGTCTTTCACCGCGTGATTCCCGGCTTCATGGTGCAAGGTGGCGGCTTTGAACCCGGCATGACCCAGAAGCCCACCGATGCGACGATCGAGAACGAAGCACAAAACGGCCTGAAAAACGCCAACTACACCGTGGCCATGGCGCGCACCAACGACCCGCACTCGGCCAGCTCGCAGTTCTTCATCAATGTGGCCGACAACAATTTCCTGAACCACACCGCGCCCTCGGCCCAAGGCTGGGGCTACGCCGTATTTGGCAAAGTGGTAGGTGGCACCGATGTGGTCGACAAGATCAAGGCGGTTCCCACAGGTCGCAAGGGTTTCCATGACGACGTGCCCAAGGAAGATGTCGTGATCGAAAAAGCGGTCGCTCTCTGATCTGATTCACGCATCCCGCACGTGAATACGGCCGTGCCCCAGGCGCAGGAGCTTGTCGCTCCTTCGCACTGGCGCACGGTCGATTTCATTTCAGACCTGCACCTGCAGGCCAGCGAACCCGCCACCGTGGCCGCTTGGCAGAACTACCTGCGCACCACGCCGGCCGACGCGCTGTTCATCCTGGGCGATCTGTTCGAGGTCTGGGTGGGCGACGATGCACTGGACGAGCCTGGCAGCTTCGAAGCGCAGGCGTGCGCCCTGCTGCATGCCGCCAGCCAGCGACATGCGCTGTTCTTCATGCACGGCAACCGTGACTTCCTCATCGGCAAGCACTTCGCCCGGTGTACTGGCGCCACGCTGCTGCACGACCCCACTGTTCTGGTCTGGCACGACCAACGCCTGCTGCTGAGCCACGGCGACGCCCTGTGCCTGGATGATGTGGACTACCAGCGCTTTCGCATACAGGCGCGCAGCGCAGGGTGGCAACGGAACTTCCTGGTGCAGCCACTCGCAGAGCGGCGCGCGCAGGCGCGGGCCATGCGCGCGCAGAGCGAAGCGCGCAAGCAGGCCGCTGAAGCCTACGCCGACGTGGACGGCCCGTCCGCACTCGCCTGGTTGCAGGCCGCTGGCGCACACACTCTGGTGCATGGCCACACCCACCGCCCGGCTGAGCATGTGCTTGCGCCCGGCTTCCAGCGCCTGGTGCTCAGCGACTGGGATGCTACCGCCCAACCGCCGCGCCTGGAGCTGCTCCGTCTCTCCATTGCGGGCTCTTCGGTTCCGACGCTGGAACGGCTGCAGGCAATCACCCCGGGCACTTGACCCATTCCGATGAGCGGCAGCCTCCAAGCCGCATCACCAAAGCCGAGTCGCGCCCTTGCGGGGCACAAGCCGCCTCACGCACGCTGCACGGCCACCGATGACCGTTCGGCCATCCAGGCATCCAGGTGCGCCTGCGCCACCGGAGGACTGAACCAGTACCCCTGGAAGGCGCTACAGCCCAGGTCGGCCAGCAAGCCATGTTGTGCGGCCGTTTCAACCCCTTCTGCCATGGCCGGCAGGCCCAGACCACTTGCCAGAGCGATGACGGCACGCGCAATGGCCACATCGCTCTGGTTCGTCAAGATCTCCCGCACAAAGGTTCTGTCGATCTTGAGAAGATGGATCGGCAACTGCTTGAGGTAGGCCAGCGATGAATAACCCGTACCGAAGTCGTCCAGCGCACATCGCACACCCAACTGGTTGAGTGCACGCATCTTGTCAACCGTGCCGGCGACATCTGACACCAGGACGCTTTCCGTCAGCTCCAGTGTCAAGCGATGCGGCTGGACACCGGCACGTTGCAGCGCCTGAGCGACAAGATCCACAAACCGCTCCTCACGAAACTGGTGGGCACTGACATTGATGGCAATCGACACCTGCGCCAGATGCGGCACATCAGCCCAGTCGCGCAGATGCAGACATGCCCGCTCGAGCACCCAGTTGCCCAAGGGAATGATCAAACCCGAATCCTCTGCGATGGGAATGAACTCCATCGGTGGAATCGAACCGCGCGTTGGATGCGCCCAGCGCAACAAGGCCTCAACGCTGACAACGCTTCCGTCCGCCTGCACCTGCGGTTGAAAATGCAGCGCCAACTGGCCATTCTCCTTCTCGACGGCATGGCGCAGGTCGAACTCCAGCGCGGCCCTGGTGACGGCATTGGCGCTCATGGAGGGATCAAAGAAATGCAAGGTATTGCGACCCGCATCCTTGGAGTGGTACATGGCCAGATCGGCCTGCTTGAGCAACTCGTCCACCGAGGCGCTTTGGTCATTGAACAGGGCAATCCCGATGCTGGCGGTACAACGGTGTTCGTTCTCGCCCAACGGGTACGGCTGGCGCAACACTGCCAGAATTTTGTTCCCGATGAGTTCGCTTTGGCTTGCCGCCTGCTCCTTGTCTCCTTGCAGGTTGAGCAGCACCACGACAAACTCATCACCCCCCAATCGGGCCACGGTATCCCCCGCGCGCACCGAATCGCACAGACGGGTCGCCACTGTCTTCAGCAGCAGATCACCCTGGTCATGGCCTCGAATGTCATTGAGGGTTTTGAACTGGTCCAGGTCAATGAAGAACAATGCGCCCCAAGTTCGATTGCGTGCGCAGATATGGAGCGCCTGTTGCAGGCGATCAGTGAGCAAGCGACGGTTGGGCAACTGGGTCAGCGGATCAAAGAAGGCCAGATCGTGGATCAGTGCATCCGACTTCTTGCGCTCTGTAATATCCTGCGATACGCCCTCTGCAAGGAGCGGCAGCCCCTGCGCATCCCTCAGGTCTCGGCCTTGAGCCGCACCCAACGAGACTTGCCGCCTTGCACAATCCGGTGTTCGGAATCAAATACCGCGCCCTGCAGCGCGCCACGCCACTGCGCCTCCACCCTGTCGCGATCCTCGCGGTGCACACTCGCCAGATAGCCGTCGTGCGAGAACGTTGTGCCCAGTGGCAAGTTGAAAATACGACAGGCCTCCACTGAAAAGCGCAACGTGTCGTCGGCAAACGAATAGATCCAGCTGCCAATTTTGGCTACCGCCTGGGCGCGCTGCAATTCCGCTCCACGAGCCTCCAGAGAGATGGAACGCTCGGCCAGATCATCGCGAACACGATTGAGTTCAGCCAATTGCCGCGCATGAAACCGCACCAGGGACACGATCAGCCCGGCCGTCAAAAGGCACACCGCAATCTGGACGCTGGCATGCAATGCGGGATGCGTGGAAGGCGGAACCGGCAGGATTGCGCTCGATTGGGCCCAGGCAAAAACACCCACGGCCAGCGACGACAGCATGACAAAACACAGGGCCGCCCGCACGCTCATCAACCACCCGGCAATGAAAATGACCAACGGATACGCATAGACGACAGGGGTATTTACGCCGCCGTGGTAAATGGCAGTTGCCGTGATGGTCAGCCAAAACCCGACGCCGAGCAGGTTGATCGCAGACTGCACGCGGCCTTCGCGCACCATCAGCCAACTGGCGATCGCCAGGACCACCAGGCCCAATGAAGAAAGCATCCGGTACGTCTGGTCTGGGGCGATCAAAATCACAAGAACCAGAAACACCATGCCGCCCATCGCCAGCGCAATGATGGCCGCCTGCACAAATGCCTGCGCATTGCCCCATCTTTCTGCTGTCGATGCAGGGGCCACCTGTTCGGAGCACCTCCGTCCGAAGAGGCGCGTTCCGAGAAAATTCCGAGTCATACGATCATTCGAGATATCCCGATCCGCAATCTCCGCTACAAAGCAGACACCACCATCACAGCGTGCAGACCGACCCCAGGCAGCGCCTCAATGCTTCAGCGCAGCCCCTGCCGCTCGTTGGTCCCGGCATTAACAATATGCAACACATTATGTGCCCTCGATGGCCGGTGGACATCGAGGAATACGCGAAGAGATCGGCCCTGATTTCCCATCAGGCTTTGAGATGGTAGCCAAGACAGCTGCAAAGCCATTTGGTGCCGACGCAAGTGTTCATGGGTCGGTACCATGGACGGTGAAGAGGCGAAAAAATGCCCGAATTTGCATCACTGCCACCCCACCAGCGCAGAAGGTGCCACCAATGAAGCATGAGGGGTTTAAACCGCACAGACACATCGCAGCTTTCGGGTGCGGGCGCTTCGGCCCTGGGCTTGGAAAGGCTGCGGACGACCCCATGTGCGATGCACTCTGTCCATGGAGGGTGTGTCACCATGCCCCGAACTGCTGACCATGCCCCCCTTTCTTCAGCGGCTCTGGAGCCACGTCCGCACCGTTGTTGCCCCAGTGCCCGACATTTCTGCCGAGCTATGGCTCCAGACCTTGGCGCGCTACCCCTTTCTCGCCGCGCTGCCGCTCGCGCAGCAGGCCAAATTGCGCGCCCTGGCAGCGCAGTTTCTGGACGGCAAGGAATTTCACGGCGCCCACGGCCTGGTGGTCACCGACGCCATGGCCATCGACATTGCCGCGCAGGCCTGCCTGCCCCTGCTGCACTGGGGCGATCCGCAGGAGGCGCTTGCCTGCTACGACGACTTCGTCACCATCGTGGTGCACCCCGGCGAGGCCGTTGCACGGCGCGAAAGCACGGACGCCGCGGGCGTGGTGCACCAATACACCGAGGTTTTGGCCGGAGAAGCCATGGAGCGCGGGCCCGTCATGCTCAGTTGGCGCCACGTGGCCGAAGGGGGGCTGAGCGCAGATCATGGCAGCAACGTGGTGGTGCACGAATTCGTCCACAAGATCGACATGCAAAACGGCCACGCCAACGGTTGCCCACCCTTGCCGCGCGGTCTGCTGGGCACGCGTGGCCCGCGCGCGGCGCTGGCCGCCTGGCAGGCCGCGTGGAAGCCGGCCTATGCCGATTTTCGTGAAGCGGTGGTCAAGGCCGAACGCTTTGGCGCCGAGCGGCCCTGGCTGGACGCCTACGGCGCCACAGCACCGGCAGAGTTTTTTGCCGTGGCCTGCGAGGCCTATTTTGTGAATCGAGAGCGCTTTGCGCTGGAGTTTCCGTCGCTAATGCCGGCACTGGACGGGTTCTTCAAGCGCCCCGTGTGATGCCGGGCCTCCTCTGCAGACTTGGGGAGATCCTCAAGGCTTGGCCTTGGCCACCACACCGGTGGCCACCAGGGCCCGAAGCGCCTTCAGCCGCGCCTTTAACCGGCGCTCATTCACCAGCCCCACGCGCACCATGATTTTTTGCCCACTCGACAAGGCCTGCAACTGCGGGTCGGCAAACTCGTAGCGCACCCAGGGGCGGGCCGAACTCCATTCGCCCTTCACTTCGGTGAGCTGTACGCGCACCGGCGCAGCCGGCTCGGGTGCCGCAAGCAAGTGGTCAATGACCGCCACCACCCGGTCATTGAAGTAGCGCCCGGGGTAGCCAAGCTCTTCGTAGGCCTGCTGGAACAGCGGGTACAGGCGCGCGTACAACGCCACGGCGCGCTGCAAATCCACAGATTCCACCCATTGCACCACCGCGCTGTAGCGTGCTGCGTTGTCGGGCGCGATCTGCTGGCCCTGCGCTTCGCCCTGAACGGTGAAGCGACCGGGAGCGGGCTGCACCGGCCAGATGCCCGCCGGGGCGTGCGCGCGCGCCAGGTTGTCCACCGTGGCGACGGCGCGGCGCACCAGGCCATCGATTTGCAGGAAGCTCGCCACCTGGCGCTGGCCCAGCAGCTCGGTGATCGCCTGCGCAACGTAGTTGTCGGCGGCGGCCAGTGCCGGCAACGCCGCATCGGGCGGGGCCAGTGCATCGATCAGATTTTGCGGGCCCGAGGCAGGCGTGGATGCGGGTGCAGCCACCGGGGCTGCGGTGGGCGGCGCCGCGCTGACGGCAACAGGCTGCGCCCGGTTCTGCCACCACCACCAAACGCCCGCAGCTACCAGCACAAGGATGACCACCGCGGCGGCCATCCCCCAACCATGAGACTCCTGGGGCGGGCGCAAGGTCGTGCGTTCTTGTCCGGGCATGCGAAGGGTCCTTTCTGCAAGGCAGGTAACAAAGGCTGATTGGACCCCGAAAAGCCGCCCAGGTTCGTAACGGCCTGTTCAGTCTTCGCCTACCCCACCGCCTGGCGCGCCGCACGGGCCACATTCTGTGCATCGACGCCAAAGAATTCCCTCAGCGCAGCACGCGTGTCGCTGCGGCCAAAGCCGTCGGTGCCCAAGGTGATGTAACGGCGACCCGCAGGCACCCAAGCGCGCACGCTCTCGGGCACCGCGCGCACATAGTCGGTGGCGGCAATCACCGGGCCGCTGGTTGCCTCCAGTTGCTGCGCAAGCCAGGGCACGCCGGGTTCTGCTTCGCCTGCCAGAGCGCGCCGCTCGCAGGCTTGGCCATTGCGTGCCAGTTCGCTCCAGCTCGTGACGCTCAGCACCGTCACCTCCATGCCCTCTGCGGCCAGCAGCTCGGCCGCCTTGACCACCTCGGTCAGGATTGCGCCGGAGCCCAGGAGCGTGACATTTTTACAGAAAATAGGCCTCTCGCGCTTATCTGGTATGCGCTTCCAGCTATTGAATATATAGCAACCACGCAAAACACCCTCTGCCGCCCCTTCGGGCAAGTCAGGCTGAGCGTAGTTCTCGTTCATCAGCGTGACGTAGTAGAAAACGTCGCGCTGCTCGGTCACCATCTCGCGCATGCCGGCATCGACGATGACGGCCATCTCGCCCGCATAGGCCGGGTCGTAGGCTTTGCAGTTGGGAATGGTGGCCGCCACCACGTGGCTGGTGCCATCCTGGTGCTGCAGACCCTCACCGCCCAGCGTGGTACGGCCCGAGGTGGCGCCCAGCAGGAAGCCGCGTGCGCGCTGGTCGGCAGCGGCCCAGATGGCGTCGCCCACGCGCTGGAAGCCGAACATGGAGTAGTAGATGTAGAACGGCAGCATGGCCAGGCCGTGCACGCTGTAGCTCGTCGCCGCTGCCGTCCAGCTGGCAATCGCTCCGGCCTCGCTGATGCCTTCTTCGAGAATTTGTCCGTCCAGCGCTTCGCGGTAGGCGAGTACCGAGCCGATGTCCTCGGGCGCGTAGCGCTGGCCCACGCTGCTGTAGATGCCAATCTGTTTGAACAGGTTGGCCATGCCAAAGGTGCGCGCCTCGTCGGCCACGATGGGCACGATGCGCGGTCCGAGCGTTGCGTCTTTCAGCAGACCCGTCAGCATGCGCACGAAGGCCATGGTGGTGCTCATCTCTTTGCCAGCGGCCTGCAGCGCGAACTGGGCGTAGCTGGCGATGGGCGGTACGGGCAGTGCCTCGCACACTGTTTCGCGGCGCGGCAGGTAGCCACCGAGCTGCTGGCGGTGGCTGCGCAGGTACTGCATCTCGGCACTGTCCTCGGCGGGCTTGTAGAAGGCCAGACTGGTGGCCTGCTCGTCACTCAAAGGCAGGTTGAAGCGGTTGCGAAATTCAATCAGGTCCCCACCGTCGAGCTTCTTCTGGCTGTGCGTGGTCATCTTGCCCTGGCCGGCCGTACCCATGCCGTAGCCCTTTTTGGTGTGGGCGAGGATGACGGTGGGCTGGCCCTTGTGCGCGGCGGCGGCGGCGTAGGCGGCGTGGATTTTCACCAGGTCGTGCCCACCGCGCTTCAAGCGGTCGATCTGCTCGTCTGTCATGCCCTGGGCCAGCGCGGCCAGCTCGGGGTTCTGCCCAAAGAAGTTGTCGCGGTTGAAGCGCCCGTCCTTGGCGGCAAAAGTTTGCATCTGGCCGTCCACGGTGCCCTCCAGCGCCCGCGCGAGCGCCCCGGTCAGGTCGCGGGCAAACAGGCCGTCCCAATCGCTGCCCCAGACGAGTTTGATGACGTTCCAGCCCGCACCGGCAAACAAACGCTCCAACTCGTCGATGATGCGGCCGTTGCCGCGCACCGGGCCGTCGAGGCGCTGCAGGTTGCAGTTGACCACCCAGACCAGGTTGTCCAGCCCTTCGCGCGAGGCGAGGGTGAGTGCGCTGGTGCTCTCGGGCTCGTCCATTTCGCCGTCGCCAAAAACGCCCCACACGCGCCGCATCGCGGTGCGTCCTTCTGTGTCATTGCGGCCGGAGCAGTCAAGCAGGTTGCGGTGCGTGAGGTAGCGCATGAAGCGCGCGTGGTAGATGCTGCTGATCGGCCCGATGCCCATCGAGCCCGTTGGGAACTGCCAGAAGTCGGGCATCAGCCACGGGTGCGGGTAGCTCGACAGGCCGCGCGCACCTGCGGCCGGTGCCGTCAGCTCCTGGCGAAAGTGCATCAAATCCTGCTCAGAGAGCTTGCCTTCGAGGAAGGCGCGCGCATACACCCCCGGCGCGCTGTGCGGCTGGAAGAACACCAGATCGCCCCGGTGTTGCCCCTCGCCCAGGCCTTCACGGGCACGGAAGCAGTGGTTGAAGCCGCTCTCAAACAAGTCAGCCGCGCTGGCGTAGCTGGCGATGTGGCCGCCCAGCTCGCCATAGGCCTGGTTGGCGCGCACCACCATGGCCAGCGCGTTCCAGCGGATGATGGAGCCCAGCCGCTCTTCGATGGCCAGGTCGCCCGGGAACACGCCCTGCTCCGCGACGCCCACCGTATTCACGTACGGCGTGTTCCAACCCGGCTGCCAGCCCACGCGCTGCGAGCGCGCCAGGCGCGCGAGTTCCTGCAGCATGTGGCGGGCGCGCTCTGGGCCTTGGGTGGCCACCAGAGCCAGAAAGGCATCGCGCCACTCTGCCGTTTCTTCAGGGTCGGCATCAAGAGCGTCGGAGGCTTGCAGCATGGCGTGGGGCGTAAGGGCGTTCATGGCTTGGACTCTAGGCAATTAACGGAAAAATGTGGTGCTGATTGCGCTGCGACACGAAACATGAACGGCACAATACGCTGTAAAAAATTACTTTTAAAGCATATGAAGCTGGACGCCGTCGATTTGCGCATCCTGCACGAGCTGCAGGCCGATGGCTCGCTCTCGAACGTGGAGCTGGCGCGGCGCGTGCACCTCTCGCCTTCGCCCTGTCTGGCGCGCGTCAAGGCACTCGAAACCGCCGGTGTCATCAGCCGCTATGTGGCGCTGGCCAATGCAGCGGCGCTGGGCCTGGGGCTCAACGTCTTCATCAGCATCAGCCTCAAGGCGCAGAACAAGGCGGCGCTCGCCGACTTCGAGCACCGCATTGCCGAGCAGGACGAGGTCATGGAGTGCTACCTGATGACCGGCGACAGCGACTACCTGATCCGCGTGGCGGTGGCCGACATGGCGGCGCTGGAGCGCTTCATCCTGGAGCAGCTCTCGCCGATTCCGGGCATCGAAAAGATCCGATCCAGCTTTGCCCTCAAGCAGGTTCGCTACAAGACAGCGCTGCCGCTGACAGCGCTGGTGCCTGCGGTGCGCGGCTGAGGAGGCCCGCATGCGCCAGGTCCAGCGCCTGGCCGATATCAGCCAGCAAATCCTGCACATCCTCCAGCCCCACCGACATGCGCACCAGGCCTTCGGAAATGCCGTGCGCTGCGCGCTCTTCGGGCGTGTAGGTCGAGTGCGTCATGCTGGCCGGATGCTGCGCCAAGGTTTCGGCATCGCCCAGGCTCACGGCGCGGGTGACGAGTTGCAGCGCGTCCATAAAGCACACGCCAGCCTCCAGCCCGCCTTGCAGTTCAAAGGCAATCATGCCGCCCATCTGGCGCATCTGCTGCTTGGCAAGAGCGTGCTGCGGGAAGCTGGGCAGACCAGGGTAATGCACCGCAGCCGTGGCAGGGTGAGCGGCAATGAATTCGGCCACCATTTGTGCGCTCTGGCAGTGCCGGTCCATGCGCAGCACCAGGGTTTTCAGGCCGCGCATCACCAGGTGAGCGTCTTGCGCCGACATGACCGCACCGGTCATGTCTTTGAGGCCGTACAGGCGCACGCGCTGGGCCAGCTCAGCGTCTGCAAAGATGGCGGCGCCGGCCGTCAGGTCGCCGTGGCCGCCCAGGTATTTGGTCATGGAGTGCACGCTCACATCTGCGCCCAGCAGCAGGGGCTGCTGCAGGTAGGGCGTGCAGTAGGTGTTGTCCACCACCACTTTCGCGCCGCTTGCGTGGGCCAGCGCCGAGACGGCCGCGATGTCCACCAGGCGCATGTTGGGGTTGGCGGGCGATTCAAGGTAGACCACGCGCGTCTTGTCGCTGAGGGCTGCCGCCACATTGGCCGGGTCGGTCATGTCCACATGGCGCACGCTGATGCCAAAGCGCGCCAGCCCATGGTGCAGGAACGAAAACGTGCAACCGTAGAGCGTCATGTCGGCCAGAACTTCGTCGCCCGGCTCCAGCATGGACCACAGCGTGGCCGTGATGGCGCCCATGCCCGAACCAAACACCACCGCGCCCACGCCTTGCTCCAGGCTGGCCAGTCGCCCTTCGAGCAGCGCCAGCGTGGGGTTGGCAATGCGGGTGTAGAAGTAACCGCTTTCTTCGCCGGTAAAGCAGCGTGCGCCGTAGCCCACATCGGGAAAGGCAAAGGTGGCCGAGGTGTAGATCGGCGGCACCAGCGCGCCCTGGTGGTCGGCCGGGTTGTAGCCGTGGTGGATGGCGCGGGTGCTGAAGCCGCCGGTGTGCGTGTTTGCCTTGCCCATGGGGTGTCTCCTGAAATAGCGTGTGTGGTGACTGAATTCTTTGCCAAATCACTGGGCAAAAATTCGCTATCTGGCCCACGCAAAGACGCTATATTGGAAATATTCACCCTGTTCTATAATTTCAAAGGCAATTTATGCTCCACACCGCCACCACGCTGGACGCCGTGGACCGCAGCCTGCTCGAAGCGCTGCAAAAAGACGGCCGCGCCACCGTGGGCGAGCTGGCCGAGCGCGTCTCGCTTTCCACCTCGCCCTGCTGGCGGCGCGTGCGGCAACTGGAGGAATCGGGCGTCATCAGCGGCTACCACGCACACCTGAACCGCCACCGCGTGGGCTACGGCGTGCTGGGCTTTGTGCACCTGGGCCTGCACAACCACACGGCCGAGGTGACGGCGGCGTTCGAGCGCGAGGTGCTGGCGCTGCCGCAGGTGCTGTCGTGCCACAACCTCTCGGGCCGCTACGACTACCAGATCGAGCTGGTGGCGCCCGACCTGGAAACCTTTGCCGAATATGTGCGCACGCGCATCCGCAGCCTGCCGGGGGTGCGCGAAATATCCACCAGCTTTTCGCTCAAGGAAGTCAAGCGCACCGTGGCGCTGCCGGTGGCTCCCTAAAACGCGTTCGGCGTGGTGCTCAAGGCTTCGAGCCAAGTCAGCGTGGCTGCCAGCTCGGAGGGGCGGATTTCGTGCTCACTGGGGAACTCGCGGTAAGTGAAGGCCAGCGGCAACGGTGCCACGTGGTGGGCAATGGCCTGCGCATGCGCCAGCGGGATCACCCCATCGTGCGTGCCATGGCTGACCCACAGGGCCCGTCCGCGGAAAGCGTCGGCCGGGGCGAGTGCCGCCAGCGGCTGGTCTAGCAAGCGCCCATGCCAGACGATGGCGGCACGCATCAGCGCGGGTTGCGTCAGCAGCAGGCCCAGCGCCATGGCGCCCCCCTGGCTGAAACCGGCCACCACGGTGCGCTCGGGCGGAATGCCCAGCTGCTCCGAAGCAGCCGCCAAGGTCTGCGCCAGCAGGGCGCGGCTGGCCGCCTCTTGCGCCTCATCAATCGTGCGTACGCCGCCTGGCTCAATCGAATAGTCGAACCAGGCGAACGCGCCCGGCCCCATGCGGTAGGGCGCGCGCAGGCTCAGCACGTAGTAGCGTTCGGGCAACTGCGCGCAGAGCGAATACAGGTCCTGCTCGTTGCTGCCTACCCCATGCAGCAGCACCAGCAGCCAGGGCTGCGGCACACTGGGCAAGGCAGGGCGCTTCAAAAATGTGAGCGGTAAATCAAGCATAGATAAGCGCCAGAGGCAGTTTTAACCAAAAATCTGCAACCCCCATAGCTCAGGCTTGCGGCTGCAGTTCGAATGCGTCCATCGCCAGCATGCTGTACATCACCTCGCGACTCAAGTAGTTGGCGTGCAAATCTTTGCCGGCAGCACCCAGCGCAAAGAACAGCGGCAGGAAATGGTCCTCCGTCGGGTGGGCGCGCGCGGCCTGCGGGGCCTGGCGGCGGTAGTCCAGCAGGGCCGCCACGTCGCCACGCGCCAGCGCCGCCTCGATCCAGCGGCTGAACGCCACAACGTAGGGTGCAGGTTCCCGCGCGCCGCCAAAAAACTCGCCCAAGTTGTGCGTCATGCTGCCCGAGCCGACGACGAGCACGCCTTCGCTGCGCAGGCTTTGCACGGCAGCGCCCAGCGCATAGACCTCGGCCGGGCCAGCGTGCTCTGGCAAAGCGATTTGCACCACGGGCACATCGGCCTGCGGAAACAGGTGCATGAGCGGCACCCAGGCGCCATGGTCGAACGGCCGCTTGGCATCGCCCTCGGCCTCGATGCCGGCCTGTTGCAGCAATGCAAGCACCTCGCCCGCCAGCGCGGGCGAACCAGGTGCCGGGTAGTGCAACTGGTACAACGCAGGCGGAAAACCGCCGAAATCGTGCCACGTGGTCGGCTGCGCACCGGTGCCGACGCGTACGCCCGGTGCCATCCAGTGCGGCGACACGATGAGCACGCCGCGCAAACCAGGGAACTGCGTGCGCAGCGCGGCGCCCCAGTGTGTCAGTGCCGGGCCGGTCTCGCCTGCATCCAGCGCAAACAGCGGCGCACCGTGGGACACAAACAGTGCGGGAATGTTGCTGCGGGACAGAGAAATGTCTTGGGAAGAAGTGAACATGGTGGGCTTTCAAAGCAGCCTCCCACTTTAGACCTCTGTTGCCGCCCGACAAGCCCTGCGCCAGCGGATACAGCGTTGCACAGGTGGTGCCAGTGCCGGCCGCCACGCCAGCCGATGGTGCGTCAGTCGCGCACCGGGCCGCGCAGCGCTTTGGTGTCGCTGCGCTGGCTCTTGCCTTCCAGGCGGCGCATCTTGGAACCATAGCTGGGCCGCGTGGCGCGGCGGGCCTTGGGCGGCACGGCAATGCTGTTGACCAAGGCGTTCAGGCGCTCCAGCGCATCGGCGCGGTTTTGCAACTGGGTGCGAAACTGCTGCGCCTTGATCACCACCACGCCCTGGTCGGTAATGCGCGCATCGCGCAGCGCAAGCAGGCGCTCGCGCACGTCGTCGGGCAGGGATGAGGCATGAATATCAAAGCGCAGATGCACAGCGCTCGACACCTTGTTCACGTTCTGCCCGCCCGCCCCTTGCGCACGGATGGCGGTGATCTCCACCTCAGACTCGGGAACAGCGATCAGCGGCGCAGGGTCTGCCATGCAGCGATGGGCTCAGGTCGGCTCAGGCCTGCGCCTGCATGCGCGCCAGCGCGTCGATGGCCAGGGGATAGCCATCCACGCCCAGGCCGCACATCACGGCGCGCGCCACGGGCGAAATCGTCGAGTGGTGGCGAAAGGCTTCGCGCGCAAACACGTTGCTGATGTGCAGCTCGATGAGCGGCACGCCCGTGCCCTTGATGGCGTCGTGCAGCGCAATGCTGGTGTGGGTGTAGGCGCCGGCGTTCAGCACCACGCCGGCCAGCTCGCCCTGCTGGTGCAGACGCCCGGCCTCGTGCAGCCAGTCGAGCAACGCGCCTTCGTGGTTGCTTTGGTGAAACCGCAGCGCGAAACCGGCCTTTTGGCAGGCCGCTGCGCACAGGGCCTCGACATCAGCAAGCGTGTGGCGCCCATACACCGCCGGCTCACGCGAGCCAAGCAGGTTGAGGTTGGGGCCGTTGAGAACGAAAAGAGTGGACACAGAAGCGCTTTCAGACTGGGTGCGGCCGGCGCGGCTCAAGGCAAGCCGACGCGCAAGCGGATGAAGCGCAAATTATGCGGCGCGCGCCGCCCCACCGAATGGCAGCGCACGCGGCAGGCGACATCAGTCGCGATCGCGCCAGTGGCGGTGGCCATGGCCGCGGTAGTCGTCGTGGTCACGGTAGTAGCCACGGCCACGGTAGTAATACGGGGGCGGCGGCGAATACACCACCGGCGGGGCGTAGTACACCGGGCGCGGCGGGACATAGTACGTCGGGGGCGGTGCGTAATACACCGGTGCTGGGGCACTGTAGCCATAGTAGCCGTTGCTGGCCCCCACCACCACGCCTGGAACGCCAATCCCTATCGACCAATTCACGTTGTCGCGCGCCTGCGCCACACCGGCCGAGGCCGCCAGCGCAACGCCAAAGCCCACAACGGCCAGCTTGCTGAAAACGGTCTTGAACATATGCATCTCCTGGTTAAACGGGTTGACCGCTTCGCCAACCCTTAGACGCTATAACGCGCCACATGCCTCAAAGGATGGCACAAATGCCCGCCTAAAGTGTGTCTGTGCGTACAACTGCTTGTTTCCATGCGTAAAACCGCACGAACGCGCCACCTAAAATGCCCGCTATGACCGCCACCGCCCCTGCCTTCACGCCCGCCGCAAATGCTGCGGACTCCACCAAAACCAGCAATTTCCTGCGCCAGATTATCGAGAGCGATCTCGAAAAAGGCAGCTACGCCAGCCGCCGCTGGGCCGGCAGCCCCGGCGACGCCGCGCACCAGGCCGCAGGCGCGCCCGACCCAGCCAAAATCCGCACCCGCTTCCCGCCCGAGCCCAACGGCTACCTGC
>Ga0208401_100041_pt1 | contig 143510 bp, 124 predicted proteins | sample LakWasM112_LOW13_2_FD_183928 | JGI IMG/M metagenome (GOLD analysis project Ga0208401, IMG submission 183928) | Freshwater sediment methanotrophic microbial communities from Lake Washington under simulated oxygen tension - Sediment Metagenome... | ecosystem: Environmental > Aquatic > Freshwater...
TTCGAAAATTTGCGTACTCTGCTTCAATTTATGCCTTTTGATAGCTGGCAGCATCTGATGCGGTTCATGCTGAATGGCGGCATCGAATTACCAATTAAGACTTAAGGTTTTAAATTGGGAATTGCTGGGACAACAGGCGCTAACTATTCGGTGTAAGCTTTTCGGGGAAGATCATCCCCATACGGCTAGCTCATTAGATATTGTCGGTTCTATTCTCGGCCCCTTAAACCGAAGGAATGAAGCACTAGAATTTTGCCAACAAGCATTATTCATTCGGCAAAAGCTGTTAGGCGAAACACATCCCGACACAATGTTATCCCAGCATAATGTGATTCGTGCTTTGAAAAATATAAGCCGCAAAGCAGAAGCAATTCAGCGTTTCCAGACACAATTTCAGAAGCTGAAACCCGGCGATCCCCACTATCAACAATTTCTTGAATTACGAGCAGATTTGTATCCTGGTTGCTTCCGAAAGAATACAAATAAACCCGGTAAAGGCAAAAAACGCCGCCGTTAAAGCTTATTGCGCAACCATTACGTACCCAACTGCTAGCAGCCGTCCAATTGTGTCTAAGTTGCTGCCAAGTTGGTTTACAAGTCTGCGATTGTTATACTCAATAATCGAAAAACCTAAAAAGAGGAGAACCATCATGCAACAAAGACAATCCTTTTCAGAAGTGTTGGAAGCCATTGATGCTTTATCTTTAGAAGACCAGGAAGTTTTGCTTGATATAGTTGAGCGGCGCGTCAATGAGCGCACCCGCCAGCAGCTTGCCTGCGACATTCAACAAGCCCGCGCTGAATTTGCCCAAGGCCAATGTCAGTCTACCTCCGTGGAATCGCTGATGGCCGATATTTTGTCATGAAGCGGACTCTGGTCCGTTCCAATACATTTGTTCGAGCCGCTAAACACTTGCTTATACCCAAAGGGCATAAGTTTCGTTTGAGCAGATAAGCTGCTCAACTCAGCTTTAAAAAGCATCCGCATCTGGCAAATGACTTGCAGACCACATTGACGTTACTTTCGGAAGATGCTTTTCAGCCCAAATTGAAAACGCATAAACTTAAAGGCAGTTTGGAAGGTTCTTGGGCGTGTAGTGGCGGCTACGATTTACGAATTATTTTCGAGTTTGTCAGTTTTGAAAATTCAGAAGCTATTTTGCTTCAAACAATAGGTTCTCATGATGAGGTTTATTAGCCGCTAAGCCTGCCCATGCCTTAACCCAACCATAGAGGGGTAATTCATGAAAAATAACACTGGAGATACCCGCACCGAAACCGATTCTTTCGGCCCCATACAAGTTCCCGCCGACAAATACTGGGGCGCACAAACCCAGCGTTCCCTTCTTAACTTCGAAATCGGCAATGAACGCCTGCCCCGGCCTTTGATCCGGGCGTTGGGCATCGTCAAACATTGCGCCGCGTTATCGAACATCGCGCTGAGCAACATTGACGACAAGATCGGAAATGCCATAGCGGATGCGGCTCGGGAGGTTATCGACGGCAACCTGGACGACAACTTTCCTCTGGTCGTCTGGCAGACCGGCTCCGGCACCCAGTCCAACATGAACGCCAATGAGGTGATTGCCAATCTGGCTATCGAGCGCCTTGGCGGGGTTGTGGGAACTAAAACGCCGGTTCATCCGAACGATCACTGCAACCGCAGCCAGTCTTCGAACGATGCTTTCCCGACGGCCATGCATATCGCCACCGTCGAGCAGTTGCACCATTTGTTGATTCCTTCGCTACAACATTTGCACGGCGCGCTGTCCGACAAATCCGAGGCATGGAGTGAAATAATCAAGATCGGGCGAACGCATTTGCAAGATGCGACGCCGCTGACTTTGGGGCAGGAGTTTTCCGGCTATGCAGCCCAAGTGCAACTGGGTATCGAGCGGATTAACGACAGTCTCAAGCGGCTGTATCCTCTGGCGCAAGGCGGCACAGCAGTGGGCACCGGCCTGAACTCGAAACCGGGTTTCGGTGACCGGTTTGCCGAAGAGGTCGCGAAGTTTACCCAGCTTCCTTTCGTCTCTGCGGCCAATAAATTCGAGGCATTGGCCGCGCACGATGCGATGGTGGAAATCTCCGGGGTGTTAAACACCATCGCGGTCGGCCTCACTAAAATCGCCAACGATATTCGCTTGCTGAGTTCGGGGCCGCGCTCCGGCATCGGCGAACTGTCGCTGCCTGAAAACGAACCCGGCTCTTCGATCATGCCGGGCAAGGTCAATCCGACCCAATGCGAAGCGATGACGATGGTTTGCGCGCAGGTTATGGGCAATCACACCACTGTCACTTTTGCCGGGGCGCAAGGGCATTTGGAACTCAATGTGTTCAAGCCGGTCATTATTTATAACGTGCTCCAGTCGATTCGCCTGATCGGCGACGCGGCGGTCAGTTTTACCGATCATTGCGTGATCGGCATCGAGCCGAATATTGATCACATTGCCGAGCTGATGGAACGTTCGCTGATGCTGGTAACCGCGTTGGCGCCGCGTATCGGTTACGACAACGCGGCCAAGATTGCGAAGCTGGCGTTTAAAAATCGCAGCACACTACGCGAAGAGGCGGTTTCCGGCGGCTTTGTGACTGAACAGGAATTCGACAGGCTTGTTCGTCCTGAGGATATGATTTTCCCTAAATAGAGCAAGAATAGAGCGACTATGCTGATAGCATTTCTTGAGTAGTCAGATGCTTCAACCAACTGTAGAGACGCGATTTATCGCGTCTCTACAGGTCGAATGTTTTGTCTCTGGCGAAGCATCCTGCTAATCAGGTAAGTAGGTGTTTATAAGTTTCTTAACATGAGCGGCATGTGTGGGAGCGGCTTTAGCCGCGACAATCGCGGCTAAAGCCGCTCCCACACATGCCGGAAAACTCTTGCCCAACTACTTAGCATTTTGTTTTGAGTTCATTCAAAAAGACAATCGCTCAAATCGGGTGTTTTAAGCTGTTTGGACATCTTGCCGTCATGGATGGATTGGAAGGCTTTGTTGAAATCGGCGTTGATAAAACTATTCGCTAAATGAGTACACAAGCAATAAACGGCTGAATAATCATCGGCGCTGCCGGAGGTGCAATTATTGATTCGGTCGGACAGGATGCGGATGATAGAGAGTATAAAGCCATCATGCCGCCATGTTACCGGATGGTCCACCACATCGCTTCCCCGCATCGCAATAGCGGTCAATGCACTGTAGGCAAGGTTAACCAGTCCGGCCAATATGGCAACCATGTCGCCCGCTTTAATCGCTTTTAATGCCGCGCTGCCCTCATCCATCAGTAACGCTTGACGCATAACAATATCCATGTCGGATAAGTGCTCATTTGCGCCATGTGCCGCTTGCGGCAATGAAAATGTGTCGTTGAATTCTCTAACTAACTTTAAGTGCTTATTCATGGTTTTTATCCTCGTCGACTTATGTCGAATTAATGTAATAACCAGACCCAACTAAAAGTTTTTTAACGCGATTTATTCAAGCGCTATTTTTCCCTCAATGCAATGGCTGACGCCGAGAGCGGGAGCCTCCAGGGTCATTTTTATGTCTATGGTTTCGGAGCCGTTCAGCTTGGCGGCTTCAACGGCTTTGAGCACGGCATGCTCGATCTCGCGTTGCGATGTGATGCCGACATGTTTGAGATATTTTCTGATTTCTAAATTTAATGTGTCTTCATTCATTTTGACCTCCTAAAGGCAAAGTAGATTCCATCGGTACGAGCAATGGAATTTGTTTTGTAATGAAAGAACTATCATTGTTGTAATTATAAAAACCGCTTATGAACTGTACCATGTCCTGATGTTACGCACACTGCCAAAAATAATTATTTTGTCGGCTACAAAAATGCCGGTCAAAAAATATCAAAAACCCGCGGAAACAGCGTATTAACCGATGTTAGGCGCTGTCCGTTACCGTCGCGAAAAAGATGGAAGTATCCGCTGTAGGGCTTGGCGTGCGCGCCTTGCACTGCGGTTTTTAGGATTGGGAAGCTCTTAAGAGTCCGTTTTGGAATTAGCTATTCCGTGTAGCGTTGCCAGCGCGCTTTCGTACTCGAACACCTCGATTTGGCGGGCAAAGTCGGCATAGCGGCTACCCAGCTTAACTCGCAGCAGATCAGCGGATTCACGGGCTAAGCCGTTGGCGCGAGCGTTGTTTTCGATAAGCAGGTTTTCTAATTCCGAGAGTATATGTTTTAAGCATTCGGGATCAATATTGCAGGCAGTGTTTTCGATAAGAGCAGCGTCTTCCGGCAAACTCAGGATGTACTGAATCAATTGAGCCAATTCGCGATCGCACAGCCTGGCTAATTCTGCGCATTCGGCTGACCTGGAATTCCGGCGCAATGCCTTATCCAGCAGGGTTGCCAGATCGGAAACGCGGCGAGCGCCCAGAGTGGCGGCGGCGCCTTTCAGACCATGAGTCAGGTGTTGCGCCTCTTGGATGTTCCCTGTACTCAGCAATTCTTGTACACGAATCATGTCTCTACTATGGAAGTTGGCAAACATTTGCAAAAGCTGCTGATATTTCATAGTGTCGCCCCTGACGACAGCCAGGCCTTGTGCGGCTTCCAGTCCCGGAACGGTTGCCAGCCGGTCTGGAATGTAGGCGACCGGGAGAGAGATCGGCATTAAGTCCTCCGTGAGTTCTGCTGGGCGATAGTTTAGGTCAGGCGGCGACAACCAACGCAGCAGCGTAGCGTAGAGAACCTGCGGAATCACGGGTTTGGCAACAAAGTCGTTCATGCCGGCATTGAGGCAGATCCGCCTATCTTCGTCAAAAGCGTTGGCGGTCATCGCCAAGATCGGCAAGGAAGCGTAGCCGGGTTGGGCGCGAATCGCTTTGGTTGCGGCCAAGCCGTCCATCTCGGGCATCTGCATATCCATCAGCACTAGATCGTAGCTATTCGTACCGAGCTTATCCACGGCGATCCGACCGTTTTCCGCCGTGTCCACCGACAGACCGACCCCGTGCAGCAATTCCAGCGCCACTTCCCGATTAATGGGGTTATCCTCTGCCAGCAGCAGACGGGCGCCGGCATGATTTAGACGCAACATGCTCTCAGCATCCGCCGATGTTATCCGCGCTTCGGTGGGTATCACGCCGTGGCCCCGCTGGAGCCGGACGGTAAACCAGAAGGTGCTGCCTTGGCCCAGCGCGCTTTCCACGCCGACCTCCCCGCCCATGATGTTCGCCAGGCGTCGGGTAATGGCCAGCCCCAGGCCGGTGCCGCCGTACTGGCGGGTAGTCGAAATATCGGCTTGGGCGAACACTTCGAACAGCGTCGGCAAATTCTTCGCCGCGATACCAATGCCGGTGTCCTGAACCTCGAATCGCACCAGCAACCCTTGGTCGGTTTCTTCCAATAATCTGGCGCGTAACCGGATGGCGCCCTGTTCGGTGAACTTGACGGCGTTGCCTGCATAGTTGAGCATGGCCTGACGTAGCCGGGTAGGGTCGCCGCGCAACCATTGGGGTACGTCGTCATTATCTATTTCGATGGTTAGTCCTTTAGCTCGGGACTGATCGGTAATCAATGAGCTGATGTGATCCAGCACCGCCGCCAGGGAGAAATCGGTTTGTTCCAATTCCAGGCGGCCTGACTCAATTTTCGACAGATCCAGAATGTCGTTAATGATGGACAGCAGATGCAGGGCGGCGGCATCGATCTTGTCCAGCCGCACGCTTTGTTCAGGCGTAGGCGTGTTTTGACGTAAGAGGTAAGTCAAGCCGATGATGGCATTCATGGGGGTGCGAATTTCGTGGCTCATATTGGTCAGGAAAGCGCTCTTGGACTGATTGGCCGCATCCGCCAAAGTCCGGGCCGACTCCAGTTCCGCCGTTCGACTGGCTACCAGCTCTTCCAAGTGATGGCGGTGCTGATCCAGCTCCTCGCCCTGACGCCTCTTTTCGGTAATGTCTTCCTGCACCGCCACGTAATGGGTAATGCCCCCATTCGGCTGACGGATGGGCGTAATGATGGCGAAATCCACATATTCGCTGCCGTCCTTGCGTTTATTGATGAATTCACCCTTCCAGGTTTGCCCGTTGGATATGGCATCCCAGAGCGCCGTATAGGATTCTTTCGGCGTTTTGCCGGAGTTCAGGAGTCGCGGACTTTGTCCCATTACTTCTTCGTGGCGGTAGCCGCTGTTCGTCGCGAAAGCCTCGTTAACGTATTCGATATTGCCGTCGAGATCGGTGATGATGATGCTCTCCGGGCTTTGCTCCACGGCCTGGGCGAGCTTGCGCAGTTGCTCTTCGGCCTGCTTGCGCTCGGTAATGTCCCGATTCGCGCCGTGCTGGCCCAAGTATTCGCCGTTCTCATCGCGGATGGGTTTGCAATGGTGGCCGATCCAACGTACGCCCCCGTCCTTGTGCATGATGCGCACTTCAAGTTCGCCTCTATCGGTATTCGTGCTGTCCTTAAGATGTTGCCGGTACGCCATGCGGTCGTCAAGGTGGATAATGTTGACCATTAACTCGGGGTCGGCCAGGAATTCCTCAGGCGCATGACCGGAAATTTGTTCGCAAGCCGGAGAGATGTATTTATAACGTCCGTCGATGTCAATCCAGAAAATGCAATCGGCAGCATTGTCGGCCAGCAGTCGGTATTTGGCCTCCGAGTCCCGCAATGCGGCATGAGCCGCCTCAGCCCGGGTCCGGGCGGCGAGGGCATCCTCCATCAGGTTCAGCGCAGCCAACCTGGCTTGGCGCTGCTCTTCGAGGATGGCTGTCTGGCTTTCGCGCAACGCCGTTTCGGCGGACTGACGGGCGCGACGTTCGTCGGACTCATTCAAGGCGCGCAAGATGGCCGGCAGTAGGCGAATTAAGCTGCCTTTAAGGACAAAATCACTCATGCCCAGATGCAGCAATTCCACAGCGGTTTCCTCGCCGACGCTGCCGGACACCAGGATGATCGGCAGGTTGGGACGATATGTGCGGATCCGTTGCAGGGTCGCGATAAAGTCCATGCCCGGCACGTTGTAATCCGAGAGCACCACATCCCATTCGTTCTGCAACGCGGCATCCAGCTCTGCATCGCTACCGACGCGGAAACACTCGGCATCCAGGCTATGTTGGCGTAAATGTCTCTCCAGCAGCAGGAAGTCGGCAGGGACATCTTCGATGACGAGCAGTTTCAATGGGCTGTTCATGGCTGTTTCATCGCTGCGGGGGAGATTCGTTGGTCGCTAGCCAGTACACGCCAAGACGCGCGACAGTCTCGGCGAATTCGGCAAAATCCACCGGCTTGCGCACGAAGCTGTTGGCGCCGGCTTCATAGCTCTTCAGGCGATCACGATCCTCATCCGACGAGGTGAGGATGACGACCGGCAGTAGCGCAGTGCGGGGGTCGGCGCGCAGTCGTTCCAGCACTTCCAGGCCGGACAGGCGCGGCAGGCCGATGTCAAGCAGGACTACGGTGGGCAGGTCGGGGCCTTCTCGGCCTTCGAATTCGCCCTGCCGGAACAGGTAATCCAGCGCTTGTTGACCGTCGCGCACTACGTCTATCTGGTTGATCAGGTTGGCGCGGCGTAAGGCGCGCAAGGTCAATATTTCGTCCTGTAGGTTGTCTTCTACCAGCAAGATGGTTTTGCTATTGATCACGTTAAACCTCCTTTTCGCCGCGTGTTGAATCCGCGGGCATGTTTGATAAAGAAAAACAGAATACCGCGCCTTTGCCCGGTTCCCCTCGTGCCTCGATGTTCCCGTTGTGGCGGTGTACGATACGCTGTACGGTGGCCAGGCCGATGCCGATGCCGGGAAATTCCTCCTGGCGGTGCAGACGTTGGAACGGCTGGAACAGCCGGTTGGCGTGGGCCATATCGAAACCGGCGCCGTTGTCGGCGACGCAGTAGCGGCGAATGCCGTCCCGTTCTTCGGCGTACACGCGAATACCCGGCGCTGCCGCGTGTGCGCTGTATTTCCAGGCATTGTCCAGCAGGTTGCGCATGACGGCTTCGAGCATGCGCGCATCGCCATAGGCCTGAAGCCCGGCCTCTACCTGTATCGCCACTTGCCGTTCAGGTGAGCTTTGCATCAGTTCGGCCAGCAGTCGCTCGGACAGGGCGGCAAGGTCTACGTCATCGTGCCGCAACTCGCCCCGCGTGCTGCGCGAAAGCGTCAGCAGGCCGTCGATCAATTCGCTCATCTTGCGGCTGGCGAGGTCGATCTGATCCAGGTAAACCTTGGCTTCGCCCGGTAACTGGCTACCGTAATCCTCAACCAGCGCCTGACTGAACCCGCTCATGGCGCGTAACGGCGCGCGCAGATCGTGGGAGACGGCGTAGGCGAAGCTGTCGAGTTCGCGGTTGGCAGTGGTGAGTTCAGTCGTGCGCTCGTCGACGCGTCGCTCCAGATCGGCGTTAAGGCGGCGGATTTCTTCCTGGGTCCGTTTGCGGTCGGTGATGTCGCGCAAGATCACCGTGAACAGTTCGCCGCCGGCAGTGGGGGTATGGGAGATGGATGCCTCGATGGGAAACTCCTCGCCGTTTGCGCGCAGGCCTCTGATTTCGCCTACGCCCATAGGGCGAGCGGTTATGCCGGTCTGTGCGAAATTCCGGACATGGCTTTCATGCTGAGAGCGGAAACGTTCGGGGATGAGGCGGGTCAAGGGCTGGCCCATAATCTCTGCTGCACTCAGGCCGAACACTTGCCCTGCGGCCGGGTTAAACAGGCATATCTGTTGCCGCTCGTTCACGGAGATAATCGCATCCGTCGCCGAGTTGATAATGCCCGCCAGCCGCTTCTCGCTTTCGCGTAGTGCTTGCTCGGTCCGTTTGCGCTCGGTAATGTCTTGTACGGTACCGTACAGGCCGATGATGTTGCCTCCGTCATCGTGGCTTGCTTTGCCGCGGGCGATGATCCACCGATGGAAGCCGTCGGGACGCACCACCTCAGCATCGCATTCGTATTCCACCCCTTCCGACAAGCCCTTCTCCACGGCGGCGGCGAGGCCCACCCAACTTTCGGGCGTGAAGTAAGTCTGGATTTCCGGGTAAACGGCTGGGGGCAAAGCGGGATCGCGGCCATAGATACGAAAAATTTCCTCCGACCAGGTATGGCGGTCGGCTTTTAGGTCCCATATCCAGTTGCCGATCCCGGCCAAGTGCTGCGCCTCCTCAAGCGTGGCGGCGAACTGTTCCGCATCCTGCCGGGCGTTGGTAATGCCTTGGTAAAGGTCAAGGTTGGCAAGTCCTACCGACATGGCATCGGCCAATGCTTGCTGTAACTCAAGTTCCTCTTCGCCGGCCAGGTGCCGGTTGGCCCAGTAGCAGCCAATCGCGCCCGCCGGGTTTTCCCTGCCGATGGGGGTCATGGATAGACTCTTGACGAAAGTGGGGCGATAGGCGGCATAAAGAATACGCGGATCGGCAGTGATGTCTTCGATGACAGCCGCTTCCGCGTGGAGCATGGTCCAGCCGGAAACACAGGACTCAAGCGGAAAACGTTGCCCTTTCCACAATGGGCCAACGGCGTCCTCGTCGATATAGTGGCACTGGCCATTGTCGCGCAATATCAGGGTAGCTCCGTCTGCGCCGGTCAGTTCACGCACGGCGCAGAGAATGATGGTCGTGAGACTCGGCAGGTCGCGCACCGCGGCAACTTTCTCGACGGTTTCAGCCAGTCGGCGCAGCAGTTGCGCACTGCGGCTCAATTCCTCCACCGTGCGTCGCCGCGATAACACTAAGCCGCTGACTCGCGCCAGCAGTTCATCGACTGAGAAGGGCTTGTTGAGGTAGTCCTGCACGCCTTCCTTGAGCAGGCGCACACGCAGGTTCTCGTCGGTCTTGGCGGTGATCATGACGATCGGTATGTCGCGCGTAGCCGGTTGGCGGCGTAATTCGTAAACCATGTCATCGCCGCTCATCTCCGGCATCATCAGATCGGTGAGAATCAAGTCGGGATGCAGCGCCAGCGTTTTTTCCATGCCCTCGCGTCCGTTGAAGGCGCTGTAAACGCGGTAGTACGGGCGTAGCGTGGCGGCAATGAACTCGTTCATGTCGATGTTGTCTTCGACTACCAGCACCAGCGGCGCGTCGGCTGCGGCCAATGATTCGTTCAAGGGAGCGACTGATGCACGCAGTTCCAGTTCCTCGACGGCCTGACGGTCGATTATTTCGTCGAGCGGTACCGGAGCGCCGAGCACGGCGCCGACCGGCGCCGCCAATGGCAGCCGTACCGAAAAGAGCGCGCCGCCGCCTGGATTTTCTCCTAAGCTGACCGTACCGTTATGCAGTTCGACGAAATCCTTGACAATGGCCAGTCCGAGGCCGGTGCCTCCAAAACGGCGCTGTGTTCCGCCCTCTACCTGGCGAAATCGCTCGAACACAGCTTCCTGCAAGTTGATCGGCACGCCCGGGCCATTGTCCTGCACCTCGATCAGCGCGCGACCGTTTTCTTGCGACAGGCGCAGGGCAATAGCGCCGCCATTGGGGGTGAACTTGAAGGCATTGGACAGCAGATTCACCAAGACGCGTTGTAACTTTTCACCGTCCGCCTCGACTGACAGTGTGTCCGGGATTATCACTGTGTAGTCTATTTGCCGTTCCGCAGCCAACAACTCGAAGTGGCTGGCCATTGCCCTGGTTAGATCGGCAAGATCAAGCCGTGTCCAGAGTAGGGGCATACGGCCTGCCTCAAGTTTGGCGGTATCGAGCAGATCGGTGACGTGGCGGTAAAGTAAGCGCGCGTTGCGCAGCACCATTTCATTTTCGCGTCGTTCCGGCTCGGTCAGGTCGGTAGCGGCCAAGCGCCGGGCGAGGGGGCTGATGATCAAGGTCAATGGCGTGCGCAGCTCGTGACTGACATTAGCAAAAAACTGGGTTTTTAGTTCGTCCAGTTCGAGCGTTTTCTGATAAAGCAGGGTGATTTTCTCGTTAGCGGCGCGGGTCTCCGCCAGAGCGATGTCGGTGCTTCGTTGCGCGCGGCGCAGACGATCCTGGGTTTCGCTAAACAGGTAGCCCATGACCAGAAACAGGCCTACCGAATAGAGGTTGGACGGGGTGTTCATCGTCCAACTCAACTGGGGCGGGATAAAAAAGTACCAGACGATGGCGATGCTGAGCACGGTGCTGGCCAGTCCGGCCCAGAGGCCGCCCAGGCGCGCGCTGAAAAACACGGTGGGGAAGAATAGAAACCAGACGAAAGGTGCTATCCAGGGCCACAGTAGCCATTGCAGCGCCAGCGCCAGGAAAGGCAGTAAGATGGCCGGCACCAAACGTATGATCATGATGCTGTATGCCCTTTCGGTGGTATCGGAAGGGCATCGAGAAAGGCCAGCGGGTAGGGCGGTTCTTGTTTGAGTTGACGAGAGAGTTCGTTGATCTGCTGTTTCAACGCAATCATGTCCAACTCGCGGCCCACCGTGGCGCGGTTGAAACGTTCCAGTTCCGCATTGCGCTGAGCCAGTTCCCGGGTCTGTCGGCGCAGTGCCTCTTCGACGGCTTTGCGCGCACTGATGTCTGCGATGGTGCCGATTATCCTGAGTGGCGCGCCCTCGGCATCACGTTCGGCCACCCGGCCTCTGCCCCGTATCCACTTGATCTGCCCGGAAGAGGTGACCAAACGGTAGTCGAAATCGCTGGACGGCGTCTTGCCTTGCAGGTGAGCTTCCATCGTTTCCAGCACATGGGGCAGATCATCCGGATGCACCGTCTGTTTGAAAAACTCGAAATCCGGCGTGACTTGGTTAGGCAGGTAGCCGGTCATTTCGTAGTAATGTGGCGTCAGATAGGCCAATCCGCTACGTAAATCCCAGTCCCAAAGACCGTCGCTGGTAGCATTGAGGGCCAACTTAAGACGCTCTTCGCTGATGCGGAGTTGCGCTTCGGCAGTCTTGCGTTCGGTAATATTGAGGATAAAGCCGATAATTGCCGGACGACCTTGATAGTCGAAGGTGCGTCCATGTAGCTCAACGTCGATGCGACTGCCGTCGCGGTGCAGACCGACAAAAATGTAATGTAGGTCCGCAACCTCGCCATCAATACGCCGTCGCATGATTTCCTCCACTCGTTCACGATTTTCCGGGCTAACCAGATCGGCGACAGATACGTTGTCGATCAGAGCTTCCGGCGAGTCGTAACCGAAGAGGGTCAAAAAGCCGGGATTGACGTAGCGGAAGCGGTCATCCTGAATAATGTAAATACCGGCCAGAGATTGTTCCACCAAGGCGCGAAAACGGCCTTCGCTGTCACGCAGGGCCAGTTCGGCCTGCTTACGTTCGGTGATATTTTCGGTCACGATAATGATTTCGCCGTGGTTGGGCGAGTAGATCATGAATGAGAACCAGCGATTGAGTTCGCGCAGATAATGTTCCCAGTTTGTCGATATGCCGGTTGTCGCGACTCGCCCGAAGAGCTCAAGCGATTCCTGGTTGTTCTCGCAATAGCTAGGGATGACTTCGCTGATTCTGCGTCCGATCACTGATTCGGTAATACCTGTGACAGTGGCGAATGCCGGGTTTGTCGAGATGTATTCCATATCTACCGGCGTCTCGCCCTGAAAGATGACGCGGGCATGGACGACACTGTTCATCATGTTCTCGAACAATGATCGGTAATTCAGTTCGCTCGCGTGCAATGCCGCCTCGGCCTGCTTACGCTCGGTAACATCCCGGGAAATACCGAAGATGCCGATCATGTTGTCTTCGCTGTCGCGCAGGGGGCCTTTAGTGGTGAGAAATACCCTCTCGCCTTGCGATGTGTTAAGTCTTTCTTCCTGAGTAATCGTACGGTTCTCGGCGTTCACCCTGCGATCGATGGACATCACGAGATCGGCCTGCTCGGAAGGAAAGAGGGTTCGATCGTCGCCGCCCAGCACGTCTTCCACCGGCTTGCCGACGAAACGGCTGGCGGCTCGGTTAAACAGGATGTAGCGGCCTTCCAAATCTTTGGCGAAAATAGGATCCTCGGAGCTGTCGGCAATGGCGGCAAGCAGGTGCAGTGCGCGAAGGCGCTCTGTCTGGGATTGCTGTACGGCCTGGGCCAGGGTAAGTTGTTGAGCCTGTCGCAACAGATAAAAACCGGCACCGGCCATGAACAGGGCCAGCAAGCCTACAAAACCGGTCCACGTAACATCTCCGACGGCTTCGGCATAAAGTTCAGACAGGTCCAGCTTGGTCATCAGGAACCAGTCTGTATCGGCGATAGCGCCCACCACACCGATGACGGGAATGCCTCGGTAATCCAGGCCCTCAATCGGGTTGCCCGGAGATACCGCGCTATTACGCAGCTCGACAAGCCGTTTTTCCGTTGTCACGGGCACGGATAATCCGGCTTCTGTCTCTTCTTGGTTTCCTGGTTTGTCGAGGAACAGCACTCGGTCGCCATTGCGCTGGAACAACACCGTCTCGCCTCCGGCGCCGGGTACCGGCCGGGTTTGCAAAATGGGCGCAAGCCGGTCCGTCAAATCGACGTGCAAGATGACCCAGGGCGGGGGGCCGGAGAGGGTCGTCAAGGGCGTAATGAAATCCAGGCACAGGTTACCGGCCGCATCGCGGTAAGGGCCGATTCGCCGCACTATACGCTCTGCTGAGGCTGCGGCTTGCAATGGCTGGGCAACGGTAAGCGGCGTCCTGTCGTTCCCCCACAGTTTCTTGCCTCTTGGGTCAAGCAGTACGACGGCGCCAAATCCGCGATTCCGGCTTAATTGTTCCAACTGCATTTGCAGTCGTTCGCCACTCTGCCGATCACCCGATTCTTGCCAACGGCGGTATTGTTCGGTGAAAAAATCGCTGGTCCGGATGAAGTCCGCATCAGCCTGCCTCTCTCTGAGCCAGTCGGCAATCTGACGGGCCTTGATGTCGACATCGGCCTGCAACCGGACAATCGCTTCTTCTTTTTGCTGTGTGAAGGTATGGAATATACCGGCGCCTGTGAACATGACGATGATCGCGGCCAGCGACAGGAAAGGTAATCCCAGTCCGCGTGAGCCCTCCGGTAGTGCTGTAGACGTCGTATCGCCGCCGGTCCAACGCAGCATCAGGCCATAGAGCAGCAATGAAGTTACGCCGACGAATAACCAGCCCTTGAGCATGCTGGCCAGGATGATCTGGTTCGGATTGTTGAAGAATATCTGTACTAATTTGTCGGACAGCAGTATCCAGCAGGCGGCGAACACGGCATAGACCAGAACGACGGCTAGAATTCCGCCACGGTTGGCGGGTTCCTGTCGCGGCGGCAAGGGGACGGTATCGGGTGGCATTGGCTGGGCAGCTTGTTATATTAGTGATCCGGAAGGGGATCGCGATGGCGCTCGGCGATGTCGCAGAAGGCGCTGAAATGGGTGAGAAAGGCATCAACCATGTCCGGGTCGAAATGCTTACCCCGTCCGGCCGCAATGATGCTGCGAACTTCGTCGTAAGGCATGGGTTCTTTATACACGCGGCGGGAAATCAAGGCGTCGAATACATCCGCCAGGGCCATGATGCGCGCCGAAACCGGGATGGCTTCACCGACGAGTCCGTCCGGATAACCGCTGCCATCCCATTTCTCATGGTGTCGGTGGGCGATTTCCTTGGCCAAGGTCAAAAATACCACCGGCCTTTCTACATCCCGCTCGGCCTCTTCGATGGCCACGGCGCCAAGACGGGCATGGGTTTTCATGATCTCCCATTCTTCCGGCATCAACTTGCCGGGTTTTTGCAGGATGGCGTCGGGAATGCCGACCTTGCCGATGTCGTGCAACGGCGCTGAACGTGCCAGCAGCTGGATGTACCGGTCACTCAGAGTCGCCGCAAAGAGCGGGTGGCTTTGCAGTTTCTGGGCGAGTAGCTGCACATAACCCTGGGTGCGCAAGATGTGATTGCCGGTTTCGGGGTCGCGAGTTTCCGCCAGGTGGGCCAATGCCCGGATGCTGACTTCCTGGATCAACTCGTTTTCGGCCATGCGCTTTGCGATCTCGGCTTCCAGATAGCTGTTTTCGTCGCGGAGCCAGTCGCGAGCCTGCTTCAATTCCAGTTGGGTATGGACGCGGGCCAATACAATAGGCGGCACGATGGGTTTGGTGATGTAGTCCACGGCGCCCACGTCCAAGCCATGCAGCTCGGCTTCGGTGCTGTCCATGGCGGTCACGAATATCACCGGGATGTCGCGGGTCGAGGGATCTGCGCGCAGATGCTCGAAGACTTGATAACCGTCCATGCCCGGCATCATCACATCCAACATAATCAGGTCAGGGTATGGCGGGGTAACGGCGATGCGCAAGGCTTTACGGCCGGAGGTGGCGACGAGCACCCGGTAGGTCGGTTGCAGTAATTCGTTTAAAACGGTGAGGTTCTCGGGAGAGTCGTCAACGATTAATATCGTTTGGAGAGTGATCTCTGACATGGGTGTTCCGTAGTTGGATAGGGCGATATTTTTTGGTTTAACAGCTAAACTCTATCGATTTGAATTATAGGGAGCTTAAAAAAATAACGCTATGTTTTGTTGATATGTCCAATAATAATCGTTAAAAAGCAATTGCTTATAAATTAAAGATGAAGTCGTAACTTATTGATAAAGCAATCGTTTTTTTAGTTGTCGACAGCATCCGAGGTGAATTTGGTCAATAATAATTTCCCCGAAACATGAACTTACCGTTTCCACGCAACGCATCCGTACTTATACATTAAATATCTAGGGATGTCGTTATTTCGACAGTTTCTTATCTGGCGTTAGGCGAGAATGCAGACCTTCCAGGTTTTTAAAAACCTGGAAGGTCTAACTTCGTTCTCGTTCCCACGCAGCTCGTGGAACGAGGGGTACTTGTGCATACGACGAGCGCGGAGCGGTGGAACCCTAGGGCGTTATTTTTAGCGAAGTCCTAAGCCGCGTTAAAAGACCCGCATCCGCTTATTGCAAATACAGGGCAAAATTATTCAACAAGGTTTCCGCGGCATTGTCGGTTTCGGTATTAACCGCTATTGCATCGGACTGCTCTTGTTCCGACAGCGGCTGTGCCGATTGCTGTTGATGGCGCAGCACTGCTACAGTCGCTTCGGATGCATCGTTTTGCCGTTGCTTGATGCGCTTGCAGAGTTCCTGGTCGGACGCTTGAAACGCGATAATATGAAACGGTACGCCGCAGTCTGCCGCAAGTTGTCGAAACGGCTCGCGTTGCCCGGTTTTAAGAAAAGCCGCGTCGATAATGACCGGGAAACCGGCGTCAAGCACGGCTTTGGCGAGTTCTTTAAGATGTTGATAGGTTTTTAGGCTGACCTCTTGGGTATAAAGTCCGTCGTTAATGCCGCTGCCGGTTTGCACCAATGCCCGGTAGCCGAACAGCCGTTTGCGTTCTATATCGGAACGTATCTGGAACGCGCCGATTTTTTCGGCGAGTTGGGCGGCCATCGTGGATTTACCGGAACCGGAATAGCCGTGGGTAATGATCAGTATGGTTGGGCGGCGCTGGGTAAAGCGTTCGGCCAAGTCGGCAAAAAGCGCATATTCGCAACGCGCCTGTTTAGCGGCGGCATCGTTATCATCGGCTTGCTGCGCCATGCGCAATAACGCCACTTTGGCCCGGACCAAGGCGCGGTAAACCAGGTAATAACGCAATAACGCCAGTCCTCGATAATCGCCGGTGTATTGCAAATAGCGATTCAGAAATCGGTAAGCATAGCGGTCGCAACCAACGTGCAGCAGGTCGATAAATAAAAAAGCCACTTCGCTGATCACATCGATCCAGCGCAGCAGCGGATTAAATTCGATGCAATCGAACAGGGTGACCTTGCCGTTGATCAGCGTTATGTTGCCCAGATGCAAATCGCCGTGGCATTCGCGTACATAGCCTTGTTGTCTCCGCTGCTGCATTAATCCGGAGTGCTTGCGCCATTCGTTGTCGCCCCAGTGCTGAATGCGCTGTAGCTGCCGCTTTTGATCGTCATCGACCAATAAAGGCCGGATATGGTCGAAATTTTCGATAAACCAATGGTTGATGTTGGCGCTATCGCCATAGGCGGAATTTTCGTCGGTCTGTTCGCCGGTTTGATGGAAATCGGCAACAATACCGGCAAGCTGATCGATTGTATCTACACTCAGTTGACCGCGTTCGGCCTGCTCGCTTAGTAACTGTCCGGAAGGAAAGCGAATCATTTTGACGGCGTATTCAATCGCTTCGCCGCTGCCGCCTATTTGCGGATGCTGCGCTGTTCCGGTTATCGGCACCACTTCCAGATACAGGTCGGCGGCCAAGCGCCTGTTGAGTCTTAATTCTTCCTCGCAGCAAAAGCGGCGTTTTGCCAATGTGGAAAAATCCAGGAAACCGAAGTTAACCGGTTTTTTGATTTTGTAGACGTATTGTCCGGTCAGCAGCAGCCAGGAAATATGGGTTTCAATGAGGGTGCAGGCATTGGCTGCCGATAACGCTTCGATGAGGGCGAGGCTTGAATCCGGCGCGGTATTATTGCTCATGTTGATAACCTCCTAGGCAAGCTATGCTCAGATGGTATTACGTCATGGCAATGGGCGCAATGCCGGAAGGGCGGGGCGGTAAAAAACAGGCCGGTTGAGCAGTATTTAGGCGATGGCTTTAAGTCGTTGTTTTTATTGCCAGCGTCAAAATAAAGTCGGTTTCTATTTCGAGTTCGTCAACAGCTTGAATAGCGTGCTGAACGCTTTCATTGGCTCGCCATGCAAAGGGCGTCATTTGTAACAGGGCGATTCTTTGCTGGGGATTCGGGGCTATTTTATAACTGATGCGTTGCGCGTCCAGGCGCTCGAAGCCTTGAGGCAGCTCGTTCTCCAAGGCATGCTCTTTGACATCGGCGTAGATGAATTCTTTCAATTGCCATAGATGTCTGGGGCCTGGCGTCACCAGCAGCAAAAGTCCTGACGGTTTCAGTATCCGCTCCAGTTCTTGGGCGTTTGACGGGGCGAATACTCTCAGCACAAAATCGAAGTACCGATCCGCATAAGGCAACCGGTTCGAGCTGGCGACTATGAATTTCGCAGCGGGTTGTTTTTTTGCGGCAGCGGCTATCGCAAATTTGGCAATGTCGACGCCGTGCAGGTTCAGCGAGTCCGGGCAGTCGGCTGCAATGGCCCGGCTGTAGTAGCCTTCGCCGCAGCCCAGATCCAGCAGCTGTTCGGGTTGATGGGCATTGATTATCATCGCTACGGCTTTGGCTAGCGGCTGATAAAAACCTGCTTCCAAAAATGCGCGTCTGGCCTGCATCATTGGCTTGTTATCGCCCGGCTCCCCGGAGTGTTTATACTGCACAGGCAAAAGATTCAAATAACCTTCCTTGGCAAGATCAAAGCGATGGTTATGCTCGCAAACGTAGCTTTTTTGACTTAACTGTAGCGAGGCCGCGCACAGCGGACATATATAACAGGATATTGGCTGGTGAGGTTGATGCATGTACTCGGCTAAGCCGTGTAAAAGGGTGGGGCGGTCGTTTTTATTGGAAGACAGGATCAACTTAAGTTAACCCTGTCCCAGTTAAAAGCCGGATCTAATGGTTAGATTGACTTGTAAAAGCCTAATGCTTTGTTTAATTCGGCAATCGCTTTTTCTTCATCTGCGCTTTTGCCGATTATTTGCGCTTTAATAAGACTTGCAAGACCTTGTTTCACGGCCGCTTCGCCGACTGTGATCTCATCAGAAGCGGTACGTGCCGCTTTTTCATGTATATAAGCGGCGTTGAAGTCGTGTTTACCGATTTCAGCTATAGCCGCTTCAATATGTGCAATAACTTCAGCGGCTTTTGCATCTTCAGCGAAAGCAACGTTACTTGCACCAAAAGAGATAGCCATAATAAAAGTAAGTACTGCTTTTTTGATTAAATTCATCATATACCTATGAAGTGTTTGGGTGTGATTTCCAGACATCGTCTGAAAATTAATGATTGGAAAGACACTTGTTTTCCGGCCGCTATCATATACGATTAATCGATTTCCTATACAGCCATTTTTAAATTAAAAAATATGGCTTCGGCAAAGCCGGATAGCGTCGTTGCGACGTGATGGCGTTTTTATCGGCGATTGGCAAGCGTATGGAACGGCGGTATCCAAAAAAATCGATAAATGGCGGTCAATGAACCGGACGGCCTTTTTAGGCGTATTGCCCTGATTGGGTTTCTACCCGACAGATGCTGATAGTCTTAGTGCATCGCCATGCGGCGTTTTTTGGGGCAGTTGCGCAGGTTTCGGTTACAGTAAAGCAAGATTATTTGGCGTCAACCTGTTTGCCGTCTTCGATCATCCGGTTGCCCCGCTCAACTTTGGCTTTGCCTTGCTCGACCATGATTGCGCCTTGTTCCAGTTCTGTAGTGCCTTCTTTAACCAGGTCTTTGCCGCGAGTAACCATCTGGTCGCCTAGTGTGGGGGCGCTTGAGCAGCCGGTCAGTAAGGCAATGATGGTGGATATGAGTATGATGTTAAGTGTTTTCATGGCTCTTCTCTATGCTTATGTCGATTGAGATTATTGTACAACGCGGTAGGGCACAGTCCATAGTGCATTGGGATGTGCCGCGGTACGCAGCACACCCTATCGCCCGGCCTACTTAACTTTAACCAGTTCCTTGTCGCCGCTGGAGAAATGGCATTTGTTTACGGTAAAGCTACTGCAATCTTTCGATTCTTCAATCTTCGCGCCGTTCGGGCTGAGTTTGATTTTCAGCTCGCAGAAACTGGCGGCGCTTTCGGAATGTTTTTTCAACAGCAATTCGTTTTCGCCTGTGCTTTTGGCTTTGCCGGAAATAGCCTCCGAACAGTGAGCGCCGTCGGCAGCGGAGTCGAAGTCTACATCGGCGTCGACACTGTAATCGTCGCTGATTTTAGTGACTTTCAGGTGGCGGACATAGTCGCCGTCGCGCAATACATAATGATCGGTGGCGGCGAACGCGTTGCCGGAAACCAGCAGCGCAATAGTCAGAAACAAACTTTTCTTCATGATCTTACCTCTTGTTTGATTGGAATGGGATCGATAGGGCGGCAGGCGATAGTGTATTGCCGTTCATATCGTCGTGGGATGTACTTAGCACAACTCGGAATTATTGTACCCGATTGCAAGCCGTTACTAAAAGGCGATGCGATGAATTGCATGCAGGTCGGCAATGAGTGGGTATATTGTTTATAGCTCGTACATTAGTCTGCTTATGCGGCTATAATGTTCTAGTTTGGGCTGGTTGTGATTCGTGGCGCAGTGCGCCGTAACTGCATATTTCCATGCGGCATGTCACTGCCATTTAAAGTTAAGTGCAATGACACCGTAGGAGCGGGCCGCGCCCGCGTATTTTGGCGGCGCGATTGTAGAGTTGTAGCACCTTCATCGCGGGCATGGCCCGCTCCTACAACGCTTCACTTAATGGCAGCGATGCCCCGGGAACGAGATATAAGATTTTTTAATGGCTAACAATTTAATTTTCTCCCCTAAAATCCCGCAAAAAAAAGATCAAACATTGGTCTGGACGGGTTTAACCGGCTGCGGTGATTCTCTGGCCCTGGCTTCGGCCATTAAAAATGAAGATCGTCTGTTTGTCATGGTCACGCCGGATAATCAGACCGCGTTACGGCTTGAACATGAGTTATCGTTTTTTCTACAGGATAAGCACCCCATTTTACATTTTCCCGATTGGGAAACTTTGCCTTACGATGTGTTCTCGCCGCTGCCGGAAATTATCTCGGAGCGCCTGAAAACGCTGGCTTTGTTGCCACAGGTGAAGCGCGGCGCGCTGGTGGTTTCGGTGACTACTTTGATGCACCGATTGGCGCCAAGGGAACATGTGCTGGCCAATAGTTTTGCGGTTAATGTCGGCGATGATTTTAATCTGGAGCTGAACCGCCTCAAACTGGAAAGCGTCGGCTATCATTGCGTTTCGCAGGTCTATCAGCACGGCGAGTTTGCGGTCAGGGGGTCGATAGTCGATTTATTTCCGATGGGCAGCAAGGCGCCGTATCGTATTGAATTATTTGACGAGGAAATTGAATCGATCCGCACCTTCGATCCTGAAACGCAGCGGTCATTGGAAAAAATCGACCGGATTCAGTTGTTCCCCGCTCGGGAGTTTCCGTTTACCGACGAAGCGATCAAGCATTTCCGCCAGGCTTTCAGGGATGCTTTCCCGGAAACCTCGCCTAAAAATCATTTCTATATGGATGTCAGCAAAGGCATCACGCCCGGCGGCATTGAATATTATTTGCCGCTGTTTGTCGACCAAATGGCGACATTGTTCGATTACCTGCCGAAATCGGCGGTGTTGGTTACGCCCGATAGTTTTGCCGCGACCGCGCAGGCTTTTTATGCCGAAGCCGAGGACCGGTTTCAGCAACGGAAATACGATGTGGATAGGCCGCTGTTGAAGCCGGAGCAGTTGTTTCTATCGACCGACGAGCTGGCGCAAAAAACCGGGGTCTTTGCCCGCATTACGCTGGGCGACACAGCCGGCGAGGACGCTGACAGCATTATTTTCAATTGTCATCCGCTGCCCAATGTCACCATCGATGCAAAATTGGATCGGCCTGCCCAGGCATTGCAGCAGTTTGTAGACGGTTTTGCCGGCAAGGTTTTGTTTGTCTCGGAATCGGCGGGGCGGAGAGAAGCCTTAATGGAGAGATTAAGGCAGTACAACATTACCGTGAAGCAGGTTGAAAGCTGGGACAAGTTTCTCCAGTCCGAAGTGTCGCCGTGCCTTCTTGTCGCGCCGATGGATCATGGCTTATGGCTTGAGAATCCCGCCATCGCGATCATCACCGAAAGCTTGCTGTCAGGCGAAAAAGTGCAGCAACGGCGCAGACGGCGTAAGTCCGCGGCGCACGAGCTGGAAAATATCGTCAATAACCTCAATGAATTGACCATCGGTTCGCCGGTGGTGCATCAGGAGCATGGCGTCGGTCGCTATTTGGGTTTGCAGACTTTGGAGATCGGCGGCATCGCGTCGGAATTTCTGACCCTGGAATACGCCAATCACGACAAGCTTTATGTGCCGGTTTCGGCCTTGCATGTGATCGGCCGCTACACCGGCATGAGCGCGGAAAATGCGCCGTTGCATAAGCTGGGCGGCGACCAGTGGAGTAAAGCCAAGCAAAAAGCCATCAAGCGCATCCGCGATGTCGCCGCCGAATTGCTGGAGATTCATGCCAAAAGAGCGGTTAAGCAAGGCCATGCTTTCTCGGTTGAAAATGTCGAATATGCGGCCTTTGCCGATGCCTTTCCGTTTGAAGAAACGCCGGACCAACAAACCGCCATCGAGGCGATACTCGAAGATATGGCCAGCCCGCATCCGATGGACCGGGTGATTTGCGGCGATGTCGGTTTCGGCAAAACCGAGGTGTCGATGCGCGCGGCCTTTATTGCGGTGCAAAACGGCAAGCAGGTGGCGGTGTTGGTGCCGACCACTTTGCTGGCCCAGCAGCATTACCAGAATTTCCGCGACCGTTTCGCCGACTGGCCGGTGCGCGTCGAAGTGTTGTCGCGCTTCGTCAGTCCCAAGCAGCAAAAAGAGATTACCGACGACCTGGAGCAGGGCAAGGTCGATATAGTGATCGGCACGCATAAGCTGTTGTCGAAAGAGATCAAATACAAAGCGTTGGGCTTGGTGGTGATTGACGAAGAACACCGTTTCGGCGTGACCCAAAAAGAACATTTCAAAAAGCTGCGCAACGAGCTGGACATGCTGACCCTGACCGCAACGCCGATTCCGCGCACCTTGAATATGGCGATGTCGGGCCTCCGGGATATTTCCATTATCGCCAGTCCGCCGCCGAATCGTCATGCGATCAAAACCTTTATCAGCCAATGGATAGATGCCCAAATCAGGGAAGCCTGTTTGCGCGAGATCAAGCGCGGCGGACAGGTGTTCTTTTTACATAACGATGTAAAGTCGATGGAGAAAATGGCCAGGGAACTGGAAGCGTTGGTGCCCGAGGCGCGGATCGAGATCGCCCACGGTCAAATGCCGGAGCGCGAGCTGGAGCGCATCATGCTGGATTTTTACCATCAGCGTTTTAACCTACTGTTATGTTCCACCATTATTGAAAGCGGTATCGATATACCCAGCGCCAATACCATTATTATCAATCGCGCCGATAAACTGGGACTGGCGCAATTGCACCAGTTGCGCGGCCGGGTGGGGCGCTCGCACCATCGGGCTTATGCTTATTTTGTCGTGCCGCCGCTTAGCTTATTGAGCAAGGATGCCGTTAAGCGGCTGGAAGCGGTCGAGGCGTCCGGCGATTTGGGGGCGGGATTTATGCTGTCATCGCACGACATGGAAATTCGCGGCGCGGGCGAATTGCTCGGCGATGATCAAAGCGGCCAGATCCAGGAAATCGGCTTTACCCTGTATACCGAGTTGCTGGAGCGCGCGGTCAACGCGCTGAAATCCGGCAAACAGCCGGAACTCGATGCGCCGATGGACAGAGGGCCGGAAGTCGATCTGCAAACCTCGGCGCTGATCCCGGAAGATTATCTGCCGGATATTCATGGCCGCCTGGTGTTATATAAACGCATCTCCAATACCGAAACCAAGGACGATTTGCGCGAGTTGCAGGTGGAAATGATCGACCGTTTCGGTTTGTTTCCGGAGCCTGTAAAGACCTTGTTCAGCGTCACCGAATTAAAGCAGCAAGCCGAAAAAATGGGCATCAAGAAAATAGAGGCCAATGCGGGCGGCGGGCGCATTATCTTTTCGGCGACGCCTAACATTAATACCGATCAGCTGATTTCGCTGATACAAATCCAGGCGCAGCTGTATAAGTTCGACGGCGCGGATAAGTTGAGGTTTATCAAGCCGTTTGAAACGACCGAGCAGAAACTTGAGTTTATAACCGAGCTGCTGGATAAGCTGACCCTGAAAGCGGCGCTTAAAAAATGACGATGCTTAAAATAATGGTTTGCAGTTTTGCGGCAATGCTGGGTTTTTTTAGCGGTCCTGTTGTCGCGGAGGGCCGCGCCTATCGAATAGAGTTGATCGTTTTCTTACAGGCCATGCCCAATACCGAGACGTTTGAGCAAGCCGTCAGTCAAATACAGTGGCCGTCCGGCTTGACTGAGCTATCGTCTTATAAGCAAGCGGAGACTACCGACCTTGATGACGGTTATGCGGCATTGGCTAGAGAGCCCGGTTATCGGCCTGTTCTGCATGTTGCCTGGGTTCAGCCGGTTGGGGAAGGGGGGCTAAGCGCACCTGTTCATATTCAGGGCGGCGATGCCAAGTTGGATGGCTATTTGCAAGTGCAAGGCGATCAGGCCTTGCAAATGACGGTTGATTTGGAGCTTGCCGCCGATTCGGAGGATGGCATCGACAAGGCTTCCGTTTCTGCTGATGCTCATTACCCGGTTTCTGTGGGAAAAGCAGTGGTTTATCGGTTAAATGAAAAACGATCCGTTAAACTGAATGAGCTCTATTATTTGGATCATCCGAAGTTTGGCGTTATCGCAAAAATAAGTGCTTTTTAATGTACAGCGTAATCAAGCGGCTCGAACAGGTGGGAGAGCGGCGCTTGCTCAGCATTAAAAAAAGTAGGGTTAAAGCGGCTATGTATGGTATTAAGTTGCCTGCGCTGAAAATCTCCGCATCGGACTGTTTTTACATGGGTTGCGGCAGCTAATTTGTAGGGTAACAAGCAGACGAGCTTTTGAAAGCTCTCGGATAGATTAAGATCGATCGGGTTTTTTTAATAGGGACAAGACTATTTAGTCGACGTTTACATAAAAACAAACTGGCTAACAAGTTTGCTGAACAAGGCAAAGGCTTTGTTAGTCAAAATAATTAATTTACGACTGCACGGATGCGGCAGCAATTGCAGGAAAGAATAATGAAGAGCAAAGATATAGTCCCGACAAGTCAGGAGCGGGTGATGCGGGAAAATGATTTCATCGTTTCCAAAACCGACTTGACCGGCCGGATTACCTACGGGAACGAGATTTTTATCGAGTTTTCGGGATACCAGGAGCACGAGCTTCTGGGCAGTCAGCACAATATCATCCGCCATCCCGATATGCCGAGGGTGGTGTTTAAGTTGTTGTGGGATTATTTGGCGGAAGATAAGGAGATCTTTGCTTATGTTAAGAACATGTCGAAAGACGGCGGATTCTATTGGGTGTTTACCCATGTCGCGCCTATGAAAGATAAAAACAAACAAAAGATCGGCTACAGCTCGGTGCGCCGCATGCCTAATCCCAAGGCCATTCCGATTGTGACCGAGGTGTATCGCGCCATGCTGGATGCCGAGCGGAACGCGGGTCCGAAGGATGCCATGGCGGCTTCAGGCGCAGTATTGGGCAATGTATTAAAAGACAAGGGCGTTACCTACGAGGAGCTGATCAATGTATTACAGTCGCTTTAAGAATAATGAATCTGCCGCATTAACGGCAGTTGCTTGTTGCTGGATCGGCTCGCTGATTTTTGCCTGGATGCCTGTCCTGAGTTCGCTGCTGAGCGGTGCCGGAGGCGGCGGGGCGGCGATTCCGTCTTTGCTGACCCTCGGCTCAGCGTTATCTATTGTTTGGTGGCGTAAATCAAGTTCAGTCGATCGGCAATTACTGAACAAGTTGGTCGATGCAAGTCATGAATGGGCGCAAGGATCGGTGGATGTCCGGCTTACTTATATCGGCGGTAAAGAACGACCGCTTCAACAGCTTGCTTGGCGCTTGAATAATTTGATGGATCAAGTGGAAACCGCGCAGGTCGACCTGTATTACTCTATGGCCTACGTAATCTATGGCGATTTTACTCGAAAGAGCTATCCGCAGGGGTTGCACGGCGGATTTGCGTCGGCGCTGAAACAACTTAATGCGGTCGCAAGAACGCTATCGTCGACTACCGGCGCTATCACCAAGCTTATGACTGCCATGGCTAAGGGCGATTTTAACGAAAAAGCCGATGTTAATGTCGAAGGTGAATACAAGCGTGCCGTAGACGACGCGATGCGCGCCATGCAGACGATGCAGACGATGCTGGGGGATGTCGGCAAAGTCATGGGTGGGGTTGCTCAGGGCGACATCAGTCAGCGGGTTCGGGCCGAAGGACGCGGCGACCTCGGCCAATTAAAAGAGGATATTAATCGTTCGCTCGATGCCTTGGGTAGTTTGAATGACATATCGCTTATTGCCGGCGCCTTGTCCGAAGGCGATCTGACCCAAACTATCGACAAGGATTATCCAGGCACCTTCGGCGCGGTGATTGCCGGCATGAATGGCACGGTGGAAAATCTTAGAGGGCTGGTAGGCGAAATCAAGGACTCCACCAATAATATCAATACTGCCGCCAAAGAGATTGCCGCGGGTAATAATGATTTGTCGCATCGCACCGAAGAACAGGCCGCCAGTTTGGAAGAAACTGCCGCCAGCATGGAGGAATTGACCTCCACCGTGCAGATGAACGCAAAAAATGCTCAGCATGCCAACCAGCTTGCGGTCGGCGCGACCGATATTGCCGGCAAGGGCGTTGCAGTCGTCGACCGGGTTGTGACGACTATGGAAGGTATCAATGAATCCTCGCGCAAAATTGTCGACATTATTTCGGTCATTGACGGTATCGCTTTCCAAACCAATATACTTGCCCTCAATGCCGCAGTAGAAGCGGCTCGCGCCGGCGAGCAGGGCCGGGGATTCGCGGTGGTGGCCGGGGAAGTGCGTAATCTTGCCCAACGCGCCGCCGCTGCCGCAGGAGAAATAAAAAACCTGATCGGCGATTCGGTGGAAAAAGTCGAGGACGGCACTAAGTTGGTCGCCCAAGCCGGCAAGACCATGGAGGAAATTGTTAGCGCTATTCGCGGCGTTACCATGATTATGTCCGAGATCAGGTCCGCGTCGGTCGAACAAACCTCCGGCATAGAGCAGGTTAACCAGGCTATCGGACAAATGGATGAAGTGACGCAACAAAATGCCGCCCTGGTAGAGCAGGCCGCCGCCGCTGCGGAATCGCTGGAAGAACAGGCGCAAAACTTGTCGGTTACGGTGGGGCGTTTTACCGTTGATACGGGGGCAGTCAGTGTCCAAAATTTTCCGCGTGCAGCGCCTAAGGTCAGTAAAAGTCCAATACCGGTTAGGACGAAACTGCCGTTGCAGATGGCGAGCAGCGATGATTGGGAGGAGTTTTAACGACAATGGCTATAAAAGGGCGGCCGGTTCGGTTGGTCGTCCCTGCATGTTTTTTTCAGGATATTTGAACGTTTTAAACTGTCTTCAGGTTGTAATAACCGCCACCTATACTAAGCCGAGGTTGATTGCCGCAGGCTTTTTTCCATACTACTAAGGAGAGGTAACACTGCCTCTCCGTCCCAATAAAAGCAAGAACGGGCTTAGATTCGGCATTTCAGGAATTGTCGTGCGGTTTTTATATAAAAATAAAATTTGCGCGATAGGGATAATTTAATCGAGATTGCTCGCGTCGCAACATCGATTGGGTCGAAATAGCAGCAGTTTGATTTTGAATTGAAACTTTGAGGAGATTTGGTATGAAAGTGGGAACCCGTTTGGGTATTGGCTTTGGTGCAATCACCTTGCTGATGGTCGCAGTTGTACTGATAGCATGGGAAAGATTGGGAGCGGTTGAAACCCGATGGAAGGATTTCGAGAAAATTACCTTGGTGAAAAAAAGCGCCGTCATGGATGGATACATTAATTTGGGGAACGGCGTACACCACTTTAAAAACTATATCCTGCGCGGCGGCGACTATAACGCTAAATTTATGCAGGACATGGATGCTCTGGACAAAATCGGGCAGACATACGACGCTACCGGAGTCGTCTCTGTCGACGAAGAGCGCCTGATTAGGGTCGTTAATGACGGTACCCGTGTCTATCGCGAAGGCATGGCCAAGCTGGTCGATTTGAAATCACGGGAAACCGAAATTACCGAACTCGACAAGGCGGTGAAGGGGGCCGACAAAGCGCTTTCGGAGGCCTTGGCCCAATTATTCCAACTGACGGAGAGTCATGTTCAAGCAGAAACCGAAGGATTTTCCGGACTGGTGTTGATGACGCAACGGATGCTGGGGGCGGCAGGAATATTAGCGATAATCCTGTCAACCCTCCTGGCCTTTGTCATCACCCGAAGCTTGCTCAGGCAATTGGGCGGCGAGCCGGATTACGCCACAGAGATGGTGCGTAAGATCGGCGACGGTGATTTGTCAATGACCCTGGCGATCAAGCCGGGCGATACCAGCAGTCTGTTATATTCGATGAAGATCATGCAAGACAGCTTGGGCGCTATCGTTTCCGAGATTCAGAGTGTTGTACAAGCTGCCGTGCAAGGCGACTTCAGCAAGGCGATGGACATGGACGGTAAGGCCGGTTACACCAAGACCCTGTCCGAATTGCTCAACCAGTTAAATCACACGAATATGATTGCCGACAACCTTTTTAAAGATGTTATCCGCGTGGCCGATGCTTTAGCGGAAGGCGACCTTAGCCAGAAGATCAGCAAAGAATATTCGGGCGTCTATAATCAGGTGAAAACCGGCATCAACACCACTGTCGACTCCATGATCGGGATTACCGGTGAAATACAGAACATCGTCGAGGCCGCCAACCGCGGCGATTTCCGCAAGAAGATAAATATGAACGGCAAGGCGGGCTACACCAAGACCTTGTCCGAATTGCTCAATCAGCTCTCCAATGTCACCGAAACCGGCATTAACGATGTGGTGCGCGTCGCTCATGCACTGGCCAAGGGCGATTTGACCCAAACCATCAGTAATGACTACCCCGGTTCCTTTGGTGAAATGAAAGCCGGCGTGAACGGCTCGGTTGAAAATCTTAAGGTACTGATCGGCGAAATCAAGGTTTCCACCGATACTTTCAGCACGGTTGCCAAGGAAATCGCAGCGGGTAACAATGATTTGTCGCATCGCACTGAAGAGCAGGCCGCCAGCCTGGAACAAACTGCCGCCAGCATGGAGGAGCTAACCTCTACCGTGCAGCAAAATACCGTAAATGCCAAGCATGCCAATCAGCTTGCGGTCGGTGCGACCGATATTGCCGGCAAGGGCGTTGCAGTCGTCGACCGGGTTGTGACGACTATGGAAGGCATTAATGAATCCTCGCGCAAAATTGTCGACATTATCTCGGTCATTGACGGCATCGCTTTTCAGACCAATATACTCGCCCTCAACGCCGCAGTAGAGGCGGCTCGCGCCGGCGAGCAGGGCCGGGGATTCGCGGTGGTGGCCGGGGAAGTGCGCAATCTTGCCCAACGCGCTGCCGCTGCCGCAGGAGAAATAAAAAACCTGATTGGCGATTCGGTGGAAAAAGTCGAGGACGGCACTAAGTTGGTTGCCCAGGCCGGCAAGACCATGGAAGAAATTGTCAGCGCCATTCGCGGCGTAACGATAATTATGTCCGAGATAAGGACTGCTTCTGTTGAGCAGGCGTCCGGCATCGAACAGGTTAACCAGGCTATCGGACAAATGGATGAAGTGACGCAACAAAATGCCGCCCTGGTAGAGCAGGCCGCCGCAGCAGCAGAATCGCTGGAAGAACAGGCGCAAAACTTATCGCTTACGGTGGGGCGTTTTACTGTGGATAGCGGCTCAATTAGCGTCCAAAGCTTTCCTCGTGCAGCGCCTAAGGTCAGTAAAAGTCCAATAGCGCTTAGGGCGAAACCGCAGTTGCAGATGGCCGGCAGCGATAATTGGGAAGAGTTTTAAGATGTTGCGAGGCCTTGTGGATCGTAATAAGCCTGTTTGAGCGCAAAGCAAAACAGGCATTTTTGGGGCATTGTTGTAAGCCGAAAGGTCCGGCTTTCTGGACGCAGCCGAAGGGATTCGGCCCTACACTTTCTGTTTAAGCCGTGTTCAGGTTATAATAACCGCCATCTATTAAGCCTTGGCCGATTGTCCAGGGCTTTTTTCATTATTATAAGGTGGTTTAGCACCGCCGTTCCGCCGTAATAAAATCAACAAGCGGAGTTTAGCATCGGGGGTGTGGCCTCAGTGATTTTTGGATGATTTACTATTAAAAATATGACACAAAAACTTTATATTCAAACCAACGGTTGCCAGATGAACGAGTACGATTCCGATAAAATGCGGGATGTGCTCAACGCTTCACATGGATTTGAATTGATTGACGACCCAAAGCAAGCCGACGTTTTGTTGCTGAATACTTGTTCGATACGCGAAAAAGCGCAGGAAAAAGTCTTTTCGGCCTTGGGTAAATGGCGCAAGATTAAAGATAAGCGTCCCGACGTGATCATCGGCGTCGGCGGCTGCGTCGCCAGCCAGGAAGGTGCGGCTATCCAAAAGCGGGCGCCTTTTGTGGATATAGTGTTCGGGCCGCAAACCCTGCACCGTTTGCCCCAGTTGCTGGATCAGGCGCGCAGCCAGCACAAACCTGTCGTCGACGTCTCCTTCCCTGAAATAGAAAAATTCGATGCATTGCCCGAGCCCAGAGCGGAAGGCCCGAAAGCCTTTGTGTCTGTTATGGAAGGTTGCAGCAAGTATTGTACGTTCTGCGTAGTGCCTTATACGCGAGGTGAAGAAATCAGCCGTCCGCTGGATGATGTGATCGCCGAAATTACGGCGTTGGCCAAACAAGGCGTGCGCGAAATCAACCTGTTGGGCCAAAACGTTAATGCCTATCGCGGCGAAATGGACGATGGCGACATCGCCGATTTTGCCTTGTTGCTGCATTATGTGGCGGCGGTGAAGGGCATCGACCGGATTCGTTTCACCACTTCGCACCCGATGGAATTTACAGACGAGCTGATTGAAGCCTTTGCCGAAATTCCGCAATTGGTCGACCATTTGCATTTGCCGGTACAAAGCGGCAGCGATCATATCTTGAAAATGATGAAGCGCGGCCATGCGCGCGCCGACTATATTGAAATCATCCGCAAATTGCGCGCGGTGCGCCCCAATATTTACCTGTCATCGGATTTTATTATCGGATTCCCCGGCGAAACCGATGCCGAGTTTGAAGAAACCATGTCGTTCATCGAAGAAATCGGTTTCGATCTATCCTTCAGTTTCGTCTATAGCCAGCGTCCCGGCACACCGGCGGCCGATTTGCCGGACGATGTGCCTGCTGAGGTTAAAAAACAGCGCTTGGAGCGTTTTCAAAATCGCATTAACGAAATGACTGCGGCTATTTCCGAGAGCATGATCGGCACCGTGCAAACCGTTTTGGTTGAAGGGCAGTCTAAAAAGAATCCGTTGCAAATGCAGGGTAGAACCGAGAATAATCGGGTTGTTAACTTTATCGGGCATCCCCGCTTGGCCGGACAGTTTGTCGATGTGCTGATTGCCGAGGCTTTGCCCAATTCTTTACGAGGCCGTATGGTCGATGCTTCCGTTGATAAAATTGTTGGTAACAATTGATTTATGATTTCACAGGAAATTTCCCTCGCACCTGCCGATAATGACCGGCTGTCCAATCTTTGCGGCCAATTCGATGAGCACTTGCGGCAGATTGAGTCGCGCCTTCAGGTCGAAATCGCCAATCGCGGTAATCAGTTCAGGGTGACGGGCTTGGATAGTTCGGTCAAGGCGGCCTGCGCCGTCATGGAGAAATTATTTGCCAGCACCGAAAAAGAACACCTGACCGCCGAATCGGTTCATTTAGCCATGCAGGATGCATCGATTGATGAACTGTTGGATGCTGCTCCGGCAACCTCGGCCCAGCAAAACGTAAGTATCAAGACCAAATGCGGGATGATCAGAGGACGAGGGGCTAACCAGCAAGAATATCTGAGGAAAATTGTCACGCATGATATTAACTTCGGCGTGGGACCGGCCGGAACCGGTAAAACCTATCTGGCCGTTGCCTGTGCCATTGAGGCCTTGCAAAGCGAAAAGGTCAGGAAAATCATTCTGGTGCGTCCCGCAGTGGAAGCCGGTGAAAAACTGGGCTTTCTGCCGGGCGACATGGCGCAAAAAGTCGATCCTTATTTGCGGCCTTTGTACGACGCGCTGTACGACATGCTCGGTTTTGAGCGGGTTGAGAAAATGATCGATAAAGGCATTATCGAGGTTGCGCCGCTGGCTTTTATGCGCGGCAGAACGCTCAACGACGCTTTTATTATCCTTGATGAGGCGCAAAATACCACCGTCGAGCAGATCAAAATGTTCCTGACCCGAGTCGGGTTCGGTTCGACAGCGGTGGTGACAGGCGATGTGACCCAGATCGATTTGCCCTCGGAAAAAATGTCCGGTCTGCGGCATGTGCTTGAAGTATTAAAAAATGTGGAAGGCATCAGCTTTACCTTTTTCGATGCGCGCGATGTGGTCAGGCATCCTTTGGTGCAGCGCATTGTTTGCGCCTATGAAGCTTATGAGAAAGCGCACAAGGCCGAGTCGTGAACCGGATAGAAATCCAGGCTGTTTTTGACTCGGCAGATCAGCCTGACCGGCAACAAATCCAGCTTTGGGTCGATACGGCGCTGGACGATTACGATCATGACACCGAGATTGTGGTGCGCATTGTTGGCGTTGAGGAAAGCGCCGAACTTAATGAACAGTATCGCCATAAATCAGGCCCGACCAATATTCTCAGTTTTCCGGTTGACGTGCCTGAAGGTATTGAACTGGACTTACTGGGCGATTTGGTCATCTGCGCCCCGGTAGTGGAAAAAGAAGCGCTCGAACAGGACAAGCCACTGGCGCACCATTGGGCGCATATCATTGTGCATGGCGTGTTGCATTTATTAGGTTACGATCACATCGATGACGATGAGGCCGAACTTATGGAAAATAAAGAAATAGCCATTTTAAACAAATTACATATAAATAATCCGTATACAGAGGTAAGCGATAAATGAGTGATGAACAACCCCCAAGTAGACACTCCCCACAGAAAAGCTGGGTTGATAAAATCAGCCATTTACTGACTGGGGAGCCGCAAGACCTTGAAGATCTACTTGAAATATTAAGAGAAGCACGGGAAAAACGCTTATTGGATACGGATGCGTTATCCATGATTGAAGGCGTTTTACAGGTGTCTCAAATGCGGGTCAGGGATATTATGATTCCCCGCATTCAAATGGTTGTCGTACCGAAAGACGCCGAGCTGGAGACCATCATGCCGTTGGTTACCGAGTTTGGGCATTCGCGCTACCCGGTTATTGACGGAGACCGGAGCAAGGTGGTTGGCGTCCTGTTAGCCAAGGATTTGCTGACTCGCGTTTTACAAAACAAGTCCCTGAAAGTTCATGAAATAATGCGGCCTTCCTGTGTCGTGCCGGAAAGCAAGCGCTTGAATGTGTTGCTTAAAGAATTGCGTACCAATGGCAATCACATGGCCATTGTGGTCGATGAGTACGGCCAGTCGGCAGGCTTGGTCACCATTGAGGATGTGTTAGAGCAAATCGTCGGCGAAATTGAAGACGAACACGACGATCACGAAGACGAAGGCTATATTTTTCAGCGTAGTTCAAATGAATATATGATTAAAGCGCTGACGCCTATGGATGAGTTTGACGAATACTTTTCAACCCATCTGGCAACGGATGAATACGATACTATCGGCGGTTTTATTGTCAGTCAGCTTGAACACATGCCCAAAAAAGGCGAGAGCCTGGTCGTGGATTCAATGAAGTTTGAAGTCATCAGGGCCGATAGTCGGCGCGTACATCTGCTGAAGCTGAAAATAATTGAGTAGGGTTCTGTCCACGAAAGGCACGAAAAATATAAGGGGCTAAAAGGCTAAAGCTCGGTATGTTGACGTGTTATTTTTCCGCCTTTCGCCCGGTTTTAATGATGTACATGTCGCTGTAGCTAATGTTAGATATTGTTTTTTTCGTGCTTTTCGTGCCTTTCGTGGACAAAATACGATTCCCCAGTCTAATCGTATTTGAGGTATTTAAACCTCGGGTCGTCAGGCGTGCCTGTTAAAGCGCCGCCTTCCTGTCCGGGCTGCCACATCACCACCTCTTCGATTTTACGGGCTAATTCAAAATCTTTATTGGTAATGCCTTTAGCCGCATGATTCATCAGCTTAACGATCACAAAGGCGTAAGAAACGGTAAGATCCGGATGATGAAATGCCGCTTCAGCCAAGTGTCCTACGGTGTTAACAACCATCAGCGTCGCTTTCCAGCCGCTGGTTTTGTATTTGCGCCGAATCCAGCCGTTTTCCAGATACCAGTGCGGCAATTCTTCCTTTAAACGCTGTTCGACATCGGTATCTGAATAAGCGTCTTCATGCGTACGTTCTCTCCAACTCATAGTGGCTTGCCTCTTTGTCTGTTCGGTGATGAAAAAGCCCGGATAACCTTGTTATCCTAGTTCTCCGGCTCCTGATGCGTGGCTTCGCAGCCTTGTTGATAAAAAATAAATGACGGGGAAAAGGGAACAACATCAATCGTCAAGGTGGTTTCTTTTTGGAATAGTTTAACGGCATCGGCCACGCTATTACGAAAGTTATTGGATAATTGTTTAGTCAGTTTCTCTTGAGCTTCGTCCGCGCCCAAAGCAAAGGGATCTTCCGCCAGATTAGTTGCATTGATGGCTTCCTGCAACGCGTCTGTCGCAAAGGATTGAATTTTGTTTTCGAAGTCGCTGAAGACTTGCGGGCCTTTTTCACGTTTAATCCGTTCTATATCGGCCGGGTCGGCGTAGATAAGAAATGTGCCTTTAGCGCCTTGAAAATCGTTTTTACAGGCTCCGCCATCCATGATTCTGACCAGATTTAATGTTTTGTCGCCTTTAAGCCTGGTCAACGGTGGATTTTGGCCTGAACTTTGTGTCGAATTCTCGGTTATTGCGGGCGTTTTAGCGGGAGTCGAGACGGCTTGTGCGTCATGTTTGACCTCTTGAGTCGAACAGGCGGTCAGAGCGATAAATGTCATGCCGAGTAAAATTTGTACGCTTGCTTTCATAAATTACGGTGTGTCGTTAAATGAGATTATCCAGTCTGCCGGGCATTGTAATCTTTAAAAAAGTCGCGAGGTGAAAAAATATGACCGATGGGCCGACAAATAGACTATGACGGATAAAATCTGGTTATGCCTAGCCCTCCCAAACACTTGATATTTGTTTAAAATGAATATCCGAGCTCCCGTTCATCACCGATTTTTATTGGTGTTGAATTAAAATTTCGCTTTACAAGCTTGTCATAAGTAATTAAAAAGTGAACTTTTAAAGCTAGATTAATTACGACTATGAAAGTATCTAAATCCGTACCCGATAAATCCTCGCCTGAAGTGGGCCCTGAAAAAAGCAAAGATGAAGTTGATCTCGATATTGAAGGCTTCGATTTGGGTTTGAGCGGTGAATATATTACGCTCCCTAACGAAAGCGAGCGAGCGGCAAAAAAGATGGCTGCGCGCAGAAAAATTGAGTTGTATTGGGAGAAAAAACGCTTGCAGGAACAGCTCGGCGATTTTTATGACGAGGATCTTGATTTTTAATTTAGTCATATCGACGGAGCAGGGCGGCGTTTATTTAGCGCATGGAAATAATAGATTTTTTTGTTAAGTAACAAGTTGTTGGATGGATTTCGCGGTCGGTAGCCGACCGTGCAATCGTGTTCAACCGATTATTCAATCCGGTTTGCACATTTTTCGGTTAATATTGTCGCCCGTTGGCGAGTTTTTCTTTTTTCAATCCGGATGTCATGACCATTTTTACACCTGTCACAGCAGTCAATTACTTAAATAAAGCGTTTTTGTTGTTTTTTCTTATCGGTTTTTTTGGTTACGCATCTGCCAAAGAGCATCACTTTCTGGTTCTCAATTATCACGACATCGTCGGTGCGGAAGGCGCCAAGCCGCCTTTTAATTCGATGGATGTCAGTGTCGATCATCTTGAAGAGCATCTAGGCTGGTTGAAACAAAACGGCTACAAGATTGTCAGCGTGCAAAATATTTTCGATGCAGCAGTGGGGAAAGATACGTTACCCGATAAAGCCGCGCTGTTGACCTTTGATGACGGCTATCTGAGTTTTTATACCCGCGTCTTCCCGCTATTAAAGAAACATCATTATCCGGCTACGGTTGCGCTGGTGGGAACCTGGATGGACGGCAACGTCACGGCGGACGAGCCGGGCAAGCCATTGCTCAACTGGGAGCAGGTAAGAGAAATGGTGCAGTCCGGTTTGGTCGAGGTCGCCTCGCACAGTTACGACCTGCATAAAGGCGTGAATGCCAATCCGCAAGCCAATTCCCAGGCGGCGGCGGTTACCCGGCTGTATGACGACCCGATGCTGGTTTACGAAACCGACGAGCAGTATCGCGAACGTATCAATGCAGCCCTGTTGAAGAGCGCCGAGTTCATTTTTCAACATGCGGGCGTCAGACCCAGGGCCATGGTTTGGCCGTATGGAGAATATAACCAAATTGCCGTGCAGGCGTCGCGTGAAGCCGGAATGCCGATGACGATGGGGCTGGTGGACGGCTTTAATACGGTGGCGGATATTAGCGCGTTGCGTCGCTTGATTATGGTCGATAATCCCGATCTCGGCCAATTTGCGGAGCTTGTGACCGGAATGCGTACCGGCAGGTCTTTGCGGGTGGCGCATCTGGACCTGGATTATCTTTACGATGAAGACCCCAAGCAAACCGAGCGTAATCTGGATGCTGCGGTTCAACGCATCAAAGACATGCATATCAACACCGTTTATTTACAAGCCTATGCCGATCCTGACGGCGACGGCAACGCCGATGCGTTATATTTTCCCAATCGCCATTTGCCGGTAAAACAGGACTTGTTCAGCCGCGTTGCCTGGCAATTAAAAACCGTAGCCCGTGTGAAAATTTATGCCTGGATGCCGATTATGGCCTATCAGGGCAAAGCGCCGGAATCCTGGTATGTTCAGGAATGGCGGGACGGCAAGGCGCAAAACGCCAGTCATGTTTATACCCGGTTATCGCCGTTCAATCCCGAAGCGCGTCAGTACGTAGCCGAAATTTACGAAGACTTGGCCAAACATTGTAGTTTTGACGGCATTCTGTTTCATGACGACGGCATTTTATCGGATTATGAAGATGTATCGCCGCTAGCATTGGCTTATGCGAAAGAGGCATGGGGCTTGCCCGATCAATTCGAACAGTTGCATGCGACCAGCAAAATGCGCATGGCGTGGGCGCAACATAAAACTGAATTGATCAACCAATTTACCGACGAGCTGGCAAGCCGGGTGCGTATTTATCGCCCCGGCATAAAGACCGCGCGTAATTTTTATGCGTTGCCTTTGTTAAAGCCTTACAGCGAAGAATGGTACGCGCAGTCGTTTAAATCCTTTTTAGCGCATTACGATTATGTCGCCATCGAAGCCATGCCTTTTATGGAAGAGGCGGAAAACCCCAAACAGTGGCTCACACAATTGGTAAAAACAGCGGCTAAACAGCCCGACGGTCTTAAAAAAACCGTGTTCGAGCTGCAATCGATCAATTGGAAAACCGGGCAGAAAATTCCGATGCCGGTCTTTATCGGGCAACTGGAGTTGCTGAAAAAATTGGGCGCCGGCCACATTGGCTATTATCCTGACAATGTTTTTGAGGATCAGCCGCGCTTGGCTGATTTACAACAACATTTCTCACTTCCTATCCAGCCTTAATCATGAATTTTGTTTTAATCAACCTGAATAGGGCGGGCGATGCCGTTTGCTCTGAAAAACCATGAATATTTCATTGCAAAACGCGATCGCAATACTACAGAGCCAATGGCATGACTTTGTGACTGCATGGGAACCGCTGGACGGCACCATCGAAGGATTCATTTATTACTATCCTTTGTTTATGGCCTATATCTGGATGTTCGGCGCGCTGATTTTTTATTTTCGTCATGAATGGCGTCAGCAAGGTAATGCCGAACACCTGCCCGAATTAACCGAGCAGCCGCCGGTTTCGATTTTGATTCCCTGTTATAACGAAGGCGACAATATTCGCGAAACCGTGGAAATTTTGTTGCGCCAGAAATACCCGGCCTTCGAAATTATCGCCGTTAATGACGGCAGCAAGGACAACACGTTGGAAATATTGCAGGAGCTGGCTGAACAACATCAGCAACTACGCGTGGTCAATTTGCACACCAATCAGGGTAAGGCGATGGGCTTGCGTACCGCCGCGTTATTGGCTAACAATGAAATCCTGATTTGCATCGACGGTGATGCGTTGCTGGCTCCCGAAGCCGTCGCCTGGATGGTGCGGCATTTTCAGGATAATCCGAATGTCGGCGCAGTCACCGGCAATCCGCGCATACGCAATCGCTCCACGCTGTTAGGCCGGATTCAGGTCGGTGAGTTTTCAGCCATCGTCGGCATGATCAAACGGGCGCAACGGTCTTACGGGCAGGTCTTCACCGTCTCCGGCGTTATTGCGGCATTTAGAAAATCCGCATTGCACGATGTCGGTTACTGGAGCAACGACATGGTCACCGAAGACATCGATATCAGCTGGAAGTTGCAGCTGGCCGGTTGGACGATCTATTTCGAGCCGAACGCCTTGTGTTGGGTGTTGATGCCGGAAACCCTGCATGGCTTATGGAAGCAACGATCACGCTGGGCGCAGGGCGGAACCGAAGTATTGTTGCGCTATTTTCGCGATCTGTTTCGCTGGTCGTCCCGCGGCATGTGGCTGTTATACGGCGAATGCCTGATCAGTATCTTCTGGGCGTTTTTGATACTGTTGCATGTGCTTTACGCACCCGTGGCATTGTTTAACGAATCGACCAGCGAATCGTTGCACGATCTCAGCCCCAACTGGACCAGCATGTTGCTGAGCCTGACCTGTCTTATACAATTCGGCGTCAGCCTGTTCATAGATTCGCATTACGAATCCCGTACCGGCGGCGTCGCGCGGTATTATTACTGGATGGTATGGTATCCCCTGGTGTACTGGCTGATAAACGTCGGCACCACCATTGTCGGCTCGATACGGGCGATAAAAAAGAAACGCGGACAACGTGCGATATGGGTCACCGTAGACAGAGGTTTGCGCGAGAAATGAAAGAATACATTATTAACGCCCCGCAGCTGCAAAGCCTGCAAAAAAGGGCTGGGGCCTTATTTGTCTGGGTCGTCTGCTGGGTGATGTGGATTTACTTGCTGATTCCCTTGGTCACTTTAAGCAGCTGGGTGCTGGGCGATAGAAAGATGATCAACGAAATGCGCTGGTTTGGCGGTTATAAAAGCCTGCTGGAGCTGATGGAGATTTACGGTGTCACTTTGTTGGTAATGGTTGCGCTCTGGTTATGCTGGATAAGTTATCGCAAATTCCGGAGCAGGATGATACTTCCGGCAGCGCATAAAATTGTTAACGATACGGAGCTATGCGCGTTTTATCAAGTGAAAGCCGATGAATTGCAGCAATGCCGGAATGTGTCAATGATTACCGTTTATTTTGACGATCATGGGCATATTGTTCATCTTGATCCGCATATAGATCGTTAGCTTATAATCTTTATTGCCTTGTTATTCGTGGCTGATGTGAAGTAAAGCAGACGATTATGTGGTTTACGGCGAAGTGCAGTATATTAGGTCAAACTGCACACACAAAGAGCTGGTTACAGCAAAAAAACACTTCGGGGAGCGAACATGAATCCAAAGCAATTAATTATCAAATGCTATGCTGAATGCGAAGGCGGCGTTTGGGTGGCCCTATGTTTAGACTTTAATCTTGCAGCGCAAGGCGATTCATTTGAAGATGCCAAAGTCAAGCTCGAAGCGATGATTAAAGAATATGTTTATGATGCTTTGGAAGGCGACGATAAAATTTACGCAAACCAGTTATTAAGCAGACGCGCGCCTTTTTCGGCATGGTTTAAATACTATGTTATGAAAATCAAAAATAACATCTTCCATAGCAGCAACCATATATTCGATGAAACAATGCCGTTGAGACCGGCATGAGTGGAGAATTCCCACCACTGACCTGTAAAGAAATAAAACTAATCTTAACCTATCTCAATTTTACGCCACGCCCGAGAAAAGGCACGTCGCACGAACAATGGGTTAAAGAAGAAAACGGTAGATTTTATAAAGTCACCGTTGATTGTCCCAAAGCGCCTTTCTCGCAAACGCTGATCAAGAGCATGGCCGAACAGGCTGGAAAAACCAAGAAAGATTTCTACGTTATTATCAAAAAACTGTAACTTGCCCGGAGTTGTTTTTTATGACCAGTATGTAGGATGTGCTGAACGCAGTGAAGCGCATCTTCGCGATTGATGGCTTCCTACCTCAGCACATCCTACGGCCCTGTTAGTTTTTTACGTTAGTCAATTTACATCGGAAAAATAATATGAACAGTGTAATTCAAGAGAATCCATCTTCTTTTTTGGCGAGTCTAGATGCAATATTTGCAAGTATCGAGAAATGGGCGGCGTCAGCCGGTTTAAAAGTAGTAAAGTCTAAAATATCAATAACTGAAGAGAGATATGGCACTTATGGTGTGCAAAAACTGTCAATTTTAAATTCTTCCGGCACAGAACTGGCTGAAGTAATTCCAGTTGGGGCATCAATTCTGGGAGCTAACGGTCGGATTGATATTAAAGGGGCTTACGACAAGGTAATACTCGTTGATTTGAATATAGGCGGCCCAACAATGGCAACAACAGTAACTGTCGGCGATCATAAAAAAGTACATACCAGACATTTCTATAGAGGTATAGACGAAGCAGGATGGTATTGGATTGAAAACAAGGTAAGTGGTAAGGGACATAAGCTCACGAGTGAATTATTCCTTGAACTTCTTGCTGAGGTTTCTGATTATGAGCGCCAGTAATACTATTGATGATATTTGGTGTTCATACCAAATTACTTTGGATTGTTTGAAAATTGCAAATCGTAGTATTGTCAATAACGACATTAGCTCTTTAGAAAAAACGGGATTTATAGGCTCGCCTCAGGACGAAGCAAAAAGACAAATAATGCAAAGTAGATCAAATGCTGATGATTACGTGATATTGTCCCTATGGGCTTCATTTGAAAGGACTTTGCTTTCATACGTGCAAAACGAAAGCAATCGCATTTTAGCTGAGCCGACAACTGATTTCACTTATTCAGTGCATCAAAAAATTGACAATGAGATTGAATACTGGAGAGTTGACGATATTTTGAATATTTTTAAAACCATAATAAGCCCAGATTTAATTGGGCAGGCAAAACAAGTTAAAAAATATAGAGACTGGATTGCCCATAGAAATATAAAAAAGGCAGTCCACAAAATGTTCCACCACAAACCGCTTACATAATTTTGTCTGAAATACTCATGCAGCTAACGAATCATGAATACTTTTAAACATCCATCTAAATGGCCTAACAATTTCATTAGTCTTGTTGGGCATGTTGTTTATGCTCTACATTTCCATATTTCAATGTAGCGACGGATTTCGGGTTTGCTCAACGCAGCAGTCACAGGGCAGATGTAGGAATGTCCAGCAACGAAAAGCTGTTGCTCAGCCTGCACTTTAATCTGGTTTTCGTGGAATCAAGCGCTGTTTGTAACGCGATTATCAGGAAACAAGAGGGTGCCGATATGTCGAAAGAATCCTTTCCACTGTCCAAGGTCTACGGTCTGCTTGAGCCGGGGCCGGTTGTACTGGTCTCAACCGCCAGGAAGGGCCGGGCGAACATCATGACTCTATCCTGGCACACCATGATGGAGTTTGAACCGCCGCTGGTAGGTTGCGTCATCAGCAATGGGGACTTCACATTCGATAGCTTGAAAGCAAGCAAGGAATGCGTAATCAACATTCCAACGGTGGAGTTGTCGAAACAGGTCGTAGCCTGCGGGAACTGCTCAGGACGAACGGTCGACAAGTTCAAGGCGTTTGGCCTCACGCCCGTGGCTGCCTCGTGCGTCGATGCGCCGCTGATCGACGAATGCTACGCCAATCTTGAATGCAGGGTCGTCGATGAGACGATGGTTGTCAAATACAATCTCTTTATCCTTGAGGTTGTTAAAGCCTGGATTGACCCAGAGAAGAAAAATCCGCGGACGATTCATCATCTGGGGGAAGGCGCATTCATGGTCGCCGGTGAGACGATCCATCTGCCTTCCAAGATGAAATAACTACTCCAGCCATTCGATAATGTGGTCTTCCAAATCATCGATTTCAGATTCTTTCATCGCATAGCTGCTGATTGAAACACCGGCATCCTGAACAGTTTCGGCGCTTTTTGATAGCAGGGGATGCCAGGATGGCAGTTCTTCTCCATCGCTCAATAGCCGGTAAGCGCAGGTTGCCGGTAGCCAGTTGTATTCGGCAAAGTCGTGTTGTTTTAAGTCCAGACATTCGGGGACTAATTGGGTGCGTTCGCTATAACGGGTGCAGCGGCAAGTATCCAGATCGATCAGGTTGCAGACGACGCTGGTAAAGTAGATGTCGCCGGTGTCTTCGTCTTCCAGTTTATGCAGGCAGCATTTGCCGCAGTTATCGCATAATGACTCCCATTCTTCGGTGGTCATTTCAGATAGTTTTTTGGTTTCCCAAAAGTTCATGTGGCGTTGCTCATTAAATTAGGATGGAGTTGTGGGTTTAATCAAGTTGATTAATTCACCACGAAGGCACGAAGTTCACGAAGAAAATCCGGCAAAACTTCGTGTTCTTCGTGCCTTCGTGGTGATTTTTTAAATTACTGCATAAAGTCAGTTCCCAAGTAGCTCCCATACCGGCTTGATGCTCTCAGGCAGGGGCGCAAGTTTGCCTAATTCCACCCATTGATTGGCCGGATTGTGAAAGTCGGAACCGACCGAACCGGCCAGCTCAAAGCGCGTTGCGTAACCGGCAACCAGTTTTATTTCGTCGCTATTATATCGGCCCGTTACGACTTCAATGCCTTGGCCTCCGGCTTCCTTGAATGCGGCTAACAGGCGTTTCATCCAACTGGCGGTCAATTTGTAGCGCAAAGGGTGCGCCAATACCGCAACGCCGCCGGACCCGGTAATCCAGTTTATTGCCAGCTCCATGTCAGACCAGGTCGTAGCAACAAAAGCGGCTTTTCCTGCGCCAAGATAGCGGTCGAAAGCTTCCTGCTGGGTGGAGACATGGAATTGCGAAAGCAGGAAGTCGGCGAAATGGGTGCGGGTGATCATGCCTTCTCCGGCGGCTTTTTTGACAGCTTCCAGCGCGCCGGGAATGCGTTTTTTCTCCAGCTTATCGGCGATTTTTTCGGCGCGTTCGATGCGCATGGTTTGCAGGTTGCGGGTGGCATCGGCAAGCGGCGGATAAGCGGGGTCAATACCCAGTCCGACAATGTGAAAACATTTATTCTGCCAGCTGGTTGACAGCTCTATGCCGGGTATTAATTTGATGCCTGCTGTGTCTGCGGCAGCTTGGGCTTCGTTGAGTCCCGAGACGGTATCGTGATCGGTTAAAGCCAGCGAGGTGACGCCGCATTCATGGGCGCGCTGCACTAATGCCGTCGGCGATAATGCGCCGTCGGAAGCGGTAGAATGGCAGTGTAGGTCGTAGTTTTCAGTCATAGGTTTTCTAGGTTAAAGGGGTAAGGTTAAAGGCGGCTTAAGGGCGTTGATTTGTCCTTACACTTTTCACCTGTCTCACTGATACTCGCCATAAAGTTTTGCATAAAGGCCGTTTTGGCTGAGTAGGGTTTCATGTTGTCCATGTTCGCAAATTTGACCTTGTTCAAAAACATAAACATGATCGGCTTGTTTAACGGCGCTCAGGCGATGGGCGATAATGATGGTGGTGCGGCCTTTTAAAAAGTCCGCCATCGCTTGATGCAATTTGTGCTCTGTTTCGCTGTCCAGCGCCGAGGTGGCCTCATCCAGTATGACCATTTTGGGATCGGCGACGATCATTCTGGCAATGGCCATGCGTTGCCGCTGGCCGCCTGAAAGCCTCATGCCCAGCCGACCGATGACGGTGTCCAAGCCTTTGTCCAGATCCTGCACGACGTCGTGTAATTGCGCGATAGCCAGTGCATTCCATAATACGGCATCGGTAGCCGGTTTGCCCAAAGTCAGGTTGGCGCGGATGGTGTCGTTAAACAGGACGGGATGTTGCAGCACGGTGACGACGTTTTCCCTGACCACTTCGAGGCCGATGCGGTCGATGGCGACATCGTCGAAATAAATCTGGCCTTGGTCGGGCGGGTAGAGGCCGATCAGGGTTTGGACCAAGGTCGATTTGCCGCCGCCGCTGGCTCCCACCAAGGCAACCTTTTCGCCGGCTTTGATTTTTAACTGGATGCCGTCGAGTATCTTTTCCTCGCTGTAACTGAAATGCAGATCTTCTACGCGTAAAGAGACGGTTTTTTTATTTAAAAACGGGTTTTCAAGGTGAGGGTAATGCGGTTCTTGTTTCAGGGCATTAAGGCGGTTGATGCGGATCAACGCGGCTTTGGCGGCATAAAAGGCATATTGGATACTCAGGATTTCCTGCACCGGCGCCATCATGAACCATAGATAGCCGAACACCGCCAGCATTTGCCCGATGCTGAGATCGGAATAAAACACCATCAGCATCGCGCAGGCGCGGAATACGTCAAAGCCGAACAGGAATACCAGAAAACTCAAGCGCGTTGCCGCATCGCTTTTCCAGGCGAAAGCGGTCGAAAAATCCTTAACCGACCGGGCCGATTCGATCAGCTGCCGGCAATAATGTTTCTCGCGATTGCTGGCGCGTATTTGATGGATGGCTTCCAGCGTTTCAGTCAAGGATTGCTGGAAAACTTCGTAAGCGGAGTTTTCCCGTGATTTAAGGTCTTTGACGCGAGAGCCGATCACGCGGGTGAAATAAATAACCACGGGGTTTAGCAGCAGGATAAATAAACCCAGCTGCCAGTGCATCCATAATAAAATAACCGCTGTGCCGATAATGGTCAGGCCGGATACCAGCAGCTTGCTGACGGTCGTGCCGATAAAGGTGTCAATCGTATCAAGGTCTTTGACCAGATGGGTGACCACCGTGCCGGTGCCCAGGCTTTCATATTCGGACATCGAAATGTTTTGCAAATGCCCGATCAGGTTGGCACGGATGCGGAACACAATATCCTTGGCAATGCAGGAAAATTGCCGGGACTGAATGATGTTGAAAATGATCGCAATAATGCGCAGGACGACGCTGATCAGCAAAATAACGCCGATGTAAAGAATGGGAATTTGCCAGCTTACCGGGAACAGCAGGTTAACTGCTTTAATGATAACGCCGGGTTTATGCAATAGCACTTCGTCGACCAGCAACGGCATCAGCAACGGCACTGGAACGCTGGCAATGGTTGCCAGAATGGCGATAAAATGGGAAGCGATCAGTTCCTTTTTGTGTTCTAAAGCAATTTGGTAAATAGTGTTCCAACTATAAGGTTGGATAGCCTGTTTTGATTGCACGGGATTAGATAGGGATGTTTGTTCGAGCGCTTGATTATATCTGTCTGAAACATTTTTTAGGAATATATTTACTGTGAGTGGAATATGAAACACCTGCGTGGAAAACTGTTGTGGTGTCTGGTGCTTTTTTCCGGTGCAGTGCTTGGCGATACGCTTAACCAGCAAAGAAACAATTTTTTGCAGGCTGAAAAACTGCTTGCTCAAGGCAATAATGCGGCATTCGTGCGCGCCAGTGCCGCTTTGATCGATTACCCGTTATACCCCTATCTGCAATACCAGTGGCTGAAAGATAACTTACAGCAAGCCGATCAGGTTCTGTCTTTTCTGGCAGCCTATAAAGAGACCCGCTATGCCGAATTATTGCGTTCTAAATGGTTGGATTATCTGGCTAAAAACGAGCGCTGGAACGATTTTATCCAGCATTATATCTCCAGGGATGGAGTGTATGCCGCAAACCTGTCGGGAACAGGTTCGGCAATCTCCAGGGATGGAGTGTATGCCGCAAACCTGCCGGGAGCAGGTTCGGCGAAAGTGACAGACAATACCGCGCTTGAATGTCAGTACAATCTGGCAATCTATAACACGGGCAATCAACCGCAGGCATTAAACGAGGCCAAGCGCTTGTGGGTTACCGGGGATTCCTTGCCGCAAGAATGCGATCCGCTGGTATCGGTGTTAATGATGTCGCCCGGCTTCACGCCGGAACTGATTTGGCAGCGATTTGAGCTGGCCTTGAACAAAGATAATGTCTCGGTGGCCGAATACCTGCGCCGTTCGATGAATAGGGCGGATCAGGATGTTGCCGATGTTTGGTTGCGAGTTCACCAACATCCTGCGTTAATCGAAAACAGCGGTTTTTTGAGTCCGCAAATGGGGCGGCTTTTCGCGCATGGCGTAGATCGGCTGGCGAAGTCCGATTTGAATCTGGCGGTTACACTTTGGGATGACAGGAAACACGCCTTCCGGATAGATGACCAAACCGTCCAGCAACTGGATCGCAGTCTCGCGATCGGCTTGGCGCGTAGCCGAAACCCAAGTGCTTATTACCGCCTTAGTCAATTGCCTGTTGTCGATGCGGAGGTCAATGAATGGAAAGTCAGAGCGGCTTTGCTGGAACAAAATTGGCAGCATGTTGCCGAGACGCTGGCGGGGTTGACGACTCAGGAACGGCAGGATCCTAAATGGCAATACTGGTTGGCCAGGTCGCTGGATCAAACCGGGGACTCTCTGCAAGCACAGGCTGTCTACACTAAGCTCGCTGAAGACCGGAGCTTTTACGGATTCCTGGCCGCCGATAATCTTGATAAGCCTTATCAATTTTCCAACAAACCGGTTTTTCTGGCGGAAAATGAGCTCGAAAAGCTGGCTAATGAAGCCGATTTTAAAGTGGTTCGGGAGCTTAATGCACTGAACAGAGACACGGAAGCCGAACGGCAGTGGTGGTATGCGGTAAAAAAATTGAGCAAGGAACGGCGAATGATCGCCGCCAAATTGGCGCAGTTTTGGCACAAGGACCAAATTGCCATTACTACGTTGGTTAAAGCCGATTATTGGGACGATTTGGCGTTGCGATTTCCCGTTTATTATTCGAGTCAGATTCACAATAATGCCAACATGCAAAATCTCGATCCGTCCATTGTTTTCGGCCTGATCCGACAGGAAAGCATCTTCAATAAGGATGCCGAGTCAGCCGTTGGCGCGCGCGGCTTAATGCAGATCATGCCCAGAACGGGAATGCAGATAGCCGGCGATTTAAAGGAAAAATGGCAGTCGGACAACAGTCTGTTTAATCCTGATGTTAACGTCAGGTACGGCGCTTTTTATTATAAGCGCCTGTTAAAACAGTTTCATGGCCATTTTGCCTTGGCAATTGCCGCTTATAATGCGGGCTCCGGGCGAGTATCAAAATGGTTGCCGAGTGTTGCGTCCATGCCGGCCGATATTTGGATAGAAACTATCCCGTTTAAAGAAACCAGGAAATATGTCACTTCTGTGCTTTCTTATGCCATTATTTATCAGCAACTCATACAAAGAAAGGGCTTGAAGATGAAGGAATTGATGCTTGATGTGTTGCCCGGCTAAAATTTGAGCTGATTTTTTTTGATGGCTGTTAGATAATGCACAGTTTAGAATAATAATAATTACGTTAAGGTATATAAAGAGTATGGGGAAACAGCACAGTTTTACGCGCGAAGAATTATTGAAGTCCGGCAGGGGAGAACTGTACGGGCCGAAAAATGCGCAATTGCCTCTACCGAATATGTTAATGATGGATCGTATTACCCTTATTACGGATGAAGGCGGTACCTACGGAAAGGGCGAAATCATTGCTGAGCTGGATATAACGCCTGATTTATGGTTTTTTGACTGTCACTTTCAAGGCGATCCTGTGATGCCCGGTTGTTTGGGGCTGGACGCGATGTGGCAGTTGGTCGGTTTCTTTTTATGCTGGATGGGCGGTCCCGGTAAAGGACGCGCTTTGGGCGTGGGTGAAGTTAAATTTACCGGACAAGTGCTGCCCACCGCGAAGAAAGTGATTTATCGAGTCAATTTAAAAAGATTGATCATGCGGAAGTTAGTTATGGGTATCGCTGATGCCACCATGGAAGTCGATGGCAAAGTGATTTATGAGGCTACCGATTTACGGGTTGGCTTATTTACTTCCACCGAAGATTTTTAGAGGCGTTAACAATGAAAAGAGTCGTAGTCACCGGTTTAGGCATTGTTTCCAGCATTGGGAATAACCGAACAGAGGTTGTCGATTCCCTCAGAGAAGGCCGCTCAGGAATCGTTTTTTCAGACGTTTATCAGGAAATGGGTTTCCGAAGTCATGTTCACGGACCTATCAATATAGATTTGGATACCTTCATTGACCGTAAAATAAAACGCTTTATGGGCGATGGCGCGGCGTTCAACTATATTGCCATGCAGCAAGCGATTGATGATTCCGGCTTGGGCGAATCGGAAGTATCGAATTTCAGAACCGGCTTGGTGATGGGTTCCGGCGGTCCTTCAACCTCAAACATTGTTGAAGCGGCGGATATTTTACGCGAAAAAGGCATCAAAAAAGTGGGCCCGTATATGGTGCCCCGAAGCATGTCCAGCACTAATACTGCATGTCTTGCGACACCTTATAAAATCAAAGGTGTCAATTATACGATCAGCTCAGCCTGTGCGACCAGCGCCCACTGTATCGGTCATGCGATGGAATTGATCCAGATGGGCAAGCAGGATGTGGTATTTGCCGGTGGCGGAGAAGAAGTTCATTGGACTATGTCGATGTTATTCGACGCGATGGGGGCGTTGTCTTCCAAATACAATGACACGCCGACTACGGCTTCAAGGCCTTATGATGAAACCCGCGATGGATTCGTTATCTCCGGTGGCGGCGGTGTTTTGGTGATTGAAGAACTGGAACATGCCAAAGCGCGCGGCGCGAAAATCTACGCGGAATTGACCGGTTACGGCGCTACCTCCGACGGTTACGATATGGTTCAACCTTCAGGAGAAGGCGCTGTACGTTGCATGCAACAGGCGATGGCGACTATCGGCGGTAGCAAGATCGATTACATCAATGCTCACGGCACCAGTACGCCAGTCGGCGATACCAGAGAACTTGAAGCCTTGCGCAATGTGTTCGGCCAGGATAACGTACCGTTAGTGAGTTCGACAAAGTCGTTGACAGGCCATGCGCTGGGTGCGGCGGGTGTTAATGAGGCGATTTATTCGTTGTTGATGATGGAGGAAAACTTCCTCAGCGCATCGGCCAACATCACCCAGCTTGATCCGGGCGCAGAAGGCATTCCGATCGTGCGTGAACGTAAAGACAACATCGCCTTAAACACCATTATGTCGAACAGCTTCGGTTTCGGCGGCACCAACGCTACCCTGATCTTTCAGCGTTACAACGCTTAACGAAATCTTTTATTCACCACGAAGAGCACGAAGTTTTATTCTTCGTGCTCTTCGTGTCTTCGTGGTGATAGGCTTTTATCCTTTTCTTTCAAATACTTCATATCTCTGACCATGTCAGATCCAAACCAAAAATCCAGAACCCAGTTTAACAAGCTGCAAAAGAAATTGCGGCACACGGTCGGCGATGCGATTGCAGACTACAACATGATCGAAAATGGCGATAAGGTCATGGTGTGCCTGTCCGGCGGCAAGGACTCCTTCACCCTGCTGGACATCCTGATGCACTTGCAAAAAACCGCGCCGGTTGAATTCGAACTGATTGCGGTCAACCTGGACCAGAAGCAGCCCGGTTTCCCGGAACATGTATTGCCGGAATATCTCGAATCGGTGGGCGTGCCGTATCATATTATCGAAAAAGACACCTACAGCGTGGTCAAGCGGGTTATCCCCGAAGGCAACACCACCTGTGGGCTGTGTTCACGCTTGCGGCGAGGCACTTTGTACGGTTACGCCGAAGCGAACAATGTCACCAAAATAGCCTTGGGTCATCATCGCGACGATATTCTTGAAACCTTTTTTCTGAATATTTTTTATGGCGGCAAACTAAAAGCCATGCCGCCCAAGCTGTTAAGCGACGATAAGAAAAACATCATCATCCGGCCTTTGGCATACACCCGCGAAAAAGACATAGAACGCCTTGCTGCATTTAAAAACTACCCGATTATTCCGTGTAACTTGTGCGGCTCTCAGGAAAACCTGCAACGCCAAGCGATGAAAATCATGTTAAACGGTTGGGATAAACAGTTTCCGGGGCGCTTGGAGACTATTTTTACCAGCCTGCAAAATGTCGCGCCGTCACAGTTGGCCGATACCCAGCTATTCGATTTTGCCGGACTAATGCGGAACCCGCAAGCCGAAGAGCAGGTCATGACATTTATCGCCAGGGATGGGGTGTATGCCGCTAGCCAGTCGGGAACTGGCGCGGCGAATGCCGGATTGGACGTATTGGCTCAGTGAGCTGCATCGTTCTTTTTACCGACTTTGGCCCGTCAGGTCCTTATGTCGGGCAAATGGAATCGGTGTTACGACTGACTGCTCCGAATGTCCCTGTTATTAATCTGTTGAGCAATGCACCAACAGCCGATCCTCGACTCAGTGCCTATCTATTGGCCGCACTGCGGTACAGTTTTCCTGCAAACAGCATTTTCCTGGCCGTGGTTGATCCGGGCGTTGGCGATGTACGCAGAGCCGTTGTATTGCAGGCTGACGGGCAAACCTTTGTCGGACCGGATAACGGCTTGTTGAATACCGTCGCCGTTCAGGCTCAAGATGCGCAATGGTCGGAAATTATCTGGAAACCGGAACATTGCTCAACGAGTTTTCACGGCCGGGACTTATTCGCCCCCGTTGCCGCAAAGCTGGCTATCAATGCGGCCGATGACTTATTGCAACCCTTTGACCGGAATGATTTAAGCGCTTGGCCCCATGATTTGGCTGAAGTGATTTATTTCGATTATTACGGCAATGCGATGACTGGATTGCGGTATCACGAAGGGCTTGCCGGCAAAGTTTTAAATATTCACGGTATTGCGATCAAACAGGCCGACACTTTCAGCGCAGTGGAAGAGAAGCAGGCTTTTTGGTATAAAAATTCCAGCGATTTGGTTGAAATCGCGGTTAATAAAGGCCGTGCAGAGCAACAGCTGGCTTTAAAACTGGGCATGCAGATCAGTTTTTAGCCATGAGAGGGCTCGCAGTGAAGCCTATTTAGCATTAAACGAGTCAAAGATTTCATTTAAATCAATCGACAGTTCAGAAAATAAATGCGGCATGACAATCCCCTCAATGAGGTACAGGATAATCGGTTCCTCCTGTTTCTTGATAAAGCGCATATTTAACCTGCATGTCCCGATTGACCTTGCCCTTCGATAAAATTTCATAGCGCATAATTAAGGCGCCGGGTTTATTCGAGCATAGCCATTTAGTGCCGGCGAGTGCGCCACGCTCCGGGCGGAACCCCCAAATGCCGTTTAAAACCTCTTGCAAACGCGGCTACATTATCGTATCCGACATCGGCGGCGATCGCTCCAATGCCTTGTTGGGTTTCATCCAAAAGCCGCCCGGCAACATTCATTCGCCATTTCGTCACATAGGCCATCGGACTATCCCCTAACGCAGCCGAGAAGCGTGCTGCGAATCGTGATGGAGACATTGCTACGCCTTGTGCCAGACGCTTTACCGACCAGTTATCGCCGGGCCGGGAATGGATCATGGATATTGCTTTACCAACAACCGGATCTTTAACTCCGGCCAGCCATCCCGATTTTGAGGTTGTAACAGTCTCTATATGTGAGCGTAGAATTTCAACACACAGTAACTCCAAAAGACGGTCAATCACATAAGTGCTGCCCGGCTGCATTTGCCCGGTTTCCTTGGTCATCCAGTCAAGAACCTCCGGCAAATTATGCAGACTTCCGGGGCGTAGAGCCGAGGCATGAAACAGCGGTGGAAGCGAGGCAAATAGCGGGTTGAGCTTTACGTTATGCATCATGAAAACGCCGCACATCAGCGAAGTACTGCGTATTCTATGTTTCTCCTCCGGTTGAAAGGGATTATTACTGCCGGTAAGTAATGCTTCAGCCGATACGGTTTTTACATCCGTGCCTTGCGAAATCCGGTGGGCAGCGCCGCCAAAGCAGATTGCCATTTCTCCCGCTTCGATGATTGTCGGCTCCCCATTATCGGGCGTGATTTCGATATATCCGCGTTTGACAAAGTGAAAAGCGATCACATGGGCGCCGGTTTGAGCTTGCAGAGCCGTCCGCAATCGTTCTGCATTGGGGATGGCGATAGCCCAAGGCGACGCGTAGTCCTCATTAAGAAGAATGCTGCCGCTAACCCGCAAAGAACTCAAAACATCGCTTAATACATCATAATGGATATTATCAGTCGTTTCGGCATTATTTTTAGTTATTTCGAGCATTGTTACAACCTCAGCGCGTTATTATACTGTGCGCTACATTACATCTAAACGAGGGGGTATTCAACATGTCTGAAATTACATCTGTTTGGTTCGCTATAGGGCTTGATATCGCGATGATTATCTATACGCTTTGGGTTATTTCTCTGGGCAAGGGAAATGGCAAGCTGCCGGTAGATATTGGCATAGGGATGTTGGCATGGCTTGCTGTACTGCATCTGGGGCTGTCTACAAAAAGCATTTTTTCTGCCGACGTATCCGGCATTACTTTTCTTGCGATTGTTTTTCTGGCTGTGGGCGCTGTTGGAGCCATGCTGTTTCTGGTTCCCCAAATCCGCGAGCAGCTTTTGGCGCTCGACCAACAGCAATTGATGCTGATGCAAGGCATACGGGTATTTTTCGGCGCAAACTTTTTAATGATGGCGAGTCTTGGCAGCCTGCCTAAAACATTCGGCATTCTGGATGGTTGGACGCATATTGCCGCCGGTTTTTTCGGACTCATTGCTGCATTCGCCTTAGCCAGGGGAGCTGACGGGATACGTCGAGCCTGGTTTGCCAATATCTTTGGCGTGGCGGATATTTTGATAGTCGCCAGTACGCTATCTCTGGTTCTGTTACCTACGCTTACTCCTTACCATACCATGATGTATGCAGTATTCCTTCCCGCACCGCTTTGGCTGTGGTTTCACATCGTCTCGATCTGGAAATTAATTGAGAATCGACATGTCGTTAGTCAGGAGGTGAGCGCATGATGAGTTGTTCGCAAAGAGCTTATGGCCGCGATTCTGTAAACAGGATTGATGGGATTCGTGAATCTGGAGTCGAGGGGGCGAGACTGCTAATGGAATCCTTTTACTTCGCATTTAACAATAAAAATCTGGATGTACTCGGTAAGGTGTGGGCAAATCATCAGATCATCCAATTGAACAACCCGCTTGGCGGTATCTTACGAGGATATGAGTCCATTGCTGCTTTATATGGGCAGGTTTTTACTGGAGTCGCTTCCGTCTGGGTTGAACTCAGCGACATTGTTGAATTTCAAACCGAAGATATGATTGTCTTTGCCGGTCGTGAAGCAGGCGAATTTACCAAGAACAACCGGACATTGCCACTTTCTATTCGTACCAGCCGCGTGGTTCAGTGGTTCGGTTCTGACATTGGATGGAAACAAGTGCATCATCACGGCTCCATTGATGACTCCCGGCTGCTGGATGAGTATCAGCAGGCTGTGCGTGTCGGTTGATGCGGTAACTTTTTTTAACGAGGCGCTAAATGAACCATGAAATAACAACAGAATTGTATTGGCTGGTATTGACGATACTGATGACCGCGCTTTTTTGGGCGCCCACTATTTTAAATCGCATTGTTGAACTAGGCGCTTGGGAGACCTTGAAGATACCCCGGCTTCGGCCTGAAGCGGGGTGGGCCGAGAGGTTGATGAAGGCGCATGCAAATGCAGTCGAGAATCTTGTGATCTTTGCGCCATTGGTGTTGGCGATTCAATTAACCGGTTCCGGTAGTTCAGCTACTGCCACCGCTTGCCTTGTGTATTTTTTTGCCCGGCTTGTTCATGTGTCAGCCTATGTTGCTGCGGTTCCGGCGGTACGCACGCTTGCTTTTGCCGCAGGATTCTTCTGCCAGATGATACTTGCGTTAACTTTGTTGAAAGTAATCTGAAAGGGTTTTTTATGCGTATTAAATTTTATTACGGTTCGGGTTCGCCGTTTTCATGGAACGTGTGGTTGGTGCTTGAACACAAACAACTTTCTTATGAATTCCATTTGCTGTCGCTTCAAAATGGCGAATTGAAACGACCGGAATATTTAGCGATCAATCCCCACGGCAAAGTGCCGGCGCTGGTCGATGATGATTTAGCCTTGTGGGAAGCTTTAACCATCGTTGAATATCTGGAGGAACGTTACCCTGAACATCCGGTTTTTCCGACTGACCTGAAAGATCGAGCAATCGTCCGTCGCTTGTCCGCCGAAGCCTATAGCTACCTGTACCCGGTGTTGCGGAAGCTTATGGAGCTAACTTTGCTTCGTGCTGATGGCGACGGCAATCCGGCAGAAATTACACTAGCGCTAAATGATTTAAACCGTGAGTTGAGCTACTTTGAAGATATGCTTGATGGCGATTACTTTGTCGGTAACATTTCCGTGGCGGATTTTACGGTCTACCCATTGTTGGCATTGGTTAAGCGATTGCATGAACGGTGCCCTCAGTTGGGTGCAGGCGCTTTGATCGGGCCGAAACTGTCTGGATTTATGGAGCGTATCGAACAACTCCCTTATTTTCAGAAAACCACGCCACCACATTGGAAAGGATAAATATGTCCACTCAATTAAATAAACCCGTCTGTGTTATTGTTGGCGCAGGCCCTGGCAATGGTGCGGCTTTCGCACGACGTTTCGGATTGGAGGGTTACAAGATAGCGCTACTGTCGCGGCATGATGATTTTACAATGGAGTTGGCAAGGGAAATTGACGATGCGCGGTCGTATGTGTGCGATGTGACTGATCCCGTTTCGATAGAAAACACGTTTGCAAGCATCCGCGCTGAAATGGGCGAAGTCGATACGCTTATTTTTAATCCGGGTGCCGGGATCTGGAAAACCGTTGAAGAAATCACGCCGGAGGAATTCGAGCAGAGCTGGCGAGTCAATGCGCTAGGCGGGTTTCTTGTCTCGAAGCAGGTTATTCCGTCCATGAAACAAAACAAGCATGGCAATATTTTTTTTATTGGCGCCACGGCGTCGCGCAGAGGAGGCGCTAAAACAGCGGCGTTTGCTCCTGCAAAAGCAGCGCAAAGAAGTCTTGCCGAGTCGATGGCTCGACACCTCGGCCCATCCGGGATTCACGTCGCTCACATCATAGTTGACGGCGTAGTAGACAGCCCGGCCACCCGTGAGATGATGCCGAATAAGCCTGATGATTATTTCATTCAACCGGATGACATTGCGGATACGGCCATTCATCTCACGCAACAAAAGTCGTCGGCATGGTCATCCGAGATTGAAATACGCCCCTTTGGTGAGGTTTGGTAGTTGATTTTGACCGTTCGTTTCTGTGCAGCTGTAAGACAATGGACTCAATCTACTTATCGGCAGCCACTGTGCCGGACTGATATGATTAATTTGATGCTGATAGGCTAAAATCGAAGCTAATTCCTTATTAACCCGCTAACTTGGGATGAACAGCCCCCGCTAATAGTTTATAATCGCCCTCTGTTTAAAGTTTTCATCGACCGGCGTTCATCTGTGCGCTTGGTCTTGATTGTCATTGGTTAAATACACCTCATGCAAGAAATAAACCCGATCAAAAATAAAATAGCCGACTTACAAAGCCGTGGCGATGCCCTTAGGAGGTATCTTTGACTTTGACGTTAAGAGCGAGCGTTTAGTCGAAGTTTTAAGAGAGCTGGAAAATCCGAAGATCTGGGATAAGCCCGAAGAAGCGCAGGCCTTGGGCAAAGAGCGCGGCCAGCTGGAAGTCATCGTCAATACTATTAACGATCTGGAACGCGGGCTTTCCGACGCAGAAGAATTACTGCTGATGGCGATCGAAGAAGACGATGAAGACACGGTTGAAACAGTCGTCGATGATCTGGCTCACTTTGAGAAAAGAGTCGCGGACCTGGAGTTTCGCCGCATGTTTTCAGGGAAAATGGACGCCAATAATGCCTTTTTGGATATTCAGTCCGGTTCCGGCGGCACCGAGGCTCAGGACTGGGCTTCGATCATCGAGCGCATGTACTTGCGCTGGGGCGAGCAGAAAGGTTTTAAAACCGAATTGATTGAAGAATCGCAAGGCGATGTAGCCGGGATCAAAAGCGCCACGATCAAATTTGAGGGCGAATATGCGTTCGGCTGGCTGCGCACCGAAACCGGCGTACACCGTTTGGTCAGAAAATCGCCGTTCGACTCGGGCAACCGCCGCCACACCTCGTTTGCGTCGGTATTCGTATCGCCGGAAATCGACGACGACATCGATATAGACATCAATCCCGCCGATATACGCGTCGATGTCTACCGTGCCAGCGGCGCGGGCGGTCAGCATATCAACAAAACCGAATCGGCCGTGCGTATGACCCACAACCCGACCGGCATCGTCGTGCAGTGTCAAAGCGACCGTTCACAGCATAAAAACCGCGACACCGCGATGAAGCAATTGAAAGCGAAATTGTACGAGCTGGAAATGCGCAAGCGTAGCGAAACGGCTCAGGCCTTGGAAGATACTAAGTCGGATATAGGCTGGGGCAGTCAGATTCGTTCCTATGTGCTGGATCAGTCGCGGATCAAGGATTTGCGCACCAGCGTGGAAACAGGCAATACCCAGGCGGTTCTGGATGGCGATCTGGATCAGTTTATCGAGGCTAGTTTGAAGAGTGGGTTGTAGGCTAAACACTGCGAATTTTTTAAATTGCAAATCTATCTATTCATTTTAATTACCCTCAATATCAATCATTATGAAAATAGAAGCCTTGCGTGTTAAAAATTTCAAAGCCTTCAAAGACATTAAATTAACCAATTTACCGGCAATTTCTGTTTTTATCGGTGCCAACGGGACGGGCAAGACTACTCTCTTTGATGTTTTTGGTTTTTTGCGTGACGCCTTGCAAGATAATGTTCGGGTGGCTTTACAAAAACGTGGCGGTTTTAAAGAGGTAATAACACGCGGTGAAAAGGGCCCGATTGAAATTGAAATTAAATTTCGGGAGCATGATGATAGATCGCATAGCCCTTTAGTCACTTATTCTTTAATTATTGAGCTGGACGATAATCAACCCGTTGTTAAGCGCGAAATACTTAAATATAGACGCGGAGCGAAAGGACAGCCTTGGCATTTTCTGGATTTCAAGAAAGGCTCTGGCATGGCGATTACTAACGAAAGCAGCTACGAAGATAAAGAATCAAAAGAAACTAAAGAAGAACAAACCGTTGACTCCCCAGATATTCTGGCTTTAAAAGGCTTAGGTCAATTTCAACGCTTTAAAGCGGCCAATAGCTTCCGTAAGTTGATTGAAAGTTGGCATGTGTCTGATTTTCACATCGGTGATGCCAGGCCCAGCCCAGAAACAGGCTATGCCGAACATCTTTCGACACGCGGCGAAAATATGGCGTTAGTTGCCCAGTTTATGTATGAGAATCATCGTTCAATCTTTGATGAAATTCTGGAAAAAATGGCACAGAGAGTACCTGGAGTTTCCAACGTGGAAGCAACAGACACCGAGGACGGACGCATTTTGTTAAGATTTCAAGACGGTTCTTTCAAAGATCCTTTTATCGCCCGTTATGTTTCAGACGGTACGATCAAAATGTTTGCTTACCTTTTATTGCTGCATGATCCGAATCCGCATCCGTTATTGTGTGTAGAAGAACCGGAGAATCAGCTCTACCCGAGCCTTTTTTGCGGTTTAGTGGAAGAATTTCGCGATTATGCGGATAAAGGCGGGCAAGTCATGATTTCCACGCATTCACCCGATGTTTTAAATTATATTAAACTCAGCGAAATTTTCTGCTTGACCAAAAAAAAAGGTATTACGCTTATTGAGCGGGCCAGTGAAAATCCTTTGCTGGTTAATTTGATTAAAGAAGGTGATTTACCGGGAGCTTTATGGAAACAAGGCTTATTTAATGGGCTTAATCCTTAATGAAACAACTGGTTTTTTTGTTGGAAGAAGAATCGATGAAAGCATTGCTGGATATTTTATTACCGCAAATTTTGCCGCCTGAGATTAAATTTCTTTGTATCCCCCATGAGGGCAAACAAGATCTTGAAAAATCGATACCCATCAAATTACGTGCATGGCAAACACCGGGAACGTCTTTTGTTATAGTGCGTGACAAAGATCGTGCCGATTGTCTTGAAGTCAAAAAACGTTTGGTAAAATTATGCGCGCAATCAGGACGCAGTGATAGTTTGGTGCGCATAGCCTGCCATGAATTGGAGTCCTGGTTTTTAGGTGATTTGGCTGCGGTTGAAAAAGCCTTTAGTATCAAAAAGCTGGCAGGACAACAACAAAATAGAAAATATAAAGAACCTGATAAGTTAGCCAATGCCTCGGAAGAACTGGAAAAATTAGTCAAAGGCTATCGTAAAGTTAGTGGAGCTAAGAAAGTTGCAGCCCACATGACTATTCATCAAAATTATTCTCATAGCTTTAATTGTTTTATTAATGGTGTTAGCAATTTGATTGAACTTGGCAGCAGCACCGTATAATGCAGTTACGCATTATTTTTTAAATTTAAATTATTAAAAAACATGTCCGAAATCGAACAAGACGAACAAGAACAAATCAAGCAACGCCGCAGCAAATTAAACGAGTTGCGCGAAAATGGCGGCATTGCGTTTCCTACCGATTTTCGCCGCAATGTGGTGGCGGGTGAACTGTTGGCCGAATACGGCGAAAAATCCAAGGAAGAGCTTGAAGCGGAACCGTTGCGGGTAAAACTGGCCGGGCGCATGATGACCCGGCGGGTGATGGGTAAAGCCAGCTTCTGTCATATTCAGGACATGTCCGGCAAAATACAACTGTATGTGACTCGCGATGCGCTGCCGGAAAGCTTTTACAATGAACAGTTTAAAAAATGGGACATCGGCGACATCGTCGGCGCGGAAGGCGTGTTGTTTAAAACCCAGACCGGCGAACTCAGCGTCAAAGTCGACGATATTCGTTTATTGACCAAAGCCCTGCGCCCCTTGCCTGAGAAATTCCACGGCATTGCCGATCAGGAAATCAAATACCGCCAGCGCTACCTGGATTTGATCATGAGCGAGCAATCGCGCAATACCTTTTTGATCCGTTCCAAGGTGGTCGCTTATATTCGCCAATTCCTGATCGAGCGTAATTTCCTTGAAGTTGAAACGCCGATGATGCAAATGATTCCAGGCGGCGCAACGGCGCGTCCTTTTACGACTTTCCATAACGCGCTGGACATGGAACTGTATCTGCGTATCGCGCCGGAGTTGTATTTAAAGCGCTTGGTGGTCGGCGGTTTTGAACGGGTGTTTGAAATCAACCGCAACTTCCGCAATGAAGGTTTATCAACGCGTCATAATCCCGAATTCACCATGCTGGAGTTTTATCAGGCTTACGCGGAATATGGCGATTTAATGGATTTAACCGAAGCCATGCTGCGCGGCGTTGCGGTTGAAGTGCTAGGGCAAACCATGATTACTTATCAAGGCGAGCAATACGATTTCGGCAAGCCGTTTGACCGGATGACCGTGGTCGAGTCGATACTGCACTTTAATCCTGACTTAACGGCGGAAAATGTAGCCACTCGTGAAGCAGCCGTTGAAGTCGCCAACAAGCTGAATATTCCGGTCAAGGACGGTTACGGCCTGGGCAAAATCCAGATCGAGATATTCGAAAAAACCGTCGAAAGCCGGTTGATGAATCCGACTTTTATTACCGCGTATCCGGTTGAAGTATCGCCATTGGCAAGGCGCAATGACGATGACCCGCATGTCACCGACCGCTTCGAATTTTTTGTCGGCGGACGGGAAATCGCCAACGGCTTTACCGAGTTGAACGATGCCGAAGATCAGGCCGCGCGCTTTCAAAAACAGGTCGAAGAAAAAGAAGCCGGCGATGATGAAGCCATGCACTTTGATGCCGACTATATCGTCGCGCTGGAACATGGCATGCCGCCGACAGCAGGCGAGGGCATAGGTATCGACCGTCTGGTCATGCTGTTTGCCGATGCCCCGTCAATCCGCGATGTGTTGTTGTTTCCGCATATGCGGCCTAAAGGTTAAGGAACTGATTAATTCACCACGAAGACACGAAGAAAAAATATAAACTTCGTGTCCTTCGTGCCTTCGTGGTGTTTTTTGTGATTTTTGTAACATCAGTTTAAAAATTATCCTTCAACCGCCTGACTTCCGCAAAAACCTCCACCGGCTTTTTGCCAGCCATCCTAATAGTTTCCTGCAACGCCAAGCTGTCTTCCCTGAAAAACGGGTTGGTTGCCGATTCCTGCTCTATCGTCGATGGCACAGTCGGCAAATGGTTGGCTCTCAGCTGATTGACGATCTCCATTCTTTGCTGTAACTGCCGGTTATCAGGCTCTACCGTCAACGCAAACCGGCCATTGGCTTGGGTATATTCATGGGCGCAATAGATTTGAGTCGATCCGGGCAAGGCTTTTAATTTTTGTAACGAATGCCACATCTGTTCAGCGGTTCCTTCAAACAACCGGCCGCAGCCCATTACAAACAACGTGTCCCCGCAAAACAGCGTGTTGTCGTCGGTAAAATGATAAACAACATGGCCGCTGGTGTGGCCGGGAGTCGAGATGACTTTGGCGACATGCTTGCCGAGTGTTATCACATCGCCGTCAACAACGCCGCGATCCATGCCGGGGATTCTATGCTGGTCAGAAAGGGGGGCAACAATCGTGCAGCCGGTTTTCTGCTTCAGCTCCGGATTGCCGCCGACATGATCCGAATGGTGATGGGTATTCAGAATGTAAGTTAACGGCCAGCCTTTTTGATCCAAAATATCCATAACCGGTTGGGCAACGGCGGGATCTACAACAGCGGTTTCACCCGATACGGGGTCGTGAACCAGATAAATGTAGTTATCGTTTAAGACGGGGAGAAGCAGGATGGTCAGCATGTTGTTAAATCATTTAATTGTTGATACCACTTTGCAAAATGCTGGCATTCGTTTAGTAATTTGTCTATGCCTATATTTTCAATGGCGATGATACCGTGTAATACTTTGTCATACTTAGGGTTTCGTAAATGTTGCTTTAAACGTGCCGAAGGTTTGGTCTCAAAACCATCATTAATATGTTCGGGAGTTTGAGCATTATCTCGAATAGCCTGTAAATCAGCCGTTGTTTTCTTCCAGTCAGCTTCAAGTTCTGTGAGTTTTTCAATAGCTGAAAAAAGTAAGCCTTCAAATTCATAAGGCTGGATATAAGGGAAAAAACGCTCGTTAAACGAAGGATGGTTTTGTGCAATATCTGTTTTAAAGGCTTGTTCAAGTGCCGCTACTTTTTGATAAACATCGGTAAATTTATAGCTTTGTTGAAAGTCTGGAAAATGGTTATCTAACGCATAAAGATCGAAAAAAGTAGTAATAATGGTATTTTGATCTTCCTTTAGAGAATTAATAACGAATCGCTTAACACGCTCGTAAGTCAAAGCGCCGCCTTTATGTCCTTTGGACGTGTTGATTCCTCTGGCGGTTAAAAAAATTTTCTGGTGGGCTAAAATCGGAGCAAGTACATCGCGAATAAAGGTCTCTTCCGTCTGACCTTCACAAATCACATACACGCGCATCATCGCGTCGGTCTCCCGCCTAAAATATTCTGCTGCCACAGTTCGCCTAAGCTGTAATCTTCCAACCAGTCTTTTAGATGTTCTTCATCCAGGCGTTTGAATGTGGACGCATCATTCACGCGGTCTACGATGACAATATCGTCGGCCGAAAAATGATTAATTAACTCAACCGATTGTGTAGAAATAATTAATTGTTTTTTTCCAGCCGCTCTTTTAATCAACGATGCTAATACTGTTAATGCGTAAGGATGCAAACCGAGTTCAGGTTCATCAATTAGCACAGTATCGTTCATCAGATTAAACGGTTGTAACAACAATGTAGCTAAACAGATAAAGCGCAATGTGCCATCAGACAAAACATGTGCTTTAAACGGAGTGTCGGGGTTACCTTTTTCGAACCATTCAAGCTGAACGTTTGCTTCATCTTCCCTATGAACAAAATCGTCAAAGAACGGCGCAACTAAGCGAATGGTATTTACGATTTGTTGATAGCTTTCAGGATAGACACGCTTTAAGCGCATTAAAAACGCAGCCAAGTTTGCCGCATCGGTTTTGAGTTTTAGATTATCCGTTGCTGAATGAATCTGTTTAACTAGGGCTGTGTCGCTGGTGTCGTGAAAATGATAAATGCGCCAGCTTTGAATTGCCGGTTTAATATACCCAGCGTACGTATCCGTTGAATCTTTAAGTATGGCTTCGTCATGCCCTGATTTAATAATATCCCATGATGGAAAACGAGGAGAATTGTCATAAGCGCTATAAGAACCGGTAAAATGAAGCTTTTCGTTTATAAAAATTAGTTGATTAGCTAACGTTGGCTTTAAGCTGAACTCATAACCGTTAAGGGCAAAATAAAACTCCATATCGATTTGCTGAGTTTTTTTTCGTCCATAATGCAATAACGCATCCGGCCCTCCGCTGGTTTGCACATAGTCCTGTAATTTCTGTTCATACATTTGCGATAGAAATTTAAATACTGAAATAAAATTACTTTTTCCTGCGCCATTTGCGCCCAGTAGAATATTGAGGTTAGTCAATTTAAAATTTTCCAAATTTTGAATCGACTTGTAACCTTTAATAGTAATGCTATCTAACTTCGACATAGGGTTTTAATATAGATTTAGAACTGTAGGATAGCCAATAGGTAACCTAGCAAAGCTTTGAGGTGGTGATGTTTTCGAATGCATAGTGAAACTATGTCTATGAGGTTATCTTAGCTGATTGTGTAATCATTATCCAAAAAGGATTAGCCTGAGGTACGAAGTGCATCAATCGCGAAGATGCGCATCACTGCGTTCAGCATATTATTTTGAAACAGTTCTTTAGGTTTCAAAAGTCTAAAGTTAAGTAAGACAAGCATTACGTATCTTACGGCAGGTATAAAAAAGGCGACCATTGGTCGCCCTTTTATTTGATTGTTATCGCAGAGTGCTTACGCGCAAAACTTCTCAACCTGAGTAAGAATCCCCTGTACATCCAGACCGCACAACGCCAGTAATTCTTCTCTTGTACCTTGCTCGACAAAGCTGTCCGGCAGGCCGATATTCAGCACCGGCATCAGGATTTGTTGCGCTTGCAGGAAGTCGTTGACGGCGCTGCCTGCGCCGCCGGCGAGTACGTTTTCTTCGACGGTGATCAGCACTTCATGACTCTTGGCTAACTCAAGCACCAGTTCGGTATCGATAGGTTTGACGAAACGCATGTTGACTACGGTTGCGCCCAGCTGTTTGCCCGCTTCCATAGCCGGAGTGACCATGCTGCCCCAGGCCAGAAAGGCAATGCGGCTGCCTTGATGGCGAACTTCGGCTTTGCCCAACGGCAATGCGGTCATGGTCTTGTCGACTGTGGCGCCGGGGCCTTTGCCGCGCGGATAACGCACGGATGCCGGGCCTTGATGCATAAAGCCGGTGTAGAGCATTTGCCTGCATTCATTTTCATCGGCAGGCGCCATGACCAGCATGTTGGGGATGCAACGCATGTAGCTGTAATCGAAACTGCCGGCATGGGTCGGACCGTCAGGGCCGACAAGACCGGCGCGATCCAATGCAAACAACACATCCAGGTTCTGGATGGCGACATCATGAATCATTTGGTCGTAAGCCCGTTGCAAGAACGTGGAATAAATCGCCACAACCGGTTTTGCGCCTTGGCAAGCCTGTCCTGCGGCCAATGTGACGGCGTGTTGTTCGGCAATAGCCACATCGAAATAACGTTTTGGGTAACGCTCGGAAAATTTGACCAGTCCCGAACCCTCGCGCATAGCAGGAGTAATGCCCAATAAACGTTCGTCTTTCGCCGCCATATCGCAGAGCCATTCACCGAACACTTCGGTGTAAGTCGGATGCGGGGAAGGCGCGGATTTGGGCAGGCAATCTTTGCTCGGATCGAACGCCGGTACCCCGTGATAGGCCAACGGATCTTTTTCCGCAGGCGGGTAACCTTTGCCTTTTTGGGTGACGATATGCAAAAAGCGCGGTCCGGTAATATGCTTCAGGTTTTCCAGGGTTGATACCAGCATGTCTATGTCATGCCCGTCGATCGGGCCGATATAGTTGAAGCCCAGCTCCTCAAACAAGGTGCCCGGTACTACCATGCCTTTCATGTGTTCTTCGGTGCGTCGCGCCAGCTCCCAGACGCTGGGCATGCTGCTCAAGGCCTTTTTGCTGCCCTCGCGCATCGACGAATAAAACTTGCTCGACAAGATTTTGGTCAGGTAGTTATTCATCGCGCCGACCGGCGGCGAGATCGACATATCGTTGTCGTTCAGGATCACCAGCAGGTTGGCATCCAGCGCGCCGGCATGGTTCATCGCCTCGAACGCCATGCCGCCGGTGATGCTGCCGTCGCCGATAATAGCGACCATTTTCTTGTCTTCGCCTTTTAATTCCGACGCAATCGCCATGCCTAAGGCCGCGCTGATCGAGGTGCTGGAATGGCCGACGCCGAACGCATCGTATTCGCTTTCCGCCCGATTAGGGAAGGCCGATACCCCGTCTCGGGTGCGGATGGTGGTCATCCGTTCTTTGCGGCCGGTCAAAATTTTATGCGGATAAGCCTGATGCCCCACGTCCCAAACCAGCTGGTCGGACGGCGTGTCGAACACGTAATGCAAGGCTATCGTTAACTCGACCGTACCCAGACCTGCGGAAAAGTGGCCGCCGGAAATGCTTACGGTATGGGTTAAAAAGTCGCGTAGTTCTTGTGCCAAAGGTTTAAGCTGGCTTTTGGACAGCTTGCGCACATCGGCCGGTGTGTTGATATCTTTGAGCAGTGGGTAGTTATGTATTGTATTCATATTAGTAAAGGGGTTCTCGATAGAACATCAGGATGATGCCAATCTGAAACAGGGCGGCAACAGAAATGAAACCGGCAATCTTCGCGACTGCCAGGGATGGCGGAAGTGTCGCAACCGGCAGGGAACCGATGCGACCGCCTGCTCCCGGCAGGCTTGCGGTATACGCGCCATCCTTGGCAATATCTTTACCCGGTCTGTCTAATTTCAATTCCAGCCAGCGGCCGCATGCCAAAATGAGAGAGAAGATTCCCATTGTGGTATGACCGACCTGGATAAGGAAAGCACTTTTGGCTTGAAAGCCGACATGTGAGTGGGTAAGCAGCATTAAACCGCCAAAAGCTGCCAGCAACGGAAAAACAAAAGGGAGTTTGCTGTTCGGATTTTTGGTTATTCTAGCGCAGAGTTCCATAACGCCAAGAACAAACACCAGCAAAGTTGCAATCCGGTGTTGCAACACTTCGCCGTTATTAAACGTGCTTTCCCAGAAGCCTATCGGCCCCAACGGCCAGGTTTCTGCATCGCTACGGAAAAACAGGAAAATACCCAGACCGACGAAACCCAGCGGCCAGTATTTGAAGTGTTTAAAGCCGGGTTTTTTTACATAAGACAGCATCGCAAAGAAGCTCATCAATGTCAGGAAAATACCGGAGATGTTATGGTTGTAGTTAGACCATTCGGTTGCCGCCGGCGACGGCACTTGGCCGACAATGGCAACACGTCCCGCCTCGCCTGCAATCAAAGCCGTATGCGTCGGAGAGCTTGTTTGGGGCATTTGCGGGGTAAAGGTGCCCAGCACTTCCTGCCAAGTTGCTGTCAGGCTTGCTATATCAATAGCGGGGGGCTGCGATGCCAAGCTGGCGGCGGTAAATAACAAGGTTACCAGAACAAAGGTTTCAGCTTCAACATAGTAAGGGACGCGGTTATTTAACGCATGATTGTTGCCGGAAACCCCGAATTCAGCAACGGCGGATTTATTCAACCAAGCAAATCCCAAAGCGAGGGTCATTAAAGTAATTTTCACCATCAATAAGTTGCCGTAGCCGGTACCGATCAGGCCGTTCCAGGTGTCGATGTATTGTAATGCAATAGGAAGACCCGAGATCAGGATCATCGCAACAGAGGCTATGCCGAGTTTAGAGAAACGTTTAAGTAATAAAGGCCATAATTCGGCGGGAATCCGGTTGCTATTACGTAAAAACCAAAGATTGACCAGTTGAAAAACCCCTCCGATCCAGGCGGCCGCAGCCAGTTGATGGACGACTGTCAACGACATCAAGAGCAGTTGATTTTCAAAACGACCTGCGCCATGTACTAACCAGGCGCCTGAAATAAGCATCGGCAAGGCAACGATGGCGGCGCTTATCCAGTGCTGCTTTGAAAAAGGGTTTTTTCTGAGGTATCGATAGCAGTAAGCGGCCAAAACCACTGTCAGTAGCGTGCGTATTATGCCGCCTATGAATTGCGTGGTTGCGGCGAATTCGGGAAACGGCCAGCGCTCAAGTACGGCAGTCATTAACCATACCTTGAGTATGATTTTGAAAAGTTGAGCGGCGGCGAGCCAAAAACCGCCTTTATAAATAAGGGTAATGGTTTTTTGCAGTAATAGCGCCGAGTATTCGTCCCGGTATTGCCAGGGGCGCAAGACAAAAAGCCCCCAGAACAGGCTGCCGAGTGCCAATGAAAAACAAATCAGGTCAAACCCGCCGATCAGGGAATCGAGAAAATCAGCTATGCCGGCCATTACTAAACCCTATTGAGAAACGGAAAAGTGAATAACATCTTCTGTTAAATGACCGTCAGCAGCAAAGACTTTAAATCTGAGCGCATAATCGCCGGCTGCCAATGGCGGAATCCGGATCACAATCTGACCTTGTTTGCTGCCATTGACGACGGATAACAATTGATGTTTATCGCCTTTACTGACCAGAAAAACTTGCGACAAGCCCAGTTCGATCTGGGAATTAAAGCTCAGTTCGACGTTGGCCGGGCTGTTGGCATGAATGGGCGTGATTTTTAGCGAATAATCGGTTATTACCGCATGAGCGGCGGCCCAATGCGGCTGACACAAAGTTAAAAATAATAAAATAAATTGAAATGACTTCTTCATTACTTTTCCGGTTTGTAACTATTTACAGATGCTGATTTTAATAATATTTCCGTCGGTCGGAATAAGTCAGTTCGAGCGGTAGCGAGAACTGGCGTTTCCGGCAAACACCACTCAAACTCGCCGGAAACGTCACCTAGCGCTACGCGCTTGGATGGCCTTATTCCGGCTTACATCTATTTTTTGCCTTTTAAGGCATGGCCGGCCAGATTCTTGCCTAAATCCCAGATGGAACCGGGAATTTGATGGGTATCGGCTATGGCTTTATCGAATGAATCGACGATAGTGTCGCGGTCTTTTTGCGTTAGGTTTAACGGCGGCAACAGTTTGACCACGTTCATGCCGTGTCCTGCGACTTGGGTCAATATGTGGTGTTCTTTAAATAAAGGTATGGTGATCATTTGACAGAACAAACCTTTATTGGCCGCTTCCAGCATCGCCCAGGCCGCTTTGAGTTTCAGGCTTTTGGGTGATTGGAATTCGATCGCAATCATCATGCCTTTGCCGCGCGCTTCTTTCAGGAATTCATATTTCCCGGTCATCGCGTTCAGGCTGTCGATAATGTCGGTGCCGACTTTCATGCTGTTTTCGACCAGTTTTTCGTCTTCCATAACATGCAGCGTGGCAAGACCTGCCGCCATCGCCATGTTGTTTTTGGAGAAAGTGGAGCCATGCACGACAGCGCGATCCATGCGGTTATAAACGGTATCCATGATTTTCTGGGTGATGGCGACCGCGCCGACCGGGACAAAACCGCCGGACAGGGCTTTAGCCATGCAAATCATGTCCGGTTTGACGTTCCAGTGATCAATGGCCCAGAATTTTCCGGTGCGTCCCAAGCCGGTTTGGACTTCATCGGCAACGAACAAGGTGCCGTATTTTTTGCATAAACGTTCGACTTCCGGCAAATAATTGTCATCCGGTACGTTAACGCCTTTGCCTTGAATCGGTTCGACGACGAAAGCGGCAACGTCTTTGTTGCTTAAGGCTTGTTCCAGCGCGACAAGGTCGTTGAAAGGCACGGCGCTGCAACCGGGCAGCAGCGGGCCGAAACCTTCGCGGAAGATGTTTTCGCCGTTTAACGACAGCGAGCCCATGGTCAAACCATGATAACCGTGTTCGCAAAAGACGATTTTTTCGCGCTTGGTGGTGTAGCGGGCGAATTTGATCGCGGCTTCTACGGACTCGGTGCCGGAATTGCAAAAGAACATTTTGTTCAGGTTGTCCGGCGTGGTTTTCAGGATTTCCTGCGCCAGTAATCCGCTGAGTACAGAGACATCCATTTGTACCAGGTTGGGCAATTCCAGTGTTAAGGTTTCAGTTAAGGCGCTGATTACTGTCGGGTGGTTGCGACCGATTGCAAAAACGCCGAAACCGCTCAGCAAGTCCAGATATTCCGTACCGTCCTGGTCATAGAGATATTGTCCGACTGCTTTTTTATAATGACGATCATAGCCTATGGTTTTTAACACTCTGACCATTTGATTGTTTAAATATTGTTCGTGCAGATCAAATTTATCAGTGCTGTGTTGAGAAAAAAGTTCGGCGATGCTGAATGACATTAGGTACCTCAAAAAATTAAATGCTTTTGCCGCTGAAAGCAGGCAGGACTATTAAAGAACACATCACTGTGAAAGTAAGGCCTATGGCCAATACTAAACCCATGCTTGCCATACCCTGGTGAGCGGTGAAGGCAAGGCTTGAAAAACTGCACAAGGTTGTTATCGAGCTGAAAATAATGCCGCGGGTGGTGCTACTTTGCAGTAAATTCTCATCTTCACATGAACTGGAATGGTGTCTGTGCATGATCAGGATGCTGCTGTCGATACCCATGCCCAGCAGTAAAGGCAGGGCGATGATGTTAGCGAAGTTGAAAGGGTTATCCAGTAGCACGTTAGTTGCGCCGGTTAGCAACGCGGCCAGCAATAATGGCATGACAACCAGTAAGGTCTTTCTGACGCTTCTGTACATTAGCAATAATAACACCACAATGGCAATAAAAGCACCGCTAAAGGCGTTAATAAATGCCTTGACTATGGCATCGCCACCGGCTTGATTGATAATCGGCAGGCCGGAAACCGTGTTGTCGACGCTTTGCACCTGGGTCACAAATTCTTTCATGTTTTCAGGTTTGTTTTGGTCTTTTTCAGGCGAGATCAGGACTCTATAGAGACCGGTGGCGCTGATCCAGTGCGATCTTATCTCCGACGGTAAGTCGTCTATTTCAAAGGGGATTGCTGTCAGGCTGGTTCGCAGGCGTTCTATGGTGAACGGCAGCAAGCCTAAAATGTTTTTTTCCAGCTGTACGTAGTCTGCTGCCGGGGCCTGGGCGGCGTCTGCTTGTGTCATGAATGCTTCGATGCGCTGTTGTAATTGCAGCAAGGTTTGTTGCGGCACATTCGGGGATTTTTCAACAATGGCTTTTTTCAAGGCTTCATTAAACTTAAGCAATGCCGCCTGCTGGTTGGCGGTATCGAGTGTGTTGTCGAAGTTTTTAAGTTGCCCGCCCAGCATCAGATTTAAATCTTCAATAGTCGCCAGTTTTTCGTCCTGATCTTTAGCGACAAAACTCGCCAAGGTGATGGTTTCGTGTACGGACGGCTGCTGCTTTAACTGGGAGGCGATTCCACCGGCCGCGTCAAGGTTGTTTGCCAACGCGGTCAGCGCGAACGGCGATTCGGTTTTGGATTTTAACAGTTCTTTAATAGTGACGACCGATTCGCTGTTAGGGTCTCTGAGGTTGATCGGGTTGTAATCGAAAGTAAGATCGGTTAATACGAAGCAGGCGCCGATGCCCAGTAAGATGGAGACGATTTTGATGCCGGTTGCATAGCGAAACGGGAAGGTAATTATAAAGGCCGGGGTTAGCGGTGAACGTATCGGCTTTACGTTATTGACCGGAAAAACGCAGAATAAAGCCGGTAATACGGTCAATGAAATAAGCAGGCCGATAAAAATGCCGCCGCCTGAAATAACGCCCAATTCGGACACGCCCGCATAATCGGTCGGTATAAAGGCAAAAAAGCCGATCGCCGTGGCCAATGCGCATAAAAACAGTGAAGCCCCGACATCGCGGATACTGACTAGAATGGCTTCGCTATTCGATAATCCGTTCGCCTTGCCTTCGCGATAATGCAGGCAGATATGGATTGCATAATCGACGCCCAGCCCGATATATAAGCTGGCAAAAGCAATTGAAATAACGTTTAAATGCCCGACAGTGATGGCGGCGAATCCTGCGGTCAAAATCAAGCCCATTACCAGCACGATATAGGTGGTGATCAGCAATCTTATTGAGCGCAGGCCTATCCACTGGATTGCGAATACTAAAAACAGCGACAACAAGCCGGAAAAAGTGGCGCCTTTAGTGACGCTCTCAAGTTCTTCGTGTTCCAGCGCGGTCTCGCCGGTTATGCGAATGCTGAGCGACGGATTTTCCGCCATGATGGCGTGACTGATTTCGCGAGCTGCCGACAGGGCGACATCTGCGGGCAGCATTTCATTAAAATGCATTTTAGGTTTGGCGATGACGATAGTCCGATTCGATGCGGCGGTATCCTTGTAGTTGTCGGCCGACAGGATGTTCTGCCAGGACAAATAGTGGGATTGGCCCGATAACTGATTTTTCAGAATGTCGTCAATGGCGAGAAGTATCGGATTCAAGTCCATCGGCAAGGCATAGTCGCGCTGGTTAAGCGCTTGGCCGATACTGCCTAATAGCCCTTCAAGGTGATAATTTTGCGCCATATGGCCTATAAAAGGCTGTGCATCGGTGAGCTTTCTGGCGAAATTATCCAGGTCATTTTGATCCAGATAGAGCAAGGCCTGTTGCCTGAAAAATGCGTTGTCTGTAGGTATATAAGCAGAATCAAAGCGATCGTTTGCTTTGCCTAATTGTTCGGCAAGCTTGCCGGCAGCCTGAGAGGATTCTTCCGGCGTTGCAGCCTCAACCACAAAAATAATGGTGGTGGCGTCCTCGGGAAATGCCTGATTAAAATGCGCCTGGTTTTGCTGGAAAGGCAGGTCGGGCGACAGCATTTCCGCGGTGTTGGTGTTAATCTCCAGGTTTTTAATGGTGTAATGCAGCGTGGCGCCGCAAAGCAGCAGCGAGATTAATAATAGCGTCCACGGGCAGCGCATTATTTGTCGTTCGCACCAGCCGAGAAGGGTGTTGAAAAAAGAGGACATGCTGCTTATTGGTCTTGGCTTGGGAGTGCGGTCAGATGATCGAGCTGTTTGGCGACCAATTTTAACGTGTTTTTTGCGGCATTGAAATGCAGGCCCAGTTTTACGAGTCCCGGTAATTCAGCAGGGTGTAAGGCGATAAATAATAACAACTTGCTCAAAACAATGTCGCCTTCATTATTAAGCGAGTGATTGATGGCTTTGGGTAGGTCCATGTTGACCGGATCGGCAATGGCACGAACAGCCAAAAAAGGCAGGCTGTTTTGTAGTGCGGCTTTGGCTATGGCGATACTTTCCATGTCCAGTGCGATTGCGCCGGTTTGTGTGTACAGGCGTTTTTTGTCCTTGCCGCTAGCTACGATAGTTTTACTTTCCACCAAGCCGCCGGTGTGGACTTTCAGCGTGTTTGAAAGCAGGTTTTTGGCGAAGTCATGCCAAGCGGCAGGAATGCCGATTCGAGCGCCTTCGGCATCCAGCAGGGTGTCGGCCAGGACCAAGTCGCCGGGTTTTAACGATTCGCCGAGAGCGGCCGCGCAACCCCAGCTGATCAGCCGGGTTGCGCCTTGTGCGATCAATAACTCGGATGCTGTTCGTGCATTGTTGGCGCCTGCGCCGGAATAGGCGAGAATGATGGTATCGGTAATGAAAACACAGCACCCTTTATCAATTTTTTTTGAGGTTAGGGTGCTGAGTTCTTCCGGTAAGGCAACAACAATACCGGTGATCACTTGCTGAGGAGCTCGTTACGGTAGCGAGCCAAGGCCCAGAGCGGGAAGAACTTGTCGTAACCGTGGTACTTAAGGTAGAAAACCTTAGGAAAACCGGGCGCGGTGAAGCATTCGTCATTCCATACGCCGTCCGCTTGCTGGTTGCGCAAGATGAAATCGATGCCTGCTTTCACTTCGGGGCTGTGAGCTTCGCCGGCTGCCATCAGCGCCAAAACCGCCCAAGCGGTTTGGAATGCGGTGCTGAAATGATATTTTCCGCTATGGCTTAAATCGTGATAGCTGTAGTTGTCTTCGCCCCAGCCGCCATCGCCGCGTTGTACGCTTTTCAGCCATGTTGCGGCTTTAGTATACATGGGATCGGTTTTAGGCAGGCCGGTTTGCTCAAGGCCAAGCAATGCCGACCACGTGCCGTAAATGTAGTTGGTTCCCCAGCGGCCGAACCATGAGCCGTCTTGTTCCTGTTCGCTACGGATGTAGTCGATAGTGCGCTCTAACGCAGGCAAGTATTCGGCATGATCCTGAGCTACTCTGGCCATCAGCATTGCGCAACGCGCGCTGACATCGGAAGTAGGCGGGTCTAATAACGCCCCGTGGTCGGCAAAGGGGATTTCATTCAAGTAATAGCGGGTATTATCGACGTCAAACGCACCGTAACCGCCGTTTTTGGATTGCATGCCGACTATCCAGCGGGTTGCGCGATGGATTGACTCGTCCAGATTGGGTATGTTCGATTCCGCCATCGCAAAGGCCACAATCGCTGTGTCGTCGACATCGGGATAATGCGGGTTTTCAAATTGAAATGCCCAGCCGCCGCCTGCTAAATCAGGCTTGGAAATTCGCCAATCGCCCGGTTCGTCCGACAGCTGTTTGCTTTTAAGCCAGTCGTAAGCGCGAGTCAGACTTTGGCTGTTGCCTGTCTTGTCGGCTTCTTGTAAAGCCAGTGCGGCCAGCGCTGTATCCCAAACCGGGGACAAACAGGGTTGGCAGTAGGCGTCATGTTCATTGATGACCAGCAACTTGTCTATGGCTTTGCGCGCGGTGACGACATGATGATGATCTTTCGGCATGCCCAGCAGCAGCATGGCTTCGTAAGCGCCGACCATGGCGGGGAAAATTCCGCCTAGGCCGTCTTCGCCGTTCAGGCGTTCAATAAACCAGTTTTTGGCTTTTTCAATCGCCAATTCATGTGCTTTTTTCGGAATTAACGGACGTGTCAACCTGCCCAGATTATCCAGGCCCAGAAAGATTTTATTTAACAGGGTTCTTTCAGGGAAATAGTGTTTTTCTTCATCCGGGTGGGTGACGAAAAGTTCCAGTACGTTGATGTTGTTTGGGTTTTTTGCCGTTGCTTTTAAAGTGCAAAGAATAAACAGCGGCACCATAACGGTTCTGGACCAGTAGGATACTTTATCCAGATGGAACGGAAACCAGCTGGGAAACAGCATGATTTCGACAGGAATGTACGGAACGCCGCGCCAAGGCAGTTGCTTAAAGATCGCCAATGCAATACGGGTAAACACATTGGCTTTTGCGGCTCCGCCTTGGCTGAGGATGTAATTTCTTAGCCGGACCATATGCGGCGCGTCGATAGAATCTCCGGCCATTTTTAACGCATAATAGACTTTAACGCTGCAACTGATATCGCCTTCGCCGCCGGTATACAAGGGATAACTGCCGTCTTTGGATTGACGGGGTCTTAGATAGTTGGCGATTTTGGCCTGAAGCGATTCATCGATGTCGTCCAGATAGTGCATCATCATGATGTACTCGGATGGGATCGTGCAGTCAGCTTCCAGTTCGAATACCCAATAGCCGTCTTGATCCTGCAAGCTTAATAACTTGTCCTGCGCTTTGCTAATGGCGCGATTGAGGTTGTCGGCATAGCTATTAACAGTATTCGATGAACTCGAAACAGTGCCGGTATTTATCTCTGAATTGGCTTCGTTAAACATAAGTTCCGTCCTTAAAGTTTTACTTTGGCTTCTGAGGATTGTGTTGAATATGACCAGTCGGGCGTTTTGAGTTCGCGACTTGTTAAGTTAAAAAGTAAGGTCAGCAGGGTGTTGCTGCGTCCAGTCAATCGGGTCGCCAGAATAGTCGCTTTAACGCTGTTGCGAGTGATTTTGACTTGATCGGAATGGTTGAAATCCAGGTTTTGCTTGATCTTTTTTAAGGTCAAAACGGCCATGCCTAATGCCCAAAGACAGAAGTTGCGGATGCCGGTTTCATGGGTAGGCAGCAGCAGCGTGTATTTCAGGGCGTTATGCAAATGGCCGTGAGCGATGCTGATCAAGTGTTCCAGGCCTAAGCTGAAATCTTCTGAATGGGTTTCCGGGGTCAGGTTTTTAAGATCGAACCCGGTTTCAGTAAAAATATCCTGCGGCAGCCAGCACACGCCGCGTTCGGCGTCATCCCAAATATCTTTTAATATGTTGGTCATTTGCAGCCCTTGACCGAAAGACACCGACAGGCTAAGCAGTTGGTCTTTGTGCTTCGCGATTTCCGGTGAGTAATGGCAAAAAAGCTTGGCCAGCATTTCTCCGACGCAACCGGCAACGTAATAGCAGTATCTGTCCATGTCGGCGAGCGTTGCCAGACCGCCATGCAGATCCAGGGCCTGGAAGATCGGCATGCCCTCAGCCATGGTTTCCACGCAGCAAGCCAGAGCCTCGATTTGTTCAGGTTCAAATTTATGCGTGATTTGAATAACCCTGGGCAAAACATGAATCAAGGTGTGTTCGGCAGGAATGGTTTGCTCTGAAAGCAGCGGCGCAAGGTCTACGGCAAACGGCTCTGAATTGTTGCCGGTTTTTACGACATTAATAAACTCCGAGCAAAAATATTTTTTTTGTGCGGGAGACAGGGACACTTCATCTTCTATGGTGTCGACAATTCGGCATAACAGATAAGCGTTGGCTACTGCGCCGTATAGTTTTTCCGGCAACTGAGGAATGGTCAGCGCAAATGTTCTGGAAACGCCTTCAAGTAATAGAGCCTGAAATTGATCGTCAGATAATTTGCTGAGTGATTTTGGGTTATCCAGGGATATTTGAGTGTCACTCATGGCGTTTTTGATGTCGACCTGCACGGTTAATTTGAGTTAATAAATGGCAATAATAGACTGTTTGTTGGTATTTTGCAAAGCAATGTTGTTTTGTTGCAAATATGTGAATTCTGCGGTTTTAAAAGGTGGTTAATGGTGTGTAAAAATAAGCAGTTAGCGGCAATTTTTTGGGATTTTTACTGAGGGCGTGAGGTTGAGATCGGTACCGTCTATTTGGGTGCGCGCACTATAAAACTGGAGTCGTCAGTTAAAAGATAGTATTCTACTCAACAATAGATAAGCGCTTGTATTATATGAGCAGGCTCGTTGATATTCCTTGGTTCCTGCGTTAAAAAATAGCAGGCGGTTGTAGTTTAGTGAATATTATCCGTGTGTTGCTTTATTGGTACAGTTTTTTGTCGTTCCTTAGTGTGTGTGGTTTTCAGGGCGGTCATTTTATGTGAGCGTCATTAAGTTTAAAGTTTTTTTGGAGGGTTTGCTTGTGGGAGTTCCTTTACGTCAGCAGTTGACTGTAGGTAGTTATTTGATTAAGCAGAAGTTGAAAGGGGTTAAGAAATATCCTTTGGTGCTGATGCTTGAACCGTTGTTTCGTTGCAATTTGGCCTGTGCGGGCTGTGGTAAAATCGATTACTCCGATGATATTCTCGATAAGCGTCTTTCATTTGAAGAATGCATGCAGGCTGTAGATGAATGCGATGCGCCCATGGTGTCGATTCCGGGAGGAGAGCCGCTTATTCATAAAGAAATGCCGCAAATTGTCGAAGGGATCATTGCGCGTAAGAAATTTGTTTATCTGTGTACCAATGCGCTGCTGTTGAAAAAGAGAATCGACGATTATAAACCATCCCCTTATCTGACTTTTTCAATCCATTTGGATGGCATGCAGGAAAGGCACGATACATCTGTGTGCCAGGAAGGTGTTTTCGAGCGAGCTGTTGAAGCCATTAAAGTGGCATTGGAAAAAGGCTTTAGGGTGACCGTTAATTGCACGCTGTTTCAAGGTGAAAACGCCGAGGAAGTTGCTGCTTTTCTGGATTATGCAATGGAGCTTGGCGTTGAAGGCGTGACTATTGCCCCCGGTTTCAGTTATGAGCATGCGCCCCAGCAGGATGTATTTATTAAAGGCAGCGATGTTAAGGATTTATTTCGGGGCATTTTTAAAATCGGTAAAAAACGCAACTGGAAATTAAATCATTCGGCGCTATACCTGGATTTCCTGGCAGGCAATCAAAACTACGATTGTACGCCATGGGGCAATCCGACCCGTAACGTGTTTGGCTGGCAAAAACCCTGTTACCTGTTGGCGGATGAAGGATATGTTTCAACTTTTCAGGAGCTTTTAGATACTACGCCTTGGGATAAATACGGCACGGTTAATAATCCTAAATGCGCAAGCTGCATGGCGCATTGCGGTTATGAGGCGACGGCTGTTGAAGATTTGTTAAGCCATCCGTTGAAGGCGTTATGGACGGCAATTAGAGGTCCAAAAACCGAGGGTGCAATGGTGCCGGAGGCTACGCCTGAGTACGCAAAAGAAAAGTTGTCGTCAACTATTGCAGGAATTCCTGTAAGAGTGGAAATTGTCGATTAAAATTTATTTAGGTTAAAGGCTAAAGGCGGCGGTTTTTAGCCCTTGGTCTTTTGTCTGATTTAAATTTTTTTTCCGGGGTTTTTTAATTATGGTTTTAAAAAATATGAAGTTGGCGTTCGTTTTTATGTTCCTTTTATTTGGGACAGTGAATGCTTTTGCCGCGGATGAAGGCGGTGCAACGGCAAGGCAGGTCGTAGAGAAGTTTCAGTCCGACCTTATTGCTGTCATGAAGGATGGCAAGAAATTAGGCTATGCTGGACGATATGAAAAACTGAAGGATCCTGTTTCCAACAGCCACGAGCTGACAAAAATCGCCCGTATTGTGGTCGGTAAAGAGTGGGAAAAGTTATCCGAAGAGCAACAGCAAAAGCTGGCTGATGTGTTCAGTCGCTTGAGTATTGCTTCTTATGCGCACAACTTTAAAGATTATTCGGGAGAATCATTTGTATTTGATTCGGAAGAAGAAACAACGAGAGGCGGCGTTGTCGTGCATTCGCACTTTGTTGTGCCTGACGACAAGCCCGTTAAGTTCGATTACATGCTAAAAGAGAAGGGCAATAGCTGGCGAATTATTAACATCATCGCCAATGGTGTAAGCGATTTGGCCTTGAAAAGGTCGGAATACACCACTATTCTACAGCGCGAAGGCTTTGACGCTTTAATAACCAAGATCAATGAAAAAATTGACAATTACTCAAAACAGTAGGTTTTATGCCAATGAACAGACTACACAACGGCAATCGTAGCGTTAAAATGAAACAAACATTTTCAGGTCTGCTGATCGGAGCCGCCATTGCTCTGAGCGGCTGTGCAACAACAGGCGTTGTCGAACAGCCAACTGTAGCAAACAAGGCCGATCCTTATGAGAACTTTAACAGGAAAATGTTTGGTTTTAACGATCGCGTTGATAATTATGTCGCTGAGCCTATTTCAAATGCCTATAAATGGATAACCCCGCAGTTCATGCAAACGGGGGTTTTTAACTTTTTTAATAACCTGAAAAACGTCAATGTGGTTATCAACGATGTTTTACAGGCTAAATTTTCACAAAGCGCTGAAGATACCGGACGGTTTGCCATCAATTCCACAGTAGGTTTGGGAGGGCTGTTTGATGTAGCCAAGCACGTAGGGCTGGAGCAAAACGAGGAAGATTTTGATCAGACTCTTGCGGTATGGGGAGTGCCGCAGGGTTCTTATCTGGTGCTGCCTCTTCTCGGGCCGTCAACTTCGCGCGGCATTCCGGGTGCGATATTCGATACGGCGGCAAACCCCGCCAGTTACATAGGCATGCCTGTGCAGCTGGTATCGATGCTGAATACACGAGCCAGCGCGGAAGGCGCATTGAAATTTATTGATGAAGCCGCCTTGGATCCTTATGTATTTACGCGGGAATCTTTTTTGCAATGGCGTAACAATCTGGCTACGGATGGCAAGGCGGAGGCGACTGATGTCGACGGTCTTGACGACGAAGCGCCTGAGGGAGATAAAGGTGCCGCTTCAGGTCACGGTTCGTCCGACGATGCCGGCAACAAGGCGGGTTTTGCGCTGAGCATGGATGCAGATACGAAAGACTTAGTACAAGCTCGATATTCATTCAGCAGCGTCGCTCAATCATTTGATAACACCGCCAAATCGTTTGAAGATGCCGGCGCTAAAGTGGATAAATTGAAAAAATCAAAAAGCCGCAGGTAAGGAAGGAGAAGGGGGCAAGGCTAAAGGCAAAAAGCGGTCGTAAGTCCGATTTTTCGTCTTTTGCCCTTCGCCTCTTTAATAATGCAATAAAGAATGGACTTCGTAATTTTCCAGCCTTTCTCTCCCTTCCAGGAAATCCAGTTCCACCACAAACGCGCATGCTTCTACCTTTGCGCCCAGTTGTTCGACTAATTCACAACTTGCTTTTGCCGTTCCGCCGGTAGCCAACAGGTCGTCAATTAACAGCACACGATCATTCGCATCAAAGGCGTCGATATGGGCTTCCAGCGTGGCTGAGCCGTATTCAAGGTCATACGACACGCTTTGTACGTCATAAGGTAGTTTGCCCGGTTTTCTCAGCGGTATAAATGGCAGTCCTAATTCCCAGGCGACCAAAGAACCGAAGATAAAGCCGCGCGCTTCCATGCTGGCAACAGCGGTAATATTTCTGCCTAAAAAAGGCTGCAATAATTGATGGACGGCAAGTCTCAAGGTGGCGGGATCTTTTACCAGCGGCGTAATATCCTTGAAGATAATGCCGGGTTTTGGAAAGTCGGGGATGTCGCGGATTTTATCTCTTAATCTATTCATTATTGTGTATTATTTTATATAGGTAGGAATTTCAGGTTAGGTAAAACGGCTTTGTCGATTGTTTTATTTTAGCATTAAAAACATAGCAGAATGATTGAGAAACAGGCTTATAAATATCCTCTGCTTTAAATGCGCTAGTCCTGAAATATCGGTTTGATTGCTTTATACTTGACTCATCGGGAGCGACCGTCTTAGTAACTGAGGCTGTGACCGATGAGGCGCGCACGGTACGCCCTGCTGCGGATATTTTTATGCGGTGAACACGAACGATTTTCGGACAATGATTCGCTCTAATCAATGGGCTATTTTTTTCGCGGCTGAAATGGACAGTGCGTAACAGTACATTGCTAATGTAAGCGGGATGTTTAATGTAATGATGAATATCAGTCAGCTGATCCGTTTCATAACCGTTGATCCGGTAAACTTAAGCCTTAAAGGCAAGCTCCTATCTGTTATTTCGAGTTTCAGCGCCATTTTAATTATGGCGCTGGTTACGCAGAAATTAAGTACCGGCGCTTCTTATCCGATTATCGTCGCCTCCATGGGCGCTTCCGCAGTTATTTTATTTATTCTGCCTAACAGCCCGTTGGCGCAGCCGTGGTCATTTTTTGGCGGACAATTGATATCCGCTATGGTCGGCGTTGCTTGCGCTCATTGGTTTACCGATATTGCTGTAGCATCGGCCTGCGCGGTTGGCGGCAGCATTTTTGCGATGCTGTTGCTGCGTTGCCTGCATCCTCCCGGCGCTGCGACAGCAATTACCCCCATTCTGGCCGTCGACCCTATGAGCGCTATCGGTTATAGTTTTGTGTTGACGCCGGTGGGCTTAAATGTGTTAGTCATGCTGGTTATGGCGATAGTGATTAACCGCTGGTTGTTGCGACATGACTATCCAATCATTGCCGCTAATAAAAGCACCGGGGTTAAACCTGCTCAGCAAACCGGCATTTCGGATCAGGATTTGAAGCTGGCGCTGGAAAACATGGATATGTTTATGGATGTTTCGGCGGGAGATCTGCGTAAATTGCTTACCGATGCAGAGGCAAGGAGTTTTAAACGCTTTAGGGGCAATATCACCTGTGCGGATATTATGATCAGGGACGTGCCGGTTGTCGAATACGGGACGGAAGTCGAAGATGCCTGGAAAATCATGCATAAGCAAAAACTCAAAGCCATGCCGGTTATTGATAGAGCCCGGCGGGTGATCGGCATCATTACCTGGAACGACTTTTTTAAATTTATTAATCTGGGCGCTTATGAAAGTTTTCAGGACAGGTTTCGGGCATTTATACGTCGTACGCCCTATGTATCGACCGATAAACCGGAATCAGTCGGCCACATGATGACTACTTCGGTTACCGTGTTGCCTGAAAGCGCCCATATTGCCGATCTTATTTCGTTGATGTCGAGCCAAGGCTATCGGCAGATTCCGATAGTGAACAGCGAAAATCGCTTGGTGGGCATGGTTTATCAGGCTAATTTAATCGCTGCGCTTTATGATGAACAAGTGTCCTCAGTCGTCAGTCAATTGTAGGGGCTGATTAAATTTTCGGCAGAAAGTTGAGTACAATACCCAGCGCGCCTGCCGGGGCGGCTTTCCGGATTTCACGGTTTTTATTTTGATTATTAGAATTTCCCTGTTGTTGATTTTTGCGTCATTACCGGTCTTTTTATTGGTGGAGCTGTTATTGCGGTTAGCCGTCCCCGGTTTGCCCGGTGTGTTAACCCTGTTGGGAACGGCAATGCTGTTAAGCGCGTTTGCTGTGCTGATAATCGCCGGATTATGGGGCGCTGTTAAAATAACCGTTCGCTCCGTTTTGGATTATTGTTCCTCTAAACAACGGGCGCAGCGGCGGTTGTGGTTTGTTCAGGCCAGACAGGAGCAGGTCACGCGCTTGTTTTATTTTAAAGCCAGGCAAATAAAGTATTTTAATGAGCTCAGCAGAAAACGCCTGCTGAAACTGAATAACCGCAAACACATTCGCTCGTTGTCCAAAGCCATCGATAAAGACCTGCTGTCGATCAAGACAAAACTGCCGGGAAGCACTTACCAGCAACTGCAACAAGACCATGCCCGCTATCGAAACCGGCAGGACATTGATGGCTTGTTAACATTGCAGCAAAAAATCTCAGCCTTGTTTAGCGCATGACTCTTTTAAATAATATTATTAAGCTGTTTCATTCGGTCAAAGATCAAAACCTGAAATGGCAGCTGGCTAATCAGGGCGACCAGACCCAGCTCAAACATGCTCGCGTCCTGGCCGAGAAAGCCCTGGAAGCCGAATTAAAAAAGAAAAGCGTACAACTGGAACACGACATCAGCCTGCTGAGAACCAGACACGACGCTGAATTGTCGATGTTTAAAACCAAGTGTAAGCAGGATGTTAAAGACTATAAACAGTATCTGGCGGCGCTGGATCAGCTTAAGTCGTCCATCCAGGCCAGTTACACCCATTTGCCCGAGGCGGTCGCCTTCACCATTCATCATCATGCGAAATATTTGCTGAATAAAATGTGGGACGCGGAAGATTTCGAACAGAAAATGCAGCACGAGATGCAGTTAATCCGCTTTATGACTACTGTGCATGAAGATGCGCGTTTGCATCTGGAGGGCGAGACTACGGAGAACCTGCCGGAAAGAACGCTGAGTTTGATTCAGCAGAAATAAAGCGGATGTTTATTCACCACGAAGACACGAAGGACACGAAGTTTTTATCTTAGCTATTCTTCGTGATCTTCGTGTCTTCGTGGTTTTATGCTTTAACGCGTTAACCTAACTTCGCCTTCAAAAAATCAATAATCTCGGCAAACGGTATTTCCTCGTTTGCTTCAGCCGTTCTGGCCTTGTATTCAACCGTGCCGGAATCCAGGCCGCGGTCGCCAACCACGATGCAATGAGGGATGCCGATCAATTCCATGTCGGAAAACATAAACCCGGCGCGGACTTTTCTGTCATCGAATAACACATCGATTCCGGCAGCCAGCAAGTCCCGGTACAGTTTCTCTGAGGCTTCTTTCAGGCGTTCCGATTTGTGCATGTTCATCGGGCACAGCGCCACCTGGAACGGCGCAAGATTGGTCGGCCAGATGATGCCTTTGTCGTCATGGTTCTGCTCTATAGCCGCGGCGACCACGCGGGAAATGCCGATGCCGTAACAACCCATAGTCATGATCTGGTTCTTGCCGCCTTCGTTGATGACGCCGGCTTTCATGGCTTCGCTGTATTTGGTACCCAGCTGGAAGATATGGCCGACCTCAATGCCGCGAGCCAGCGTGATTTGACCTTTGCCGTCCGGGCTGGGGTCGCCTTCAACCACCATGCGCAGGTCGGCAACATGATCAGGAACAGGTAAGTCGCGTTCCCAGTTGACGCCTTGATAATGTTTGCCGTCCTGGTTCGCGCCGCAAACGAAATCGGACATCAAGGTCACGCTACGGTCGGCGATGATCTTGATGTTCAAGCCTATCGGGCCGATGGAACCGGGTTTGCAGTTGCAGGCGCCGAGGACTTGCTCATCGCCGGCGAATTCAAGCGGGGAGGCGATGCCGTCGATTTTTATCGCTTTAATATCATTAAGGTTATGGTCGCCTCTTAGCAGCAGGGCTACCAGCGTGTCTTCTTCGCCTTTAACGATCAGCGTCTTAAGACATTGGGTAGCGGGTATGTTTAAAAATCCGCAGACTTCTTCAATACTGTGCTGGTTGGGCGTATCGATCAGCGTCATTGGCTCGGTAGCCGCTCCGCGAGTACCGGCAGGCGCGACAGCTTCGGCTTTTTCGACATTGGCCGCATATTCGCTGTCGGTCGAGAACGCAATCGCATCTTCGCCGGAATCGGCCAACACGTGGAATTCATGCGATACCGCACCGCCGATAGAGCCGGAATCGGCGATGACCGCGCGAAATTTCAATCCCAAATGGTTAAAGATATTGGTATAAGCCTGATACATCGCTTCGTAGGTGACCTGCAACGATTCATGATCCAAATGAAAGGAATAAGCGTCTTTCATGATAAATTCGCGCGAACGCATCACACCGAAACGGGGACGGATTTCATCGCGGAATTTGGATTGAATCTGGTAATAAGTGATCGGCAGTTGCTTGTAGCTTTTGATCTCGTTGCGTGCCAGATCGGTGATGATCTCTTCGTGCGTGGGGCCCAGGCAAAAATCGCGGTCATGACGATCTTTTAATCGCGCCAGTTCGGGACCGTATTGTTCCCAGCGTCCGGTTTCCTGCCACAGTTCGGCCGGTTGCAGGCCGGGCATCAGCACTTCCAGCGCACCGGTTTTTTCCATTTCTTCGCGGGTGATTTTCTCGACCTTGCGCATGACCCGCAGTCCCAAGGGTAACCAGCTGTAAAGACCGGCGGCCAGTTTGCGGATCAGGCCTGCGCGGATCATCAGTTGATGGCTGGCTATTTCAGCATCGGCCGGTGTTTCTTTAACGGTATTGAGCGGGAATTGAGTAGTACGCATTATGTTTTAAGGAGCTGGACAATAAAAACCGCTATTTTACCGATTTAATGCCGGTTTAGTCATCCCGTTATCATCATCGCTTAACACCCAGCAGCTTAACGGAAATGTCCAACACGTCATTCCGGTAGGGATGGCCGGGATCCGGGAGCCAAGGATGGTACATCCATGCGCTCCGGATACCGGCAGTCCATGCCGGTATGGCGCGCTATTTAAGGAAAGTGATAAGTGACAAGATCGTCATCGATACAGATCGATGGGATTTGTTTCATCCGCCCGCTGTTAAACAATAGCCGTCGGCGATTTCGGCTATGAATCCGAATACCTTGCGATTCAAGGGGTTGAAGTTAGGAGTTTTCGGGCCGGGGACAATGCTGCCGCTTCGATTGGATTCAACAATCCCGCTTTATGTTTGGCGGTTCTTAGGCTATTCTCGCTTATCGGGGTGACGCCTTGGTTTGGTAAAAAAATCGACATTTCTATCGGGCTGCCGATACCCCCTTATCTTTGATTAAGAGCAATATCAGGTTAAATCTGAAAATTACACAGTAGGAGATGGAATTGAAACAAACCGATCAAACTTTACTCGAGCAGATGCGAATTACTGACTTCGATATAGAGAATCGTAAATCGCTGCTTGCGCTGACCGACGAGGATGTCAAACGGCTGAAAGACTATCGTTCAATCATTGAAGGCAGAGTCGATGCCTTGGTGGAAACTTTTTACCAAATGCAGACCGGCGTAGCCGAAATCGCGCTGTTGATCGGCGACGCGGATACTCTGGATCGCCTGAAGAATGCGCAGCGCAGATATGTGCTCGACTTATTCAGCGGCCTGTACGATCTCGAGTATGTGAACAATCGGCTCCGGATCGGCTTGGTGCATAAACGCATTGGCGTCGAGCCGAAGCTGTATCTCGCTGCGATAAACGTGCTCAAGAGCTTGCTGCTTGAAATAATTTTCGAAACGCTCCCCGAAAAGAAAGACCGTCAGGGCATGCTTGCCGCACTCGACAAATTGCTGTTGTTCGACATAACACTGGTATTTGAAACCTATATCCGCAGCCTGGTTTCGGAAATCGAAATTTCCAAGGAAAAATCCGAGCGTTATGCCAGCGTATTGGAAGAAAAGGTCATGGAGCGCACTCATCAACTCGAAGAGTTAACCCGTGTGGATTCGCTGACAGGTTTGCTAAGCGTACGCTATTTGAACGAAACCCTGACCCGGACGCTGCGGGTCGCTCAACGGCGACGCGAACCGGTATCCATTGTTTATATGGACATTAATGAATTCAAGGCTATCAATGATACTCAGGGCCATCCGCACGGAGATCATATCTTGCGCACGGTGGGAGCCGCGATCAGGCAAATTTCCCGTGAAGAAGATTGCTGTTTTCGTTACGGCGGCGATGAATTTTGTTTAATACTGCCCAATTGCCAAGAAGAGCAGGCTAGGGAGATATACATCAATCGCCTCAACGCTGAAATCAGTCGGCGATTGGAAAATGTAACGCTGAGCGTCGGCATCGTGCAATCCGGACCGGATCAATACGGAGAACCCGATACCTTGATCCGGCAAGCCGATGAAAAAATGTATGAGGCTAAGAAAGCGTCTAAAACCGACCACGGGATAGAAGGCGCGGTTGATGTCGACAAGCCTGTCTGAGGTTGGCCGGTATTTTATTTAACCCTGCTTGCTTCAAGGGCTCGCCAGGAGTCGGCTTGGACTTGATCGTAGACGTACGCTAAGCTAACCGACCTACATTGTACGGAACTCGGGCTTCGTGATCGTTGTCCGGCAAGCATTGACCATGAATTACACATTTAAAGAGGTATTTATATGCAAACATTAAAAAAACAATTAAAACAAAATCGGACTTTGATTTTATTCGGCATTCTACTTTCTGTTTATCATCCGGCAATGGCAAAAACAGACCTTGAAGCTCAAGAAAAGTATCTTAGAGCGCGGGTCAATAGCAGTCAGCAAAATACGGATCACTCCGCGCATGTAAACCCCGTCGATAAGAGTCTGGAGTTTCATGGCGTTTTTTACGGTTATCTCCCGTGCAACGATTGCAATGGAATTAAAACGACGCTGTCTTTAAAACAAAATAACAATTATCTGCTGGTGACTCAGCCGGCAAGAGACTCCTCAAGGGAGTTTTATGAAAAAGGCAAATATAGCTGGGATGATGAAAAGCGTACCGTTGTTTTAACGCCGCGTAACGAACCCAACACACGACAATATCATATTGAAAATGATGGGACGCTCATTCAGCTTAACAGCGATGGCGCGAAGATGCCAAGCGAGCTGGAGGAACGCTACACTTTACGCAGAAGCGATACGGTAAAGTCGCGCGAGGTACATATTCACTAAAGGATAGGGTCGGTAGTAACTTCCCGAAACATAACTCATCGTTCCCACGCTCTGCGCTCGTCATCCCGGAAATAGTTATCCCGCGCCATGCCCGTCCTGAGCGTAGCCGAAGGGGTAACTTTCGAATCAAGCCGGATTGGGCATGTTGCTCGATTCGAAACGTCCCATCTGTGTCAAAACGTTGCAGATTAGACCTTCCAGGTTTTAAAAACCTGGAAGGTCTGCATAGCGCATCATTGAAAGTCGGCAGGTTACAGCTGGGCATTCGCCCCGATCATAACGTTTGCCGGCATTGAAGCATTAAACGTGCGGACCGATTAAATAACCGGCCCCGTCGGTGTTTTTTCTTTAACGAGCAACATGCCCGGTCCGTCTGTAGCGATTAATCCGCAAGCGTAGCGTCCAATAGCATGGCATCGGACACTATTTTTGCAATATCAAGTTCTGTGACCTTATGATAGAAACTGCCATTAGGCGCGGCTTTTACTACGGCGCCGTCCACGCAATGCCCAAAACAGCAACTCGCCTCCACTTTGACATCATAGCCTCCCGCTGCGATCTCTAGCTGTTGCAATAATTTTTCACCGCCACGCGCTCCGCACGATGGATGATTCAAGGAATAACGGTAATTAGTGCAAACGAAAAGCGTCACTTTAGACATAACCTGGCGTCCTGGAAATTGATAGCGGTTGATTACTTGCTCTCAGCGGGACCGGGTTCTCCTTGTTCCGCGTACACATTATCTTCCTGAACCGGCGTTTCGGCTTCTTCTCTACTTTCGGCCTTGAACAGTTCGCAAATAAGCTCAATTTCAGCCGTGAATTGAGGTATCACAGGAATTTTCCAGGCTTTCCCTGCGATGCGGGATAGTAAATTATTCAACCAAATCCGGTTCGATTGCGCTTGTTCAATGATTAGGCTGTGGCCTCCCTCATCGCTAACAACGGTAAAATTTTCCAGCCAAACTTCAATTGTTTCAGATTCGCCGAGGAGCTGAATTTGCACGTATGATTTTCGGGCTTCAAGATCAAAACTAAAATCCACTAATTCCGCAATGCCCTTAAGTATTATATTGGCCACCCATATAATCAGCCTATTGGGCGTCCATTTTATTGCCATTTTTATTAAACCGGTTTTAAAGTTCATTTTTATCCTTTATCAATGAGCTGATAAGCGCTCTAACCTTATTGCTATTTGCTTGGGTCGTTAAGCGCGCATCAAAAAAAGTCACCAAATTACCTGCTTAATTCTATTTTGTCAGCAAAATTCGCCGGAGCGTTAAGTTAAACCGGTTGCGGGCGTGGGGTTAGAAATCACAGGGATCAGCAACTGTTCCCTGTGATTCTTAAGTTTGTGCCTGAAAAATAAATCAATGGAGTCAAAAACCAGCGTCATTGCCCATTCAGCCCTATTTTAGGATAGGGCCGTTAATAACTTCCCGAAACATAACTCATCGTTTCCATGCTCTGCGCTCAGCGTTATACACAAGTGTGTTTCAGAGTCGTCATACCGGCATGGATGCCGGTATCCAGCGCCATGGACGGTAACTTGGTGACTCTACAGGTACTTGAGGAATACGAAGCGTCACCTCCCTGTGCCTGGGTTCCGGCATCCCTGCCAGAACGACGGCGTCTCGCAGAGATTTGTGTATAAAGACGAGCGCTCTGCGTGGGAATGCCTTCAAGGCGCGCTGCGCCGCGAATCATGGGCAACGTCTGCGTATACGGGACGCAGCGCGTCCAGCACTGCATTCCCACGTAGCACGTGGGAATGAGGTGTACTTGAGTATTTGTGTATAACGACGAGTGCTCTGCGTGGGAATGTAGCCTGAACCGCTCTGCGGTTCGGGGCGCTGGAGAGCGTCCTGACTGGATTACCACGCAGAGCGTGGCAACCCTAAGCGGAAGTTATTATTGATGGCGTCCTTATGGGCAAGTCCGCCGGGCTACGGCAAGGGCATGACGCAAGAATGACAGACTCCGTCAGTACCAAAACCCGCCTAAATGTCGGCGCGGTTTCCTGATTGATTTTTGATAATGGACGGGTACGGAAAATCTGTCGTGGTTTGAATGCGTCAAAGCCTGTTGCGAGTTTTTTTTCAAACTTAATAAGCGTTTTATTCTTTCCTCGGTATCCGGGTGCGTCCTGAGGACGGATGGAATCGATCCTCTATGGCCTCGACCCAACAGCATGTCGAAAATCGAGGACTCATAGACGTCCAGTTTAGTTAATGCCATTGCCAGACCTTCGGGATCGCCCGTTAACAAAACGGCTTGGCGATCGGCATCAAACTCCTTCATTCGCGATAATGACAGTTGCAGGAAACCCATAATGGTCGGCGCTACAATCAGCACGCCTAATGCAAACCAGGAAATCGTCACCAAGCCCAGAAAATACAGCGGCAGGTTTAAAAAAATCAACAAAAAGCCAGTCAAAGACAAGGTGTGGGTGATCCGGTTGAGGACATCGGCATAAGTCATCACCCGCACATCATTATGCTGGATATGACTGATTTCGTGTGCCAGTACGGCAATAATCTCCCTCATACTCAGTGTATTCAGCAACGAATCACTAAGACCGATTGCCGGATTTGCCGATGTACCTACCGAGAAGGCATTCATAAGTTGACTGGGCAGGTAGTAAAGTTCGGGCGGCGCAGCTAAGTCGGCACGAGCGGCCAACTCTTGCGTTACCCGATAAAGGCCGGGCGCATCGTTTGCCGATAGCAATCTGCCGCCATACAGGGAAAAGATGAACGCGGGCGATATGTTCGGACTGATAACCAGTATCAGAACGCCTAAAATTGCCGCCCACAAAATGCCGTCTACCCCGGCTAAAATAAAACCGACTAATGACAAAATGGCGCCCATGCAAAGAAAAAGCGCCAACGTGTGAACGAAGTTTTTTAGCGTGCGGTTAAATTCCGTCATCAGGAATCTTTTGCTGAAAGCGCTTCGGCATTACGCTTAACCAAGCTATCAATAACGGCGCTTAATGAACCTTTGGTTTGAATTTCGTCATTAAAAGTCGAGCGGTAATTCGTCACCAGGCTCACGCCGCCAATCATTATGTCGTAGACCTTCCATTCGCCTTTAGTCAGGAACATCCGGTAATTGACGTCGACAGGTTGCAGGCCGGGTTGCAGAATCTCTGTTTTTACGACGACTTTTGTGGATTCATGGGACATTTCAAGCGGCATGAAACGCATGGTCCAGTCATTATATTCTACAAACGCTCTGGAATAGGTTCTTACGATCAGGGTTTGGAACTCATGTTTAAAACGCTCCTGTTCCCCGGCCGTTGCCGTTTTCCAGTGTTTCCCCAGAACTAAGGGTGCGATTTTGTCGAAATCGGTATGCAAGGAAATAACGCCGTCAACGAATTGCGTAACTTGCGCAAAATTCCTGGTAAAGGATTTGTCCTTCAGTTTTTGCTGCAACTGTGCCGAGACAGTTTGGATGATTTGCTGAGGCGGTTGCAAATCATCGGCTATTACTTCGGCGCTGGGCAGTAAACCGAGTAATAGCGCAAAAAATAAACCCAATATTACGTATTGTTTAGTTCGATTTCGCATAATTATCCGGTTTTAAAATATCAATATTAAGCAATGATTGGGTTACTTGGGTTTTGCCATCTTTTCATGACTTTCAGCATGTATCATGATGTAGGCAGTTCTAACGAAGCACAAGCTGGGACGATTGCGTATTGACAAATGGCAGTCAGGATGTCTCGGCAAGCATCGGAAAGTATAGTCATCATGCCGGTTTAATAGGCCGTTGTCATTGCATGCCCCAGTTATTTACAAAAAGCCTATCAACTCAAAGGCCCGGTCGATTTCCTCAAACGTATTATAAAAATGCGGCGAAAAACGTATGCCGCCGCCGCGCAAGGCGCAAACCACGCCGTTTTCCTGCAAGTATTTATATAACGTCTCGTTGGCAAGCGTCTGGTGTTTAAAGATGACAATGCCCGATTTAAGCGGACTTTGCCGCGCCGACAATAAGATCAACTGCGGGTTCTTATCGATCGCATCCTTTACATAATCGGACTTTTCTAAAACCTGCGCTTCGACTGCGGCCATGCCGGTTTCCAACAATAAAGACAAGCTGGCGGAAAACGCATGGATGCCCAGCATATTGGGGCTGCCGCATTCAAAACGACGGGCGGCGGGGTGAATTTCCCACGGCTGGTTTTCATAATTGCGGATGTCTTTCATCATGTGCCAGCCGTATTGGGTCAGCTTTAGCTTGTCCCTGGCCTCGGGCGTGGTGTAGAAAACCCCCAAACCTTCTGGGCCGAGCATCCATTTATGACCGTCGGCCATTACAAAATCCGCCTGATAAGCCTGTACATCAAATTGCACCGCGCCCAGGCTCTGGATGGCGTCAATGCAAAACAGGATGCCGCGCCGCTTGCAGAATTCGCCGATTCTTGCCAAGTCCATACGCAGGCCCGAGGCGAATTGTATGGAACTGATGGTCAGTAAGCGGGTGTTGCCATCGACCAGCGCAAATAAAGCATCCTCCGGCGTCCCGGCGCTGTGCAGGTCGGCTTGGCGAAATTCCACGCCCTGATCGGCCAAGGATTCCCAAGGCAATCTGTTCGAGGGAAACTCCTCGTTACTGGAGACAATATTATCGCCGGGCCGCCAGGTCAAACCGTAAGCGACAAAGGACAAGGCTTCCGAGGTGTTTTTAATCAGCGCAATATCGTCAGGGGAGGGGGCGTTTAACAACGTCTGTAATTGGCTGCGTAATTCGGTTTCCTTGTTCAGCCAGTCCGGATAAAAATACGAGCCGTAACGGGTGTTTTGTTCGGCAAACTTGATTACCGCTGCGCCGGTTCTTTTAGGCCAGGGGCCTACGGCGGCATGGTTGAGATAAATTAATGCGTCGGTTAGCGGGAATTCAGGGTGTTTCATGGCGTCCATCAGCAGGGTAAGTTGAGATAAGCAATTTAATCACAAATGTCGGGTTCGCGACCTACAAACTGGATAGCGCGCTGTTTTAGACGGCGAATCGGAAAGCTGCATAGTACGAGCAGTCAGCTTTTTTGCAAGTCCGTTGATAATTTAACTGTGGGAGCGGCTTTAGCCGCGATTGTCGCGGCTAAAGCCGCTCCCACATCATTGCCATGCTTAAATCGTCGTGGGTGGGTTAGGGGCTGGAGGGCAAGGCACCTATTTTTCCGCGATCAATCCAAGCGGTATCCGGTTTAAAGGGCAGGTCGCAGCCATTGTGGGTATCACAACAGATTGCCGATTTCTTCGCCGGCTTCACACAGGGTTGATAAATTTCAGCGGGGCTTGCGAATCGCAGGTAATCCAGGCCTTCCGCTTATGTATTCGGCTTGATGTTTAAGCGCTGAATCTGTCCGTTAATAGCAGTATAATTATTCGATCAGGTAATAACGTGATCGATTGCTCGGCTCAGCACTATTCACCCTCGTTCAGAAACAATTTAGGAAAGTCTTTATGATCGGATACATAACCATTGGAACCAACAATTACGAACGCGCCGCGGATTTTTACGACGCGCTGCTCGCCGAATTCGGCGCAAAGCGCATCAAGGAAACAGATCGATTTATTGTCTGGGGAACGGGGACTAAAACGGCTTTAAGCATCGTCAAGCCTTTCAATGGCAATCCGGCAACCGTCGGCAATGGCGTCATGGTGGCGTTTGCCGCGGATAGCGCTGAACAAGTCAATGCCGTTTACGAAAAGGCCTTGAAGTTGGGGGCGACTGATGAAGGCGCACCCTATCCAAGCGGCGACACCGGTTTTTACTGCGGCTATTTCAGTGATCTTGACGGCAACAAACTTAACGCATTTTTTATTGGCTAGTTTGTAGAAAAAGCGCCTATTAACGTTCCCTCGCCGGAGCGATTGCATTGGATAGCGTGTCTTGATTGGCGGTTTGCAAAAGCGAAATCGCACTACCCATGCTACGACTTTACGTATTTATCGATTTAAAAAGGATCTGCCTCTGATGTATACGCGGAAAATAATTTTATAAAACAATAGATTATTTTATATTTTGCGCAATCAATATCTGCAACCTAGCCGGAAAGTCGTCATGCTGGCAGGGATGCCGGCATCCTTGTCGGAACGACGAACTTGGGAAATTTGTGGGGATGCATCAGGATCTGCCTACCTTCTCGGCACAAATGGCTTCGCGCAAAATATCCACTGCTTCCCGACAGCCCAATACGCTAATCGGCGGAACATAAGTACGGTGAAAAAATAGGTGGCTCCCAATGTGTAATCTCGGCGATACTGCCTGCGAATGTCAATCGTAAACAGTTTGCCCGATGCGGTTCCATAACAATAATCGATAATAAGGAACAAAATGAATAAGAAAAATTTAGTGTTTATCATGGCCTTATGCTTTGGCTTATCGGCATGTGGCGGCGAGAAGGATAATGGATACCCAGTTAAATCAGCTTACATTAATAACTGTATAAAGCAGGAGAGTTCCACGCGCTCTGCGGAACAAGCCAAATCCTACTGTGATTGCGCGGCTGATTCAGTGTTTAGCAATAGCGATATTTCCGATGAAACAAAAAACCTGATGCCGACTATGAGCGATAAGGACAGTAAGATCCATAAACAAAGTGACATTGCAACGGTCAGGGGGCTGCTGATGTCCTGCTACACCAAAAAGTTTTATAAAAAGTAAACCTGAAAAAACGACCTGATTAGTAAGCTAGCTGAAACATCTTCATAATCAGGAAAAACGATGTTGCTCAGTGGATTCGAAAAACACGAAAATAGTTAAAACATATCAGAACGTTGCCAGGTAGACCTGCTTCTTGCGCAACGCCAGGCCAGGGACTATCGGAATGACGACACATCCCGTAAATACTTGTGTAACACGAAGTTTCACCTCCCTGTGCCTGGGTTCCGGCATAACCCACAGGGATGTGGGGAATGCAGATATTGCAGGAGCAAATATCTGTCCCTGCCAGAACGACGGCATCCCACAGACTTGGGTGCATGACGAAAGGAGCTTGTCTTGGGAGTCTGTGAATGATGCCGGGTATCACGCCGTCAGCGAGAAACCTACAGCGGATGTTTTTTCGTGCCTTTCGTGCTTTTCGTGGACAATGCGTAACATCAGGTATTAACAAACAACAGGAACAAAGCCTTATGTCTACATGGTTAGCCTCATCCTTTTTATCGAAACATAGAATTATTGCCAAACCCGGTTTTAACCGCTGGCTGGTCGCCCCGGCTGCATTGGCGGTGCATCTCTGTATCGGCCAGGTTTACGCATTCAGTGTTTTTAATCTGCCGTTGACCAAGGTACTGGGCGTGACCGAGTCGTTGCCGGAAGACTGGAAGTTGACCACTTTGGGCTGGATATTCAGTTTGGCTATTGTGTTTTTAGGGTTGTCGGCTGCATTTGCCGGTAAATGGCTGGAAAAAGTCGGGCCGCGCGTCACTATGTTTTGTTCGGCGCTTTGCTTTAGCGGCGGCTTTTTTATCGCGGCGGCGGGAATACAATTGCATGCAATCTGGCTGCTGTATTTGGGTTACGGCGTGTTGGGAGGTATCGGCTTGGGGCTGGGTTATGTGTCGCCGGTTTCGACGCTGATCAAATGGTTTCCCGATCGGCGCGGCATGGCGACGGGGCTTGCGATTATGGGCTTTGGCGGCGGCGCAATGATCGGCGCGCCGTTAGGCGTGTTTTTGATGAAGCATTTTGCGTCGCCGACATCGGTCGGCGTTGCCGAGACTTTTATGACTATGGGCAGTATTTACCTGGTTTTCATGATGATCGGCGCGTTCAGTATCCGTTTGCCGGCAGAGGGCTGGTTGCCGGTTAATTTTCAGCCGGATATGCGTAAAAGCAAGCTGATCACGGACAAGCATGTCCATGTCGAACAAGTGCTTAAAACGCCGCAGTTTTATCTGTTATGGCTGGTGTTATGCCTGAATGTGACGGCCGGAATCGGCGTGCTCGGTCAGGCTTCGGCGATGAGCCAGGAGATGTTTAAGGACCAGATTACGCCCGAAAAGGCCGCCGCGTTTGTCGGCATGCTGAGTTTCTTCAACATGGGCGGGCGTTTTTTTTGGTCGACGCTGTCCGATTACCTGGGCAGGAAAAGTACCTATTTCACCTTTTTCATGCTGGGCTGTGTGCTGTATTCGATTGTGCCTTATACCGGACGCATGAATAATGTGGCGCTGTTCATGGGCTGTTACGCGGTGATTATGAGTATGTACGGCGGCGGTTTTTCGACCATTCCGGCTTATCTGGCCGATATTTTCGGCACGAGGTACGTCGGCGCCATTCATGGACGGTTGCTGACCGCCTGGGCTACTGCGGGCGTTGCAGGCCCGGTGCTGGTTAATTATCTGAGGGAAAGTCAAATCGCGCAGGGCGTACCCAAAGCCGATGCCTACAATGTGACCATGCAGATCATGGCCGGATTATTGGTGGTGGGATTTTTTTGTAACCTGGGCATCAAGGCCGTCGATGAAAAGCATCATCTCAAGCATGATGACGTAAATGATCAGTTTGATGCGGCTTGAAGAGGTTGAAAACGGATTTTTAAAAGCCGAGGCTAAGTTTGCTGTGTGCTTTTTAAATCCGTGTCATCTGTCGATTGTACTGATGTGTTGAAGCTACGTTTTTTTAAACAGCGCGCGGGTCGGCGCTTGCATAATCAGTTGCGGAATGGCCGACAACGGCAGGATGCCGTCGACACCGCCCAGCTTGACGGCTTCCTTAGGCATGCCGTAGACCACGCAACTGGCTTCATCTTGGGCTATGGTCAGGGCGCCAGCATCGTGCATCTCCTTCAGGCCGTGAGCGCCGTCATCGCCCATGCCGGTCAGGATAATGCCGACTGCATTGGCGCCGGCAGACTGGGCGCCGGAACGAAATAATACGTCAACTGAGGGCCTGTGTCTGCTGATCAGCGGACCGTCTTTGATTTCAACCCGATACTGTGCGCCGCTACGTTGCAGCAACATGTGTTTGCCGCCGGGAGCGATTAAAACCATGCCGGGCAAGACGCGATCGTTATGCGCGGCTTCTTTTACCGTTACTTGGCAGATGCCGTCCAGCCTCTTGGCGAAAGCCGCGGTAAAATGTTCCGGCATGTGCTGTACCACGACGATCGGCGGGGCAGTGCGCGGCAGTTGGGTGAACAGGTATTCTAATGCCTGCGTGCCTCCGGTTGAGGTGCCGATGACGATCACCCGATCAGTGGTTTGTACCATCGGTTTTAAGGCCCCGGCGCCGAACAGGCTGTTTGCGCTTGCCGCGACGGGGCTGGGCGAGGCGGTGCTTGATTTGATTATCCGGGGTCTGGACCCCGCGGCAGCCTTGATTACATCGATAATGGCGGATTTGGATTCTTGCAGGGAGTTGCGCAAGTTTAGCTTCGGTTTGGTAATAATATCGACCGCACCGGCGCTCATGGCCTGCATGGTTACTTCGGCGCCTTTTTCCGTTAAAGTGGAACAAATGACGACGGGAGTGGGATGCTCGCTCATCAGTTTTTTTAAGAAAGTTATTCCGTCCATGCGCGGCATTTCAATATCCAGCACAATGACATCGGGCCATTCGGCTTCCATTTTCTTCATCGCAAAAAGCGGGTCGGGCGCAGCCCCGATGACTTTTAGTCCCGATGTGCCATCCAGCAAACCGGTTAATACCTGCCTTACTACGGCAGAATCGTCGACAATTAGTACTTTAATTTCAGTTGACATTTTTTTAATAATTTAAAGCGTTGTTACCAAAAATCAGCCTGATCCGATGGCTGCGTAATGTGTATGTCGGCATTTTTTTTCAGGAAACGTTGTTCCTGATTAATAACAGCTTGTTCTTCGTCATGTTTAATGCGCTTAACATAAACGGAAAAATCGCTGGCCAAGAAGAAGATGTTGCGCCCTACGTGACCGCCTAAGCAGGAAGCTACCAATGGGATATGCTCGGTAAGCAAAAAGGTTTTAATAAATTCGCAATTAACGGCGCCAATGGATTGGCCTCCTCGCAATCCATTACCCAGTTTCAGCACATCGCCGCCGCCAAAGGCTTTAGCTTTTAAATGAATACGTTGCGCGCCCTGTTTCAACATCTGATTAATCAGCAGCTCCATCGCATGAATGCCGTAACGGCCGCCTTCCGAAGCTAGCAGGGCGGCATTATGACCGGAATGCTGCTGGGCCAGTAAAAAATGATTCATGCCGATCACGCGATTAACCGGATCATACAAACATGCCGCCACGCAGGAACCCAGCAGGGTGGAAATAATTTCATCCTTTTTGGTGACATAACTTTCGCCGGGGTCGATGATGATCCTCGGCAGTCCCTGAAACTGGCCTACTTGCATGGTTTTCGATAAACGGACGGCGTGACCATGGATAATTCGGTTTTAATGCTGTGCAAGGTTTCGGAATGACTGATAAAAAAATAGCCGCCCGGCTTTAACGCCGAAATGACGCGTTGGACTATATCCTGTTTGGTTTCCGTGTCAAAGTAGATCAATACATTGCGCAAAAAAATAACATCGAATTGGCCGAGGCTTTTGGGCAGCGACGTTTTAAGGTTGATTTGTCCGAAACTGACGCGGTTTCTTATTTTTTCATCGACGCGAAAGTAGCCGTCCTGAGAGCGTACGCCTTTCAGGCAATATTTATCCAGGTAACGTTTGTCCATATTATCCAGCCTGTCCATCAAATAAACGCCTCTTTGCGCGGTTTCCAACACCTCGGTATTCACATCGGAGCCGAAAATTTCCCATTTTCTCATGCCCAAGCCTTCGGCCAAGGTCATGCCGATCGAGTAACTCTCTTCCCCGGTAGAGCTTGCAGCGCTCCATAAACGGAAATTATCGCCCCGCCAGGGCCTGATAATCTGTTCTTGAAGAAAGTCGAAATGCTTGGGCTCGCGAAAAAAATAAGTTTCATTGGTGGTCAAGATATTGACCATCAATTGAAATTCGTGGGGATGTCGTCCTGAATTAAGCAATTGATAGTATTGCCCATAAGTTTGCAGGCCATAGTGCAACAGGCGCTTAGCCAAGCGGCTGGCCACCATGATTTTTTTCTCCGGAGCCAGCGCGATGCCCGCATGATCGTAAATGACACGTCTGAACTGGGCAAACTCTTCGGCGCTGATGGGTTCAAGGCTGATAATAAACTCTCTTTTTGTAATAAAATTACGGATGTAATAGTGCTAAGTATAAATACATATTAAACTACGAAATCTACTGGAACAACGGAGGTTTTAATGCGGAACGGTCAAAATAGCATCGACAGTAAATTTTTGTACGGTTCATTGCCTGCATTGCCGATTATTTTGAGTGCGACAATCTTTATCTGGCAAGGCGGGGCTACTTTATATGGCGTGGTTGTCGGCCTATTGTTGGTGCTGTGTGGTATAGGAAGCGGTTGGCTTTTGTGGCATCGCCATGTTAGCGAATTGAAGCAAATTAATGCCCGTTGGGAGCAGGACGAAATCGGCAAGATCAATACGGTTGCCGCCTATACTGCCGAATTGGAGCGCTTGCTGTTGACTATCAGTCCCATACTTTCCCAACAGGTAATGGTTTCGCGCGAACATACCGAGCAAGAGATTATCTCGTTAACAAGTCGTTTCGCCGAGATGGTTGGCGAACTTCAGCTGATTGTTGACGGTGCTGACCACACCTTGACCGGACAGCATTATCATTTGGACAGTGTAATCACTACCAGTCGCGATTTGTTGCAACCCGTTCTGGAAGCGCTCAAACAAGTTCATACCGTCAACCATGATGTTTTGGACGGGTTGCAAAAATTATTCGGCCGCATGAGCGGATTGACTGCGGGGGCAACGGAAATAGCCGGCCTGACCGGACGTATTAACCGGTTAGCGATTAACGCGGCTAATGAAGCTGCTTTAGCCGGCGAGCAGGGCCAAGGCTTTGCGGTTGTTGCGAGCGACGCGCGTCAATTGGCGGATGATTTTTTAAACATCGAGCAGCGATTGGGCAACGAGATTAACGAGACGGTTGCTGCGGTAACGGCGACGTTAAAAATGTCGGAACATTCCGCGCAGGTTGATGAGTCAAGCCTGTTTCAGGCCGAAGCCAATATCGAACACACTTTATCCCACTTGAGTCAGGCTTTGGCCCATTATCGCGACGACGCCTGCGCGCTCAGAAACAATGCCGAGCAAATCCGCGGCGAGATCAATAACGTGTTGGTCGCCTTGCAGTTTCAGGATCGCGTGAGTCAAATATTAATGCAAGTCGAAAATAACTTGCTGAATCTGCAAAAAACCATTGAAAAGATACAACAACAAGGCAGTAACCGCGACGGCAATATGCTCCGGGTCGATGAAGCCGTAGAGCATATAGAAGAAAACTACAAATCGGTTAGCTCGAGGCCTGATCATGTACAGGACAGCTCGGACGAATTAACTTTTTTTTAATAGATATAAAGGCAGGCTTTTACTTATGGCAAAAACAATTATGATCGTGGATGACTCCGCTTCAATGCGGCAGGTGGTCGGAATTGCACTTAAAGGCGCAGGATACGATGTAATCGAGGCCTCTGACGGCAAGGATGCATTAGGCAAGCTGAACGGCGTTAAAATTCATCTTATTGTCAGCGATATTAATATGCCGGTTATGGACGGCATTGCCTTTGTTAAAGCGGTTAAACAGCTCGACAATTATAAATTCACTCCGATCATTATGCTGACCACAGAAATGGAAGAGGATAAAAAACGCGCGGCCAAAGAAGCCGGCGCTAAAGCGTGGGTGACCAAACCCTTCCAGCCGCCTATTTTACTCGCGGCCGTCGCCAAATTAGTGCTTCCTTAATCCTATCACTTATTTGAGAAACGTCATGACCGAGAAAGCCGATAAAAACGACGGGATACTGTGTGTGCCTATTATGGATGACATGACTATCTATAACGCACAGTCGCTAAAAGAAACCCTGTTAGGCTACTGCCATGCCGATACCCGGGAGTTGCAACTTGATTTATCGGCGGTTACCGAAATAGACAGCGCAGGTTTGCAATTGTTGCTGTTGCTAAAGGCGGAAGCGCAAAAACGCAGCTTTACCCTACGCTTGCTTAGGCATAGCGAAGCGGTGATCGAGATTTTCGAGCTGCTTAAACTCGGCATGTACTTTGGCGATCCCATTGTTATTCCCGCTAATTGGAAAAAATCATGAGCGATATAAATCCCGCCTTGGAAACCTTTTCCCAGGAAGTTGACGAATTGCTGGCGGCGATGGAAGAAGCGTTGCTAGGCTTGGCAGTAGCGTCTGTCGATGCCGATTGCATCAACAGTATTTTTCGTGCCATGCATACCATTAAAGGATCCTCGGGACTATTCGGTTTTGACGATGTAGTCGCCTTCACCCATGAGGCCGAAACCGTATTAGACCGGGTTAGAAACGGCGAGCGCGAGATTGACGCAGAACTTATCTCGGTTTTATTGGCCTGCAAAGATCACACGGCACAGATAATACAGCACGTTCTTTTTAACGAGGGCGAACCGTTGCCGGAAGCGCTGCAACAACAAAGTCAGGCGTTGATTGCCCAATTAATAGGCCAAGCCGCCGGAGGCATGCGCTCGACCCAAGATGAACAAGCCGATCATTTTGAAGTTGATCCCAACACGTCGGACAGTAGCGACAATTGGGTAATCAGTTTGTCTTTCAAGCAGAACGCATTACGAAACGGCATGGATCCGTTGTCGTTTATTCGTTATCTGCAAACCTTGGGTAGAATCAGCGAAGTGATTATTACCATGCCGACGATTCCCCGTTTCGAGGATATGAACCCTGAAGACTGTTATCTGAATTTTAAAATAGCTTTTAACAGCAGCGCCGACAAAAAAACCATAGAAGACGTGTTTGAGTTTGCCGAAGACGATTGCGATATTCATATTTTGCCGCCCAATTCCAGACAGGAACACTATTTGCTGTTGTTGGCCAATATGCCGGAAGATCAAGTTAAACGCTTAGGCGAAATGCTGATCGAGATTGGGGCCTTAACTGAAAAAGAAGTCGCGCTCACTCTTAACGAACAGCGCGACGAGGATAAAGAAGAGGCCAAACCTCTCGGAGAAATGTTGCTCGAAAAAAATATTTTGCAGCAACCGGTCATCGAACAGGCGCTTAAAAAGCAAGAAGCGGTTAAACAAAAAATCAACAAGGAATCCAATTACATCCGGGTCGATGCCGCCAAACTGGGTTATCTGATAAACCTGGTCGGCGAACTGGTGATTTCAGGCGCGGCGATGCGCTTGATGGTCGATAAGCACGGCTTATCCGATGTCGACGATGTCGCCTCGACCATGAGCCATCTGGTCGAAGATATACGCGACACCGCCTTGCAATTGCGCATGGTGCAAATCGGCGAGACTTTTACACGCTTCCAACGCGTAGTGCATGACGTCAGCAAGGAATTGGGCAAGCAAATTCAACTGCAAATCACCGGCGGCGAATCCGAACTGGATAAAACCGTGGTCGAAAAAATCAACGACCCGCTGACCCATCTGGTGCGCAATTCGCTCGATCACGGCATCGAAACACCCGCAGAGCGACTACGGGCAGGCAAGCCTGAAAAAGGCACCATACAGCTTAATGCCTATCATGACTCGGGGCGTATCGTGATCCAGATCAGCGATGACGGAAAAGGCCTGGATCCGGAAAGAATCGTCGCCAAAGCGGTAGCCAAGGGCCTGATTAAACCCGATCAAGTACTCAGCAAGAACGAAATTTACAACCTTATTTTTGAGCCCGGCCTAAGTACCAAAGAACAGGCCAGCAATCTGTCCGGCCGGGGCGTCGGCATGGACGTGGTCAAGCGCAATATCGAGGCGTTACGCGGCAGCGTCTCGGTCGATAGCGAATTGGGGCAAGGCACCACGGTAACCATACATCTGCCGCTAACGCTTGCGATTATTGATGGATTCATGGTGGAAGCGCAAAAAGAACGCTACATCATCCCGCTAAGCATGGTTGAGGAATGCGTCGAAATGAGCAGCGATCAATGGCAAATTGACGAAGTTCAGCATTATGTCAATTTACGGGGGCAAGTTTTACCCTATCTGCGCTTGGGCGATTTTTTTCATAAAGATAAAAAGCACGCTCGTACACAGCGGGAAAGCTTGGTTGTAGTGCGTTTTGGCGAGGCAAAAGCGGGTTTTGTAGTGGATGAGTTGCACGGTGAAAATCAAACCGTCATCAAGCCGCTCGGAAAACTATTTGAAAATCTTAATGGAATTGGCGGCGCGACTGTATTGGGCAGTGGCGATGTTGCGCTAATTCTCGACGTGCAGGGGCTTATCCAACATGCAAAAAAACGGGTGAATCATACTTTGGCTTTAGCAACGACTGGTTGATATTCAGTTTCTGAAAGTTTTTAAATGATTTAAGTTCCATTTCTATCTAAGAGAACGCCTTATGAAAATTAACATGCCAATCACTAATGTTGAACATGTTCTTACAGAGACTGATTCCATTACCACCAAGACCGACCTGAAAGGAAGGATTACCTATGCTAACGATGGGTTTATCCGAATCAGCGGGTTTACCCAGCAAGATCTGATCGGAGCATCGCATAATATAGTCCGCCATCCCGACATGCCGGTTGAAGCTTTCGAGGATCTTTGGAAATCGTTAAAAGCAGAGCGCCGATGGTGCGGGATAGTTAAGAATCGGTGTAAAAACGGCGATTTTTATTGGGTGCTGGCTAATGTTACCCCGTTGTATGAAAACAATAATCTGATCGGCTATATATCGGTGCGCAGCAAACCCAGCCAAAAGCAAGTTGTAGAGGCTGCCGATGTCTATCGAAAGTTTCGCGAAGGCAAAGCAGGCAATTTGAAAATCCAGGACGGGAAAATCGTTAAAAAAACAGCCCTGGGGACATTGAATATATTAAAAACCATTAAAGCCCGTTTGATTATACTCGTGGGGCTTATGTCCTTGCTGTCTGTCACACTGTGGATACTTGGATTGAACGGGATGCAAAAAGCCAATGAAGGCTTGCTCACCGTTTATGCCGATCGCACTATTCCGATGGGGCAGCTGTCCGAGATCAATACAAAATTACTGGATAATCGCATCGCAATGGTCAACAGTTTGGTATTCAAGGGAGAAGACCAGAGAAATATCGAGCGTGTCAGGCAAAATATACTGGATATTACCCGATTATGGGATGCATACATGGCAACCACGCTGACTGAGGAAGAAAAGAAGCTGGCCGACCAGTTTGCAAAGGATCGTAAACGCTTTGTCGTTGAAGGCTTAAATCCCACTATGGAGTATCTGGTTGCCGGCAATAGCGAGGCAGTAGAAAAAAATATCAAAGAAGCTGTACGCCCATTATTCGTACCGGTTAGAGACGGCATAAATGCGCTGATGCAGTTACAGCTCGATGTTGCCAAACAACAATACGATGCCGCTCAAGCGCGCTATGAAGATACTCGTTTTATTTCAATAGTGCTGTTGGTAGTGGGTTTGTCGTTGTCGACGGTTATCGGCTTTTTACTGATTCGCGGTGTTTTTCGCTCGCTATCGTCCATGCAACAGTTTACGGAGTCATTGGCAAAAGGCGATCTTACCGCCCACATTGACCTTAAGCAGGATGATGAAATCGGCGTTTTGGCCCAAGCTATGGCCGGCATGCGCGACCAGCTTAGCGGCGTCGTGAAACAAGTTCGCCTCAATTCCGATGCCTTAGGCAGCGCCTCGCAGGAAATCAGCGCGACCGCTCAAGCCATCAGCCAAAGCGCGACCGAACAGGCTTCAGGCGTTGAGCAAACGACAACATCCATTGAAGAGTTGAATGCCTCAGTCAAACAAAATGCGGACAATGCCAAAGCAACCAATAGCATGGCGACGACGGCCGCGGAAGAAGCCGCTCATGGCGGCATCGCGGTGAAACGCACGGTAGAGGCGATGAAGGAAATTGCCGAAAAAATCAGCCTGATTGAAGATATTGCCTATAAAACCAATTTGCTATCGCTCAATGCCGCGATTGAAGCCGCCTTGGCCGGCGAGCATGGCAAAGGATTTACCGTCGTTGCCGCCGAAGTCAGAAAGCTTGCGGAAAACAGCCGGATAACGGCGCAAGAGATCAATAGTCTGGCTAAAAACAGCGTCAAGATTGCCGAAGAGGCGGGAACCCTGCTGGAAAAAATGGTGCCTAATATTCGGAAAACGGCAGACTTGGTCGAAGAAATCACCGCATCTTCAGAAGAACAGGCGCAAGGCATCGGCCAGATCAGCGACGCGATTAATCAACTGGATAAAGCCGCGCAACAAAATGCCTCGGGTTCGGAGCAGCTTGCCGCCACCGCGGAAGAACTGAGCGGTCAAGCCATGCAACTGCAACAAGCTATGTCGTTCTTTACAGTGGATGCACGTCAAAGCCGCGCAACTAAAGGGCAACCGAGTCAATTCGGCAAACAGATGCCGTTAAACAAAACAGCCCACAAAAAAACAGTTTCTCGTTCGGCTTCAACCGGGTTGTCTACTGTAAAGCCGAAACCGGGACCGGTTAGCAAGGCGGGCGGAGCCAAACCTGAATTTAACGAGAATGATTTTGAACGATTTTGACAGGCGTATCGAACCATGAATCAACTAATACATAACAAAGACAATAAAACCGAGTTAGCCGCTCAGGATCAACTACGCCAGTATCTGACTTTTCAGGCAGGCAGCGAAGATCTGGCTATCAGCATTTTAGACGTCAAAGAAATCATCGAAATCAACACCATTACCGACGTGCCGATGACGCCCGACTACATACGCGGCGTTATCAATTTGCGCGGCAATGTCGTTCCGGTAATCGATTTATCGGCGCGGCTGGGCCGGAAAAGCAGCGAGATAACCAAGCGCAGTTGTATTGTGCTGGTGCAGGTCGAATATAACGAGGATGCCCAGCTGCTGGGTATGTTAGTCGATGCCGTCGATGAAATTTTGGAAATCCCCGAGGCGAATATTATGCCGCCGCCTGATTTTGGCGCCGATATTCGGACTGATTTTATCCAGTCGATGGGACGAGTGGGTGACGAATTTATTATTTTGTTGAATATCAATCGCGTACTTTCGATAAAAGAATTATCCCAGCTTAAACAAGTTGCCGATTATGAAAACGGCAATGTAAGCAAAGAAACCAGTTTTTCTGCACTAAACTGATTAACCCAGACAAGGATTCATTAATTTATGAACGTAAAAGATTTAAGCATAAAAACCAAGATATTGACCGGAGCCTTGCTGTTGGTGCTGATTACTTGCGGCTTTGGCATGCTGTCAAAAATTTACATCGGCAGGGTATCGGACTCGTTGTTCGGAATTACCGACAACAACGGCAAAGCGGTTGAATACGCAACCGGCGTCGAGCGCATGGCGCTGGCGACCATTATGGAAGAAAAAAATTACTTATTGCAGGAAAAGGATGAGGTTCACCAGCGCGCCGAACAGAACGTCAAGGATTTGATGGGCTATCTGGACAAGGTGGATGCAATAGCAAAGCAATACAAGAATACCGAGTTATTGACGCAATCGAAAACCGCAAGAGAAGGCGCTGCTCAGTACGCCGAGAAATACAGGGCGGGGGTTGCGGCGTTGAAGGCGAACAAGAAAGCCGTGGCGGAGATGGTAGAAAAGGGTGAGGCCGTAGCCAATGCAGCCGATAAAATGCTCAAAAGGCAGACAACTCTCTACAGCGAGGCGATGAAAAAAGGCGTGAGCGGTCAGGAGCTTGATCAGTTTGTTCAGCGTTACATCCTCACGGCTAACATCTCCGTTAAAGCGATGACAATCATGCGCGAGGAAAAGGAAGAAGTTAATTACAAGGATCGTGAGGCTTGGAAAAACATGGAAGTTTTATTGCCGGAATTAATGGCCATGTATGACGAGTTGCAAAAAGTTCTCTTTAGCGAAGAGGGGATCAAGTATGTTACAGATATGCGTAATAGTACGCGAGATTACACCGAGTCAGCCAAGACTTGGATAGAAAACGACGATAAACTGAAAGCTATTTTGGCGGATATGGCGAGTTTGGGCGGCAATGTCATCAAGCAGGCGCAAGATGCGGAAGGCGCCGGCTATGCACAGTTGGGCGCTGCGCGTAGCGTAGCCGAGCAATTGGTTGACGAAGCCAATAAAATTATTATCGGCACTATTATTCTGTCGATCGTGTTGGGCATTATCATCGCGTTGTTTTTGGCTTCCATGATCACCAAACCGATTATTTTGGGTGTTAAATTTGCCGAATCGCTATCGGAAGGCGATCTTACCGCGCACATCGATATTGACCAGAAAGACGAGATCGGCGTCTTGGCCAGTGCGCTGCAAACCATGCGCGATCAGCTCAGCAGTGTTGTGCAACAAGTGCGCACCAATTCCGATGCTTTGGGTAACGCCTCGCAGGAAATCAGCGCGACCGCCCAGTCTATCAGCCAAAGCGCGACCGAGCAGGCTTCAGGCGTTGAGCAAACTACGTCCTCCATTGAGGAGTTGAGCGCGTCGGTAAAACAAAACGCCGATAACGCCAAAGTAACCAACAGCATGGCGACCACGGCGGCGGAAGAAGCCGCTAATGGAGGCATAGCGGTCAAACGCACCGTAGAGGCGATGAAAGAAATCGCCGATAAAATCAGTTTAATCGAAGATATAGCTTACAAAACCAATCTATTATCGCTGAATGCGGCGATTGAAGCGGCGCGGGCCGGCGAGCACGGCAAGGGCTTTACCGTCGTTGCCGCCGAAGTCAGAAAGCTGGCGGAAAACAGCCGGGTAACCGCACAGGAAATCAATAGCCTGGCGAAAAACAGCGTCAAGATTGCCGAAGACGCCGGTATCCTGCTGGAAAAAATGGTGCCTAATATCCAGAAAACCGCGGATTTGGTCGAAGAGATTACCGCCTCTTCCGAAGAGCAGGCGCAAGGCATCGGCCAGATCAGCGATGCGGTCGGCCAACTGGATAAGGCCGCGCAACAAAATGCCTCGGGTTCCGAGCAGCTTGCCGCCACCGCGGAAGAGCTGAGCGGTCAAGCCATGCAACTGCAACAGGTCATGGCGTTCTTTAAAGTGGATAATCGTTAATTTGATAATTGTTTGGTCTGTTGGGTTACGGCTTTTGGTAACGCAATCGGACTGCTTAAACTCAAAAAGAATCTGTATGTTTAACTCATAAAACTTAAGTAGATTAATCATCCGCAAAGAACGCCGCGTTTGCGATTTTGTGCGAACGCGGCGTTCTTTGCGGCTATTGATTATATATAGCGTTTCACCCCCGTTCCTCGCAAAATTTTAAATTTATTTGTTTTATTTCCAAGAAAAGCCCCATGAAAATTAATATGCCGATCACCAATGTTGAACATGCTCTTACAGAGACTGATTCCATTGTTACCAAGACCGACCTAAAGGGGATTATTACTTACGCAAATGAGGATTTTATCCAAATTTGCGGATTTACCAAGGAAGAGCTACTGGGCGCGCCGCACAATATAATTCGCCATCCTGATATGCCCGAAGAAGTTTTTGAAGATTTATGGAAATCGATGAAAGCGGGGCGTCCGTGGACCGGGGTAGTCAAGAATCGCTGTAAGAATGGCGATTTTTATTGGGTGCTGGCTAATGTTACACCCTATTATGAAGATAATGAGCTGGCCGGTTATATGTCGGTCCGTATCAAACCCAGCCAACAGCAGATTGCAGAGGTCGTTGAGGCCTACCGGAAGTTTCGCGAAGGCGAGGCGGGTAACTTAAGGATCGAGAACGGAAAAGTTCTCAAAAATACACTATTGGGCAGGCGTCCTTCATCAAAAAATCTTAGCATCAAAGCCCGTTTATTGATGGTCATTGCCATCATGTCAATATTGTTATTGGTAGTCGGCGGCATGGGACTCCTCGGTATGAGCAAAAATAGCGAGGATTTGCGTAACGTTCATGATAATCGCCTGCTGCCCTCGAATCAGATTTTCCAGGTTCAAAAACTGCTGCTGACGAATCGGTTGCGCATCGCCTCCAGCCTGTTCAACGCTAACCCTGAACTGATTCGTAAAAATCTTGCCGAAGTAGAACAAAACAACGCCGTCATCGCCAGGACGTGGGATGCCTACATTGAAAACGCGTTGAGTCCCGATGAAAAAAATCTGGCCGATAAGGTCGCGGGCGATAAAAATCGTTTTGTCACGCAAGGCTTGCAACCCGCTATCTCGGCGTTACGCAGTAATGATAGCGCGCTGGCCGGCAAGATTATTGAGGATAAAGTCAACCCTCTTTACGAACCGGTTGCCGAGGGTATTCAGAAACTATTGCAATTGCAGGTGGTGATCGCCAAACAGGAATTCGAGGCCGGTCAGGTCCGTTATTACAGCACGCGCGAAATTGCCAGCATATTGATCTCATTAGGCATTTTACTGGCTCTGTGGTTGAGTTTCTCTTTGTTGCGGTCCATCGTGCGCCCGCTTAATGTCACTATTCGCCATTTTGGTCAAATTGCTCAGGGTAATTACAATAATGTTTTCGAAATTAAAGGCATGGACGAAATCAGCAATGTCATGGCGGCTCTCAAAGCTATGCAGATCAAGCTGGGCTTCGATGTCGCGGAAGCTAAACGGATTGCTGACGAACACCTTCATGTCAAAATTGCATTGGATAACGTCAGTACCGGCGTAATTCTTGCCGACAATGATCGTAATGTTATTTACGTCAATAAATCGGTGGGCCGCATGTTCGACCAAGCCGAAGCAGGTATTCGCACCGTGTTGCCGAATTTCTGCTCCGCCAATCTGATCGGACTCAATCTCGATCGTTTTCACAAGCCCTTCACGCATAAGGAGCTGTATGTTAATTCTACTACCGGCGCCAGCACGGTCAGTGTCGATTTGGCCGGTCGATCTATGGAGGTCATTATCAGTCAGGTGGTCACTCCTGAAGGCAAATGCATCGGTTCGGTGGCAGAATGGCAGGATCGCACCGATGAGGTCACGGTGGAAAAAGAAGTAGCCGTTATTTTGGTCGCAGCGGTTATGGGGGATTTTACCCAGCGTATCGTTATGCAGGGCAAGACCGGTTTTTACCGCGAGCTGAGCGAATCGATCAATCAACTGATGCAAACCAGCGAAAGCGGCCTCAATGAAACGGTACGGGTATTCAATGCCTTATCCCACGGCGATTTGACTGAAAAGATTATCAATCATTATTCAGGCACCTTCGGGCAACTTAAAGAGGATGCCAATTCCACAGTGGATGAACTCAAGGATACTATCGGTCAGATCAAGGATGTCGCCGAATCAATTCACAGAGCGGCTAAAGAAATCGCACACGGCAACACGTCGCTATCACACCGAACCGAAGTGCAGGCCGCCAGTTTGCAACAAACCTCCGACAGCATGCAAAAGCTGATCTTAACGGTGCATCAGAATAGCGATAATGCCAAACATGCCAGTAAGCTCGCCGTGAGCGCATCGAGTATCGCAGGCAAGGGCGTCACAGTGATTGACCAAGTTGTAAAAATGATGGAAGCGATCAATGAATCCTCGCGCAAGGTGGTCGAGATTATTGCCGTGATAGACGGCATTGCCTTCCAGACCAATATACTCGCGCTTAATGCCGCGGTAGAAGCGGCCCGTGCCGGAGAACAGGGACGGGGCTTTGCCGTGGTCGCCGGAGAAGTGCGCAGTCTCGCGCAACGCGCTGCATCCGCTGCCGGGGAAATCAAGAATCTGATTGGCGATTCGGTTGAGAAGGTCGAGGACGGCAGCAAGCTGGTCACCCAAGCAGGAAGCACCATGGAAGACATCGTTAACGCTATCCGCGGCGTTACTGCCATCATGTCCGAGATCAGCGCCGCTTCTGTTGAACAGACTGCCGGGATTGAACAAGTGAATCTGGCTATTTGCCAGATGGATGATGTAACCCAGCAAAACGCGGCGTTGGTAGAACAAGCTACAGCTGCCGCAGCATCGTTGGAAGAACAGACTCAGCATCTGACGGTTACGGTAACGCACTTTAAAATGGGGGATGAGGACAGCTCCTCCACAGAACCCTATGCCAATATAACTGAAACGGCCCGTGTCGCCGTGGGACGTTTAGTCAAAATGGATCCTCAGTCTGTAGACAGCGGCGGTTGGGAAGAATTTTAAGCCTGGGAATGTTGGCTAGGTCGGATTCGGCATGCCTTTTTGCACCGTACCCGGCAAAAACAATCCTGATTATAAAGATGCTTCAGCTAACGCAAAAAACTTCGTCATTCCGGCATGGATGCCGGAATCCAGAGCCAGGGATGGTGACTATCCACGGCACCCGTATCCGATTTAGGCATTATGCCAAGTCATACCTTCACATCCATGTGACTGGATACTGGCATCCATGCCAGTATGACGGCGCTAGCTGAAGCATCTTACTAATCAGGAAAATAATTGCGCCGCGGCCGTGGGATTTGAAGCGAAATAACAGTGCAGGTAACTGGCTGTTAAGCGGTTTAGCCGATAAATGGCTTCCCCTGCCGAAGTGTTATGGACGCGCTCGCCAAAGGCGACAGGAACCAGCGGCGTTTCGATCAGCGAGTGGTGGAAAGTATGGCCGCGCAATACGCCGCCGGGCATCGGCGCAGATTGAAAGCCCAAGCCTTTCAGGCGGTTTTGCATGACGGCATGGCCCGGCAATAGGCCAACCATTTCACCGCGATTTCCGGCCTTATCTTCGATCGATTCCAGCAAATACAACATGCCGCCGCATTCGGCATAAATCGGCTTGCCTTGTTGGAAATGCGTTTGCAAGGCCTCCTTCATTGCCTGATTATCCTGTAGCGTTTGCAAATGCAGCTCCGGATAGCCGCCCGGCAGGTAAATACTGTCGACATCGGGCAGCGCGGTATCCGCAAGCGGAGAAAAGAACCTTAGCGTCGCGCCCATCGCCCGCAGCGTATCCAGATTGGCGGCGTAAATAAATGAAAACGCTGTATCGCGGGCTATGCCGATACAAAGACCGGCAAGCAATTGCGGCGGCGCTTCCTGTTTGGGCGCTGTAAATGACACCGCCTTCGGCAAGGTCGCCAGCCCGGTTTCGCTAATCGCCGTTGCCGCGGCTGAGATTCGCGATTCGAGATCCAGCACTTCTTCAGCCTGGACCAAACCCAAATGCCGCTCCGGCAATACAAAGCGAGTATCGCGAGGAATCCCGCCAAAATAATGCAGATCAGGGGGCATGCCTTGCAGGATCATGTCGTTATGCCGCGGGCTGGCGACGTTGTTGGCTAAAACACCGGCAAATAATAGATTAGGTCGATAGTTGGCGAGGCCATAGGCAAGCGCGCCCAGCGTTTGAGCGGAGCCGGCCGCATCAATCACCGCCAGCACCGGAGCCGCGAATAATTCGGCCAGATCGGCGCTGCAAGGTTCGCCGTCGAACAAGCCCATCACGCCTTCGATCAAAATCAAATCGGCCTCCAGCGCCGCTTCGTATAATAAGCGCCGGCATTCGGTTTCGCCCGTCATCCACAGATCGAGTTGATGTACCGGCAGGCCGCAAGCGCGTTCGAGTATCATCGGGTCGAGAAAATCGGGGCCGGATTTAAACACCCGGACTTTGCGGCCTTGTTCCACATGATAGCGGGCCAGCGCGGCGGTGACGGTGGTCTTGCCGTGATTGGAACCGGGCGCGGTGATGAATAGGGCGGGGCAAGGCCGTGGTCGCGAACTGGAGAATTTCATTGTGGTCTCGTTCCCGCGCTCTGCGTCACTGCCATTAAGTTAAGAGATACGCTGGTTCCCAAGCTCCCGCTTGGGAACCCAGTGAGCAAAGGTCCAGCTTTGCGAGCCGGGAAGCTAGAGCTTCCCGTACTGAATTCCCAAGCAGGAGCTTGGGAACTAGCGCGCAGGACAGGGAGCTTTTTTCTGTGGCTGGACGGGGTTTGCAACCCCGTCCGAAACGTTTGACGGATGAAGATATGGCAGTCGTTATCGAAAACGGTAGGGACGGGGGTGCAATCTCCGTCCCGCTCGGATGCGCGTCCGGTAATGCATTCCCACGCGGCGCGTGGGAACGAGAGGAAGCTTGCAGGCAAAGCCTGCACTCCAAAGGCAAAATCAGTGGGAGTTAAGTAACGGTGCTTCATTGCCACCCCGTTTCTGTCAATTCGGATAACAGCGCCGCCACTGTATTGCGGTTCAGGTGATAACCGATAAAAACCAGTTCGGATTCAGGTGTAAATGGTTTAGCGGCGTCGGCGCTTATCGTCACCCGAGTACGAACGCCCTGCACAAGAACAGCCTGATCGGACGCGGATATAAAGCCTTTGACGCGCAACAACGGTTCCGCTTTAGCGAGTTCGATCAATGCCTGTTTCAGCGTTTCCGGATGCTGCGGCTCGGAACTGCGCAGTACGAATGACAGCCAGCCCGGATCCTGTTCATGAAAATGTTTGTGCGTTGTCAGTCCGTGACAGTGGCCCGCCAAACCGGAATGGGCGTGACCGTTCAGTCGCGCATGACTCGCCAAGGTCGGCGTACCGGAGCCGGGCATGGCTGCCAACGGCGTAAACCGGTGGTTGTGTGCGCTAAAGCTCGGTTGGTGCAAACGCAAACCGAGCGCAAGCCGAATATCCAACTGCGCGTTATAGGCGAGTTCGAGGAAGCGCACGTTCGGCGCACGGTCGCGGACGCGTTGCTCGGCGAGCAGCAAGGCATCCTCATCCAGCGCATCGATTTTGTTTAATACTACGACATCGGCATATTCGAGTTGCCGTTCAAACAAGGTTGCGACCGAATCTGCGACGGCCGCATGCGGACCGTCGGCATTCAGGTCGCGATCAAACTGGTCGGACAGCAGCAACGGCGTATCCACTACGGCCAACGTCGCATCGAGGATAAAATCCTTTGCCAGTTCGGGCGTTTGCAATAGTTCCATGACCGCTGTCGGCAAGGCAAGCCCCGAGGTTTCTATCAACACGTGATCGACATTGGCTCGGCGCTCGGCGATAGCCTGTAGGGTCGGGATAAAGTGTTGATCATCGCCGTAGGCAATCAGGCCGTAAGGGAAATCATAAATTCGCAGCTGTTCATCGCCGCCAACACAGCCGTTAATCAGCGCGCCGTCGATGGAAATCTCGCCGAACTCGTTAATCAATAAAGCAAGGCGGCGAGTTTGCCGATTTTTAATCAGGCTGCTCAGCAAGGTGGTTTTACCGGAACCGAGAAAGCCGGTAACGAGGGTGACTGGAATCATGCGTTGATATTCCATGCCTGTAATTGCCGCAATACCGCATCGAAACTTGAGGCGGCGAAAGGATAGTCAAGTTTCGGGCGCTTGATTACCAGCAGCGGGATATTCAGCGCCTGCGCCGCCGTTACTTTGGCGTTATAGCCGCCTGCATCGCCGGAATCCTTGGTGATCACGCAATCGATGTTCAAATCCCGCCACAAGGCGGTGTTGAACGCTTCAGAGAACGGTCCTTGCATCGCGCAAATACGGCTGCGCGGCACGCCCAGATCGATGGCCCTTTGGATGAGTTCAGGCTCGGGCGTTAGCCGGACAAACCACTCGCGTCCGGCTGCGCCCTGCACTTGTAAAAAGGTAGCCAAGTCCTTGGAGCCGGTGGTCAGGAAAATACGCGATCCGAGGGCGATGGCTTGTTCGGCGGCTTGTTCCGTAGAGTCGCATCGATTCTCGGTTGAATAGGCGCCTTCTCCCTCCGGAGAGGGCTTTACATTGCTTAAGTTAACAGCCATGCCATAGGCGCTGGGCCGTTCATAGCGCAGGTAGGGAATATTCAAGCTCTGCGACAAACGCATCAATTGTTCCGAGATCAGGCTGGCGTAAGGATGCGTTGCATCGACAATGGCCCGCGCCTGATTTTGAGTCAGCGCCTGTCTTTGCGCTTCAACGCCCTGATGCCCGGCCCAAACCGACACGCCCGAACAATGTTGGGCGGCAACCTCGCCGCCGTATTCGGTCGCGGCGGATACCACGACCGGATAGCCTTGCAGCGCCAATTCGTTGGCCAATGCATTGCCGTCGCTGGTGCCGGAAAAAACCCATAGCGCATGCCCGGGCAGTTCATCGACAGCCGGTTGTTCCGCGGGTGCGTCCCAGTTATTGTAGCCGCGCGGCGTAAAAATAAAGCCGCGCTTGCGCTGGGTAAAACGGTTGCCGATCACGATCGTGGTCAGCATATCGAACTGCAACGACAGCAAGTCTTCCAGATGATGAATGCTGACTTTCTGGCCGGGCCGATAAGCGTTATGTATCACGCCGCACAATGTCTTCGGCGATTTTGATTCGAGCATGATATTGAGGATGCGGTAGACGCCTTCCTGACGACCGGCGCTTTGCACGTTGTACAACACACAGGCGAGGTCGGCCTGGGCGATATGCCGTCCGCGCTGCTCAATCCAGTCCCAGGGGCATAGCAGATCGGACAGGCTCAGCGTGGCAAAATCGTGCGACAACGGCGAGCCTAATAACGAGGCGCAGGCGTTGGCGGAGGTGATGCCGGGTATCACATTGACTTGATAATCATCGTCTTCGCGCATTTCATCGAAAGCCAGCGCCGCCATCGCATAAATGCCGATGTCGCCGCTGGAAATCAGTGCGACTTTAGCGCCGCCGCGGGCTTTTTCAATCGCCAACAAAGCGCGTTCGCGTTCCTGGGTCAGCGGCGGCATGTGGATTTCCTTGCCGCTTATCCACGGCTCAATCCAGCGCAAATACAACTCATAAGCCACAATGACATCGCTATCCCGCAATGCCGCTTCGGCGCGCGGGACGATCAAATCGCTAAATCCCGGACCTACCGAAACTAAATTTAAAACACCTTTCATTCTTTTATCCACTGATTATTTAGTTTGTAATATTTAAAAATTATCACCACGAAGGCACGAAGGACACGAAGTTTTATTTCTTCACGTATTTGTGGTGAATTTTTCATGTTGCTGTGCTGGTTCCCAAGCTAGAGCTTGGGGAACCAGCGAAATAATAGTTCCCACGCTCCGGCGTGGGAATTCAGTCCGTAACGCTCCAGCGTTGCGGGACGCTGGAGCGTCCGCCACTGTGTTCCCACGCCGGAGCGTGGGAACGATAATGAAGCGTAGAGACGCGATAAATCACATCAACGTATCTTCAACGATGGCCACGGCTACGCCATCTAAAGCCATTTTCGGCACGATCAACCGACCGCGCGAACCGGCGATCAACGCGCAGGGTTCGCATACGCCCGGCAAGCCTACATTCTGTTGCACCCAATCCGATGGCTTTGTTACCCAGGGGCGTTCCGCCACTGTTGAACTCGCCAAGACGCGCAACGGCAAATCGTGCAGTTCGCAAAACTCCAGCAAGCCCGGTTCGTTAGCCTTTAAATCTATGGTGACTATTTCGCGCACTTCGTTTAACTGCCGCCCGCCCAATGCCTGTCTTACGGCGGCGGCGATTTGTTGGACTGCGACGCCTTTGCGGCAACCGATACCGACCACCAACGGTTTCAAGGCTTCGGTCGCCGTGGTGATGACCGGCACCGCGCCGATTGCATTGGCGACGCGGTAAGCCAAACGGTTAGCGCCGCCTTCATGACCGGCCAACAGCGACACCGCGAAACGTCCCGCTTCGTCCAGTACTACGACTGCGGGGTCGCTATGCTTGTCCTGCGGTAATCCATCGAGAAAGCGCACCGCGATGCCGCCGGCGGCGATCATGAGCCATTGCGGATGCTTGCGGTAGGCGTCGGCAAACTGCTGTTTCTGGGATACAGCCGTATCGAGCCAGGGCCGATACAGCACGCCGCCCAGTTGTTTTTGCAGCGCCAAGGCTAAGGCTTCGCTTTCCGTCCGCACCAGCCAGATGCCGCAATCAGTCATGCTGTAGACTTCTTTTATCCAACATATATATTAACTTCAGCAGAGAACTTATAAAAATTGTCCACGAAAGCCACGAAAAACACGAAAAGTTCAACAATATGTTTTTTTCGTGATTTTCGTGGATCATGTTTTTTTCTTGTTCACGACGCGGAAGATATGCGTGAAGTCCTTGGAATACAAACTGGATTCGGTTTGTTCGCCGCGCCCCAACGCTTTGCCTACCAATAACATCGTAGTCAGGTTCCACTCGCTTTTCTTGGTTTCTTTAAGGATGACGCCCAAAGTGCCCTGGTAAGACCGCTCTTCCGGCCAGGTTGCCCGATACACCAGCGCCACCGGCGTGTCGTCCGGGTAATGCAGGCGCAGGTCGGCGACTATTTTTTTCAAATGCGGCCCGGACAGGAAGATGCACATCGTCGCTTGGTATTCGGCCAATCGCGCAATCGATTCCAGCTCAGGCACCGCGGAGGCGCGGCCGGAAACGCGGGTCAGGATCACGGTTTGCGAGACTTCCGGCTTGGTCAGCTCGGCTTTAATGGCCGCCGCCGCCGAGGTGAACGAGGACACCCCCGGCACAATTTCGTAGTCTATGCCCAAGGCATCGAGCCTGCGCATTTGCTCGGCGGTCGCTCCGTAAATGGCCGGGTCGCCGGAATGCAGGCGCGCCACATCGCAATCGTCTTGCTGAGCGCGGCGGTAGCAGGCCTCCTGTTGTTCAAGGTCGAGCTTGGCGGTGTCGATCAGTTCGGCGTCGGGGCGGCAATGCTGCAACATGTCGGTAGGCACCAATGACCCGGCGTACAGCACCATGCCGACCCGACCGAGAATATTCGCGCCGCGCAAGGTGATCAGATCGGAAGCGCCGGGGCCTGCGCCGATAAAATATACTTTCATCCTAAAGCCTCTATTGATCCACGAAAAACACGAAATAAATCATTATTCGTGTGTTGAGTCAGCCAGTCAGTCTTTGGGTGATGATCCGCAGTCTTATATGTTACTGAACATTTTCGTGCTTTTTGTGTTTTTCGTGGACAAAATGATATTTCTAGGTTCATGAATGCCTTCTCTCTCTGGGTGTTTTGCGGATTAATAAAGTAGCCAGATAGCCCATTGCCGAGGTCGGGCATAAATCGCTGACACCGTCGGCCAGCATTTCGTCGTCCAAGCCGATGCGGCGGGCAAAAGCGCAGTGTTCGGCGATGCCCATTTCACGGAGCAAGTCCAGCACCCAGGGCAGGCGTGGGCCGATCTTCATCAGCACCACAATGTCGTGGCTTTCGATGTCCTGGCGCAGCGCCGCCGCATCTTCGGGGCAGGGCAGAATCAAGGTGCGCTCCTTGCCTACGCCCAACGGCCAGCCCATCGCCGACGCTGCCGCCGCATAACTGGTGATGCCGGGAAAGGTGCGGTGCGGCAAATCCGGTAGATACTCACGCAATGCGGCCAAGATATAGCCGTAAGTGGAGTAGGTGAGACTGTCGCCTATGGTCAGATAAGCCACGTTCAGGCCTGCGCGTAAATCAACGGCGATGGTTTCGGCCAATTGCGCATAATGTTCGCTTAGCACCGTGCGGTCGGGGTCCATAGTAAACTCGATTTCCCGTATCCGCTCCTGTGCGATGGCTATGCCCGTTAAGCATTGCAAGGCCACCGAGGTTTCCGAGCTGCGCGCGCGGGGCGCATAGACGATGTCGGCTTGTTGCAGCGCTTCGACCGCGGCCAGCGGAATGTAACCGGAAGGCCCCGGCCCCACGCCTATGCCCCAAAATGTACCTAACAAACTCATACCGCTCCTCTCATAAATTTAAGTGTTCATCTCATTCCCACGGGCTGCGTGGGAATGCAGTTAAGGTGCGCTACGCCGCGAGCGCACGTAAGGTCTGGGAAACGAGGTAACACAAACACAGGACGCAGCGCGTCCTGCATGGCATTCCCACGTAGCGCGTCACTGCCATTAAGTTAAGCACATCGACACTCCGTAGGAGCGGGCCGCGCCCGCGATATTTGCACAGCGATTGCAGAGTTATAGTGCCATCATCGCGGGCGCGGCCCGCTCCTACAAGGCTTAACTTAATGGCAGTGACGCAACGGGTGGGAACGAGAATTGCAAAGAAGGTGCGCACGGAACGCCTTACCTGGCTGTCCCTTATACTTCACCCAAGTTATCCCCTTGTAAATTAAACAGCCGCACTTCAACCTTTTTCACGGTAGGTACGCGGACATGAACGAGCGCGGCGATACGCTGTTCGATGTCTGTCCATAACGCCTGCGCGTTGGATTCGTTGGTTAACCGCTGAATGGCCGCTTCTACGGTGTTGGCCTGCTCCAGATCCTGCACCAGAAGGCTGTCGAATTTTCGTTCGGCGGCGATCCGGGCGACAACAGTCATCGCCATGTCGCTCCTGCTGGAGTGGGTATCCCATACGCCGTCCAACACTTTGGCCAGTTTGCCCGGATGCCCCAGTAGCCACAACACATCCAGATCGCGCTGTTGTTCGGCCAATGCCCGCTGTAAAAAATCCAGCGCGTCGCCCAGGAAATTGGCGATTTGCACCGAGCGTTGTTCGGGCAAGCCGAGTATTTTTTTGGCATAGGCGCGGCCGATTTTGCCGGGCAGCAACGCGATGCCGTTTGCATCATGGCCCAGTGCGACGCGCACATAAACTTCAATCGAGGCAATCCATGACGCCAGCGACAAGGGTTCGACCAGACCCGAAGTGCCGAGTATCGATATGCCGCCGACGATGCCGAGTTTCGGGTTGAAGGTCTTTTTGGCAATCGTTTCGCCGTTCACGCAGCCTATGGTCAGGTCGAAGCCTGCATCGTTACCGGACACGTCGGCGACCGCTTGCCGCATCATCTGGCGCGGCGTCGGGTTGATTGCCGGTTCGCCGACCGCTACGCGTAAGCCGGGTTGAGTCGCAGTGCCGACGCCGCTTCCGGCGAAAAAGCGTATTTGCCTTTCATTGTTCCTTCGCACCTCGGCAAATATGGTGGCCCCGTGCGTGTTGTCGGGGTCATCGCCGCCGTCTTTTTGCACTTCGGCGCGTACCGTATGTTCATTTAGCCAACGACAATCCTGAATCGGTACGGTCAGGTAATGCGCATCGTCAGGCAGCGTTATCTGCACCTGAGTGCGGCGCTCGCTGTAGAGCAACAGATACAGCGCCGCTTTAACCGCCGCGGTGGCGCAGCTGCCCGTGGTTCGGCCGCGCCGCAAGCCGTTAGGGGCAAGGACTGAAAGGTCGAACTCTCTAAGTTCAGTCTGACTCATACGCGCGAGTAACCTTGCATTTAAAAACGATCACCACGAAGACACGAAGGACACGAAGAAATATAACTTCGTGTCTTCGTGGTGAAAAATGTTTTTAGCCTAATTTTCATCGTTCCCACGCTCCGGCGTGGGAATGCCGTTGTGGACGCTCCAGCGTCCCGTATACAGATGTTCCATCAATAATCGATGCCTAGCAACGCAGGAGCGTTGCTGGATGAATTCCCACGCTGGAGCGCTTGTCGTTATACGCAAGTTTCTGCGAGACACCGTCGTTCCGGCAGGGATGCCGGAACCCAGGCACAAGGAGGTGAAACGTCGTATTACTCAAGTATCTGTAGAGCCGCCAAGTTACCGTCCATGGTGCTGGATCCGGCAACTGCTCCTGCGTTGCTCTACCTCCTGCATCCATGCCGGTATGACGACCCTGAAACACACTTGTGTATAAAGACGAGCGCTAGAGCGTGGGAACGATAAATCCGTGTCATCCGCGTTCCATCGCAATGTTTGAACCATGCTCTGCGAGCTGGTTCAGCGCATCGATCATCAAGCCGTTGACCACAGTCGCCGCCCACGGCGAACCGCCGCGCGTGCCGGTGTTGGTGATGCGCGGCACTTGCAGGCAGCGTTTCAACTCCGCTTTCGATTCGCAAGTGCCGACAAAGCCGACCGGCAAGCCGATCACCAGCTGCGGCCGCCAGCCGTGTTCGCGAATTAGGCGCACCGCTTCCATGATCGCTGTCGGCGCATCGCCTATCGACAGCACGATGTCGTTACCGAATTTTTCGAAGGCGCGCCGTATGCCTGCCGCGGAACGGGTAATGCCTTGCGTTTGCGCCATCAGCGCGGTTTCGCGGTCATGCACTCCGCACCAGGTTTCGATGCCGAGCTGTTCGAGCAATGCGCGCTTTAGGCCGGTTTGCACCATGGTCACGTCGGTTACTACAAGCTTGCAGCGGAGCAGGGCGCGGATGCCGGTTTCGACTGCGCCCGGCGAAAAGTAAATGTCATCGACGGCGTTAAAATCGCCGCTGGTATGCACCAGCCGTTGCAGCACGGTTAAATGCGTTTTGGGAAACATCGACCAGTCGCGCCCGGCGGCGATGATACGGAAACTTTCGGCTTCGATTGGATGCGGCACATACGGCGCAAATTCCGGCGCGGCTTCCGCTGCTTTTTCCGATAAGCCGCGTACTTGCAGATGATGAGGGCGCTGCGGCTCGCCGACCTGTTGTTCAAAGCCGACGATTTGCACCCGGTATTTGCACAGCGAACAGTTCATCGCCGCACGGCCTTCTACGGCTTCCTGCGCCCTGGCGATCAGCACATCGGCGACGTTCTGGTGTACGCCGAGATAACCGGCCTTGAGCACTTCAAGATCGGGTTCGCGCTGCTGTAACGCATCGGCGGCGTCATAAATGCGCTTGACCAAGATGCCGTCGAACAGGAAAAACGGCGCCACGATCAGTCGCACGTAGCCCAGCTTGGCGGCGGCGCGCAGGCCGTCGGCAACCAGCGGTTTGGCCGTGCCTGAATAGCACACATAAGATGCGCCGAAACCCATGCCTTCTTCGATCATCCGCGCGAATTTGGCGACTTCGCCATTGGCGTCGGGGTCGGTAGTGCCGCGGCCGACCAGCACCAGGCAGGTGTCGGCGCGGCGTATCGTTTTCGTCGATGCGGCTTCGGTTTCGACGATGCGCTGTTGGACCACTTGCAGCAACAACGGATGCAAGCCCATCGGCGCGCCGAAATGAAAGTCGATGGCCGGATGTTCGCGCGCGAAGGTCAGCAACTCGCTGGGCATGTCGTTTTTGGCATGGGTCGCCGCAAGCAATATGCCGGGAACCATGACGATTTGCTTGGCGTCGGCGTTGAGTTGATCTGCAATCGCTTGATCGATGGTCGGTCCTGCGAATTCCAGGTAACCGTGACTAACCGTATGTTGCGGCGCGCGTTCCCTGACCAGTTCAACCAGTTGCTCGAATTCCCTGATGCCGTCGGCGTCGCGGCTGCCGTGACCTGCGATAACGATGCCGAACTGTTGTGTTTCAGCCTGCATCCGGTAATTGCTCCATTGCGGGTTCAATTTGGCTGGACATGGGACTGCGGGTGCGGATCAGCATGATGCTCATGTCGCTGAATTCCTGTGTCGCGCAGTCGGCGAGCGTGCCGTGCCATTCTGCTTCGGAACGGGTCAGATTCTCCCAAACTTCGGTTGGATGATCGGGCGATATGCCTTGCTCCAACATGTAAGCGGCGATATGGCGCGGCATGAACGAGCGCGCGGCGTCCCAAGGGCAGGGAATAACGATAGCATTGCGCCGGTCTTGCAGCACATGCACCAGATGTTGCTTAAACGGGGTTAAATCGCCGCGACGGTGGAAGGTGATAAACGTCGTTTCGTCGAAACAAACCTTGGCACGCGATGCGAGTATTTGCGCCGAAGAGATGCCGGGCACGGTTTCGACCGGATGGCCGCAAGCACGCTCGACCCGTTCCAGGTACTGGAAGCCGCTGAAATGAATGTCGCCCATGAAGACCACGACGCAGTTCTTGCCCGCATGGTGTTCGGCCGCCACTTTCGCCAGCTGTTCGGTCTGGTCGCGATAATTCATCAGCACGGTTTGCGCGGTAGCGGGAATCAGGCTTTGGACGACGTTAACGACGGCATCGAATCCGGCCACCACGTCGGCATTGCGAACCAGCTCCGCGCCGCGCTGGGTCAGATAAGCCACGTCGCCGGGGCCTGCGCCTATGCAGATAATCATAATTGTTCCTTATTGATTGGTGTTTTTGTCCACGAAAAACACGAAAAGCACGAAAAATTGTAGGGTACGCTGTGCGTGCCTGCGCTCGTTCCCAAGCTCCTGCTTGGGAATGCAGTCTTGGAAGCTCCAGCTTCCAGTCCTGTCGCGCGAAGCTAGAGCTTCGCGCATACATAGTTCCCACGCTCCGGCGTGGGAATTCAGTACGCAATGCTCCAGCGTTGCAAAACATCGCTTGCCGGCAAAAAACATTTATGCCTGCACAGGTTCCGTGACGCTGGAGCGTCTAAAACTGCATTCCCACGCCGGAGCGTGGGAACGATAAAAGTTTTATTTCTTCGTGCTCTTCGTGTCTTCGTGGTGAATAAAATATTGCGCTCATTCCCAAGCTCCTGCTTGGGAATGCAGTCTTGGAAGCCCCAGCTTCCAGTCTTGTCGCGCGAAGCTAGAGCTTAGGAACCAGCATAACCTAATCCTCATTTAATACACCCACGTACCGTAAGCGCCAGGTTTTCCGCCGATAATTCTTCCAGCGTCAGGTATTCAGCGCCCAACGCTTGCGCCAGTTGGCGGGCTCTGCCCAAGCGCAAATAGCCGCTTTCGGTATCGAGTACCAGCGCGGGTACGCCGCGCTCGGCAAGCAATCCGGCAAATCTTAGCGACTCTTGCCAGGGGTCGTTGCCGACGTGCAGCGCAACATTGGCCCTGCCGTCGCTAAGCAGTACCAGCAACGGCGGCATGGCGGTTTTTTCCAGGGTTTCCAGCGCCAAAGACAGCGCATGAGGCAATGGCGTGCGACCGCCGGTAGGCAGTTCGCGTAGGTTTTGTTCGGCAAGATCGACGCTGCGGGTCGGCGACAATAACAACTGCGCGGATTTGCCGCTAAAGCCGATCACCGCGACTTCATCGCGTTGCTGGTAGGCATCGGTCAGCAGCGATAGCACCGCGCCTTTGACCGCTTCCATCCGCCGTTGCGCGGCCATCGAGCCGGAGGCGTCGACCACGAACAAGATCAGGTTGGCGGTTTTACCGGTGCGGACTTGTTGGCGCAAATCGTTTTTTGTGACTTGGAAATCGTCTGATCCTCGAAGCGCGGCGCTACGCAATGTCGCGCCGACCGCGAGGCTGCTTGGATTTTGGTCGGGCACGGCGCGTATTACTCGGCCGCGCGGCGCATCCGGCGCGGTGCTGCGCTTGCCGGACGCGTAGCGATTGGCAACGGCATCGACTTCTATTTTTCGTACATGACCGGCAGATGCGGCGGCGAAGACCTGTTGTTGGTCTTCCGACTCGCCGTTGTCTGCATCGTTTTCCCGCTCGGTGTCTTCAGCGCCGGATTCGCCGTGATCCGGCGGTTGCGTAGCCTGTTGCATCAACTCGTCGAGCCGGTCTTGATCCAGCCCCGGCTGCTCGAACGGCTTACGCCTGCGCCGGTGCGGCAGCACCAATTCCGCCGCGCCGCGCACGTCTTGCGGTGTTACTCGCGACCGTCCTTCAAGCGCGGCCAATGCCCGCGCCGCTTTGTGCATGACGATGTCGGCGCGAAGGCTGGCTACTTCGAATTCGCAGCACAAATGGCTGATCAAGTCGAGCAGCGCGTCATCCAGCGTCACTTCCGGCAATAATTGTTGAGCTGTTGCAAGTTGGTGGCGCAAAGCCTGTTGTTCGTGCATCCATGCGGCCGCATAAGCCGCGGGATTGGCTTCGAACGCGATGCGGCGGCGCACGACCTCGGAGCGTAAACCCTTGTCGCGCGGCGCGGTCACTTCAACCATCAGGCCGAAGCGGTCCAGCAGTTGCGGACGCAAATCGCCTTCTTCCAAGTTCATCGTGCCGATCAGCGTGAAGCGGGCAGGGTGGGTGACCGACAAACCTTCGCGTTGCACCGCGTTAACGCCCATCGCCGCCGCATCCAGCAGCACGTCGACCAGATGGTCGGGCAGCAGGTTGACTTCGTCGATATAGAGTATGCCCCGGTGCGCCGCGGCCAGTAAGCCGGGTTTGAACACGCGCTGGCCGCCTTTAAGCGCCTGCTCCAAATCCAGGGTGCCGATCACGCGGTCTTCGGTGGCTCCCAGCGGCAGGGTGACGAAAGGCACGGGCTGTAGGTGCGGATTCATGGTGGGAGAGACTTTAGTCTCGACAAGCGCGGCTAAAGCCGCTCCCACAGGATTGCAGGTCTCGCAGTGCTGATAAGGCGAGCCGGGAGCGCAATTGAACGCGCAACCGGCAACCCGCTCGATCAGCGGCAGGATGTCGGTCAGCGCCCGCGCCGCCGTGCTTTTTGCGGTGCCTTTGTCGCCGCGTATCAGTACGCCGCCCAAGGACGGATCGACGGCGCACAGCAGCAACGCAGTTTTGAGCTGGGGTTGTTCGACGATGGCGGAAAAAGGGAAGGTGGCTTGGTTCATCTTGAAAGTGGATATTTGTCCAGGAAAGGCATGAAAAAAAGTGTCTGCGCTAGACCGTTATATCCCTCGTTCCCACGCGCTGCGTGGGAATGCAGTGCTGGACGCGCCGCGTCCCGTATACGTTGCTCGTGACTCGCGGCGCAGCGCGCCTTGACTGCGTTCTCACGCAGCGCGTGGGAACGAGAGCAATTGGCGTTTCCGGCAAGCGCCTTAGCTGGATGTGACCGGAGTGCAAGCTTTGCTTGCCAAAGCAGGCGAAGCCTGCGCTCCAGCGTCAAGGTTATTTTGGTGTTAATGAAATCTTGATAGCTATATGAATATTTTCGTGCTTTTCGTGTATTTCGTGGACAAAAAATCATCATGCCCCGCGCGGCGTTTCGCCGCGCGCCTCCAGCAAGGTTTCGCTGTGCAGGTATAAAGCCTGCAATGCGTCCAGCGTTTGTTGTTTCGGTTCGGCCCACATGCCTCGGCCGGCGGCTTCCAGCAGGCGCTCGGCAATCGCGTTTTGCGCCCACGGGTTGGCTTGTTCCAGAAAGCGTTGCATTTCCGGGGCCATCGCATACGTCTCGGCGACTTGCTCGTACATCCAGTCGTCCATTACCTGCGCGGTGGCATCGTAGCCGAACAGATAATCGACGGTCGCGGTCAGCTCCAGTCCGCCTTTGTAACCGTGACGGCGGATGCTGTCCAGCCATTTGGGATTGACCACGCGCGAACGGAACACTCGCAGGGTTTCTTCCTTCAAGTCACGCACTTGCGCCCGCGACGGGTCGTGGCTGTCGCCGAAATACTTGCGCGGCTGCGATCCGGTCAAGGCCCTGATCGTGGCGATCATGCCGCCGTGAAATTGCAGGTAATCGTCGCTGTCGAAAATGTCGTGTTCGCGGTTGTCCTGGTTGTGCAATGCGACCTGAACGCCGGACAGGCGGGTGCGGAACGCATCGCGCTGATCGTTGCCCTGTTGGTTGCGACCATAGGCATAGCCGCCCCAGTTGACGTAAGCCTCGGCAAAATCGGCGTCGGCCTGCCAGTTTTTTTCCTGGATCAGCGGCAAGATGCCCGCGCCGTAACTGCCGGGTTTGGCGCCGAAGATACGGAAGGCTGCGCGTTGCGAGGCTTCATCTTCGGTCAGGCCTTGGCCTATCCACTCGCCCAGTTCGGCAAGATAATGCTTGCGGACAAAGTTTTGCGACAACGGTTCGTCCAGCGAAATCACGGCATTGACCGCGTCGTCAATCAAATCGATCAATTGCGGAAACGCGTCGCGGAAAAAACCGCTGATGCGGGTCGTGACATCGATGCGCGGACGTTTTAGTTCATCCAAAGGAATGACTTCGACGCCGGTCAGGCGGCGGTTTTCGGCTTGCCATACCGGGCGCACGCCGAGCAGCGCCAGAATCTGCGCTACGTCGTCGCCGTGGGTGCGCATTGCGCTGGTGCCCCAGATGCTGATCGCGACGCTCTCGGGATAATCGCCGGTTTCGCGGACATAGCGCGACAGCACTTCGTGGGCAAGTTGCCGGCCAACGCGCCAGGCGGATTGGGACGGTACGCTGCGCGGATCGACCGAGTAAAAATTGCGTCCGGTCGGCAGGATGCTCGCCATGCCGCGTGTCGGCGAACCGCTGGGGCCGGCCGGCACATAGCCGCCGGACAGGCCGCGCAGCAGGTTGTCGATTTCGTCGGTGGCGCGGGCGAGGTTGGGGGCTAATTCGCGGCAGGCATAGTTCAGTATGCGTTTTACAGCTGTGAAATCATCGTTTCCACGCTCCGCGTGGGAATGCAGGCTCAACCGCTCTGCGGTTCGGGACGCCGGAGCGTCCACGACTGGGTTACCACGCAGAGCGTGGGAACCATAAATACGCGCGATAGCCTGGTCTATGGCGGATTCGGAATAATCATGCGCTTGCAATTCTTTGAATAGTTGTTTGCTTAATAATTCGATGGTTTCCAGTACGTCGGCATGAGTAGGCAAAGGCCGTCCGGCCAGTCGTTCAAGATCGCCATTTGCTTGATCCAATCGGCGGCCCTGATGTTCGAGCAGCGAGTCCATGCTCAGTCCAAATAGCCGCGCAATTTCTATAGGCAATCCGGGGATGTCCTGATTTGGCAAGCGGGTCAGCGAGACCAGCATATCTACCAGTTGCTCATTTTCCGGCGCTTGTCCGAGTATATGCAAGCCGTCGCGGATTTGCGCCGCGCCCAGTTCGCAAAGATAGCCGTCCAGATCCTCGATCAAATGCGCGACATCAGCGCCGGCCATTTTGCTCAGCAGTTCGGGCAGACTGTCTCCGGCAATTGCTCCCTGCATTGCTCTACCTCCTGCATCCATGCAGTCGTCGTGATGGTGATCGTCGTAGTGGTCATGATGATGTCCGTGATGGTGGTCATGGTGTTCTTCTCCATGATCGTGGTCATGTTCATCATGATCATGATGATGTTCGTCATGTCCATGAGCACAGTGATGATGGTCGTGATGCTCATGATCGTGGTGATGCTCGTGATGCTCGTGGTGATGTCCATGATGGTCATCATCGTGGTCATGGTCATGATGCAACAGCCTCGCCTGCAAGTCGGTATCCAGATTGGTTTCTTTGACCAAGTCCCAGATTTGTTGCTGCAACAACGGCAACTTGGCCGGATCGAGCACTTCCACCTGATAATATTCGTCGACCAATTGAGTCAATTGAGCCAATGCGCCGTATGTGTCGGCGGTGGTCATCGGCGGCGTCAGGTGATCGATCACGACCGCATGGGCGCGGCGCTTGGCCTGCGCGCCTTCGCCGGGATCGTTGATGATGAACGGGTAAAACAACGGCATATCGGCCAACAGCGCATCGGGGAAACAGTTTTCCGACAAGCCTACGCCTTTGCCCGGCAGCCATTCGAGCGTGCCGTGCTTGCCGACATGCACGATGGCATCGGCCTTCCATTCGTCGCGCAGCCAGCGGTACAGCGCATAGTAATGGTGAGTAGGCGGCAAGTCGGGCTGGTGGTAAATCGCGTCGGGATCCATGCCGTAACCGCGCGGCGGCTGTAACGCGACGAAGCTGTTGCCTAACTCTATGCCTGCCAAGCCGAGATGGTCGTCATGCACATAAGCCTCGCCCGGCGCGGCTCCCCATTGCGCTGTCATTTTGTCCTGCATCTCAACGGGCAGGTCGTCAAACCATGCTTGATATTGCGCGGCCGATACGCGGCCGACGGCATGAGTTAACTGTTCGCTGGTCAGATAGGTATTGTCGTAAGCGCAACGGTCGATCAGTTCGTGGATCAGCGCGGTGCCGCTCTCCGGCAGCTTGCCGATGTTGTAACCGGCGGCTTGCATGGCTTGCAGAATCCGCATCAACGATGCAGGAGCATCCAGGCCGACCGCGTTGCCGATTTGCGAGGCTTTGCTGTTGGAATTGGTGAACACGAAGGCGATACGCTTATCGCTATTGTTCAGGCGTTTAAGCCTTGCAAAGCGTGAGGCGATTTGGGCAATGCGCGCGACGCGATCCGGCACGGGTTCGTATTCGATCAGTTCATTCGATGGGCCGGAGGCTTTCGTCTTGAACGACAGCGGTACGGTGATGATGCGCCCGTCGAATTCCGGCAATACCACGTTCATTGCCGCATCCAGCGGGTTCAGGCCGCGCGCCGATTGCTCCCATTGATGCTGCATCATGCCGCTGGTGATGGCTTGCAGCACGGGCACATCGAGTTGTTCCAGCACGGACACCGACCAGCCTGCGGGCGTGGCTCCGCCGGGAGTGATTTCGCCCATCGCAAAGGCGGTGGTGTTGATCAGCACGTCGATATGAGCGCCTTGTTCGCCGCTGAAATAGCGTAGCGCTGTCGGCATAGCATCATCGCTATGGCCAGCGCGTAATGACGAGGTGAACACGGGCAGTACGTTCAGCCCGTGTTTTTCCAACGCGTCAACTAAAGCATCGATAAAGCGCGTGTTGCCGCTCATCCAGTGGGCGCGGTAAAACACGATGCCCACGCTGCCCCGATCCGGCGCTCGCAGGGCAAGCCAATCGTTTATGCTCGCATCTTGGGATAAATCGGGGTGATAAATGCCGTGTTCCGGCAAATCGACAGCCGGTTCAAAACCGAAGCCGGTCAGCAAAAAATGATCGGAAAGGTAGCGCAGCAGTTGCGCCGTATTGACGCTGCCGCCCGCCTGGAAGTAGGCCTGTACCTGATGCAGCACGTCGGATGATACGGTGGATGCGGCGGCCAATTCGGGGTCAGGCTCGCCGGTGCCGCTGATCGCGATTAAGTGCAATCCTTGTTTTTTGGTGCGGCGCAGCAGATCGGTAAAGCCGGGTACGCTACCGAGACGGCCCAGTACGCGCAGCACGATGATATTGGCCGAAGCAAGCTGATGCTCCAACAACCCGGCCATTTGCGCGTCGCTTTCCAATGCTTGCAAGTTAATGCCGGTGACCTCCGGAAAACCTTCCGGCATTTGCGCCTGTGCGCTGTGCAGCACCATCAGGTCGTTGGGCGCATGGGTCAGCAACGCTATAGGCTTGTTCATATCAGGCATCGCCGATGCCCAAGCGGTGGAAAACGTGTTCGCTGACTTCGACGTCATTTTCCAGGTGTTCGCTGACGATGCGCTCCAGCACCGACTCGTCGGTACAGGAATACCAGACGCCTTCGGGGTAAACGACCAGGATCGGGCCGTTTTTGCAGACGGCAAAACAGTTTGAGCGGGTGCGTTTTACTTTGAGTTGGGGGCGGGCGTCGATTTTTTGGCCCAGCTGTTGAAACGCCTCTTCGTTGTTGCCGGAGCAGCGCGGGCCGATGCACATCAATACGTGTTTGTTGTGGGTTCTCATGACTGTTTTTTGTAAAACCGCCCCATCAAGCCGCCGATAGCCAGCCAAAAGACAGCATTGGCAAATACAGCAGCTATTATAAAAGCCTGCGCCAATTCGGCAGGCGCGGCGCTGCCGTGAGCTTCCGGCTGCGGCGCGCTGATTAAATGCGGCGCTGCGAGCAACACCACGCCGAAAAACTGGTTGGTTTTGGTAAGGGCGAAAGCCAGCAGCGACAGGCCGAAACCGGTATCGAGCACCGTTATCAACCACCAACTTTGCCGGTCCGCCAGTTTGGCCGCTTCGGTGCCGGGCACTTCCGGCGGCAATCCTAACGACGGCGCGACGAAAAAAGTCAGGTAGCCCGCCAATCCCCACAATAATCCCATGCGCCAACTGCGGGGGCGACCGCGCAAGCACATGACCGAACCAAGCAACAGCGCAAAACCCACGCCCAGGCTGATATTGGCTACTGCGGTAAAAAACGTCCGTTCCCAACCGTTTTCAGGCTGCCAGTCGTGGTGCTCGTGGCTGCTTTCCGTATTGGCAACGACCGCTGCTTCCTCGAACACTTCGGCCTGGAGCAGGGTTGGGATGACTTGGATTTGTTGAACGGCGGTTAATAACAAACCGGCCAGTAAGCCCGTCCAGAGAGCCGCAACAACAAGCTCTCTGAAGGTAGTCAGATTAAACATTAATGACACGGAAAGCTGGCGGAATGCCGTCCGTCATGGGCAGCGTTATGCAGTTGCGAGGTTTCGGCGAAACCGGCGGCATACAGCAGCGCCAAGCCAAACATGCCAGCCAGCATAGCGGGCAGGATTTTGTCTTTTAAGACTTCGGAACGAGCCGGTGTTTGGGCGTTATCGAGCAAAACAGGTGTTGATGACATGTGTTTTCTCCTGATTAAAGAGACAGCAAAGCCGGGAACGTTGCCGGCGGAAATAATCTGTACAGGGAGAAAATGCAGGACGGACGCGAAGGAGAGCAATCCATCTGGGCGCCCTCCGCGCACAAATTCGATTATCGCTTCAGGCCGGTCTCCGGGCTGACAAGGTGAAAGTCGATGTTTGAACTTTCAAGGTTAGCGCCTTCCCATGCTTGACACAGTGGCGTTTGCAAACCTTTTACTTGTTTACCGTTGCGGGGGCAGCGTAGGCTTTGTTGGCTATTTCTTAAGCGAACTCACCGACTTCCCGTTTCAATTCTGCGGACGATAGCCCATGAATACCTAAAGCAAGTCATACCGGGTTAGTATATTCACTCGATAAAAAACTAGCAAGTTTGCGGCATTGCCGGTTAAGGCGGCAGGTTGTTGTCTTTGCCGGTAGCGGCTGACAATGCAGATCATTGAGTTATTGCCTTGTTTCGATGCCGACCAATATTTCGCTTCAAGCGGGGCGTCATGACCCTATGCGTCCGATGTTACGCGGGTTCCCAAGCTCCAGAGATTGTGAAAGTATTATCCAAATCAGTTTAAGAGCCTATTCACCACGAAGGATACAAAGAAAAATAATGACTTTTAATTCAATGCATTGAAAACTTCGTGTCCTTCGTGTCCTTCGTGTCCTTCGTGTCCTTCGTGGTGAACGCTTTGATTTTGTTGCGGCTGGACGGGGTTTGCAACCCCGTCCGAAACGTTTGAAGGATGAAGATATGGCTGTAGTTGTCGAAAACGGTAGGGACGTGGGTACAATCCCCGTCCCGCTCGCCCCTAAAAATTCCGCTTGCCCGATGCTCCGATTAGCTACACCGCTTCAGAAACAAAATAATGATTTTTGAACCGGACGAGGTGGTCATGACAGTTTCAAGCCTGTAAAATAAAAACTACTGCAAAAAATTAAAGGTAATTTTTTGGCGCAATTTTTTTAACAACAATTTTAAGTTACGGAATAATTTATGTGTTTTAGTGCTGATATGTCTCTTGGCCTGGGTCTGGCTGGACTGGCCGCATCGAGTGTTACTTTCCTCGATAAAAACGAGCCGCTGTGGGTTCGGGTTGCCCGGTCTTACGCCATTTTTCATTTTTCCCTGATGGAATTTATTCAGTATTTCGCTTATCCGGTTGCGGATCAGTGCGGTTACGGCAGCAATCAATGGTTGAGCGAGCTGTCGACCTACCATATCAGCTTGCAGGCGCTGGCGATCATGCCCGCGTTGGCGACTTATTCATCCGATAAAACCGCGCTGAAAAAGGCGACTATTATCGGCGTAATGCTCAGTTCGTCATTTCTGGTTTTCAGCTTCTTGCCTAAAGAATGGCAACTATCCGACATTGCGCCGAATTTTATCGGCAATATGATTTCGTGCTTGTTTATGGGCAAATACCATATCGGCTACCACATCTCCAGCGCCTTTGGCTTACTGGTTACCTGGGGGTCGTTATTCGGTTTGGCGGTCAGCGGTTTTGTCTGGAAAGATAATTGGCGCATCGCCAGCTATCATTTCGGCATGGCGATTATGACCTTGTTTATGCCCCAGTGGATGTTCGGCGTGTCAACCGGCGAAGCGGCGGCGATGTACTGTTTTTATTCGATACCGATTACGGTCAGTTTTATGCCGCACTTTAAGAGATTCTTTACTGCTCAAACCGCAATGGATCAGCGCGAATATGCCTGACAGTTGGGAAAGAGCGGTTTGACGGTCTGCTTGGATATGCTGGCGCTAAAAAGCAGTCTTGCTCGTTTTTAGCATGTTTTTTGCCAAGGATTTTATTGAAACTGCTGAGGGACTTATTTTTGCGGTAGTGGAACAGGGTCTGGAAGGCGGTAAGGCGCTGTGTTTTTTACGCTATGTATTGACGCCTTCCGGCTGGAAAAAAGTTGCGACTGAGCAAGCCAATCGTCTTCTGCAACAACAGTATCCCGATTATCTGCATTACTCCCCGGTTTTGGATGCCCATTTGCATGCGGTCGCCGTAGACCGTATCGTCAAACATCACCAGCCTCAACACCGATTGCAACAACTCATGCAGGCCGCCCGGCATGATGCTGTCGAGCGGGATGTGTTCAGGTTGTGCGAATTACTTGGGCAACACGGCTTGGATTTGGCGCAAACCGGCGTGACGGGTTCGATTCTGGTCGGCGTGCAAAACCCAGGCTCGGATATTGATCTGGTCTGTTACGGCAGGGAAATTTTTCACCAATGCCGGACCATTACCCGCAAACTTATCGAACAGGGACATTTGCAGGCTTTGAACGATCAGGATTGGCAACAATCTTACGATCGCCGTTCGTGCGATTTGAGTTTCGACGACTATGTTTGGCATGAGCGGCGCAAATGCAACAAGGCGGTGATTAACGGGCGGAAATTCGATTTGAATTTTATCGATCATAGCGCAAGACCCGAGGTCGTTGCGTATCAAAAATGCGGGGCTATTACCTTGCAGTGCCGGGTGATTGATGATGCTCGCGGGTTCGATTATCCAGCTGAATTCAAGATAGACCATCAGCAGATCGGTTCTATCGTCAGCTTTACGGCGACTTATACGGGACAGGCTGTCAACGGCGAGAGGGTGGCGGTGTCAGGTATGCTGGAACAATCGGAGTTTGGCGTTAAGCGGATCGTGGTCGGTTCCAGTCGTGAAGCGCATGGGGAATATATCAAGGTTATCCAGTGATTAAGTTGGCTGATTTTTCGGCGGTTATATTCGATATGGACGGCCTGGTTTTGGATACCGAGAGTACCTATATTATCGCCTGGCAGCAGGCTGCAAGCGCGATGGGCTATGATTTTTCGGATGATTTTTGCGGCTCTCTGTCAGGGCTGCATTATCAGGATGTCGAGCTGAAGTGGATCGACTATTGCGGCGCCGAATTCGATCTGCGCGCCTTTAAGCGGTTGAGCGGCGATTGCTGGCGCGACCATGTTGATGTCCACGGCATAACAATCAAACACGGCTTTAGCGAATTGCTGGCATTGCTGGTTCGGCAAAAAATCCCTTATTGCTTGGCGACTAACAGCCGAATGATAAATGCACGGGAATGTCTTGAGCTGGCGGGGATAAAAGAGGTTTTTTCAACCATCATCGCCCGCGATCAGGTTCAGCAGGGCAAGCCGGAGCCGGATATTTTTTTAAAAGCCGCCGAAGCGTTGCAAGTGGACATCGGCCGGTGTCTGGTGCTTGAAGATTCTCATGCCGGTATCGTGGCGGCATCCAGAGCGGGAGCTGTTTCGGTGTTTATACCGTCGACGGAGCAGGTCGATCCGTTGACAGTTGAACGGTGCGATTTGACGGTCAGCGATTTGGCTCAGTTAACCATTATGCTGAGCCAATAAATTAACTGATTAATTAATTCACCACGAAGACACGAAGTTCACGAAGAAAATCCAAAGTAAAAAACTTCGTGTCTTCGTGGTGATATGCCGTTCAGATGGGTATCAAGCTTCCACACCTTAGCTCGCAGCCGCTAGGCCGATCATGTATACTTCCAGAAATTTTTGCAGCACAAATACAGCCATAACCCTTGATAGTTCAACATTCTAAAGTCTCAGTCATTGCTCCCGCCAGATTACACATGGGGTTTATCGATTTAAGCGGATCCTTAGGCCGACATTTCGGCAGCATCGGCGTTGCACTTAATGAAATCAGCACCCGTCTGTCGGTCACCGGCGCCGGGCAACTCGCTATTACCGGTCCCGCCGCACAGCGGGCGGAAAAGTGCGTGTCCATGTTGTGCGAGACGCTGCACGTATCCGACCGGCTCAATATCGCCATTGAAGCCGCGATTCCGGAGCATGTCGGTTTGGGCTCGGGTACGCAAATGTCGCTGGCAATCGGCGCGGCGCTTAATGAGTTTTACGGCTTGGGGCTTAGCGTGCGCGACATCGCCGCCATGACTGACCGGGGCTTGCGTTCCGGCATCGGCATCGGCGTTTTTGAACAGGGCGGCCTGGTTGTCGATGGCGGTCGCGGCGAAAAAACCATTACGCCGCCGGTGCTGGCGCATATGGATGTACCGGACGATTGGCGGTTTATTCTGGTGTTCGATCAGCGCGGTCAAGGCCTGCACGGTCAGCAGGAAATACAGGCTTTTAAAGAGCTGCCGCCGTTTCCCCGGCAGGAGGCCGCGCGGTTGTGCTATCTATTGCTGATGCAGGGTCTGCCTGCGGCGGCCGAAAACGACATTATTAAATTCGGCGATGTGATTAGCCAATTGCAGCGTTCGGTCGGCGAACATTTCTCCTCGGCTCAGGGCGGCGTTTTTACCAGTCCGGAAGTTGCAGAGGCAATGCAATGGCTGGAGCGGCAAGGTGCGGTGGCTATCGGTCAAACTTCATGGGGACCGACCGGATTTTGCGCTATTGATGGGGTGGCGTTGGCTGAATCAATCGCCGATCAGGCCAGACAAGCATTTGTGCATTTCGATAAGTTGAGTTTTGTTGTCGCCAGTGCGCGGAATAGCGGGGGGGATGTTTTTGTTGGCTAGGGTGTAGCATGGAAACGATATTGATAGTCGCCGGCTCAGGGCGCATGCTGGCGCAGGCTGCAAAACACGCGGGCTTAAAGCCTTTGATCATTGACCTGTTTGCCGATCTTGATATGCAAGATTATGCGGAAGATTTCCGTCAGGTTGCATCATTAGCCGAGCCGGACTTGGCGCCCGCTGTCGACTACTTTATCGAACGTTACGCCGTAGCCCATGTCGTTTACGGCAGCGGCTTTGAGTGTTATCCGGAAAGCCTGCATTACCTGAAGCGCCGCTTGATTGTGCTGGGCAACGATCCCGATGCCTTTGCAAGACAACTGGATAAACCGGCGTTTTTTTCAACGCTGGATGCGCTAAATATTCCCCATCCCGATGTTATTTTTAGCGCGCCCGGTTGTGCAGATGGCTGGCTGATTAAGCCTATGCAAGGGCAGGGCGGGGTCGGGATACGACGTTACGATGGCTGTGCGATTGATAATTCGGTTTACTGGCAAAGATTTCAAGCCGGTACGACGTATTCGGCGCTGTTCTTGGCTGACGGACAGCAGGTGCAAATCATCGGTTTTAACAGGCAATGGTCTGTTGCATTAAGCGAAACGCAGGCGTTTGTTTTTTCAGGGGTAATCAATAACGCCGAGCTGTCGGACACGCAGCAAGCGCTGATAAGGGATTGGTTAAAACGAATGGTTCCGGTTTTTGAATTGAAAGGCTTAAATTCGCTGGATTTTATTCATGAGGACGATTGCAGTTACGTTTTGGAAATCAATCCGCGGCCTTCAGCCAGTATGCAGTTATACGATCGGGATTTGCTGGGCGGGCATATTCAAGCCTGTATAGGGACGACTTTAGTTGCCTGGTTGCCGTCGTCTCAGCAAACCGGCTATCAAGTCGTTTATGCCGAGCGTGATTTAATTATTCCCGATCATTTTGAATGGCCGCCTTGGTGCATGGATTTGCCCAAATCCGGCAATATGTGTCGCGCAGGACAGCCATTGTGCAGTATTATTGCGCACCAAAAAAACGCACAGTCTGTAGTGGAACAGCTGCTGACTAAACAACAACTTATTATTAATAAACTAGAAGGTTCTGATCGACATGGAATATACAGCCAGCGTTAACAAATTGACCCAGCCCTTGGTGCGGCATTTACTCGATAATGCCGATAAATTACGTTTAGGCGTGGAAACGTTAGCCAATGGCTGCACCATCATCGACGCGGGCATCAAAGTACCGGGCGGAATCGAGGCGGGGCGCATTATTGCGGAAATCTGCCTGGGCGGCATGGGCACTGTCACCATCAGTCACAGCCCTTATACGACCAACTGGCCGTTATCGGTCAACGTTCATACCGGCAACCCGGTTTTGGGCTGTTTGGGTAGTCAATATGCTGGCTGGAGTTTGTCTCATGAGAAATATTACGCACTCGGCTCAGGCCCTGCTCGCGCAATGGCAACCAAGTTGAAAGACGGCAAGCAGGAGCCGGTTGAAGAGTTGTACAAGGAACTGGAGTATCAGGACAGCAACGATTCCACTGTGTTAGTGATTGAAAACGATGCGGTGCCGCCGGTTGAAATCGTCGAAAAAGTCGCCGCCGCCTGCAAGGTCGATCCATCCAAGCTGACCATTATCGTCACTCCGACTAGCAGTTTGGCCGGTGGCGTACAAGTGGTTGCACGGGTGCTTGAAGTGGCTATGCATAAGGCTCATGCCTTGCATTTTCCATTGGAAAATATCATTGACGGCAGCGGCAGTGCGCCGATCTGTCCTCCGCACCCGAATTTTGTCAAAGCCATGGGGCGCACTAACGACGCAATTTTGTTTGCCGGTCAGGTGCATATCTTTGTCAAAGGCAGCGATGAAGCGGCAGAAAAACTGGCTAAAGAACTGCCCAGTTCAACGTCTAAAGATTACGGCAAACCGTTTGCGGACATCTTCAAACAGTACGAATACGACTTCTTTAAAATCGACGCGATGCTGTTCAGTCCGGCCAGTGTTATTGTGACCGCGGTTGAATCGGGTAAAAGTTTCCGCGCAGGCAAGTTGGATAATACGTTGTTGGATCTGTCGTTTGGGGCGTACGACTGCAAGGATGCAGGAGATAGAGCAACGCAGGAGCAGTTGCCGAGAGCGTAGGCGTGGGTCGAATAGCGATTTTTACCGATGATCCCGGCTGGCATGGCAAACAGTTAAGCTTGGCCTTTGCCGGTCGCGGCTATAGCAGTGATTACGTTTCGCTGACAGAATGCCGGTTTGCAATCGAACCCGGCAAGCAGCCGATCTTTATGCCGGGTTTTGAACACGCGCTTCCCGATGCGGCTTTTGTACGCGGCGTGCCCGGCGGTTCGCTTGAGGAAGTCGTGTTGTACCTGGATTTTCTGCATGCGTTAAAGGCGATGGGGATTCCCGTCTACAATGACGGACATGCGGTCGAGCGCAGTGTCGATAAGGCCATGACCAGTTTTTTGCTGCACCATGCAGGGCTTCCGACGCCGATGACCTGGGTGCTGCGTGACCGTGACGAAGCGTTGAGGATTGCAGAAGCTGAATTAAAACAGGGTCATTTGTTGATCAGCAAGCCCTTGTTCGGTTCGCAGGGCGAAGGCATACGCCGTATTGAAAAAACGACGGACTTGTTTTGGCTGACCGGCAGTCACGGTGTTTATTATCTGCAACGTTTTGTTCATTGCGAAGGCGAGGGGTTTTCAGATCACCGTGTGTTTGTGATTAACGGCCGTGCGGTTGCGGCAATGCGCAGACGCGGAAAATTCTGGCTTAATAACGTTGCTCGCGGCGCGAGTTGCGAACTGATTGATTTGGAGCCGGAAATGGTCGATTTGGCCGTTAAAGCGACGACTGCGTTAGCGATGGATTATGCCGGCGTCGATATTATTCGGGATAGGGAAGGGCGTTGCACGATCATTGAAGTCAACAGCATACCGGCATGGAAAGGCCTGGAAAGCGTTTGCGATGTCAATATTGCCGAACTGATGGCGGACGATTTAATCACGCGCAAGATCAACCAATGTGCGGCCGCATGATCATTTCGCCTGAGCAACTTAGCGAGCTTTACCGGCAAGCCTGCGAAGTTGATGTACAGGCCTTTAAGCCCGGCAATGTCAGTGTTTATGCGGATGGTCATGATATGACCGTGGCCGACTTTAGAGTCAGCGCCAAGGTCAGCGCGGAGCCTCTTTGCAATCCCGATTACTCATTGGGCGAGAAAATTTATTACGCCGTCAAGGCAACGCGCGAGGCGGTAGGTTGCAATACCAATCTAGGCATTATTTTGCTGTGTGCGCCATTGATTCAGGCTATCAGTCGCAAGGATCCGGAATTAACCTTAAGGCAGGCGGTCGGCAAGGTTATTAGCGATACAACGGTAGAAGATGCCGATTGGGTTTTTAAGGCCATAACGTTAGCATCGCCGGGCGGTTTGGGCGGCTCTGACGAACAGGATGTCCATGAAAAAGCCTCGGTTACCTTGACTGAAGCGATGAAAATGGCCGGAGCAAAAGATCGTGTTGCACTCCAATACGCAACTGATTATCACGATATTTTTAATTTCCTACTTTTAAGGTATAATATTGGACTTGATCGGTGGAGTGACAGGAATTGGGCTGCGGTATTAGTGTATGCTGATGTGCTGAGCCAATTTCCGGATAGTCATATCGAAAGGAAATACGGAGATCAGTACTCTGAGATGATAGCTACCAAAATGGCTCAGCTCAGTGAGGAGCTGTCTAAAACTGATAATCCTGCGCAAATAAAGCCATTGCTTTTTTGTCTGGATCAGGAGCTTAAGATTTATGGTATAAATCCGGGTACTACAGCCGACATGATTGTGGCGACAGTATTAACGGCATTTTTAGAGGATCTTAATCAGTAACAATACTGTTACTAATAGGGCTTCAAAAGGAATTTGTTAAAAACAAATAAGGGGACATTAACAATGTCGATAGTAGATTCAATTTTTTCATTTTTTTCTTCACAGGGGACAGTAAGCATGGCTAAGATTAATAAATTATGCGTTGGCGAATCTTTAGTTGGTGAAGGCAACGAAGTTGCTCACATCGATTTGATGGTTGGACCACGTGGTTCAGCTGCTGAAACAGCATTCGCAAACTGCTTGACAAACAACAAAGACGGCTTCTCAAGCTTGTTGGCTGTTGTTGCTCCTAACCTGATGGTTAAACCATCTACCGTTATGTTCAACAAAGTAACAATCAAAGGCGCAAAACAAGCTGTTCAAATGTTTGGCCCAGCACAACGCGGTGTTGCTATGGCTGTTGCTGATTGTGTAGAAGACGGCACAATCCCGGCTGCTGAAGCTGATGATTTATTCGTATCAGTCGGTGTATTCATTCACTGGGCTGCAGAAGACGATGCTAAAATCCAACAATACAACTACGAAGCGACTAAAGAAGCTCTGAAACGTGCTGTTGCCGGTACTCCTACTGCTGCTGAAGTTGTTGCAGCTAAAGGTACTGCTGTACATCCATTCGCTGCTAACTAAGTTTTATTTAGTTATCAAGAATGCTAAAAATACCCCGGTTTAACGGGGTATTTTTTTGCCTGAAATTTCAGCAATATCTTCAGATTTAATGGTGCGTGAATGCAACGCGCTGGCAACAAGCGCTTGATGGATTCCCGTCTCACTTAAAAGTACACAATCCTGTTTATTCCTTACACCGCCTGCGGCGATAAAATTCTTGTCCGGATATTGCCTGCAAAACTCAGTCAGCTTGTTCAAGTCGGGTCCATGGTTGCTGCCTACGCGCTCCAAGGTCATGATGATGATATTTTCCGGCCAAAAAGTGGGATCGGAAAAAAGACTAGGCACCCCCAAAGCATTGGCATTCGAATAATCCAGCGACAGGATAAAGTTGTTTTTATAGGCTTTGATTTCTGAGACGGTTTCGTTCCGATAGGATTCGCTGCCCAAAACAGGCAGAGCGTTGCCGGGCAGTGGCGCGGCTTCGTCGTATTTTCGATAGCCCTGGTCTATCCAGAATGTTATCTGCGGAAAACGAGTCAGCACCTCGCTTATTAATTGCTTATGGTTGCCCTGATCAGTAATCGCATTCAGGTCTGCAATATAGAATGTGTCAAATTTACAGACGCCCAGAAATGCTTCAATAACCCGAAAAACATCAGACGACTTGCACAACGCGGTGTTAATGGCTTGGTAGCGCTCGCGCAGGCCTTGCCGGGCGTGAACTACAACGCCGTCCTTTAAGTCTATTACCGGGATTATTTTCATAAGGCGGGGTTTGCTAGTGATACAATATAACACTCTATTTTATAGCTGTTTATTGAATATTGTGAAAATTCTGGTGTTCGAGTATATCACTGGCGGCGGCTTTAATAAGCAGGAGTTGCCTGATTCGTTGGCTAGGGAAGGCGGTCTGATGCTCAACGCGTTGCTCGATAAGCTGAACCAAGCAAACCAAACCCGGTCAAACAGCCTCGAAATTACCGTCATGTTGGATTGGCGACTTAACGATACCGCAATCAGGACAGGCATAAATACCGTCATCATCAGGCCGGAGCATGATAGTACAGAAGAATTTACGCGACTGGTAAAACACTGCGATCTGGCCTGGCCGATAGCGCCGGAGTTCGACGACATCTTACAAAACCTGTGTCAAACGGTTGAATCATTAGGCAAGATGTTACTGACATCGCCGGCAACGGCTGTCGCTATTGCCGGCAACAAACTCAAGACTTATGAGCGGCTTAACCGGCATCATATAGCTGCCGTTCCTACCCTGATATTTGAAAATACTTATTCCCCCGGCGAGTGGATCGTTAAGCCGGTTGATGGCGTAGGTTGTGCTGACAGTTATGTCCTCAGCACCCGGCAGGACTTTGAGCGAATGGCGACACAAAAAGGCCACGACTGCATGGATGCAGGAGGTAGAGCAATGCAGGGAGCAATTGCCGAATATGTCATACAGCCGCATCTTCAAGGCGCAAAAACCAGTTTATCGTGTTTGTTCAAGCAAGGCCGCGGCTGGCTAGTGTGCGCGAATTTACAGCGTTTTGAGTTTATCAATCAGCAATATCATTTGATAAACATTGTGGTGAATCACCATCCCGATCTTGGCTTGTATCAGCCCTTGATCGATAAAATCGCCCAAGCCTTGCCTGAGTTATGGGGCTATGCGGGTATCGATTTGATAGAAAACGATCGCCTATGGGTGCTCGAAATAAACCCCCGTCTGACCACTTCATTTGTCGGCATCTACGATGCCTTAGGCATCAACATTGCCGAGGCTGTTTTGCAGTTAGTGCATGGCGATCCGATACTCAATCCGGCTTACAACAGGCCTATCACCGTTCAAGCGCAACAGGAAACCCATGCAAGCTAATATTATGGGCTGGGACATAGGCGGCGCTCATGTCAAAGCGGCGTTAATCAATAGCGCCGGTGAGATTATCGCCGTTTATCAGCAACCGTGTCCGTTATGGAAGGGACTGGCTCAACTGCGACAGGCTGTAACCGCTATTATGCAGGCACTGCCCGACTCAAATCCTCGTCATGCGATGACCATGACCGGCGAGCTGGTCGATTTGTTTGGTAATCGGGATGATGGCGTTAAGCAAATCATTCAAACCATGACCGAGCTGTTGCCCGGATCGGAAATCCTGGTTTTTGCGGGCCAGGAAGGCTTTTTGAAATCCGCGCAGGTCGAAGTCGGGCATTATGCGTCTATAGCCTCCGCCAACTGGCTGGCCAGCGCCTCATTTGCCGCGCAAAAGTTGGGCAGCGGTTTATTTGTCGATTGCGGCAGTACCACCACCGATATACTTTTGCTTAACGACGGGCAAGTGCTGGCGGAAGGCTACACCGATTACCAGCGCTTAATATCCCAAGAGTTGATTTATACCGGCATCGTCAGAACCGCGGTGATGGCCGTTACGCAAACGGCGCAGGATCAAGGTGAAAAAATCGGCTTAATGGCCGAATATTTCGCCACTATGGCCGATGTTTATCGGGTCACCGGCGAACTCAATGAGCTACATGATCAAACCGATACCGCGGATGGCGCCGAAAAAACAGTCCTCGCCAGCGCCAGGCGATTATCCCGGATGATAGGGTGCGATTTTTATCCCGACGATCTGCCGCGTTGGCAGCAATTTGCCGAAAATATCCGCGATCAGCAAATACAGCAAATACAACGCGGCTGCGAAACCCGGCTATCCCAACATGCGCTTTTGCAACACAGCCCATTGATTGGTGCCGGGGTAGGGCGGTTTTTGGTTAAACGGATTGCGTTGAACGTGGGTCGCCCTTACCTGGATTTTGCCGATTTGTTTCCAGTAGCGGCGATTCAGTCCGGCATGACTACGGCGGATTGCGCTCCTGCCGCCGCGATAGCGTATTTGGCCGAAAAAACAATTCAAGCATACAATAGCGATTCGATATTTAACTAATTGTGATAATATATTATCTTTTGTCAACATTAATAAATGTTTACAGGCTCTATGGAAAAAGTTGATGTATTTGACCTGATCGAGCGGATGTCGGCGCTGATCCGGTCTGAAGAACGTAAAAAATGTACCGAATTAGGCTTGCAACCGGTTCATTTGCAGGTCATGGACTATTTGTCTCGTTGCAACCGTTATAGCGACACCCCGGCAGCGCTTACCAATTATTTGGGCATGACCCGTGGCACCGTATCCCAAACCTTGCTGTTGCTGGAAAAAAAAGGCTACATAAAAAAAACAGCCGATGTAAACGACCGGCGCATGGTGCATCTTAGCCTTGTGGCTGAAGGCGATGCGCTGTTGAATAGAGCCCGGCCTGTAGATTTATACAGTCAAGCCTCGGCAATCTTTAACGAAAATGAAAGCCAGGAAAATGTTTTTGTTAACGCACTGACCGCATTGCAAAAAGCCAATAAATCCCAATCGTTTGGATTGTGTAAAACCTGTAAATATTTCACCACAACGTCGGACGGCTTCGTTTGCGGCTTGACCAAAGAACCGCTTAGCCAAATCGATAGCGAGAAAATATGCCAGGAGCATACCGTTTGTTGATCGTTGCGTCATTGCTTTCAGGGATGCAGCTGAGCAACGGTATAAAAAAGAATATCAATAATCTGTGCAGTAGACGCATGATTGGCTGAGTCTTTTTTCAGGAAACGGCTAGGCTTACGGGGTTGCCTTAATTTTTCAGAGAATAACGTGGAAGATTTAACCACTGATTTAGTCGCGCTACAAAGTCATTTAGAAACCCTGTTTAAGCGCGTTCAGCAAAACAGCGCTACGTTACAGAAGTTTCGGGCATTCGAAATAAGATTGCTCAAGCTCAATGCTTTGCCTGACATCATTAAGCACTTGCTTGAAGATGCTAAAAATTATTTTGACCTTGATGTGATCAGTTTATGCCTGATTGACGAAACCGGTGAAATCGCAAAAACGCTTACCGATAATGGTTATCCGTGCAACTCAAAAAACGGCTTGATGCTGCTGGATAGCGAAGCGTCTTCAAAATCAACAACCATTCAACCCTATATCGGCGTTTATGAAAACAGCCCATACGTCGGCCTTTTCCCGCACATTGAAAAACAACCGGTTAGCGTCGCCATTACCCCCTTAACTCGCCGGAGCAAATACCTGGGGACTTTAAATCTCGGCAGCTATCAGCTGGATAGATTCGCCGATAACATGGCTACGGATTTTATTGAGCACCTTAGTTCTGTCATTAGCGTTTGCCTGGAAAATAATCTTCATGTCGAAGAGATAAAACGAATCAGTTATATCGACGTATTTGTAACGGCTTGCATTTGAAACCGGTCGGGCTCGCATTTAGCGCAATTTTGGGCTCGAATTAATTGCAAATGAAAAAGCCCTTGGGCTCACATTATCTGCCAATGAGCTTGCATTGATCGGCGCCGGCTCGCATTCCATTTTCGCGGACTCATATTAATTGCAAATGAAAATTGGTTGCTTTGTACCAATTAGGTATACCTGATTGGTACAGCTGCTATGAGACAGTTTTAGTGTCTCAATAGGGTTGTTTTGTTTGCGACTGGCTGGTATTCTGAAAAGGTCTAAACTCTATTGAGACACAGAGGGCATTATTGATGCAAAACTACGAAACTGACGTAATAGCATGGGCAAATGAACAAGCGGCGTTTATTCGTTCTGGTCGCTTTGACTTGCTCGACCTTGAACATATTGCGGATGAGATTGAAGACGTGGGCAAAAGTGAGCAACGTGAATTTGAAAACAGAATGGCTGTGTTACTTGCGCACTTAATTAAATGGCGGTATCAGCCAAGCCATCGAGGTAAAAGCTGGGAACGAACCATCAAAGACCAGCGTACTATGCTTATGCGCAGACTCAGCAAAACTCCTAGTTTAAAACCCGACCTTGAAAATCCTGATTTTTGGTCGGAGTCATGGGCCGATGCTGCACGCATTGCAGAGAACGAAACCGGGATATTGAACGTGTTTCCTGAATCTTGCCCTTGGGACTTCGATCAGATCATGAATCCTGAGTTCTGGCCGGAATAATGGCATTGTATGGTTATGCGAGGGTTTCCAGCGCTGATCAGGATTACTCTTTACAAGAGCAAGCCTTAAAACAGGCCGGTTGCGATGTTATCCGGGCCGAGAAGGCATCAGGCACAACCAGGAACGGACGAACAGAACTTGATCTATTGCTAGAGTTCCTTCGACCGGGCGACACACTGGTTGTTACCCGCGTAGATCGGCTTGCGCGTAGCATCAAAGATCTTCAAGATATCGTATACACGTTGAAGGAACAGGGCATCACGCTAAAGGCGACAGAGCAACCTATCGACACGCGCAGTGCTGCGGGTAAAGCTTTCCTTGATATGTTAGGCGTTTTTGCCGAATTTGAAACAAACCTTAGACGTGAGCGCCAGATTGAAGGCATTGCCGCCGCAAAATCACGGGGCGTCTATCGTGGACGCAAGCCATCGGTCGATACCTCAGAAATTCTGCGTCTTCGTCTCGAAGAGAAGCTGGGTGCAACGGCAATCGCGCGGCGGCTGGGTGTTGGTCGAGCCACCGTGTATCGCGCACTGGCTAACTGTGAACAACAAGCATAAGGTCATTCCCGTTGATTCACTACTGCAATTGCGGCAGCGGCTTGACCGCTTGCCGACGAAAAGTCCGGAACGAGCTACCCAAGTTGCGGCAGTAGCCGGACTGTACGGTGTCTCTATAACAACCGTCTATCGAGCACTACACGCTTTCCGAAAACCGCATGCCGCACATCGTGCCGACCACGGCAAGCCGCGGCTATTGCCGCAAGCCGAATTGGAGCGCTACTGTGAACTGATTGCGGCGCTGAAGCTGCGCACCACCAACAAGCAAGGGCGCCACCTGTCCACTAGGAGACTGTCGGATTTAGCAGTGCGAAAGATGTTAAAATAGCCCGGTCGCCCCCCTCTGAATAACAAACAAAAATGGCAACCCAATTCATCCTGATTGATCGCGATACTCCCTACATCTTGCCGCCGTGTGTACAAGATTATTTGCCTGAAGCACATATGGCCCGTTTTGTTGTCGA